>Ga0209460_1001374_pt1 | contig 14428 bp, 16 predicted proteins | sample EBPBio132013_DNA_FD_185868 | JGI IMG/M metagenome (GOLD analysis project Ga0209460, IMG submission 185868) | Wastewater treatment Type I Accumulibacter community from EBPR Bioreactor in Madison, WI, USA - Reactor 2_5/13/2013_ DNA (SPAdes)... | ecosystem: Engineered > Bioreactor > EBPR >...
GACGTGGAACACCCCGACAGCGAGGTCGGGCGATCACCCACGCCCCTGCTCGCCTCCTCAGCCCGAGACGACGATCAACCCCACGCCATCAGCCCATCGGTGGATCGAGGCTAAGGGATGTTGCTCGTATGCGGTTGCTCCCCTACCTGCTGATTGCCGCTGGCGCCCTGGCCGCGCTCGTGCTGCTGATGCGCGATGGGTCGGGCTCTGGGGAGCCGGCGGGGCCGCTAGCGGGGGACCCGGCGGGGGCGCGCGAGATTCAGGATGCGCGCCCGCCGGCCCTGCCAACGCCGCAGCAGCAGGCCTGGCGATGGACGTGGACGATCCTGGGCATCGTGGTCGTGACGTCGCTGGTCATCTTCGGCCTGGTCCTCATTGCGCGGGCGATCTGGGACTTGTAAGCCTGTGCGTAGGGTGGCGAGGTGCTGATCGCGGAAGAGTTCATGCTCCTGGCCCTGGCCGAGGACACCGGCAAGAAGCGGGTCTGGGATATGTCGGTGCGCCCGGCGATTGCGGCGGCGATTCTTGTGGAACTGATCCACCGGGAACGGCTTGGCGTTTCGGCTTCGGATTTGCCGCGAAAGGAACGTGAGCGGCTGACGCTGGTGCTCGATTCCGCGACGGAAGACCGGATCCTCAATGAGGCGTTGACCAATGCCATGCGCTTTATCGGCAAGCGCCCGGGCGATGTGATCACGCGATGGAACACGTGGGGCATGAGTAGAAAGATGCAAGCTCAAGTGCTGCAACGGCTCGTGGACTCGGGTGTGGTGCGGCGTGAAAGCGCTCGTGTGGCAGGGATTTTCGAGGTCGACCGGTTTCCCGAGGTGGATCCCGCGCCGGAGCAGGAGATTCGTGCGCGGGTCAACGCGGCGTTGCTCGGCGCGGACCCCGACCCGCGCACGGCCGTGCTGATCTCGCTGCTGCTCGCGACCAAGCTGCTGCCTCAGGTGTTGTCGCCGGAGACCAATCGGCGGGCCGCGATCCGCCGGGCGAAGCAGATCGCCGAGGGCGAGTGGGCGGGTGGCATGGTCAAGAAGACGCTGGAGCAGATCTTCGCCGGGCATGCCGTAGCGGCGACGGCGTCGAGCTAGGCCGGGTAACGAGACTCCCGGAGGGGGAACTCCTGGAGGGGGTCTTGCGTGGCCGGGCGGTCAGGTGAGCTGGACGAGGAGTTCGCGGGCGTCATACACACCCGGGATCGGGGATCGCTCGCACTCGCAGGCGTCGTCGCACGGCAGGTAGGTGTGCGCCGCGTGCCCGCAGTGCAGGCACGGCAGGTCATGGCTCAGGTGGCGAGGGCTCTCCTCGACTAGGTCCCACATCGTTCTCCCCCATCTTGGGATGTTCTTGTGGGAGACGAGTGCTCGGCGTGCTGTGGTGATACGTCAGCGCTGCGGATCGATCGCGGCCTTGACGGCGCCGGGAAGTTTGGTGGCGCCGAGGGCCTGCTCGAAGTCACCGAGGCCGAAGGTGTGGGTGACGATGCCATCCGTGCGGACCCGGCCGGAGCGCAGGTAGGCCAGGGAGCGGTCGAAGCATTCGATCTGGGCGAAGGAGCCCTTGATCGTCAGCTCACGAGCGAAGATTTCATAGGGCGAGAAGGGGACGAGGTCGTCGGCGTCGGCCATGCCGTAGACGAGGACGGTGCCGCCCATCCGGGTCAGGCCGGTGCAGCGGGCGAGGACTTCGGGCGCCCCGGTAGCTTCGACGACGACATCGAAACCGCTGGGGGCCAAGGCTTTCAGTTCCTGGAAGGCTGCGTCTTGGTCGCCTCGTGGGAGCAGAACGGTGTGGTCGGCGCCGAAGTGATGGGCGAGCTCAAGCTTGTGCGGGCTGGGTGCGGCGACGGTGATGCGTGCGGCGCCGCCGTGCAGGAGGAGTTGGGTGAGCAGCAGGCCGGTCGGGCCAGCCCCGAGGACGAGGACATCGCTGCCCGGAGTGAGGGCCAGCGTGTCGGCCCCATGGACCGCGCAGGCGAGTGGCTCGGTAAGGACGGCGACACTCGGATCGACGCCAGCGAGGGGGAAGCACTTGCGGGCCGGCGCGACCATGAGTTCGGCGAAGCCACCGGGCGCATTGCAGCCGAGGGAGCGGAAGGCCGTGCAGTAGAGGGTTTGCCCGCGGCGACAGTATTCGCAGGACAGGCAGGTGTCGGTGTTGTCGACGGCAACGAGGGTGCCGGCGTCGAGGCCGTGCGCCGTGTGAACCACTTCGGCGACGATTTCGTGGCCGGGGATGAGCGGGTAGGTCGCCATGAAGCCGCCCACGAGCAAGTGCTTGTCGGTGCCGCAGACGCCCGTGAGCACCGGACGCAGCAGGACCTCACCCGGTGCGGGTTCGGGGTCGGGCCAGTCGGTGATGTCGATGTCATTGGCCTGGCGATAGACGACGGCGCGCATGTCCCCACCCTTCCCGCCCGGCCGGGCCGGGTGCAAGAGCTGTCCATGGTGCGGGGCTGGCTTGCGTTGGCTGGGAGGTGCGCGGGTCAGGGGGTATGCCGGATGCGTGGTCATGGTGCGCAGCGGGTGACCGGGGACGCCCGCGCGCTTGCCGTCGGCCGGACGAGGCCGTCACATTCGGCCCACATCGTCACATCAACCTGACGATCCCGGCCCAACGTGACGAGTTCGGGAGAGCGAGTGCCGGGTGGCGTGGGGACCACCGACCCGATCAGGTGACGAACCACCCATCGCTCGCAGCAACGGCCGCGCCTCGAGTCTCCGGAGACTCCCGCGGGAGGCGCGCTGAAGAGCCGAACTGTCGCCGGCGATGCCCTGGTGGCGTTCGCTCATGACCTATGGCGTTCTTAGCCCCGTGCGTGAGGCGGTGCCCTTGGCGCGGGGCGCTGTCGCGGGCGAGAGGCGCTGTCGCGGGCGCGAGGCGCTGTCGCGGGCGCGAGGCGCGCTGTCAGCTGAGCGGGAGGCTCTTGCAGCCGAGCGTTGATTTCGCAGCGAAGACCAGGTCTTGCCGCGGGGCCGCGTTATAGCGCTGTTCGGCTGCGAAATAGCTGCCCCGTCGCGATATGAGCGCTCGACCAGGATCTGGTCCTTTCGCGCGAATTCGATTGCCCACCAATATTTTTCATCAGTCAACCCCTTGCGATAGCGGATCGAACTGGTGTACCATTTGAAAATGACGGCGATGGCGCAGCACCCCACAGACGGGCCCCTCGGGCCCGTTGCCGGGCTGCGCCCCGCGGGTGCTCGTGAGGGGTTGACTCCGCTCGATGACGCGTGGTGGCCGCCGTTGGATGTTGAGGAGTTAGTCGCCGATTTTGACGCGTGGCAGGACGAGCTCGGCTGGGATGACGTGGACGAGGCCGACGAGCGGGACTCGTGGGCGCTCGCCGAGTCCGAACCCCGCTGGTGCGACCAGCCGGCCGGCCATGCCTCACCCGTCGCGGAGGTTCGGGACCTGATCGGTTGGCTCGCTGGGCTCGTGCCGGATCATGCCGCCGATGCCATCGAGGCTCCCGCCGACGAACCCAGCCTCGCGGAGTTAATCGACCTGATCGCCGGGCTCGAACACATCAAAGGCGCGATCGCCGCGACCCAGGCGCGCGCGACCGCGCAGTTCGGACGTGCGACGGTGCGGGAGGCGCTCGCGAACCGGGCTTCGCTGCCGAAAGCCCGATCCTCCATCGCGCCCCAGATCGCGCTCGCCCGGCGCTGCTCACCCGCCACCGCGGACCGGCACCTCGGGCTCGCGCGGGCGCTGCCCGGGATGCCGCACACGCGGGCCGCGCTCACCGCCGGGATCATCGACGAACGCTGCGCGACCGCGATCGTCCGGGAAACCAACGTCCTCAACACCGAGTTGCGGGCCCAGGTCGATGAGTTGATAGCGCCACGGCTGGCCACCTCGAGTCTGAAACAACTCGCCGGTGCCGCCGCTCGGTACGCCGCGGAACTCGATCCTGCTGCCATCGTGGCGAAGCACGAACGCGCCCTTTCTGAGCGGGGCGTGTGGACCCGGCCCGCACCGGACGGGATGGCGTACCTGTCCATCTTCGGACCCTTAACGGGGATCGTCAGCGCGTATGCGTCCCTGCACCGGCACGCCACCGCGGTCGTCGCCGGCCACCACGAAACCGACAATGGTGAGACACCGGCCGACCCGCTCGCTGAGCGGACCCACGCCCAGGTGATGGCCGATGCTGCGCTGCGTTGGCTCGCCGGTCTCACCCCCGGCCAAGCCTGCCCCGTCGCCCTCAACCTCGTCATGCCCGCCGAAAGCCTCTTTCCCACGGACGAGCCAGCCACCGAGACAGCGGGCACCAGCGATGGCGCGACGACCAACGCCTTCACGGCCAACCCACCCGACGAGACGGCCGCGACGTGTGGGCCCCGGAGCAGCGAAACACCCGCCCGGATCCCGGGGCACGGCATACTCCCCGCCGCACTCGCCCGACGGCTACTGCTCCACGGGTGCGAACCACCCGACCCAGCGGGATCTGCACCACCAGAAAAGGATTCGCTGACCGCTGCCCCGGACATCAGCCCACCCTCCGCACGGCACGCAGCCGAGCCGGCGCAGGTCTTCCTGACCAGAATCTTCACCAGCCCCGACGGCCGCGACCTCCTCGCGCTCGACGCCACCGCCCGGCTCTTCCCACCCCGACTCCGCGCCGCCCTCATCCTGCGCGACGACACCTGCCGCACGCCATCCTGCGACGCCACCATCCGCCACGCCGACCACATCCAGTCGGTCGCCGAGGGCGGGCCGACCTCACTGCGCAATGGGCAAGGACTCTGCGCCCGCTGCAACTACACCAAAGAACTCGATGGCTTCACCACCCGAGTCGTCGAAGCGAGGCACGAGCACGGGGCCGGACCGCATACCCATGTCACCGAGGTGACCACACCGACCGGCCAAACGTATCTCTCCGTCGCGCCCCCACTGCTCGACTGAGCGCGCGACCGCCCGCGGCTGGGCTCACGACCACCATTCCGCCCCGGTTGAGTAGGGTGCCAGCCATGGCTCGCCCGCGCTCCAGCGCCCAGGACCTCGCCCTCATCGCCACCTTCGCGGGATTCATCGCGGCGCTCGGGCTGGTTCCGGCGTTCTCTCCTTTCGGTTTTCCCGTGCCCGTCACGATCCAATCGCTCGGCATCATGCTGACCGGCGCGATCCTCGGGGCGCGGCGGGGCGCGTCGGCGGTCCTGCTCTTCCTGGCCCTCGTCGCCCTCGGGCTTCCGCTGCTGTCGGGCGGACGCGGAGGGCTGGGCGTCTTCGCCGGACCCAGCGCCGGCTACCTCATCGGCTTTCCCATCGCGGCGGCGGTCGTCGGCTGGCTGATCCATCGCCGGGGCGCGCCATACTCGCCGGTCTGGGGATTCTTCGCAATGGTGGTCGGGGGCATCGCCGTCCTGTACTCCATCGGCATCCCCGTCACAGCCTGGCGCGCCGACCTCAGCCTGTGGGCGGCCGTCACGGGCAGCTCGCTATTCGTCGTCGGCGACCTCGTCAAGGCACTGATCGCCGCCAGCGTGGCCGGCGCCGTCTTCCGCGCCCGCCCCGACCTCTAGCCCGTCCGGCGGCCGATCACCGATCGCCGCGCAGCCACCGCAGGCGCCGTCCGCTAGGACACCCCACGGAGTTCTCCGCTCGTCCCTCGCTCCGATACTTCGCGGGGACCCCGTCCACGACTTTTGCAACACGGCCTAGGCACCTCGGACTCGCCGGCGCCTAAGACTCCCCCGCACCCCGCGCCACCAACGCCTCGCCGACGCGGTCGGCCTGCCGCAAGGCACGCAGCACCACGGGCACGAGGTATGCGGATGGCCCACCCGCCCCGCCTCGCGCCCGCCTCGCGTCGCGCACCTCCGCGGCGACAGTCACCATCACGGGAACCGCCCGAATTCCTAGTGCGACAAGCAAACCCACGCGCTCCGGATCAACCCCGACCCTCCGCAACGGCCGCACGCCGCGAACCACGACATCCGTCAGGTCGACCACGCGAGTCGTCAGCGTCACCAGCGCGGCGAGCAAGATCAGCGCCACGAACATCCCCACGACGGCGACCGCCTTGGCCCAGCCATTGACGATCACATGAAAGGCCAGCAGCGGCACACCGAACCACGCGATCGGGCGCGCCTGGACCAGCAGGACTCGCCACGGAATCCGCGCGACGGCATACAACGTGAGCACGAACGCGCAGGCCGCGAGGGCGGCATACGGACCCGTGACGAAGAGCGAGCCGATAGCGGCCGCAACCAACAGGAGCAGTTTCGCGCTCGCGGGCATCCGGTGCAGCGGCGAGTTCCCGGGGACATAGAGGCCGAGGGTGGTCACCGGACGAGCCCGACATAGTGGGCGACGGCGGCTTGAGGGGCGCCGTCGTAAACGACGCGACCGGCATCGAAAACCAAGACCCGATCGGAGTCCTCGATGAGTCCGAAGTGGTGTGTCACCAAGACGACCTGCTGCGGCAGTTGCGCGATAAGCCGTTGCACCCGTTGGGTATTGGCTAGGTCGAGCAAGGTCGCCGGCTCGTCGAGCACGAGCACGGACGGCTCGATGATGAGAACCGAGGCCAGCGCCAGCAACTGCTTCTGCCCGCCGGAGAGGAGGCTCGCGGGGTGGTCGCGATAGCCGAGCAGGTCGTATGCCGCCAGGGTCGACTCCACTTTGTCCGTCACCTCGTCGCGGCTCAGGCCACGACCTCGGAGTCCGAAAGCCAGATCTTCGGCGACGGTGGGCATGAGGATCTGAGCGTCCGGATCGGTGAAGCAGAACCCGACTCGGCGACGCACGGCCTTGCCGTCGCGATCGGTGTCCAGCCCATCGACGGTGACCCGGCCAGCGGTGGGTTTGATAAGCCCGTTGATCATGCGGACGAAGGTCGATTTGCCCGAACCATTCGCGCCGATGACACCGATGCGCTGCTCGCTCAGGCTTAGGCTCACGTCCCGGAGCGCCGCGAGATACGTTGTGCCGAGCCGGAATTCATGACTCACTTGGTCGAAGACGATCATCGGACGACCTCGACAACGAGGGCGGTGCCCTGCCCGCCGCCGGCCGCGATGGCGGCGAGTCCGACGCGACCCCGACCCTGCCGCACCAGCTGCGTGAACAGCCGCGTCACCAGCACTGCGCCGCTGGCTCCCCACGGATGGCCGAGGGCGAGGGCGCCGCCGGATCGGCATACGCGCTCCGGGTCCAGGGCGAGCGCATCGCAACAGGCAAGGACCTGCCCGGCGAAGGCTTCGTTGAACTCGATGACGTCCACATCGTCGAGAGTCAGTCCAGCGCGACCCAGCGCCACTCGCACGGCCGGGACGATCCCGAGTCCCGGTCGGGTTGGATCCACGCCGGCCGAGGCCGCGGCAAGAACGCGGAGGCCCGGCAGGCCGGATGTTTCCGGAACGACGGCCACAACGGCAGCACCGTCGCTGATCGGGCACGAATTGCCCACTGTGACAGTGCCATTGGGTCGAAAGATCGGCCCGAATCGACCCAGCTTGTCCGCCGTCAGGCCAGGGCGCGGCCGGTCATCGGCGACGAGTTCCGGCAGCGGGACGAGCTCGGCGGCATACTCCCCGCTCGCCTCGGCGGCGACCGCCAACGCGTGTGAGCGGGCGGCATACGCATCCTGCCGCTCCCGGATGACACCTGCGTCCTCGGCGAAGAGATCGGCGGCCAGGCCCATGTCGACGTCGAGGGGCGGCGGGGCGAAAGGTGCCCGTTCGTAGCGGACCGGCTCAGCGCCATCGCGCGGCGGCCAGCACCGCCACGGCGCCGTCGATGCGCTTTCCGTGCCGCCGGCCAACACGGGCCAGTGATCATCGGCGACGAGACGCGCCGCGAGTTCGATCGCGCTCAGGCCGCTCGCGCATTGCCGGTCGATCGTCAATGCGCCTGTCTCCCAAGGAAGCCCGGCCTGCAGCGCCGCGACTCGGGCGACATTGCCACCCGGGCCCATGCAGTTGCCAAGGACGATCTCGGCCGGCGGGCGGGGCACGAGGGCGGTGAGGTCACGGCATACGGCCTGCAGCGCGGCGGCACCCAGATCGGCGGCGGAGTATGCCGCGAGCGCCCGCCCGGCCGTCGCGATCGGGGTGCGCCGAGCGGCGACGATGACGGCGTTCACAGGTCAGCCCGTTCGAGGGCAGCGCGATCGAGTTTGCCCGCCGCTGTCAGCGGCAGGGAGTCGACGACCCGCCAGCGCCGCGGCCGGTGGCTCACGGGCAGGTGGGCTCGGGCATGGCGCTCCATGGGCTCACGGTTCGCGCGGTCGGTGAGGGTGACGGTGACGACCTGCCCAAGCGTCGCGTGCGCAGTGGCATGAACCGCGAAATCCCTTGTGGCGCAGCCACTTAGCGCACTCTCAACATCGGCAACCAGTACCGTCGCTGCGGCTGTGATGATGGCATCCGGCCGGCCGAGGACCTCGATCCGGCCGTCGGTGACCGTCCCCAGATCACCCACGCTGGCCCAGCCGTCGCCGTCGCGCCGCAGCGGGCCGGGCTCGCCGAAGTAGCCGTCGCAGAGGTATGCCGATCGCGCCCACAGCACCGATCCGGCCTCCTCGGGCCGGGCCTCGACCTCCACTCCAGGAAAGGCATGCAGCCCGTCCGCGCCGACCCACGCGACGAAGCTCAGCTCGGCGGCGCCGTAATAGTGCTGCACGTCGAGGCCGGCTTCAGCCGCTCGCGACGCCAGGCCCGTGGGGAGGGCCGCCCCGGCCACGACAACGACGGTCCCTCGGGAGAGCTTGCTCAGGGCGCGGTCGAGGTGCGCCGGAGTGAGGCAGGCGTGGCTCGCCTCCTTCGGCGAACCAACAACGCGGACCCCCGTCTCGGCCGCATGCACCAGCGCAAAGAGGTTCATCGTCGCGCGCGCAGGCCCGGGCACCCACAGCCGGGCGCCCGGCTCCAAACGCGCCAAGGCGGTGTAGTCCGCGAACGAGTCCCACCACGACGCGGTCGAGCGGCGCACCTCCCGGGCCGGCCCGGTCGTGGCGGAAGTGGCGAGGGCCAGGTCGAGGCCGGCCGATCGGGCATACCGACAGGCAGCCACGGGATCCGTGGCCTCGTGCGGTCGCACGAGTCCGGCCATCGGGCCGCCCTCCTCACCGGGCCGGGTGGCCCGCCGCCCATTCTCGCCGGTCCCGGCCGGGAACGACCGAGGGCCCCGGTCGGCATACGCCGTGGGGCCCTCGGTGCACGGGTGGCAGGTGAAGGATTCGAATATTCTCCCAGCAGAGCGTAGACCCACATCAGAATGGCGCTGACCTGCGGGTTTATGGTGACAGAGGAGGCACGAGTACCCCCTCATCTGGCACGCATCTGGCACGATTCGGTGTTCATCTGGCACGTATCTGGCACGAAATGAGGGGGTCCGGGATGCCGGGAAAGAGGTCCTTCGGGTCGATCCGCCGACTCAGCTCAGGTCGCTACCAAGCGCGGTACACCGGTCCTGCCTTGCAGACGCACAATGCCCCGGAGACGTTCACGGCCAAGATCGATGCCGAGGCCTGGCTCGCTGCCGAACGGCACCTGAGCGAAGACCCTGCGAGCTGGCTTGCTCCGAACGTGCGGCTGGAGCAGGAGTACGACCGCCGTGCCCGGCTGCGGCGCTTCACCTTCGGACCGTACTCAGAGGACTGGCTCGCGCATCGGGACCTGGCAGCGAGCACACGGAACACCTACGCACAGCTGCTCAAGCATCACCTCCTTCCAACGTTCGCCGACGTCCCGCTCTCAGAGATTGACCGAGCGCTCGTCGCCACCTGGTATCGACGCGTCGGACCCGGCACGCCGCACGCCCGAAAGCACGCCTACGACCTTCTTCGCAACATCCTCAACATGGCCTTGGATGACGAACTGATCGATCGCAACCCGGTGCACATCCGCGGCGCTAGCAACGTCAAACGCACGGGCACGACTCAACCCGCATCCATTGACGAACTCGAGGCCCTTGCCGAGGCTACCCCTGAGCGGTACCGGCTCATGGTGCTCGTCGCGGCGTGGTGCGCCCTGCGCAAGGGTGAGCTGTCCGAGCTGCGCCGCAGCGACGTGGACACCACGCAGTGGGTCCTGAGAGTGCGGCGAGGCGTCGGTTTCGTCCCGGGCCGCACCGTGGTCAAGGATCCCAAGACTCAGGCGGGTAAGCGCGACGTCGCTATTCCAGAACATCTCGTGCCGATGGTTCGCGAACACCTCCTTCGACATGCCCAACAAGGAGCTCAGGGGCTGATGTTTCCCTCATCACGAGGTGAGCACCTGCGGACGTCCGCTATCGGTCGCTGGTACTACCCAGCCCGCGAGGCCGCCGGACGACCTGACCTTCGCTTTCACGACCTCCGCCATACCGGCGCTGTCCTCGCGGCTCAGTCAGGTGCAACGTTGGCGGAGCTGATGCACCGTCTCGGCCACTCCACTCCCGCCGCGGCGATGCGTTACCAGCACGCCGCAGCCGAGCGCGACCGCGAGATAGCCCAACGCATGTCGCAGCGCTACCGGGAACACGTGCAGGCGAGACCATCGGACTGCACCTTACCCAGGCCCGCTGCGCCTCGCTGAAGATTTCCATCCTGTCACGATCGGGAATCGTCTTCCTGTCTGCCTAGCCCTGCTGCGGGCGTCAACACCACGACCTGGCGAGGTGCGCGCGAGCCTCGAAGGAGGCGAGGCCCTGTCCGGGCCGCGCCAGCTCAGATCAGAGCAGTCCCATTTCGGTGGCTCGGGTCGCTGCTTCGTCGCGGTTCCTGACACCCAACTTGCCGCACCGCCGGGTGCGGCACCGCCCGCGAGAACTGCCGCCACTGACAAGGCCCCCTCAGCTTCGGGAGGGGGCCTTGTGCTGCAGGGGGCTCGGTGCGCGGCGTTGTACGCGTCCTGAACGTCCTGGCTGATCCGGCCGCGGTCGCTGACCAGGGCCGGGCATTCGCAGAAACGGCGGGAGTCCATCGCCCTCTCCCCCGCAGAGTTGGCTGAACTCGCGGCAGCGATGCCTCGCAAGTGGCGAGCACTAACTCTCGTGTCGGGCTGGTGTGGGCTACGCATCGGGGAAGCCGCAGGTCTGCGGCGCGGCGACGTCGACCTCGACGAGGGGGTGATCCGGATCGCGCAGACCGCTCAGTACCTCGGCACCCCTGCCCGGCTGGTCATCGGTCCCCCGAAGTCCGAGCGTGGTGTCCGCATCGTCCACATGCCCGCGCACGTCACTGTCGCCTTGGGTGAACACTTCGCCACACGGAACGACTGGAAGGCGACGGACTTCGTCTGGACACGACGCGACGGACAGCCGCCCCCCCGGCACACCGTCTTGTCAGCATTCAAGGCGGCCGTCGACTCTGTAGGCCTCGAGAGGATGGTGTGGCACGACCTGCGTCACACGGCGAACACCCTGGCAGCGGACGCAGGCGCCAGCCAAGCCACTCTCCAAGCCCGGATGGGGCACGCCGACCCGAAAGTCAGTGCCATCTACCTCCACACCTCCAAAGCTCACGACCGCCGGCTCGCACAGGACCTCGAGCGCATGGCGAAGTTGAGTCCCGCATAGTGGTGTATCGCGGTAGTCGAGATCGTTCCCGGCGTGTTCGTGGACGAGGACGCGGCCACCGCGTGATCCTTCGAGTGAACCTCTCACAGCACCCTCGAATGGAGTCACACGATGACCGCTCCCCATATTGTCGACCCCGCCGGCCTGCTCGGCGAAGCCTTGGCCGAGGCAAGTCCGGATCTCATGCGGCACCTGCTGCAGTCGATCATCAACACACTGCTGTCCGCGGACGCCGACGCTGTCGTCGGAGCCGAGTACGGTCGCCCCAGCGCTGAGCGGGTGGCCCAGCGCAACGGCTACCGGCACCGACCTCTGGACACCCGCGTCGGCACCATCGACGTCGCGATCCCCAAGCTGCGCCAGGGCACCTACTTCCCTGAGTGGCTGCTCGAGCGGCGCAAGCGGGCCGAGTCCGCGCTGATCACGGTTGTGGCGGACTGCTACCTGGCCGGGGTGTCCACCCGGCGAATGGACAAGCTCGTCAAGACGCTGGGCATTGACTCCCTGTCGAAGTCGCAGGTCTCGCGGATGGCCGCCGAGCTGGACCAGGTCGTCGAAGAGTTCCGCCACCGCCCCCTGGGCGCGGCGGGTCCGTTCACGTTCATAGCCGCGGACGCGCTGACGATGAAGGTCCGCGAAGGTGGCCGGGTCGTCAACGCCGTCGTGCTCATCGCGACTGGTGTCAACGGGGACGGGCACCGCGAGGTCCTGGGCCTGCGGGTCGCGACGTCCGAAACGGGTGCGGCGTGGAACGAGTTCTTCGCCGACCTGGTCGCCCGCGGCCTGTCCGGGGTCGCCCTGGTCACCTCCGACGCCCACGCCGGGCTGGTCGAGGCCATCGCAGCCAACCTGCCCGGCGCCTCCTGGCAACGCTGCCGCACCCACTACGCCGCGAATCTCATGAGCATCTGCCCCAAGAACATGTGGCCGGCCGTGAAGGCGATGCTGCACAGCGTGTACGACCAACCCGACGCCCCGGCCGTCCACGCCCAGTTCGACGGGACTGCTGCACGGATAGGTGACATCTGATCTGTGGTGCCGTGGGGTGTCACAGGGAAGGATGTTCATCATGCCGAAGGCGTATCCGAAGGAGTTCCGTGACGATGTCGTGCGGGTGGCTCAGCAGCGGGAGGAGGGGGTGACGGTCAAGCAGGTCGCGAAGGATTTCGGGATCTCGGAGTCGTGTCTGACGAACTGGATGACGCAGGCGGACCGGGACGCCGGTGTCAAGCCGGGCCCGGGTCGAGAAGAGCTGGGTGAGCTGCGGGATGCCAAACGCCGGATCCGGTTGCTAGAACAGGAGAACGAGGTGCTGCGTCGGGCTGCGGCGTATCTGTCGCGGGCGAACCTGCCCCCAAAATGATGTACCCGCTCGTCCGTGAGCTGGCCGCGCAGGACGCCCCGATCAGGGTGCCTGTGGCGGCGGTCGTGCCGGGTGCTCAAGATCGCTCGACAGCCGTACTACCGGTGGCTGACGGATCCGGTGACCGACGCTGAATGGGCGGCGGCGCATCGGGCGCACGCGCTCTTCCTCGCTCACGAGGATGACCCGGAGTTCGGGTACCGGTTGCTGGCCGATGAGGCCCGCGACGCCGGGCAGCAGATGTGTGACCGGACCGCGTGGCGCGTGTGCTCGGAGAACGGCTGGTGGAGCGTGTTCGGCACCAAGCGCGGCAAGACTGGTCGTCCCGGCCCGCCGGCTCATGACGATCTGGTCAAGCGTCAGTTCACCGCGCCGGGTCCGAATCAGGTGTGGTTGACCGATATCACCGAACAGTGGACCGAGGAGGGCAAGCTGTATCTGTGCGCGGTCAAGGACGTCTGGTCCGGGCGGATCGTCGGCTACTCGATCGGTGCGCGGATGCAGGCCAGGCTGGCCGTGCAAGCGCTGGAGAACGCGGTCGCCAACCGGGCCGCCGCCGGCCAGGAGGTCGCCGGCTGCATTGTGCACTCCGACCGCGGCAGCCAGTTCCGCGCCAGGAAATACCTGCGTGCGTTGACCCGGCACGGCCTCGTCGGATCCATGGGACAGGTCGTCTCGAGCGCTGACAATGCTGCCATGGAGAGCTGGTTCGCCCTCCTGGAGAAGAACGTCCTCGACCGGCAGCGCTGGCGCACCCGCGACCAGCTACGCATCGCGATCGTCACTGGACCGAACGCACCTACCACCGCCGGCGCCGGCAAATCCGGCTCGGGAAGTTGACGCCCATCGAGTTCGAGACCACCATGACCGAAACCGCCACACAGGCGGCCTAACCCAACATGTCACCTATCCGTGCAGCAGTCCCGTGGCAGCACCTCCGCCACCTGTGGGGACTTACGCGCCCAGGCCGGCAGGATCGCTGAGGAGAACCGAACCCGTTGCCCGGTCACCGGATCGGTGCGCTTGTCGTTGACCCGCGGCGCCTTGACCGGCACCGCACCGGCCGCCGTCGCCACCTGGCGCGGGGCGTGGCAGCCGTTACGGACCACCAGCCGGTGGCCGTGCTCGTCAACCTCGCTGGCGTGGGCGTCGATGTAGGCGGCGACCTCGGCCTGCAACGCCGCCGCGAGCATCGCCCGGGCCCCTTCGCGGGCCAGCTCGTCCAACATGTCCCCGCCAACCGCTACCGGAGCGTGCTGGTTGGATCGCGGGTCTTGGTCAACTACGGTGAGCATGAGCGCACCTTCCCGAACCAGCGCGCCAACGCCGGTCCTGATCAGAACTACTAGGACTTCAGATCTTCCTCGGGAAGGTGCGCTCCCTCACGCCACCCCGCCGAAGGCCATCCACAGGTTCTGATCATTGCTCCGGTCAGGAGATCTCTTGGGCGCGAAGGCGTAGCGCGTTGCCGATCACGCTGACGCTGGAGAAGGCCATGGCGGCTGCGGCGATGATGGGCGACAGCAGGAGCCCGAAGACCGGGTAGAGGACACC
>Ga0209460_1001375_pt1 | contig 14427 bp, 8 predicted proteins | sample EBPBio132013_DNA_FD_185868 | JGI IMG/M metagenome (GOLD analysis project Ga0209460, IMG submission 185868) | Wastewater treatment Type I Accumulibacter community from EBPR Bioreactor in Madison, WI, USA - Reactor 2_5/13/2013_ DNA (SPAdes)... | ecosystem: Engineered > Bioreactor > EBPR >...
GGAAAAACATGAGAATAAAATCGGGATCATCAATAGCAGCAAACCGGGCATAAACAGGAAGTAAAACAGCTTCTTCTTTTTTAAAGTGTTCATCAAGATCACCCTGCCACTTCATCAGAAAGTTTTGAACTTTTTCAGTATGTCTTGATAAATCTTTCTCATCAATGGCATATTTCAGAAGTTCAACAAGGGCAAGGCAGTGTTCGTGATCACCCTTTAGCGTCTGAAGCTGTGACTGGCTCATGTTGTGTTTCTCCCTATTCCTCTGATCCGGCCCGGTTCTGCCGGTTTTGTTTAACGGTTCCCCGTTTTCGTTTCGATTCCAGCCGTTTCACACGGCTGGTAAAAGTTGGTTTGGTTGCGTGACGTGGCTTTTCTGGCACGAGTGCTTTTTCAATTAAAAGGAAAAGCCGGTCAACAGCATCAGATTTATTACGGAACTGAGACCGGTATTTCTGTGAGGTGATCACCAGAAATCCTTCAGCCGTTATTCTGTTTTTCAGTTTGGCTGCAATCAGTTCAAGCAGGCTTTTGTCTTCAACTTCACTTTCTGCCAGATGCCAGGAAACCGTCACCTTGGTTTCAACCTTGTTCACATTCTGACCGCCTGCCCCCTGCGACCGGCTGGTAGAAAAGGTGAGTTCACCTTCAATTTGTAATTTTTGAGTATCTGACAGCATAAAATAATCTGAAAGTTATCGAATCGGCCTCAAAAATCAAAACAGGTTAAGCGAATGTTACCAAAATCGGCTTTGTTCACAAAAGGGTAACACCCGGTTCACGTTCAGGTTAATCAGTTTCCTGACCTTTGCATTCGACTCTGAGGGGAGTCCGTTTAAAGAATTGAAAATGTGTGTGTGAAAAAATAGGGAAAATTATGTTTAAATCCAGTATCGTTTTTACGATTGTTTTAATTCTAAGTGTTTCTGGTGTCTTTGCTCAGAGTAAAGGTGTTTTGCAGGGAACAATCAGGGATAATTCAAACAATGAGGCACTCATTGGTGCGAATGTTATTCTGGTTGGAACCTCGTTTGGGGCTTCAACTGATCTTGACGGAAAATATTCAATTAAAAGTATTCCTGCAGGAAAGTATTCGGTTACCATTTCATATATCTCTTATAAATCAGTTACTGTTAGTAATGTTGAGATTTCTGAAGGAAAGCCTTTCAATCTTTCGCTGGGTCTCGAGCCGGCATTTACTGAAATCGAAGAAGTAGTGGTAACAGCAGAAGCGCTGAAAAGTACCGAAGCTTCTTTGCTGAAAATCCAGAAAAACTCTGTCAATATTGTAGATGGGCTTAGTGCTGAAATGATCAAGAAAACAAATTCTTCAGACGGAACTGATATTCTGAAGAAAATGACCGGTGTCACCATTGCTGACGGAAAATATGCTTTTATCCGTGGCGTAAGTGAACGGTACAACAATACGCTGCTTAATGGTGCCAGCCTTCCAAGTACTGATCCTGAAAAAAGAAGCTTTTCATACGATATGTTTCCGGCCAGCCTTATCGAAAACATGATTACCTCAAAATCATTCACACCAGACAAACCAGGCGATTTCAGCGGCGGACTTGTCGAAATCAGCACGATTGAATTCCCTGAAAAATTTATCGTTGATGGTGGATATTCCACGTCGATAAACTCAATCACTTCCTTTAAAAATTTCAAAACCTACGCTTCAGGTAAATCTGATTATCTGGGTTTTGACGACGGAAGCCGGGATATTCCTTCCCTCGTTCCGGATTCCAAACTTAACCGGTCGACCCCAAATCTTGATAAAATTTCAAAATCATTCAGCAACAACTGGAATACTGAAAACATCAAAGCGCTGAATAATAACAGTTTCAAGCTCAATATGGGCAATAAGTTTGAATTTGGTGATGATCAGATTCTTGGTTTCATTGCTTCTGCAAATTACGGACAGGCTTACGAAAGCCGTGATATTATCAGTAAAGCTTCTTACTCGTTTGAAGGTCCCCGGTATGATTATTCAGGCTCAAGTTCAACCTACTCGGTAAACTGGAGTGCCATGCTGAATACAAGCTATAAGTTTGGCGGAACCAACAAAATCAGCTTCAAAAATATGTATACAGTTAATGCTGATGATGAAACAACCTTTTATAAAGGCAATTATTATTCATCAAATCAGTCGAGGGAAGTAACTTCCCTCAGGTATATCTCCCGCAATATGTACTCCAGTCAATTGGTGGGATCGCATAGTTTTTCAGTGTTGAACGGAATTAACTGGAACTGGAATGTAAATTTTGCCCGGTCATCCAGAAACGAGCCAGACCTTCGCCGTTATGTTTATTATGATGATCTGGTTGATCCGCTCGGAAAAATGAAACTGGATATGACCAATGCGTATCCGTCACGTTTTTATGGAAACCTGGTTGATAACAACAGAGGAATCGGTTCCGGTGTAACTTTCCGGTTTTTTATGAATCCTGCCCTACCGAATCTAAAAACAGGATTTAACCTTGATGTAAAGGGTCGTGAGTTTGATGCCCGTTCCTTTGCCTTTAAGAACAATTCAGGGATTGCTGATTCAATTCTTGAAAGTCCGGTTGAAACCATTTTTCAGGAAAAGTATTTCAACACAAATCCTACCCGTGGTATAGCAATTCAGGAAGATACAAAAGCATCAGACAGTTATTCGGCAGATCAGAGTGTAAATGCGGTTTACATGATGACAGAATTCGAACCGCTTGAAAAACTGAAAGTCGTTACCGGAGTTCGGTATGAAGCATCAAACCAGAAAATGAAAACAGTTGATATGCTCGGTAACGCCGTTAATCTGAATGCAAAATATGGTGATTATTTACCGGCAATTTCGCTTACTTATTTACTATCCGAAGATATTAATCTCCGCTTTGCAGGAAGTAAAACCCTTGCACGCCCTGAGTTCAGGGAACTGGCACCGTTTCAGTATTTCGACTTTCTTGCCAACGAACTGGTTGAAGGTAACCCTGATCTGAAACGGGCAACCATTAGTAATTATGATGTCAGAGCAGAATTTTTCACAGGTCCCGGTGAACTGATTGCCATCAGTCTTTTCTATAAAAATTTCAAAAACCCTATTGAGCAGGTTTTTAAATCAGCTTCTTCCTTTGAGCCAATCAGAACGTTTGCAAATGCCACCTCGGCTACCAATGCAGGACTTGAGCTTGAAATCCGCAAAAACCTTGGGCTGACCTTTGGTGATTTTCAGGGAACCAATTTTCTGAGCAATCTTTCGTTTGTCGGAAATGGTGCTCTCATCAGTTCAAAAGTGGACGGAATCGGAACTGGTTTTCAGGAATCAAGTCGTCCGCTTCAGGGGCAGGCCAACTATATCGTCAATGCTGGTTTGTATTATGACAACGCAGAAGATGGACTTTCTGCTTCAGTTTCCTTTAACCGGATCGGTGAAAAAATTGCCAAAGTTGGGTTTGCCGGTTTAGGTGACGTCATTGAGCTTCCCCGCAACCAGATTGATTTATCCTTCGGGAAAACACTGGCAGGCGGAATAGATTTTAAAATCGGTGTGAAAGATATCCTTGCAGAAGATTATGTTCAGGTTCAGAAATCCCCAATCGGGGACAAAGATGCTGAACGCTACAATCGTGGCCGTACCATTACAGCAGGAATTTCCTACCGGTTATAAGTTTAATAACCAAACAGGAGAGAGACAATCTATGAGAAAACTGACTACTATTTTATCCGGCCTGATGCTGCTTTCAGTGTCAGCCTTCGCCCAAACGGAAGTTACCGTATCCGGTGATATCACTTCCAATGTGACCTGGACTGCAGATAAATCCTATTTACTGAAAGGATTCGTCCGTGTTCAGTCAGGTGCAGTTGTGACCATCGAACCGGGAACCAAAATTTACGGTGAAAATGCCACACAGGGTTCCTTCATTGTGAAACCAGGCGGAAAAGTAATTGCTGAAGGTTCAGAGTTTGCTCCGATTGTCTTTACTTCTGAATTCGCAAAACCAGGTTCTTCACTTGCTCCTGCCCGTGGAGACTGGGGTGGCGTAATTCTTCTCGGAAACGCACCGATCAACGTAACCGGCGGAACGGCCTCCATCGAAGGTCCCGGTGATTCATACGGCGGAAATGATCCGGATGATAACAGTGGTGTACTGAAGTATGTTCGTATTGAATATGCCGGTATCGCTTTTTCACCGAATAATGAAATCAACGGACTTACCCTTGGCGGCGTTGGTCGTGGAACGACTATTGATTATGTTCAGGTTTCCTGGGCAAATGATGATTCATTCGAATGGTTTGGCGGAAATGTAAATGCCAAACACTTGATTGCCTATCAGGGATTGGATGATGATTTCGATACTGATTTCGGTTTCAGCGGAAAACTTCAGTTTCTTCTGAGCGTTCGTGATAAAGAAATTGCAGACGTTTCGGGTTCAAACGGATTTGAATCAGACAATGATGCTGCCGGATCAGTTAAAACCCCCCGTACCTCACCCACCTGGTACAATGTAACCCTGATCGGACCGAAAGAAACCAAATCAACGACTGTGAATTCCAACTACAAACGTGGTATGCACCTTCGCCGTTCATCACAGAACAAAATTCAGAATGCACTCGTTCTAGGCTGGCCAACCGGACTTCTTCTGGATGGAAAAACCACCGCAGCAGATGCAATTGCCGGTAACTGGTGGATCAAAAACAGCATTATCGCCGGTTCTTCTTCAAAATCTCTCGATACAACAGCTTCCAATACCGCCCTGAATATTTCTGACTGGTTCACCGTTACCAACGGAAACCGGATTCTTGCAGAAAACACAGAAGCCGGATTAGTGAATCCTTTTGGTGTTTCTGGCTTTAATCCGACTCCAAAGCCCGGCTCAGTTGTGTTCACTGGTGCCGCTGTTCCTCCTGCTGATGGATTTTTTGATCCGACTGCATCATTTGTAGGTGCTTTTGGTACCAAAAACTGGGCGGCAAACTGGTCTGATTTAAGTGCTTTCATTTATACCGACGTAAAAGACAACGGATCAAAAGCTGAAGGATTTACTCTTCTCCAGAATTATCCGAATCCTTTTAACCCGTCTACAATGATTACCTTTTCAGTTCCTTCTCAAATGGCAGTTAAGCTAACAGTGTTTAATGCTCTTGGACAAGAAGTTGGTCAATTGGTAAATGGACAGGTTTCTGCCGGTGAACACCAGGTTTCCTTTAATGCAGGAAATCTGCCTAGTGGAATATATTTCAGCCGGATGGAAGCAGGAAACCAGATTTCCACAAAGAAAATGATGCTGATTAAGTAAGAGAAAACTTCCTTCCTGCAGGCTTCGGGATTTAATTTCCGGAGTCTGTTTTTTCTCTTATTGCATCTCAGATACCCCTCACACACACAAACCCCGGAGACATTTCAATCTGATTTTTCAGGTGGGGTGGTTCCGGGGACTTTTTATTTGTGGAAAGTGACGAGGGACAGGTGATCAGTTTTGAATTCGCCTGTAACTCCGATCTCCCGATCGGAGATTTTGAAATTCAACCGACCGGGAGGTCGGTCTTACAAAACCCATTTACCCTTTTACTTCACTTCCTCCAGCGCTTCCGGATCCTGAAACTTCACATTCCCAATTTTGGGTGTAACCCCAAACAGTTCCATTTGATCTGACGGAAATTGCTTGAGCAACGTTTTCAGCATGTCGGTGTCATTTTCACGTTTATCCATCCAGAGGCGGTGAGCTTCATCAGGCAGGATGACCGGCATGCGGTCATGAAGAGTTTTCATGAGTTCGTTGGCTTCAGTTGTGACGATTGAAAAAGTTTCTGAAATTTCACCGGTTGCCGGATCCATCCATTCGTTGTAAAGTCCTGCCATGGCAAACTGATCTTTTGATTTCAGCCGGATGCAGTATGGTTTTTTTACCGGTTTCCCGGTAGCTTCACCAAATAAATCTGAACTTTCTCTTTCGGTTTTCCATTCAAAAAATCCGTCTGCGATAACCAGACATCGCTGCGATTTAAAGGGTTTTTTCCAGGTGGGTTTTTCTTCGAGGGTTTCTGATTTGGCGTTGAAGGTTTTAAAAGCTTCGTTTTTGTCTTTGTTCCAGGGCTGAAGCAATCCCCATTTCATCCACCTGACTTCAGTGCCCGAATCGCCCTCAACAATTACCGGCATTTTCATGGTCGGGGCAGCATTGTAAATCGGGTTGGAGTGAACGTCATCGTACTGACTTTTCCGGTAAGTCATCCACTCTTCATAAGTGGCAAAGTCAGATCGTTTGAGGGAATACCGTCCGCACATGGTGGATATGCCTTAAACAAAAAACCCGGCTGTTGCCGGGTTTTTAAAATCAGTCAACTTTTTTAGTTTCGGTTGATTCTGCTTTTTTCTCAGCAGGTTTTGCAGCAGGAGCGCAGTCGTCTTTGCTCTTTGCTTTTTCTTCAGTTCCGCATTCTTTGGTCTTGCTGCAGCAAGCTTCGGTTTTCTTTTTTTCCTTGGTTTCGGTTTTTTTCTTGTCGTCGTTTTTGTCGCCGGCAATTGCAGCACCGAAAACAAGTCCGGCAGCAAGGGTGAGAAGAAGTAGCTTTTTCATGTTATCTCCATTTGATTGTTTTTTTACAAGATAAGGTGAGGCTGGCCGTTCGTCAACTTTTTGGCTTTTTTGACGATAAACATCATTTGAAAAGACTACCGTTTAATACACGAAATACGAATATCCGATCAGTTCTTACCGGAGTAAAATTAACTTCCGGGTTTGTCTTTTCCCTCCTGATTCCAATCTGCAATAGTAAACACCCGAAGAAAACCGGTCTGCTTTCCAGTAAAACTCTTGTTTTCCTGCGGGAAAAACGCCGTCAGCCAGTGTTGCAATTTTTTTTCCATTTATGTCAAACACAGAAAGAATGAGATAATCTGATTTTTCCAATTCGACAGGAATGATTGTTTCCGGGTTAAACGGATTCGGATAGTTTTGGTGAAGGTGAGTTTTTTCAGGTCTAGAATCCGGGTCTGTCACTGAAACCGGAATGGATCCTCCAGTACTTAATCCGCCAACGTGGGCTGTCCAGAACGACCCCTTCTGAACGGCAAAATCAATGACTTCGTAAAACCAGTGGTCCCAAACCGACCAGGTTTCACCATTATCCCGTGAATACACGACAAAAAAATCTGTGCTGAACACATAAACTCCAACAATTTCCTTTCCTGAAGTCATCATAAACCTGACATCACCTGAAAGGAATTGAGTTCCGACCCGATTCCAGGTTTCACCGTAATCTGATGACCTGTAAATGCCGCCACTTGTTCCGGCAAAAAGGAAATCCTCTTTTTGGGTTATAGAAAAAATATCAAAAATTTCGCCACGGGAGGTATCCATTTTTGAAGAATTCCAGGAACCATTATTTAAATTACGGCGGTAGAGATAATTTTGAAGGCCGGAAGTTGCAAAAACCTCATTTCCAAGTACAAAAATTTCCTGGATGACTGACCGGCTTAAATCTTCATTCCAGCTTGTCCATGAAACCGGTTCTGAACCATTCCATCTGTAAATGCCTGCTCCCTCTGTGGCTATAATTAATCCATTTTCAGCATGACGGATTTTATTGATTCCCAACGCCCAGCCCGAAAGTCCTGAATTAACCGGAGTCCAGGTTTTTCCCAGATCAGAACTCCGGAAAATGCCCTTCCTCAAAGTTCCGGCATACATCCATCCGTTCAAAAAGCAAAATGTATTGATTCCGGCAGCATCAACATGAACAAGCCCACCCATCGTCCAGGTTAACCCGGCATCGATGCTGAACCAGGTTTCGGTTTCAGTTCCTGCCATCAGGGTGTCACCGGTTGAATAAACAGAATAAACGGTTTGATTCCCGACAGAGGGAACCAGATCCCAGTTTGCAAAAGAAGCAGAAGTAAGAAAAAAGGAAAGAAAAACAGGAAGAGAAATCCGCACCATCATCATCAACTCCAGAATGAAAGGATGGGGTTTACGGAATGAATTGCAGGCGGGTTTCAATCAGAGGCACTTCACCCTTTCGTTTTCCCCTGAACCAGATTATCCAAAACCTGAAGAAACCGTGACCGGTCCTGAGGTGAAAACGGTGCAGGTCCGCCTGAAACAGTGCCCATATCCCTGAGAAACGACATCAGTTCACGGGTCGCCAGCACTTCACCAATGGACGCAGTTGTGAAAAGGCGGCCTTTCGGGTCAACCACTCGGGCACCTTTTTCGAGACATCGTGATGCCAGCGGAATATCAGAGGTGATGACAATGCTTTCTGGGTCAGATTCAGCAGCAATCCAGTCATCGGCTGCATCGAAACCGTTTGAGGTGACGATCATGGTGATATCCGCATTAGTGGGTGTACGCATCCACGAATTTGAAACCACCTTGACCGGAACGCCATGCCGGGCGGCCACTTTGTAAATCTCACCTTTTACCGGACAGGCATCCGCATCAATCAAAATCTGTTTCATCCGGTCGTTTTCCTGTTAATTTAAGAGTTTGCCAAGTTACAAAACCAGATTATCAGATTCACCCGTACATCCGGCTGAAATAACAGTCCTTTTTTGTATCTTCGGAAAGGAGAATGGGTATGTTTTACTTAAATACTCCATTTTGGTTTTTTTCGTACCACGTACCACTTACGGCGTACCACATTTAGCCCCGATAGGAATCGGGATCTTCGTTGTACTCGACTTATAACTTGTAACTTACCACTTATCACTTATGTTATTCGAATATCTCTGGACCATTGTCATTCTGATTTTTCTGGAAGGTTTACTTTCTGCAGATAACGCCCTCGTTCTGGCTGTTTTGGTCAAACACCTGCCTGAACAACAACGGAAAAAAGCATTAACCTATGGAATTTGGGGCGCCTTTTTCTTTCGATTTGTAGCCATTGTACTTGCAAGCTGGCTGATTGTGGTCTGGCAGGCTCAGGCTGTGGGTGCACTTTATTTGCTTTATGTTTCCTTCCGTCATTTGGTCTTCCCTATAGCAGAAGGCGGGCCTAACGAAGCTGCTCATCTGGGATTCTGGAAAACCGTGGTCTCGGTTGAAATCGCTGACATCGCCTTTTCTATTGATTCCATTTTAGCTGCAGTTGCACTGGTTCAATCACTCCCCCCAACAGATTGGGATCATATTGGCGGACTTGACGGCGGCCGTTTTCTTGTTGTGATCACCGGCGGGATTCTCGGTATTATTACCATGCGATTCGTTGCCGGCTATTTTATCGGGCTGATGCAGCGTTACCCCGGACTTGAAAAAGGTGCTTACCTGATTGTCGGCTGGATTGGTTTGAAGCTGGCACTTGTCACGCTTTGCCACCCCGGAGTTGCCCTGCTTCCCGAAGATATGCCAACCTGGCTCTCCTACAAAATTATCTTCTGGACGGTTCTCGTTGGTCTGTTTATCGGATCCATGCTCTGGAGACCAAAACAACAACCCGCCTGATTTCTCCACTCAGATTCCCTGATAAAAATTAAAAAATGAATTTTTATCAGGGAATATTTCCCCTCTAAATCACGATTTCTTCCAAAAAACAGCAAATGTAAACGTTTACACATGTCACCAATTGTCACTCATGTGTCACGTGTTTAAACATATTATAAGTTCAGTAAATTCCTGTACTTGATTCTGAATATCCTGGGGTTTAGTTTTGTATTTAAAGGTACGCGAAAACCTTAATAAGTAAGCCAGAAGGTCAACAGTTTACATCCCCAATAAACTGAGCTTGACTTCTGGCTTTCCTAACCGGCTTTGATCCCGAGTATCTGAAAAATCGTCGAACCCCGAGTCACAAAACGAGGAAACCCCAAATGAAAAAGTCCCTTTTTCTCGCTGGTATTCTAATGTATTTTTTTGCAGTTATTGCACCCGCCCAAGTCGGCTCACCTGGTAATTTTGAAAAGTATGAGTTTCAACCTGAGGCCTGGAAATTACCAGACATGTCATCGGGTGCAGTGAATGACCATGGTGATTACACCACCTCACTTGGTTTGGCATCAATCAGTGCACCTTCGGGGATTGGCTTTAATTTTAGTATCTGCTACTCAAGTGATATTCATTATGACGATGTTTCAGGTTGGTTGGGTCTGGGTTGGCAGGCAAACCCTGGAACCATTTCAAGGAGTGTAAGAGGTGATAACAGGCCATTGGATTTTAGCAATTCTGTTCCTTTGAATAATGTTCTGAAAAATGCAAATCCGGTTGATTTGCCATCCAATTTAAAGAAAGGGTATTGGGATAAAAACGCTGATATTTACTACTTCACCCTTCCAAACGGTGAAAGTTTTGACGCTGTAATTGACCCTGAAACAATAAGTTCGAATCTGCATGAATTTATAATTAGTGGTGCCCGCGGATATAAAGTTTCAGCAAAATATTACAGTTTATCTTCCATTTCTGACGGTTCCATTTCGGTATTAGTAAGTCAGAGCAGTTATTATGCAAATAAAGTGTTGGGAAATACTGAACCTGATCGTGATTATTCTGCCTTTCTGATTGAAGGTCCTGACGGAACCCGGTATTTGTTCAAAAAACCAACCTATGAGTTAAACGTGGGGCCAACGGGTAAAGAAACGATTTATGTGAGCACCTGGCGGATTTCGGCAATTATCAGTGCCTGGTATTCTGGAGCTGATGTTTGGAATGCAGATGAGAATTATTATACAGACAAAAAACAAAAGTCGAATATCATCAAATTCCATTACGACCATGAAAGCGTTAATCTCATCCCAAGGTCAATTGTATCAGGAAATAACGGAGCAGGTACCATCAGTCTGGAAGTTGTGAATCATATCAGATATCTGGCATCAGTTACCTCATCAACCGACAGCCTTGTTTTTAACTATATACCTGATACTGACACTGATAAGCAAAGTAAACTGCTTTGTCTGACTTCAGCCGGAAGTTATGACAAAGAAGTCGTTCAGTTAAAAACATATACGCTTATACAGGTAATCGGGCGAAAAAGAATTCAGTCTCTCGAGACTTATAAATTAACAAAGACTACCCAATCTCTCTTCAGAAAAATCAGTCTTTCCTATCTAACGTTCAAGAACAGAAGTTTTCTGGAATCTGTTGATTTTCCGGAATTTTGGGATCCCTATTATTTTGAATACATTCAACCTGAAGACGAAAATGATTTTGACTACAATCTGATCTGGAATTATTACCGCCAAATGGGTGATGAAAACGATCGTATTAAGGCATTTTTATCTAATCGGCCCGAATATGATCCGTACGTTTATCCTTATGATATCAATGGCTATTTCAAAAGGAGGAGCGGAAACCCGGCAGCCTATTCATCATCGGCCAACCCAATGGTGGGGCAGCTTAAAAGAATCAACTTCCCGACGGGCAGAACGGAAGAAATTTATTATAACCAGCATAGAATTGAAGATAAATGGGATATTAAAAATTACAACTCATTTCATAGAACCAAAGAATTCTATATCTACAATTACACCATTATTGGCAATGAATTTTCCCCGGTGCAAAAAAGTGGGATTGTAGACCTAACAACCTATTTTAACGGAAACAATTATTTTTTCAAAAGCTGTCCCGATTCAATTGTAAAGGCCGACTTTCACTCCTGGAAAAGGGAGGTAACCCAGTATCGGTATTCTATTCCTTTATTTCCGGGTACTGCCAGAGAATTTAGTTTCAATAGGCTGGATTTAATAAGAGAAGCAATAATCAATCCCGACAATGATAATTTCTACTTCAGGGGGGTAAAGGGAAATGATAAAGGTATATGGGGTACTTTGCCAAGCTCACCTTCAAATGGTGATTATTACAAGGATACGACCACTTCCAATATTAAAATCAGATTTTATTTGACAGAGAATAATAGATGGTGGGAACTTTCTTATACGGATTTCAAAGATAAAACAAGAAATTTTGTTGATCAGCAACCAGCAGCTTCTGCAAACCAGTTTGTCGTTCAAAAGGCATCCAGAGGAATGGATGTTGAAGACAAAGTTTGGTTTGGTGAAATTATTGAGATTAAAAACAAAAGCATAAGTACAAACCGTTCAACGGTTGTTCCCAACAAACAGCCAATAGCGCTTCTGATTTATAATGTAGCGGGTAAAGACCCTGTTGTTACAACCTATTCTTCAAATTATCATCTGGTCAACATTGCAAACAGCCTTTCCCGGGCTGCTAAAACTGAAAGTATGCTGGTAAAGCAAACAGAAGCAAAAAGGGATTATTATGCCAGGAAAGTTTCGATAAGTCCAACAATTAGCTCACCGATTGCATCCCCAGACTGGGATTATACAACCCGATATCAGTTTTTCAAGCAAACTGCCTACCAGATTATTGATGACAAGCAATTAAAAAAGAGTTTTGCTGCTTATGACCAATTTGGAAATCAGACAATTGCGGCAGAATATTCGGGCAAAAACAAATCAAATTATCAGCTTAAAGTTACTTTTACCCGTTTTGTGTATGAAGAAACGGCATTGACTGCCCCCGAACATTTCAGGTACAAGCCCCTTCAGGTGATCTCAGGAATCTGGGAAGTTGATTCTCTTTCATTTGCCAATGCAGATAAAACACTTGCAGAATTGAAAAAACTGGAAGAAAACTTAAGATTAGCATCAGGACCCCAATCAACCGGAGATAGTGCTTTTAAAGAAGTCTATTCTTCCTTCCGGCTGATTTCAAATAAAGTGAATAAATACATACAATTTGAAAATGGAATATTCGGATTAAGTTCAACCTTTGAATCAAAAAACAGAAAGATTTATAGATTTAATGCCTTTCCTGAATCAATTATTCCATCCCCGGATAAATGGCAGGCTGATTTTAAAATTTCATCCTATTATAGCTTTGGAATACCAAAATCAGTGGATTTTACCCGGTTTAAAGAATATTACTATTTCGGAAGTAAATGGAACCCACAGAATACCAATGAAGATTCGATTTACTATTTCAGACCAACAGCCAGAAAGATTGCCGGGTCACAACTTTCCCTTTATGAATATCTGTTTACTGCAAAATATGATGTCCTGGGACGGATTTCAGAAGCCTTTGCACCCAACCGGAATAAGTACCAGTTCGGATATGACGGGGCAAACCGGCTGATAAAAATTGTGAGAAATGGCAAGACAATAAGAAAAATGAATTTTGATATGTCGGGTGGGGCATTGAATGGAGTTTTAAGGTTGTCGACGACAGATTTTATCAGCAATACTGATTCTGTTATAACTAATGATTTTTATGATGGGTTTGGTTTGGTTCAGACTCAAACCGGAAACCAGTCTCAATTGGCGATTTCAGAACCAGTATTTAACAATAATTCAGAAAATGTAGGTCAGGTTATTCCTCATTATTATACTACCGGTGAACCAGGTTTTGTAAATCCGTTTAATAAACAGATTTCGAATTTGTTTACCAATGGCACCAGTCTGAATTTTGAAAAATATTCATCCTACGGAAAGTACAATATTTCCTATGACAAGCCTTATAAAGACGCAAGAAAGACAGGACTTGCTTTTGAAAACGGTACAAAACTTCCGATTACAGACCGGTATGCTTCTTCATTTGGAACTGTTGAGGAAGTCAATGGTCCCGGTGAAGGGAAACGAAAACTGAGCAGGTCAAAGTCAGTCATGCGCGGACGGATCAATGATGCATATTTAGCTGAGTTTTCAATTGATGAAGATGGCAGAGCAGATTTTAAAATTGTCGAAATGGATGGCAAGGTTGTTCTGGAAGGAAAAACAGCAGCAATAAAAACCAACATCTCAATTTCATCTTCCAAATCAATAGCAGCTTTGCTAAGAACCGTTGAAAAGGTGAAAACGATTCAGGGTTTAAGAGATCCTGCACTGGATCCGACTCCTGATTTGGATAATGGCCCAGTTGGCAGCAGTGATTCTGGCGGAACAATCTACTATCAACCGCTCGACCCGAAAGAATGTGTTGTCACTTCATTTGGTAATGTAGTTCAGTCTGACGGAATCCAGGATACCAGTGCTGAAAATTTAAATTGCGGGGTTAACAACACATTTGATTTGTCGGTTGACCATCGCCCCAGAATGTTCCGTCAGGCTTATGCCACCTATTTTGATGGTTATCCGCTTGAAGTTGGAGATCTGGTTTTCAATAACCTTCAGGCAGGCAAAACATTGAACCTGCAGAAATATGATACCTGGAATGAGGAAATGGATACGGTACAACGGTTTAGCGGACCTATCCTTTCAGATACAATTAAATTCACGTCTGCAATACCAGGAATGATTTACAAAATTGATTATTATTCAGATCTGGGCTGGACACATGACAGTGCTTCATACGTGGCGCCAGTTAAATTTGAAACCTTTAACCTGATGAATCTGCAGGCTCTGAGTTCGACCTTTTATACCTACAATGATCTTGACCAGCTTGTAAAAATTACGCATCCGGATGGAACCGAAACCCGCTATGAGTATGATAATGACGGTAA
>Ga0209460_1001377_pt1 | contig 14422 bp, 12 predicted proteins | sample EBPBio132013_DNA_FD_185868 | JGI IMG/M metagenome (GOLD analysis project Ga0209460, IMG submission 185868) | Wastewater treatment Type I Accumulibacter community from EBPR Bioreactor in Madison, WI, USA - Reactor 2_5/13/2013_ DNA (SPAdes)... | ecosystem: Engineered > Bioreactor > EBPR >...
TAGAGGGGGATAGGTAAAGGGAAAGCTGGTTCGCACCCTCGCCCAAAACCAACAAATCCTGACCGCGTTTAAAACGGGTATCCGCAGCCATCGAAACATTCACAGCCGAAAAGAGCAGTGTCATCATGCTGACCATGATGAAGCTGATATGCACAATTCGTCGACGAGCCATAACATCACCTGCAACTCAACAAACAAAGAGGGACTCGCGCCCCTCTTTTATTATCGACTGATATTGGGTTGTCGAGCCTTAACTTATCCGTCCGTCAGGATAGCATCGACGGCGTTGGCAAGTTCGCGCAGGTTGCTGACCATATACACGCCGCTTGAGACTTGCGCGTAACGGTGCATGTCGCTGTCACCCGTTCCCCACTGGCTCGGCGGCTCCGGGCAGAACCACAGCACCCGCCGCGCGTGGCGCTGCATATCCGCCGCGATACCGATTTGCGGGTCGTTGTAGTTGTTGCGTCCGTCACCCAGCACGATGACGGTGGTTTTGCTGCCGACCTTGCCCATGTGGTCGCGCTGGAAGGTCTTGAGGCCGTTGCCGAGGTCGGTGCTGTAGTAACCGGGCGGGTTTTCGTACAGCACCTGCTGCACGGCTTCCTGCGGCTGCTTCTCATTGAACGTCATGCTGATGTCCACCATGTCGCTGATGAAGATGAAGCTGTCGGTTTTGGCGACCACATCTTGCAGCTCATAGACCAACGTGAGCAAGAACTCGGCACAGTAGCGCATCGACGTGCTGATGTCGCAAATCAGCACGAGGCGCGGCTTGACGTGGTGGGTGTGGAACTTCATCTCAATCGGCACGCCACCGTAGCGCATATTGCGGCGCATCATCTTGCGCGGGTCCATTTCACCGGCGTTGGCGCGGCGCTGGCGCAGGGAGGCACGGCTGCGGAGGCGAGCGGCCAGCCTGCGGATTTCGTCGCGGATGGCATCCACATCGTTCTGGCTGAGGCCGGAGAAGGGGACATCCAGCAAGTCGGGCTTCGGTTCCGGTTCTTTTTCGCCCATGCGCTCGGCGAGGGTTGCACCGGCGTACTGTGAGATTTGCTCGGAAAGTCCCTGCGCGTTTTCTTGGAGCTGCTGGCGTAAATCCTCTAGCGCCTCGTCGCTCATGCCCATCGCTTCGAGTTCTTGGAGCAGTTGCTCGATCAACTCTTGAAGCTGGTTCATGCCCGCCTGCCGGTTCATGCGACGTTCGAACCACTGGCGCTGGTACATCTCGCTGCCCTGCTGCATACCGGCTTGGTCGCCCATCTGGTCAAGCTGCTCTTTGCTGAACGGGCGGCCTTCCAGCATCTGGCGCAGCAAGTCTTTGAGGGCATCCATGTTGCCCATCAGCGATTGCAGCGCGTCCTGAAGTTTCTGTTGATCTTCCGGCGTTAGGTTATCTGGTATGTTATTCATCGGCGGCTGGTTGTTGCCGAAGAATAGGGGGAAGAAATAATCGAACGTGCCTTGATCGCGAGCTTCTTTGACGAGCGTCGCCCGTAATGTCGAGCGGAAGGCATCACGGTTGCCCGCGCCAACGGCCTGTACACCGAACATCGCGTCTTGGCTTTCGGCGAGGGAAATTCGCACACCCGCCGCACGCATCGCCCGGATAAATTGCACCATACGTTTGTCCATGTTGAAGAGTCCTCATCAAACCAAACGGACGGAAAGCTGATGCTTGTCGATCTCTCAATCGTAACGCATCAGCAGACATTGGGGAAACTGGCTATAGGGGCAGTATGTAAGGGGCGGTTGTGCTGCCGCCCCTTGATGAGCATAGTTAATGATTTGAAGTTGCGACAATCGGACCTTGTGTAATCTGGGGCGGCACAATCTCAATATCGTCCTCAATCAATCTTGGGTCAGGGGTGTGCAAGCCATACTCGTCGAAGAACGCTCGCACTTCATCAGCCAATATCTCGCCTTTTGCCATTAGCCTTTCGACTAGAGCATTCATGATATGCCCATTGTCGCGCAGTGCTTTACGGCATTCTTTGAGTATTTTCTGGAACTCTTCTTCCATCGCTCGTGCCATCTCCGGCGAAGGTGCAGACGTGCCTGTACCACCAGTTTGTGCTGTATCCTGTGGGCGACCCAGCGCACCACCTAACGGCCCTAGCATACCGGCCATCGCCATCTGCCAAAGCCTCGAACGAATGTTGGCGAAATCACCGCCTACGCCGAGTGTCTGCTCACCCAAACCACAAAATTCGATCTCTGCTGCTTTCCCTGCAACCGAAACTTTCATCCGGTCTTCTAGTTTCTTGATGGTCTGCATCCCTTGATACATATCTTGCGCCGGATAATGCGACACATGCCCAAAGGCTTGTCCCTGTCGGATGATAGTAATACGAGCAATCCGGTGATGCGGCATGAACAACCGGACAGCCAACGTATGACCCGCTTCATGGTAGGCCAAGCGTCGTTTGGCTTCCTGCGACATATGTTTGATTGGCGAACGAATACCCATTTCATGCTCAGGTTGCGCTAAACGGAAATCATCATAGGTGATATACGAACGGCCTTTAAATAAGGCATAACGCAGGGATTCGTTCAACAGGTATTTAATGTCTGCTGGACTATAACCGGGCGTTTCAGTCGCCAAAACGGCTGGAGCCATGCTGTCATCATGAGCCATCTTCGTCAGATAATACTTAAAAATATCAATACGCCCTTGCATATCCGGCGGGTCAACCCGCAGCTTCTTGTCGAAACGACCGGGGCGCAGCAAGGCCGGGTCAAGTGCGGCAACGCGGTTGGTTGCGCCGATAATGAGAACTCGCTTTTCCGGCTTCGGTGGGTCACGGCGCAGCACGAGGCGGTAGAAACGTGCTTTTAGATTTGCACGCCAACCATGTTCGGAGCTAAAACCGTCCATCTGTACGAGTAAGGTACTGAGCAAACCGCTCATATCACCGCCCATACCCATACCGCCATTTTGCCCGCCACCGACTGTACTCACCCCACCACGCGAACCAACGGTGTCAATTTCATCGAGGAAGATGACGGCAGCACCAAATTGTTTAGCGGCTGTACGTGCCTTCCGAAACATACTCGATACTTTTAACGCACCTGTACCGACGAACATGCCTTGCAAGGATGATGTATCGACGTAAAAGAATGGAACCCCTGCTTCAGTACTAATAGCCTTTGCCAGCCATGTTTTACCAGTACCGGGGGGGCCTTCCAAAAGAATACCAGTCAGCGGTTGACCACCGGCTTTTTCGAATGTACTCACGCCACGTAGCAGCGTGACGATTTGTCTCGCTTGGTCGAGTAATTCCGGTTGACCTTTGTAATCCGCAAAGCTGACCCCTTCACTGCCGGGCATAATCTCATAAGTGCGTGAACGGCTAAGGAACCAGAAAATGGCGACAAACTGCACGACGATGGTCAGCATGAACACCCCAACCGAGATCACGAGGCCCAGAATGGTCAGCAATAGTGTCATGACACTGGGAACAAACAAACCGATGATGAAAGCAGTTAGGATTGTCTTCCATATCCAGCCGCTTCGCAGGAAACGAGCGACACGGTTCGGTAGCCGGTTACGCTGATCAACGAGCGTTTCTTCGTCTTCCCAGTTCCATTGACCTTTGGTGTTGATAAAGGGTTGGTTGGGCGCATTTTTAACGTTGGTCATTTGCTTTGCCTCCGACTACTGTCTCGATCTTGCGATACGGATCAAGATCAACTTTCGGGGTATATAGCCCATATTGGTCGAAGAATTGCTCGATTTCATCAGCGAACATTTCTTTCTTTTCAAGAATGAGCTTAATCAATGCTTCGCCCATTTCCTTGTGCAGTCGGAAGGAAAGGCGCACATCTTCGAGTACTGTGCGGAAGGCATTTTCCATTTCTTCAGACATTTCAGGCGTATAATTTGTACTGCCTAAATTTGCTCCCAATGGACCAAACATACCCGCCTGTGCCATCTGCCACAAGACACGGCGAATCTGACCAAAGTCGCTGCTATCGCCCCATCCTGTACCAACACCCAAACTCTGCGATTGTTCACCCACGAACTCCAATTCTCCAGCTCGACCACCAACTGAAACCCGTAAATCGCTCATCAAACTGTCATAGGTAGTGAGGTAATCGAACTCCTCGGTTGCCGGATATGCCAGCATGTAACCATGTGCGCCGCCCTGCGCGATAATCGTAAGCCGGGCGATCCGGTAGTTAGGGCGAAAAATGCGTACTGCGAGCGCATGACCCACTTCATGGGCAGCTAAACGATACTCATCTTCTGGTGCTAAATTCTTAATCGGCTGGCGTAGACCCATTTCGTGTTCCGGCTGCGCCTGCCGTACATCATTCATGGTTACATAATCACGCCCATCGTACATGGCATAACGCAGTGCTTCATTAACGAGGTGCTTGATGTCTGCCGGTGTGTAGTAGGGTGTCTCGGAGGCTAAAATCAGCGAGTCGACCGTATCATCATGCTTGAACTTTGAAAGGTAGTAATCAAATAGTTCACGGCGACCATCCATATCGGGTATATCCACCCGGATCTTCTTATCGAAGCGTCCCGCACGCAGGAGCGCGGGGTCAAGCGACGTTAAACGGTTGGTCGCTCCAATCGTCAACAAACGGCGCTGCGGCTTGGGCGGTTTGCGTCCTAAAATGTACTTATAGAACCACGCACGGCGTTTAGCCCAGGAGCCATGTTCGGCGTTAAAACCGTCCATTTCAACCAACAGGGTGCTGACCAAACCCGAATTGTTTCCCATGCCAAACATAATAGGCAGCCGGTTAGCTGGTTCGACAAATGGATCGCGTTCGTCACGCTGTCCCGTGGTCGCAACCCCACCGCGCGAACCGATGGCATCAATTTCGTCGATGAAGATGATGGCAGCGCCGTAGTCTTTTGAGGCGGCACGGGCTTTCTTGTACAAGTTCATGACCTTCATGGGTGCGATACCCATGAACATCGAGTTCAAGGATGATGCGTCAATGTAGAAAAATGGCACACCCGCTTCGGTACTGATGGCCTGTGCTAGGCGCGTTTTACCGGTACCGGGTGGGCCTTCCAACAAGAGACCATTGAGGGGTTCACCACCCGACTCTTCGAACACACGCACGCCGCGCAGCAATTTAACGATTTGCTGTGCCTGTTCCAAGAGTTCAGGTTGGCCGCGATAGTCATCAAATCCGATGCCTTCACTGCTGCCACCGGGCCAAATGGTATAGGTACGTGCATTACCGAGGAACCAGAAAATAAGCGCAAACTGCCCTATCGCGACCGTGATGCCGATGAACAAACGGATCAACGTTTGCGTGAGGTTGGTGAGATCAATCGAGAAGGCTTCGAGGAGGACGGTAGCCGTGTTATCAATGAATTGGAGGAGGCTGCGTGTAAACGATGCATCCAACAACAACGCCGCCATGAACACGATTAGGATAATGCGCCAAAGGGTAAAAAAGCGCATGAGGCGGTAGCGGAGTTTTTGCCGCTGCTGGACGCGCGTTTCTTCATTTTCCCACGCATACACTCGACGCGGGGTTGCGAGCTTGTTATCGATCTCCGGTTTCACGATGCTCATAGGTCAATCTTCCTCAATACTCGGCTTACGGTAAGCATCAATCCTTTCGGGTAGATTTCGCCTCTTGGCTAATTCCCCAAAGCGGCTAACATTTGGTCAATCATGAATACGGGATGGTTGGGCGTGCCGTTATATAAGGTGGTTGAGTCGGGTTGGTCGTAGGCCAGCGTACCATCGGTGATGAGGTTGACAAAGTTGTTCAGGCTGGGTGCGCCTTGTTCGAGGTACAGCAGCGCTTCATCCCGTGCAATCGTCCCGGTCGAGATGATAAACCCGATGAAACTCTGCCCATTGTCGATAGTGGAGAATTGCTGGGGCAGCACGAGCGAAACGTTAATACTTTCTGCGCCGATGCTCTGATCCATCACCCCGCGCCAAATGAGTTCGAAGATGCGCCGTTCGCGGTTGACTTCCGTCGGACTCGTGCCGTCAGAAATCGGTATATACAGCGCATACACTTGGAAAGTGCGCGTATTCAGATCATTGCGTATTTCGATAATATCAACCGTACCAGCGGCGGCTGTTTCGATGCGGTCAGCGGCAGCGTTCAGGGTAGGGTCGCCATTACCGGATTTATTCGCCATCACCAGTTCTGTGGTTTCGACCAGGCGGTTTTCGGCGGCTTCACCGGTATCCTGTCCGGCTAACACCCGCAGCCCCGGTAAAGCGCTGCATCCTGAACCTGCCAAAACAGCTATCACTAAAAATGCCGCGACCCGCACGTTCCATTTCATACGCTATACCACGCTTTCAGCACTTAGGATTAGAACAGTATACCGCTTTCATGATGAAAGTGTTCAAATTTTCTCATTATTCCATTGTACTCTGTAAACGGTGTCTTCATTATTTTTGGATGTTCCTATTCAGCAAATACTCACAAGCACTCCTATGAAGCCGCCTCAGAAGTTGTCACTACGCACTGGTTCATGGGATTGGATACAATAATAAGCTGTTTACCATTGCGGCTGCCGGAGTATTGAGAACTGAAAACAACGTTAAAACAGCGTTATCTGTTATGGGGCATCCTCCTGCTGGCGTTTGGGCTGCGGCTGGCGCACGCGCTTCCGCTGGAACGCGCAGGCATGTACAGCGAACGCGGCGGGGATAGCTGGTGGTATTTGGAGTATGGGCTTGGGCTGGTGCGGAACGCTGAACCCGCCGTCATCCCCTCCGGCCCGGTGTATCTGGTGTTCGTGGGCATACCGCAGTTGGTTGCCGAACCCGGTACCGCCGTCTTGCTCATTCGGCTGCTGCAAGCGGTTCTGAGTACCCTCACCTGCTACTTCGTCTACAGGCTGGCGTGGCTGATCGGTCGCGATGCTCGCTCAGGATTGGTCGCGGCGGCGGTGCTGGCGGTTTCACCCGTGTTCATTATCGAAAGCGGACAAATCTTCACCGAAACGCTGTTCGTATTTATCCTCACGGGCGGCTTCTGGTTGTACTGTGCCACCATCGACCGGTATCAAGCAGCCCCCCTCAAACCACGACAGGTTTTGCTGATGGCGCTGGTCGGGGTTGTGTTCGGCATCGCCACGCTGACCCGTGCCGTGCTGCTGGCCTTCCCGCTGGGTTTGGGCATTCATCTCGTGATGGTCTATGGCTGGCGGCGTGGCCTGCAACTCGGTCTGACGGTATTAGTGGCGTTCATCATTACCCTTTCGCCGTGGACGATTTATAACCGCCTGAAGTGGGGGCAGACGATCATTGCCGCGCAGGGCTTTGCCGCGTTTGTGGCGCTGGGCGCGATGGATAACGGCTGGCAGGGGCCGCAGCAGACGGACACGCTGCTCGAACAGCAGTCAGAAGCGCCGTTACCCACCGACCCCGGCGAGCAGCAGCAGGTGTATGCGGAAGCCGCCTCCAACTCGATCCTGTCAGATATTCCCGGTTGGCTGACCAGCCGCGTCAACCAACTTTCGAACGCCATCTTGCAGCCGCACGGCACCGTGTTCTTCCCCGGTGACAGCCTGAAGGACATGACTTCGCGCTGGCTCTCGACGGATCGCAGCATGAGCGGACTCTTTCAGTTGATGCGCGGGGAGAACTTCTGGCCGAAGTTGGCGATTTATGTGTTCCACTACGTCGGCATTGTTGCGGGACTCATCGGCATGTGGCTAGTACGACGTAACTGGCGGGTTGCCCTGCCGATGGTAGGGTTTATCGCCTATAGCCTGTTAGCACACTTCATCCTATACGTCATCCCGCGTTACCTGTTCCCGCTGGACAGCATCTGGTGGGTGTTTGGTGGGGTGAGCTTGGCCGTGCTGCTCAACCGTGCGCCGCTGCGTATGGTTCAACCCTCGCCGCTGGTGGAAAAGGTGAGCTAAAATAACCTTAGTTCGCATTATGTTTATACTTTCTTGGCGTTCTCCGCGTCTTGGCGGTGAGTTGCCTTTCCATAAAACCTATCGACTACGGACTACAAGCTAAAATGACTTACATCCTCGGTATTGAAAGTTCCTGCGACGAAACCGCAGCCGCCGTTGTCCTCGATGGACGCACGATTGTCTCGAATATTATTGCCACCCAGATCGACCTCCACGCCCGTTATGGCGGTGTGTTCCCTGAACTCGCCTCCCGCGCCCATGTGGAGGCCATCAGCGCCGTGGTTGACCAGGCGATTACCGACGCGGGCATCGGCTGCGACAAATTGGATGCGATTGCCGTCACCCGTGGGCCGGGGTTGGTCGGGTCGCTGCTGGTCGGCGTGAATTACGCCAAAGGGCTGGCGCTGGCAACCGGTAAGCCGCTGCTGGGCATTAACCACCTTGAAGGCCATGTTTATTCCCTGTGGCTCAGTGAACCGCACCGCGAAATCGTGTTCCCGGTGCTGGTGTTGATCGTTTCCGGCGGGCATACCGAACTGCTGTTGATGAAGAACCACGGCGAGTACGAGCGACTAGGCGGTACGCTGGATGACGCGGCGGGTGAAGCCTTCGACAAAGTGGGGCGCGTACTCGGTTTGCCGTTCCCCGGCGGCCCGAACATCGAACGCGCCGCGCAGATGGGCAATGCGACTGCCTATAACTTCCCACGTTCCAAACGCGACGAGAGCTACGACTTCAGCTTCTCTGGCCTCAAGACAGCCGTGATGCGCGAAGTGACTGTGCCGCAGGTTGGGCCGGACGGCAAGAAGCGCGGGCCGGAGAAGAACCCCAAAATTCGCTCGGATATATCCGTCAACGATGTGGCAGCTAGTTTTCAGGATGCGCTCGTCGGGGTGCTGGTCGAAAAAACCGTTCGTGCCGCGAAAGAACACAATGTCACCGAGATTCTGCTCGCGGGCGGCGTGAGCGCCAACAGCGCTCTCCGTCACCGCTTACGTGCCGAAAGTGCCTTACCCGTTCGCTACCCGCCGTTGAACCTGTGTACCGATAACGGTGCGATGATCGGCGCGGCGGCGTATTATCGCTATGAGGCTGGCCTCCGCAGCGATCTTGATATGGATGTGAAGCCCATGTGGCCGCTGACCAGCGATGCCTACAGCGAGTAACTTATGCCAGCATTCGACTCGTGTCATCCTCAAATTCTACGCGCCTTACAGAAAGACGGATGGCACATCTCGGCAGATCAATATTTGGTCTACCAGTCCCTTCTCCAAGAACGCGGGATTGAAATTCCGCTCTATTTAGCGGTCCCTGAACACGCCTACAACGGTGTTTTCAAACGAATGGCTTTGCCAGTTTTGACTCAAAACCATGTTAGAATGATGATCGTCGATTTGGAGCAGGAGGTCATTCAACAATGGCTCAACTGATGACTGAAAAACTCTCGTTGGGTGAAATTACTCGGCGTGAAGTTGAAAAATATGTCGGGCATACCCACGGCGCAGTCATGTACTCCCTGTTTGACGACAAGCAGCAGCGTTACGGCGTGGTCATCATCCCCGAAGCCGATAGTGAGCGTCCCGCTTACGTTGCGGTAATGGCACGGATTGTCGGCAGTTACATTGTTATCGACGAAGATGGCACGCTGGATAAACCCCTCTACCAAGCATTGATGGTCAACGCGGGTATCCCTCGTGATCAGATTGTGCTGGCGTATAAGGGTGAAAAATTACCCCATATTCACTAATAACGATCACATTCCGTTCTTATGACCACCACCGTCCCAGCAGCCGAATCGCGCGTCTACTTCCCCGGTTTGAACGGCATCCGGGCGTTGGCGGCGCTCTCCGTGCTGTTCTACCACTTGAACGAGTACAAGTGGCGCTTGAACTTAGAGTACCCCCCGATGTTCCCGAAGGTGCTGCTCAACGGCATCAACGCGGTCATCATGTTCTTCGTCCTCAGCGGCTTCCTCATCACCTACTTACTGCTGATCGAAATTCAAAAGTCAGGCACGGTGAGCGTCCGCAAGTTTTATGCGCGGCGCATTTTGCGGATTTGGCCGGTTTACTACCTGCTCATCTTCCTCGGCTTAACCCTGTTCCCGCTCATCATGCAGACCACCGGCTATCAGGGGAACTTCGCGCCGGTTCCACTCCAACCCATACATATCCTGCTGTATGTGGCTTTCATCCCGAACGCGGTTGGCTTCCTTGGGGGTTCGTGGCCGGTTTTCTCGCAGTTATGGACCATCGGCATCGAGGAGCAGTTCTATTTAGTCTGGCCGGCCCTTTCCAAGTTGTTCGCTAGGCGGATGCTGCCCCTCATCATCGGGATGATCGTCGTCAAAATCCTGTTAAACAATTACTTCCTGTCGATTGTGGTTGACGCGAACTATTCGCAAGGCTATCGCAATTTCATCGCCTTCCTGAACAACCTGCGCTTCGAGAATATGGCGGTGGGCGCGTTGGGGGCGTATATCCTGTTTCATCGTCATTGGCTGCTGAAAATCATTTTTCATCCGGTGGTCGAAAAGCTGACGCTGGCGTTCATGATCTACAACGTCCTATTCCTCGACCCGGCAGATAACCCGCCGGATAACCTCCTGTTCTGTATTCCCTACATCCTGTTCATCTTGAATATATCCAGCAACCCGCACTCCACGCTCAAGCTGGAAAACCGCTTCTGGAATTGGCTGGGGACACTCTCGTACGGCATTTATATGTACCACCTGTTCGTCATCTATTTGGTGTTCATCGCGTTCAACTACATCAACGTCAGCCAGTGGAACAACATCGTCTTTAATATCACTGTTTATGTGTTGATTACGGGGTTGACCATCGCGGCTGCGGAAGTCTCGCACCGCTGGTTCGAAGCACCCTTCCTACGCCTCAAACGCCGCTTTACCATAGTGAAAAGTGGCGCACCGAACGGGGATGCGCCAGAGCCTGTAGCAACTGTTCCGGTATCACAACCATGACCTTTTAGACCATTTATCCTTGCGAAGCTCCCTCATGCCGACTACCATCAACTCGAACCCACAAGCATAAGACTGATTAAGGATTGTCCACGCATGGAAACTATTGACCTCCGCAGCGATACTGTTAGCTGGCCTCTACCCGAAATGCGTGAAGCGATGGCGAACGCGCCCGTTGGTGACGATGTTTACGGCGAAGACCCGACCATTAACCAGCTCCAGCAGGAAGCGGCGGACATGCTCGGTAAAGAGGCCGGTTTGTTCGTTAGCAGCGGGACGCAGGGCAACATCGTCGCGGCGCTGACCCATTGCGGACGCGGCGATGAGATGATCCTCGCGCGGGAGGCGCATATGTTCCGCTACGAACAGGGTGCGTCGGCAGCGCTGGGCGGCATCCAACCGAACATTCTGGATGTGCAGCCGGACGGTACATTGAGGCTCGATGCGATCAAACGCGCCATTCGCGGCGACGACCAGCACTTCCCGCGTACCAAACTCATCTGCCTCGAAAATACGCAGGGGACGATTGGCGGTATCCCGATTACGGCGGAATATACCAACGAGGTTGGCGCGATTGCCCGCGAAAACGGCCTCAAGCTGCACATCGACGGCGCACGGCTGTTCAACGCCGCCACTGCCCTAGACACGCCCGTGAATGAACTGGTCGCCGCCGCCGACAGCGTGTCGTTCTGCCTCTCGAAAGGCTTATGCGCCCCGGTCGGTTCGGTGCTGGTCGGCTCGAAGGCATTTATCCACGAGGCGCACCGTACCCGCAAGATACTCGGTGGCGGGATGCGGCAGGCAGGTATTCTGGCGGCTGCGGGTCTCATCGCCCTCCGCAAGATGACCAAGCGCCTGCACGAAGACCACGCTAATGCCTGTTCGCTGGCGGAAGGCATCGCCGAGATCCCTCACCTGAGCGTCGATCTCAGCCGTGTGAAAACCAATATGTTCTTCTTCGACGTGGCGGATAATGCACCCATAACCGCCGACGAACTCCGCGCCCGTTTGAAAGCCGAGTACAACCTCCTGATCGGCGGCTTCTACGGGATGCCGAACCGTGTGCGCCTCGTTACCCATTATTGGATTACGCCCGAAAAAGTGGACGCAGCCTTAAGCGCGATTCGCGAAGTAATGTCATAATTACATCATTATGCCAACGATTTACCCCGACCCCGACACCCCAACGCCGATCCCCGACGATTGGCGCAAAACACCACCGCCCATCGTTGACCCCGCTTACCCGGAGGAAGCCGATTGGGAATCGCCCTTTGCCAGCAAGGAAGATGCCAACGCACCCGTCACCTATCGCGGCGCGGCGGCTGACCCCGTTTTCGGCTACCTGATCGCCATCGCCCTGAGCATCGGCCTCATGCCCCTCATCCCGACCGACCCCGCCCTCCGCTATACCCTCATCTGGGGGGTGATGGCCGGCTTCGGTGTGCTGGCGTGGCTGCTGGGGAACAGTGGGCGCATCTGGACGGAAACACCGGAAAACCTCGGCTGGGGGGTGATTTTCGGCTTAATCCTCGGTGTGCCGTTCCTGATGGTCGGTGGCAGCACCCTTCAACAAACCGCCCAGCGCATCTTTACCGGTATGCAGCCGGGGGAGACGCTGGCCTTTCTGATCTTCGTCATGCCGCTGGCGGAAACCCTGTTCTTCCGTGGCGTGTTGCAGGAAACCCGCCGCTTCTGGTTGGTATCCATTCTGGCGACAGTCTGGTCGGCGCTCGTGTTCTTCCCGATGATCGACGCGGGTCGTTTTCCGGCGGTGGCGCTGATTATCGGCACGGCGCTGGTGCTGATGAACCTGCTCTACAGCTACGTCCGGCGGCGCAACGGCCTCGCGGCGGCGTGGCTCTGCCAGATCGTCGCCAACCTCGTGCTGTTGTTCTTACCCCTGCTTTAACTTATCAATCATATAACGCATCAAAATTGTGCTTGAACTCATGATATAATGAACACAAATTCTAGCAATTGAGGCATCTATATGTCTGATACTGGCAATATTCTTCTTTACCAATCGGATGATGGTCAAGTAAATATCGAAGTCAATGTAAAAGATGAAACCGTTTGGTTATCACAAGCACAAATGGCACAGCTATTTCAGACTGAGAGAAGCGTAATTACTAAGCATATAAACAACATCTATAAAGATGGTGAATTAGACAAAAATTCAACTTGTGCAAAAATTGCACAAGTTCAAAATGAGGGAAACAGAGTCGTTAGTAGATCAGTAGATTTCTACAATCTACACATGATTATTTCGCTTGGTTATAGAGTCAAGTCAAGTCGGGGGGTACAGTTTAGAATCTGGGCGACCAAAGCCCTAAGCGAATTTATGGTAAAGGGCTTTGTGATGGACGATGATCGTCTATCTGGCAAAAAAGCGAATTATTTTGACGAACTGCTGGAACGTGTCAGAAGAATACGCACTTCTGAAGCTAATTTTTATGATAAGGTCAAAGCGGTATTCTCAACGAGTATCGATTATCAACCCGGCGCAGATGTTGCTGGTAAATTCTACTCCACAGTACAAAATAAATTTCATTTTGCGATTCATGGTCAAACAGCCGCAGAGTTGATCGTGAATCGTGTGAATGCTTACAAACATGATATGGGACTGGTATACAAAAAGGGTGAACGGATCACCCGTGATGAAGCAGAAGTTGCCAAGAATTATCTTGAAGAAACAGAGTTAAAGAGACTTGAATTGCTAGTTGAGCAATTTTTGTCATTTGCTGAGTTACAAAGTCTTGAACAACGCCCAATGTATATGGCTGACTGGCAGCGTAAACTTGATGAGTTTATCAAATTGAACGATAAACAGGTGCTAACAAATTCTGGCAAAATTTCTCAAAAGTATATGAAATCGGTTGTCAAAGAAGAATTTGAGAAATATCGAAGCATAGCGTCAGGTGTTGGCATGACAAAGAAGGAGCTTAAAGAGTCTTTAACCGAGATAGTGGATACATCTGAGGACGAAGACTAGTGATAAATAGAAGGCAGGTTAATATTCTGCCTTCTCGCTGTTTTTTCGCACTTAACTTCCTTCAACAATAGATTGCTTTCCTTTTTGATAGTGTGACACAATTTTCCCACCAACTTCCAACCATTTTCAAACCAAATTCAAAATGTTCATAATAAAAATACAGATAGTGGTTACATGGTAAAACTCTGTACTCGTAGACAAATAATCGCTTTTCGTAGGGACAGCAGACAGGCTGTCCAGTATTTTCGGAACTTCTCAAAGGGTTTCTTATGGTGACTTACGAATGAGCATGGTAAATAATTGAAACGCTGCCCCTACGCAAGCCCTCAGCGACGCACTCGCCAAATACTAATCTCCGAACATCTACTCCCCCCAAAGGTTTGTAAACTCTAACCAAAAGTTACTTGACTTCATAAAAACACTTGTTCTATAATGAGCATGTAAATAGGCACTAGGTAGCACCACACGAAACGGTGGAAATTCATTTTGTGTCGATTTCATCGCAAAATGAACCATAAAAGTCTTTAAAGTCCCTCGCCCTGAGGGAGAGGGCTGATGGTGGAGTGAGCCTGCG
>Ga0209460_1001386_pt1 | contig 14371 bp, 12 predicted proteins | sample EBPBio132013_DNA_FD_185868 | JGI IMG/M metagenome (GOLD analysis project Ga0209460, IMG submission 185868) | Wastewater treatment Type I Accumulibacter community from EBPR Bioreactor in Madison, WI, USA - Reactor 2_5/13/2013_ DNA (SPAdes)... | ecosystem: Engineered > Bioreactor > EBPR >...
ATCTCAGCAGCCCAGACCGTCCTACCTGTGGCAGGACCTCTTCTCTCTTTCACATGCGGCGCGGCAAGCCCGGGCAGTGGGTCAGTCCGGGTGAGCAGGAGCGGGTCAACTCTGGTGAGCGCCAAGGGCATTTGACGGTGAGGTGGCACACATGCGCGCGCCGATCGACGTTCGTGTCCTCGACAAGGCCTTGTACCTGCTCCAGGCCACTGGCGCAGCGAACACGACAGACGCGCCAGAGGCCGCGCCATGAGCGTCCTGCTGCAGATCTCCGACACCCATTTCGGCACCGAACAACCGAAGGTGGTTGAAGCTCTGGTTGCCCTGGCAGCGCAGCAGCGGCCGGTGATGGTGGTGCTGTCGGGTGATATCACGCAGCGTGCGCGGCCGGCCCAGTTTCGCGCGGCCAAGGTCTTCGTCGACCGACTGGGGGCACCAGTTCTGGCTATCCCCGGCAACCACGACATTGCATTGTTCGACCTTTGGGCGCGGCTGACCCGCCCGTACGCGTGCTACGCCAAGGTGTTCGAGGCCGACCTCGTGTTGGGTGGGCACATCCATCTACCCTACATGCTGGCGTAACACGGTCTGGCGCGACGACTATGGGTGGTCCAGGCCGCAACCGCCGTGTCGTGGGCGCACACGCCCTGACGTGCCCAACTCGGTGAATATCCTGCGCTTGCGCGAGACGTCCGGCGTGCGGGGCGACCAGACGCAGACCGGGTCCGAGGCGGTGGAGTGCTGCCTCATCGAACAATGAGACTTTGCGCGCCACGATCGAGTCTTCGTCCGCACCGCGGTGAAACCCGTGCAGCCGGAGCGCGGCTGATCGCACGCAGCCCCGTAGCGGTCAGTGCCGCAGCAAGCACTGCCAGCCGCGCTGCCTTCGAACTTACATCGAAAAAACGGATGAATTCATCGCACTGTAACTGATTTATTCGAACTTCGAATAGTGCAAGAATAGGAACTGCTGCTCTACAGACAGGAGGCGATCGTGTCCTACGCACTCAGTTGGTTTTTGGTGTTCGGCCTTTTTGCACTATGGTCGCTGGCGGCCTGGGCGGTGCATGCGGTCGCCATGTGGTCGGTCTCGAATGTCGGCGCGGTGACCGGCGTCGCATCGGCTGTCGAGGGTCTGCGTCTGCCGGAGTGGCTGGCGCCCTGGGTACCGCCGGAGGTCGCACAGACGATGACCTCGCTGCTCTCGGGCTTCGCGCCGGTCGTCGAGAGTCTGCTTCACACCGCGCCGGCGCTGACCGGCGGCCTGACCATGCTGACTTGGGTGATCTGGGGCCTTGGCAGCGCGCTGCTGGTCCTGCTGGGCGCAGGGCTGCATCTTCTCATCGCGATGTGGCACCGCCGCGGCGGCGGTTCCAGTCCTCAGCCGGCAAGTCAGGTGATCGCATGACGGATATACTGTCCTCGTACTGGCGCGAAGCGATGACTGCGCGGAACTCGACCCTTGTCGCTGTCTGCGTCAGGCGGGCGGCACGGCGTTGGGCAACTGTCTATCGCTCCGGTGATCGATCATGAACCTTCTCATGTTTTTCGGCGGCCTGATCTTGCTGGTCATCGGCGCCAACACGCTGGTGCGCGGCGCGTCCAAACTGGCGATGTCCTTCGGTATCAGCCCGCTCGTCGTCGGGCTCACCATCGTCGCCTTTGGCACCAGCGCGCCCGAAGTTGCAGTGAGCGTCGGCGCCGTGCTCGACGGCAAGACCGACATCGCCATTGGCAATGTGGTGGGCAGCAACATCTTTAATGTGCTGTTCATTCTGGGAATCAGCGCCCTGATCGCGCCGCTGGTGGTCAATATACAGCTGATCCGGCAGGAGGTGCCGATCATGCTTGGCGCAAGCCTCCTGTTGCTGGCACTCGCACTGGATGGAAGGCTCTCGTTCCTGGACGGAGGTTTCCTCTTCGCCCTGCTGGTGGCCTACACCGTGTTCCTGGTCGTCCAGTCGCGCCGCGAGACCCAGGCCGCAAAGGACGAGTTTGCCGAGGAGATCCAGCCCGCCGAGGCCGGTGCCTGGGACAGCCACTGGGCGGCACAGATCGGCCTGATCGCCGCCGGCCTGGTGGCGCTGGTGTTTGGCTCGGACTACCTCGTACAGGCCTCGGTCAGTTTCGCCAAGACCATGGGCGTTAGCGACCTCGTCATCGGCCTGACCATCGTCGCCGCCGGCACCAGCATGCCCGAGGTGGCCACGAGCATCGCGGCCGCGATCAAGGGCGAACGCGACATCGCGGTGGGCAACGTCGTCGGCAGCAGCACCTTCAACATCCTGGGCTGCCTGGGCTTATCGGGGCTGGTGTCGGGCGACCTGGGTCTGGCGATGGCGCCATCGCTGCTGGCCTTCGATATCTGGGTGATGCTGGCGGTGGCTCTGGCCTGCCTGCCGGTTTTCATGACTGGCCACGAGATCGCGCGCTGGGAAGGCGGGGTGTTCCTCGGCTATTACGTTGCCTACGTGGCCTACCTGATCCTGGCGGCGCAGCAGCACGATGCACTGCCGGTCTTCTCGAGCGTGATGATGGGCTTTTTCGTACCGCTGACCGTGGTGACGCTGGTGGTGATGGTGATCCTCCGCCCGGTCGCAACCAGCGAGCACACATGACGGCGCCGATCTTGCAGCGGCCATGCGAAGCAGCAGCGACCTTATCCGAAGAGCGGGTGTCGATGAAAACCCTGGCGCAAGCTCACGGGACCGCAGCGCCGATCGGGCTCGTGCTATGGATTTTGGGGAGCGAGTAGATCCTGCGCGGGGTCTCAATTTGAAAGGGCTTCTTCAGTGATCTATGCGACCCTCAAGACTCTGCATGTGCTGTCCATCATCGTGTGGATCGGTGGCATGGTGTTTGCGCACTTCTTCTTGCGCCCCGCCGTCGCCCAGTTCGAACCGGCGGTGCGGCTACGACTCATGCACGCTGTACTCGGCCGCTTTTTCCAGGCCGTACTTGCCGCCTCGTTGCTGACGTTGGCCACCGGTGTGTGGATGCTCGGCCGCGTGGCCAAGCAAGTGGTCCAGTCCGGTGGCAGTTTCGAAATGCCGCTGGCCTGGACCTTCATGGCGGTGCTTGGCGTCGCGATGGTGGCAATCTTCATGCACATCCGCTTCGTCCTTTACAAGACGCTGGACCGTGCGGTTGCGGCGTCTGAATGGGTCGCTGGTGGTACGGCCTTGGCACAGATCCGCAACTGGGTCTCCATCAATCTGGCGCTTGGCGTGCTGGTACTGCTCGTCACACTGCTGCGCTGAACGGCCGCTGGCCTCGGGACGCGGATTCAAATCAGCAAGGCCGCGCCAAAAATGCCCACCATGATGAAAGCCAGCACCACTTTGGCGATGAGCCCCACCATGATCCCGACCCAAGTGGCGACGCCGACTTTGACGGCGCGCGCTTGGTCTTTCTGCGCCAGGTACTCGCCCACGGCGGCACCGGCCAGGGGCATGAAGAGCACACCCACCAAACCCATGAAAAGTCCGAGCACCGTGCCCACCGCCGCGCCCATCAGGGCCATTTTGCTGGCACCGGCTTTCTTGGCTCCCATGAGCCCGGCTACATAGTCCAGACCCCAGGCCAATACTGCCAGCACACTGACCACCACCACGGTGGTCATGCCCACACGAGTGAAGTCATCTATCCACGCGCCGAGCACGATGCCACCCCAAACCAACACGGTCCCCGGCAGCACGGGCAGCACGGTGCCCGCCAGGCCCAACAAAATCAGGGCAGCAGACAAAATCCATAAGAAGGTCGTTTCCAAGATAAGCCCTCGAGGTCAAAAACTCGCACACTGTCCCTCATGTCGATCTGTCCGATTGAACTGCAAGGCTTGGCTTGCATGACAATAGGGTCAGTTCCCACACTGCGACAATTGAAGTGCGAGGTAGTTTCCTCAGACCGGAATAGCCGATGAGCTATCCGCTCAATCGCCCATGGTCTGCTGGCTGTTGGACACCTACCCCTCGCTCAGCGCTGCTTGTGTGACGAAATTGGCCGAGAGGCTGGCAGTGATCTGGCTGCCCAGGCGACCGCTTGACACAAAGACTGGCCGTTGAGTCGTTCGAGTGACGAATGACCTTTGCGGCGCGGTGTCCGTCAGCAAGACACCAGAACTCAGCGGCCGCTCATGGTCTGGAGCGGCCAGCCCGCCAACGCCTGCTTGCCCGCCAAAATGCCGCCTTCAGCTACCCCTCATTCCATCGTTCCGCAGCCAGCGGCAACTCATTCAGTTCCGCCCTAGCCTCCCGCCAACTCGGGTAGTGCTGGTCCAAGAGCGCCACGAAGCGCTCGCCATGCGTCGGCTCAAGGAGATGAAGCATTTCGTGTACGACGACGTACTCAAGCAAGTCCCTGGGCTTCTTGACCAACTCGGTATTCAGGCGAATGGTCCCCGTCCGGTGGCTGCAGCCGCCCCACTTCGTCTTCATGCGCTGGAGGAAGTAGCCGGTGACCGTCACGCCCAGCTTTCCCTCCCACTGCCTGATGAGCGAAGGCACGGCCGCATGCAGCAAGGCGCGATGCCATTCGGACAGCACTTCTTCCCGCTTCGCCAACGAGCTGCCCGGGCGGACGCTCAGCGTGATCCGGCGATGATCCAGCGTCACGGCGGGCTTCGCATCCTTCTCGACGACGGACAGCAGGTAGCGCCGCCCCCAAAGATAATGGCTCTCCCGTTCGATGTACTGGCGCGGGGTCTCGCGCGCCTGCGCCTGCAGTTTCGCCTGTTGGCTGCGAATCCAGCCCAGCCGGGTCACCGCATAGGCGCGCGCCACCTCCAGCCGAGTACCCGTCGGCGCGACCAGCGTCACGTGTCCCGCCGGCGGATGCACCGACAGGTAGACGTGTTTGACCGCCTTGCGGGTTACGGCGATGACGACATCGCCGAGCTGGATCGTCTCGCTCACAGATAGCCGGGCTGGTGCTTGATGATCTCGAAGATCGCCTGCGTTGCCTCGCGATCGCGGTCCAGAAGTGGGAACAGCGCATTCAGCACCTGCGCCTCGCGCGCGTGGTCGCCGTACCAGCCCGCAGGTGCTCGCTCGCGCATGGCCCGGTCGATCTTCAGCGCCAGAGCGGCCTGGTCTTCGGCGGCGCTGGGGTAGCGAAAGCTCGTCGCCGGCAGCGAAGCCAGGTTGTTGAACAGAACGACCGCCTCGGGCTTGCCGTGCAGCACGGCCGGAACTCCATCGTCAGGCTGCCGGGTGGCCAACCGCTTCACCAAGGCTTCGGCCTGGCGCAGGAATTCCTCATAGGCCGCCGTATCCGCCCGGCTCTGCTTGATCAGGTCGTCGAGTAGCTTCGACATCTGCTCGTAAAACCGCGGGTCGGCAAGCCGGTCGCGAATGATGGTCTTGCGGACGTTGTTGATGATCCCTTCGGCGACGGCGTTCTGCGAGAGCTTGCCCTTCTCGTTGAGCTTGCGGGCGATGGCGTCGTGGATGCCGGTCTCGATGATCAGCTCGGTCAGCGACAATTCGCCCAGTTGCCCCAGATCTTTCGCCGGCTCGGCCTGGACGTAGGTATTGATCAGGTGGCGCATGTCCGCCTCGTAGGGCTTGATGTCCAGTTCTTCGCCCGAGTGGTTCTTGATGGCGGCGCGAATCTCGACATGGAACTCGACCTCCTTCCGCAACCCGGCCGCCTCGGCATCGGAGTAGCCCGCGTCGCTCAGCTCCTGGGCGATGGCGGCAAAGGCACGCGCGAACAGCGCCACTGCCTTGTAGAACGACACGCGTAGCGCTTCGGTTTCGTTCAACGCATTGGCGTCGGCCGCATCGCCGCAGAAGTAATGCAGGAATTGCTCGATCTCGCGCGGCAGCGCCACCGGCTCGCACAGGTAGCGCAGCGCCTCGCGGGCCGCGTCGAGCTGTTTCCTGCCTTCCTGCAGCCAGTGCTTCAAATGCACATTGTTGTCGCCGCCCTTGCCTTCGTCGATGTCCAGTTCGTCGGAGCTGTACACGGCGATGGCCTGCTGTACGTCCCTGAACAACTCCTTGAAGTCCACGATATGCCCGTAGTCCTTGTCGTCGCCATCGAGCCGGTTGGTGCGGCAGATGGCCTGGAACAGGTTGTGGTCGCGCAACTCGTTATCGAGGTAGATGTAGGTGCAGCTCGGCGCGTCGAAGCCGGTGAGCAGCTTGCTCACCACGATCAACAGCTTCATGTTCGCCGGCTCCTTGACAAACCGGCGCCTGGCCTCGTCCTCGTACTGCCTGGTGGTCTGCCCATTCTTCAGGACGTGCTGGGTGTAGGTGTCGAACTTGTAGCGCTCGTCGCTGTGGGCCGGCTCGCGCGAAATCGCGTTGGCGTTCGGTTCAAAGGAAGTGATGATCCCGCAGCAGGGGCCGAAGCTCGTGTTCTGGAACAGCCGGAAGTAATGGCAGGCGTCGTAGATCGAGGCCACCACCAGCAGCGCCGTGCCGCGGTCGTTGTTGAGGCGCGGCTTCAGGCTGAAGTCCTCGATGATGTTGGCGATGATGCGCTGCTTGCGCTCGCTGGCGCTCATCAGCTCCTCCATCGTCGCCCAGCGGCGGCGCAGGATCGCCTTCTGGAAGTTGTTGAGATGCTTCGTCTTCTCCTCGAACCACCGGTCGATGGCGGCCCGCGAGGCAAGCCGCTCCGGTACGTCGCGCGCCTCGTATTTCAGGTCGAGCACCACCTTGTCGGCGACCGCCTGGTGGAACTTGTAGGTGTCGATGTAGGTGCCAAAGACGTCGCGCGTCATCTGCCTGTCCTTGCGCAGGAGCGGCGTGCCTGTGAAGCCGATGAAGATGGCGCCCTCCAGCCAGCGTTTCATCTGCCTGTTCATGTCGCCGCCCTGGGTGCGGTGGCACTCGTCCACGAAGACGTAGAAGCGCCCATGCACCGGCGGCGGCGGGCCTTTCAGATCGGCCACGTCGAACTTGTGGATCAGCGCGCAGAGCAGGCGGGGGGCGGGCGCGGCGAGCTTGTGGACAAACTGCACCCGCGAGGTGATGCGCGGTGAGGGTGAGTCGGCGCCGAGCACCCCGGCGTTCTTCATCACCTCGACGATCTGCTTGTCCAGCTCGTCGCGGTCGGTGATGACCAGGATGCGGGCCTGCGGGTCGTGTTCGAGCAGCCACTTGGCGATCAGTACCATCAGGATGCTCTTGCCACTGCCCTGGGTGTGCCAGATGACGCCCCCCTCGCGCCGGGCGATGCGCGCCTGCGCCGCCTTGACGCCGAAAAACTGGTGCGGCCGCGGCACCTTCTTCTGCCCGGCGTCGAAGATGATGAAGTCGCGGATCAGGTCGAGCAGCCGCGCCTTGTCGCACAGTTGTGCCAGCGGCCGGTCGAGCAGCGCGCCGGCGGCTGGCGTGGCACCTGCTTCCGCCGGCGCCTCGTCCTTCCATTCGACGAAAAACTGCTCCGGCGTGCCGGTGGTGCCGTAGCGCAGCCCCTGCGAGTCGCTGCCCGCCAGCACGAGTTGCACCGTGCTGAAGAAAGCCTTGTTGAAGATCTCTTCCTGATTGGTGATGAGCTGGCGCACGCCGTCGGCGACCTCCACCGAGCTGCGTTTCAGCTCGATCACCGCGATGGCGATGCCGTTGAGGTAGAGCACGATGTCCGGCCGTCGTTGATGTGTCGAAAACTCGCCACCCTTGAGCGTCACCTCCTCGGCGAGAGCAAAGTCGTTCTTCCCGGGGTTGGCCCAGTCGATCAGGTGCACCGTCTCGTGCGCCTGCCCCGCCGCAATCTGCACCGGCACGCCGTAGCGCAGAAGCTGGTAGGTGCGCAGGTTGGCCTGGTAGAGGGTGATGCCGGTCGCGTCGGCCGCCGTCTCCAGCTTCTGCAAGGCGGCTGCCATGTGGGCAGCGGAATAGCCGCGGGCCGCGAGGTTGTCGCGCAGCAGCGCCGTTTCGATGGGGCGGTTGTTCACCCGCTGGCTCCAGTCGCCGAGGTAGCGGTAGCCGAGGCAATCGGGCCGCGCCGGGTCGGTGAACAGGGCGATGACGCGGTGCTGCGTGTTGCGTTCGGAGCGGGCTTGTTCAGGCATGGGCAAGTCTCATGGGCGTGTTTTTCCCTTACGCAGAACGGTCAACAAAACGTGTCCCTGCTCGGTCAGGCGATACCTTTGCAAACGGCTGTTCGGTTTTTCGGGAATCGTCCTCTCGATGAGCCCAGCTTCCAACGCCGGCAACAAATACAAGCGGCGGAAATTGTCATCGCCCTTGAGCAATAGAGCTTCCCTCAACTCGCGACGGCTCATCGGGTGTCGGCAGGCCAACAAGAGTTTGGCGACTTCACCCGTGACTTCACCCGTGACTTCACCCGTGACTTCACCCGTGACTTCACCCGTGACTTCACCCGTGACTTCACTTGGCGGGTTCAGCAACGCACTCGCTGACTTTTCGCCCAAGGCCGCCGCCAGATGCAGTGGATTGGCCTTGAAGCTCAGCATCAGTCCAGACATACTGGTGTCAAAAATCGGCGCGGGCGCATCGTGGTCCGCGCATTCCCGGCGCATTTTCTCGATGCCGCGCCCCCAGGACTCGACATACCCCGCTCGAAAAAACGCCGACGCCAGCAACGGGTTGAACGGATGCGACGGATGCTTGCCCATCAGTTTCTCCAGCGTCCAGCGTTCGGGCAACTGGCCTGTGTTCCAAAACACAATTTGATGCGCATAGACGCTGATCTGAATGGGAACGCCGCTGCTGTAGTCCTTGTGCATCACCGCATTGAGCAAGGCCTCGCGCAAGGCAGGCATGGGGAACAAAAAAGTTTCCACCCGCTGCAAGACATCGTAGCTGATATAGGCTTTGAGGTATTTGGCGCGCAGGGTGTCCAGCGTCTTTTCTACCTGCGAAAACAAGTCGCCGTGAATTTCGTCCTGATAACGCAAGTCATCATCGGTGATGAAGAAACCCAACTTGATAAACGCCCCTGGGACAAAGCGTTCCGGTTCCTTGCCAAACAGCAGGGCAGTGGCTCGCTTCAGGTGCTCCCCGTCTTCCAGTTGCAGGCTGGCCAACAGCGCGGCGTCGCCATCGGCCAGAACCTGCTCATCCACTCGTCCGCTCTTCGCGGCCTTGTTCCTGAACCATTGCAGCGCAGAGGGATTGCAGTCGGCCAGCGTCAGACGCGGAATCGGCACGCCGTCCCAATGCAGCCCCTGCTTGCGTAGTAGGAATCGGCTCAGCGCCGCACCTCTCAATTCCTGTTTGGTGCTGCCGCTGCGGTAGTGATACTCGCCCTTGTAGCTCACCGGGCTGGGGTAGGGATCGACGCGAATCTCGACCAACTCCTTGCCGTCTTCGGACACCAGATCCACGGCTACCATGATGCCCAGCACATCGCGCACCTTGTTGGGAATTTCTTCCAGCAGGCGGGCGGCATTGTCAACGCCCACCGGCTGGCCCCGGTCATTGCGCCCGATGACCAGCACGCCCCCGTCGGCATTGGCAAAACCGCAGATCCAGCGCAGGTAGTCGTCGCGCCAGGATTCCTTCCACTCCAGGTTCTGCTGCTCTCTTGTTAGTGGAGAGCTATTTGGCATGTAGTGATTCTCTTGACGTTTTGACGATCGCGACCAGGAGTTTCAGTAGCTCTTGGCGAACCCAATCCTCCCTGACCCTTGACCGTCCGGGCCGCATCCGATTGATGTGAGATGCTCATGAGCAGGTAGGGGTCCTTCAGCAGCAGATCGGGCGAAGGGCGCTGCTCCTGCCGCAGCACCTGAAGGTCGTGCTCGATGGTTGCCTCGGGTTGCCTTGAAATGGCCGAACGTTCGAACAGCAGGGACTGCATGCGCTCCTGCAACTGGCGCACACTCCAACGCTCCAGTCGGCAAAGTTCGCTATAGAAATCCCGCTTGAGTGGGTCGTCCACGGCAGCGATCAGGCGCAGATGCGACCAGCTCAATTCGGCACACAGCGTGTGCACAATCGCCACGTCCGGGTAGGCCTGGGCAAAGCGGATGCACAGCCGCAACTGGCGCTGGCCCCAGCCCCGGCCATAGCTGAGCGTCAATTGTCTCGCCAGCGCCGCGACAATCTTCTCGCCATAGTCGGCGCGCTTTTCCCCCAGTATGTCCTGACGAATCCGCTGCCCGATCTGCCAGTAGAGCAGCGCCAGCTCGGCGTTCACCGCCACGGCCGCCCGCAGCCGGGCGCCGTCGATCAGTTGCCGGATGTCGACGACGAGAGGGGTGTCGGTGAGGATAAACGGATTCATAAGAGGCGAATTCGGCCGGTCAGCAGTTCCTGCATCATCCCCTGCTTGAGGGCGCGGGTCTTGTCGCGACGGGCTTCGAGGGCGGAAAGCTCGGCGTCCATGTCGGAAATGACGGTGGCGATGGCGGTTTGCTCGGCGTGAGACGGAAGCGCGACCATGATGCTGGACAGGGCGGCCGCGCTGATATGCACGACGGCATCACCCTGCCCTTTGCTCGCCTTCTGCGCAACAACGGGCGCGGTGTTGCAGTAGTAACCCATGAACATCGGACTCGCGCCAGCAAGTCGAAGAATTACAGTGTCGCCGCCCGCATACGCTTCGCAGCTATCAACGAAGGCAACGCACTTGCCGATCTCCTCCTTCGTTTCGCCGGAGCCAGCAAACAACAAGTCACCTTGTTTCAGTCGAGTTGCAGTTGCGGCGACCTCGGCAGAAATCCAGGAGTTGAACTGTTTGATGTAGTCGTTGTGGTGCGTGTAAATCTCACCGTAGCGGATGCATGGCAGACTGCCGCTTTGTGCTTCGTCTTTCCTGACTCCGCTCCCTTTCAAGAAAGTCCCGACTTCCCCCAGCCGCTTCACCTCCCATTCTCCGCTATACCCCGGCAGGCGGGTCTGGCCGGTGAGGAGTTGCTGCATGGCGGCCTGTTTAAGGTCGCGCTTCTTGGCTATGAGCCGGTCTAGCCCGCCCAGCAGCGCATCCGCATCGCTCAACGCCGCCGCGATGGCGCGTTGTTCGGGTAGCGGAGGGGCTGGCAGGAACAATTCCTTCATGTCGCTGCAATTCAGGTGCTTCATCGTGGTGCCGGTTTCGATCTTCTTGAAAGCGGAGCGACCTCGCTCAGAATTGAAATACTGCGAGTAGTAGTAAGCGTCAGAGGTGGTCTTGCGAAGCCGCGAAATAACCAAGGCATGACAGTTCGCGCCGATGAGTTCAGCAGGAACGGCAGCAGTAACACCTATATCGCCAGTCTGGATCGTCAGCAAGTCGCCGGCCTGAAGGCAGGACTTTTGATTGCGGGTGTGAAATACCCTTGAGACGCGTTTGATTCCATGAAAGTTGAAGCCGTTCTCCTGCACGTTGTAGCCTTGCACGTAGAGCACGCCATCCTCTCCATCCACGTAAGCAGTGGTTGCCGTCCCCACAAATCCATTGGTCAGGACGCTGGTGATCGAGCCAAGAGTCTCAACATCCCAATCCTCAGGAATGACGCCGACCTCGGTCTGTCTGTATCCGGGCCTCACTTCCACACCGCCCCCATCCGCTTGAGGTGCTCCTCGACACGGGCTGCCAGCGTCGCGACTTCGGCGGTAAGCTCCGGCAATGGCGCCGCGTAGCGTTCAGCCAGTTCACGGATGCGGCCGGTCAAGGTCTGCGAGACGCGATCCAGCTCGCCCTGCACGCTGGCCGAGAGCCGCGCCATCCATTTGTCGTCCACCACCAACGTCCTGATCTCGGCCTCGGCGAGCGTCGGGTATTTCTCGTAGGCGAGCCGGTCGAGAGCGGCTTCGGATTCCCTGATCTTCTTTTTCAGAGCGGCGATCGACTCGTTGATGGCCAGCCACTGCCTGAGCACCCGCAGTTCCTCGGCAGTGTCCGGGTCCCTGGCGACTTCACGGATGCGCTCCTTCACCGTTGCTGCGTTGATGCTGTCGAAGCCCGAAAACGCGGCGTCTTCGCTGCCGTGTTCCTCTTCCAGCTCGGCAAGGCTGGCAATCGCGGCTTCCAGTGCGGCCTGTTTCGCCTCGATCGCGGCCTGCTCGCCGACGAAGTAGCGAGCGACGAGGTACGGCTTGGGGATCAGGTCGCAGGTCCAGCCCTTGTCCCTGGTCTTGCCCTTCCTGTCGCTCTCCACGATGCGGCTGGTCCTGGCCACCCAGCCGTCGGCGGCGATCAGGTAGGCGTCGTCCTGCATCGTCTCGGCCCAGTAGTCCATCAGGTGCTGGTAGATGTCGTAGGCGTCGAGCAGCGGGACCTCCTTGAAGCTGGCGAGCAGTGCCTCGGCGATGGTCTCGATCAGCGCCTTGGGGTGGCCGTCTTTGTCGAAGCCGCTGAGCTGCGGGGTGACGGCGGCTCGCCAGTCGGCGAAGCGCCGGGTCGCCGACTGGTTGAAGGCGGTGAATTCGGCATGAGCGAAGATCGCCGGCTTGACCTCGGGCAGCGGCAGCTTGAGGCGGGCGTAGCCGGGGCGCAGCGATTCAAACAGGGCGGCACGCACGCCGGGCAGCACCTGCCAGTAGTCGCCCAGCGCGTCGAGGTCGCGCTCGGGGATGCCACCGCGCAGGTGGCCGTCGATGTCCTGCAGATCCTCCGGCTCGCTGCTGTCGATGTAGCGCGGCAGGTTGAGGTTGAAGTCGTTCTTTGCGTCGGCGATCTCGTCGAACGGCACCAGACGTGCGTAGCGCGGGGTGTCGGCCTGCTTCGTGAAGGTATCGACGATGCGGTGGATGTCCTGCTCGCGCAGACGGTTCTTGTTGCCATCCTTGAGGTAGCCCTTGCTGGCGTCGATCATGAACACGCCCTTGCGGGCGGTGGCATTTTCCTTGTCGAGCACCAGGATGCAGGCGGGAATGCCGGTGCCGAAGAAGAGGTTGGCCGGCAGGCCGATGATGCCCTTGAGGATGCCCGAGCGGATGAGCTGCTGACGGATGACGGCCTCGGCATTGCCGCGAAACAGGACGCCGTGCGGCAGGATGCAGGCGCCTTTGCCGGCATGCTTCAGCGAGCGGATGATGTGCAGCAGGTAGGCGTAGTCGCCCTGCCGGGTCGGCGGCTCGCCCCAGGCGAAGCGCTGCCAGGGGTCATTCGACGGCGTCAGGCCGGTGCTCCAGGTCTTGTCGGAAAACGGCGGATTGGCGACGACGTAGTCGTAGGTGCGCAGACGCTCGCCGTCCTTGAACTTCGGCGCGGCGAGGGTGTTGCCCGAGAGGATGCTGGCGGTCGGGAAGTCGTGCAGGATCATGTTCATGCGCGCGAGACCGGCGGTGGTCACGTCCTTCTCCTGCCCTTCGAGCGTGATGTGCTTGCCTGCCTGCGCCGCCACCTTGAGCAGCAGCGAGCCCGAGCCGCAGGTGGGGTCGTAGGCGGTGGTGGCGGCGCGCGTGTTCGCGGGCGAAATGCCGATTACCCTGGCGATGACACGGCTGACTTCGGACGGGGTGTAGAACTGCCCCTTGCTCTTGCCGCTCTCGGTGGCGAAGTGCCGCATCAGGTATTCGTAGGCGTCGCCGAGGATGTCGTCGTGCTCGGCGCGGTTCTGCGAGAAATCGAGTTCGGGTTTCTGGAAGATGCCGATCAGGTTGGTGAGGCGATCGACCATGGCCTGACCCTCGCCCAGCTTGTTCGGGTCGTTGAAGTCGGGAAAGTCGGTACGCGCGAGCCGGCTGTTGGCGTCGATCAGCGGCTGGATGATCTGGGTGTTGATCCGGTCGCCGATGTCGCTCTTGCCCTTGAGCGCGATCATGTCCTTGAAGCTCGCGCCTTTGGGGATGTTGACGGGCGGCGCGAAGTCGTCGCTGTCGCCGTACTTGTCGGTGATGTACTTGATGAACAGCATGAACAGGACGTAGTCCTTGTACTGGCTGGCATCCATGCCGCCACGCAGTTCATCGCACGAGGCCCAGAGGGAGGAATAGAGGTCGGATTTCTTGATGGCCATGAGCGGGCTTCTTGGTGTTGTGATGCCAAACGGCGCAGGCCTGCTACTTTACACCGCAGGCTCTGGAGAGAGTCGGATGATTCCGCCTGTTGGCTGGAGCGCAGACGTGGAGTTAACCGAACGGTTTCCGGCCGACAGGCGCCAGAGATTCAAAAGCCCCCTGCTATGGCGCTGGTCGAAGCTGAACGCACGTCTGATGGCAGCCGGCAGGTAATCGACCGTGGGCGCTATACTCTTCAAGGCCGGCGCCGCCCTGGCAGCCGGAGCCGGCGAGGAAACGGAGGGGATGACCATGAGCAAGAGCGAAGGGCACACAAGGGCAAGCGATTTGGCCGGGCCGGGCGGCAAGATTCTCGCGGGCGGGTTTTCGCCGCGGCTGAGCCAGCGGCTGACGGAATGCGTCACCGCCATGGCAGCCTTGGAGAAGATTTCCTCGCCGATCATCCCCTATATCGCCGCCTGGCGCGAGCACGAGAAGATCATCTGGTATGAACATGTCGGAGCGCG
>Ga0209460_1001387_pt1 | contig 14355 bp, 11 predicted proteins | sample EBPBio132013_DNA_FD_185868 | JGI IMG/M metagenome (GOLD analysis project Ga0209460, IMG submission 185868) | Wastewater treatment Type I Accumulibacter community from EBPR Bioreactor in Madison, WI, USA - Reactor 2_5/13/2013_ DNA (SPAdes)... | ecosystem: Engineered > Bioreactor > EBPR >...
GGCTCAGTTAAAAAGGCATAATCCTTATTAAAATGCATTTTTGATACATGATATACATAATCCTGAATATATTGACTAAGGCGAATTGATTGAATTAAGTATAATAAACCAAAAAGTACTATAAGTGATATTATGCTTTTCTTTATATTAACAAATTTTGTAAAATTAAATAAATATATTATGGACATTAATATCCATAAGAAGTAGTTAAATCTTTGTAGTAAAAAGAAAAATGTAATAAACGTAATTAATAATATAGCTAATATAAATCCATATTTATTACCACTCTTCTTTGCCTCATAAATAAAAACAATGGAGTAGAACATGATCAATAGCTGCATATTTACAAATAAGTGGAGACCAAATATTCCAAATTCAATCCTTGCCTTATCAAATCGTGGAGATAATAATGGAATATACCCTTCTAATAAATATTCTGTAAAATATGATACTATATAGATTAAAAAAAGTATTGTAATTGAATTTTTGAAGAATATATATTCATTTTCCGAATTTATTAATTTTGTATCTCTATATGGGAATTTTACAAATATTTCCCTATCACGTATATCAATTTTCGTATTATATACGAAATGACCCAAAATAAAAGAACCAAATGCCACAAATAAAACAATCCATGTATACATTGGCCATTCAGTTTGAAACCCACTAAGCTTCAATTCACAAAGCCCAATTACAAAACTCCATACACCAATATATAAATGGAGGGGAGAAAATAACTCAGACTTTTTTAAAAAGGAATTTATTAAAACCAATATTGTAATTCCAAAAAAAGTAAGTGCAATCATTTTAAATAGTCCAAGTTTCTTTTTAAGATAACATCTACCCTTAATAATGTTGCGGAGGCCAGTAAAATAAGTAAGTATGATATATTATTATGATACTCATAAAGGATCAATGTGCATAATACTGAAACTGAGAAATAAATTATATTTTTATCAAATATATCCCGATTATCAATTTTGCTAAAATAAATAACGAGTAGAAGAAGTAACATATGTGTGAGTAATGAAACATATACAGTTCCTTTGTAGCCATAAATAGGAACAAAATAAATATTTCCAAATATACTGAATAGACTTAAAATAAAAGAAATAAATGTTCGTTGAGATTGAAATCCACTAACGGTCATAAATGTTAATTGTGGTTCTGTAAAAAAACGTATAACCATAACAAATAATAACAATTGAAATATATAAACAGAAGCAGAATAAGATGGATTATTATATACTACATCAATAATAAAACTCGATGATAACCACAATACTGTCAAAACTACTAACGAAATTATATATATTATTTTTGTCAAAGCTATAACAAGATTTTTTGCTTCATTTTTATTTGGTGTAACTAACCTTGAAACATTCCCAATAAATACCATATTAAACACTTCGGGTATTATTAAAAATATAGTCATTAGTTTAAAGGCAGCTTGATAGATAGCGACTGATTTTTCACCTCCCAATTGAAGAAGTATAATGGTATCAATTAAAAAAAACATGTGTCCAAAAATCATATGGAATCCAAAAGGCATCATGTCTTTAAATGAACTTATAATTGTACCTATTTTAATTTGGGATAAACCAAAGGCTGTGTATTTAAAATTTAATAACAATATTATTACATTTAACAACCTAATAAAGACTAATAAGAATAACAATAGTAGCACACTATATTTTTCTAGTAAAAAGGAAATACTGAGAAATATGATAAGAATATTAATTGATATATTACAAATTGACTCGTATTTGTATTTATTCAACCCTCTGAAAATAGCAGTAAGTCCATTTGAGATAGAAGTAAAGACAAGATAAATATTTAAAATATATAAGTAAGATTTAGTCAATTCACTTGATGATATTAAATACGTATAAATATTTACAATGATAAAGGTAATAAATACTAATAATATTTTTATTGGTATATATTTATTTAGTATAGCATCAATATTCTGAGGTAATAATGATATTTCCTTTACAACCAATAATTCAAAACCAAAATCACAAATAACTAGTAAAAGTAGAACAATCTGAAACGATGAACTAAAACTGCCAAATGAATCCACATCACTTATTCTTGCAATAACCCAAAATAAAAACGAAATTGATATAATTCGCATTATACTATTCAAAGTGAGGAAAATAGAATTGTTAATAAAATCTGATTTCATTTAGTTTATTAAAAATTACATTGGTTTTTATTGTGTATATGTTAATCAAGTAAATTATTTTATTAATATATAAAGTACATCAACAATTGTTTATATCTTGATTCATAATAATTCAGTGAAATTAATATCTCATTTTCATAAGTATTATAAGCCAATTGAAAAGTTCTTTATGTTACTCCAAATAAATTATTTAATTTGCCACTTATCATTAATTAATATCAATTGCTGTCAGATATTACATCTTATTTATAAATAATCTCTCTGCTTTTTTATTTATACTTTTAATTTATTGTTAATTATCCAACTTATTATTGGCCATTTAGTATTTCACTTTGAATACGACCATAAATTATTTGTATTACAAACTTACTTTTAATTATACTTAACAATAAAGGAGTTCTTTACGGAATAAAGTTATAACACTTTACAATTGAGAGAAGAAGGTAATGTATTGAAACAAAATCATAATTAATATTATAAAACATATATAATCTTTTTTCAATACAGTAGCGATGAATTTTGTTCTGTAATTATTGGCTTTGATTTATTAATAACTATAATCATAGTTTTTCAGCGATTATTATATCTTGGTAACTTAAATAATTTTTTCGGCCACACCATGATCCATAATTAATTGAATCACATATTATTAAACCATTTTTTTTAAAAAGTAATTTTATATAGTCTTCGTCAAATCCAATTGCACTTTCTGGTATTTCTTGATCTTTTGTAAATGATACATTATCGATTCTATAAATCAAATTTTGATCTGATTTGCTTCTTTTAATATTATCCTTCGATTCATCATTAAGGATAAACATTGTTATTAGACACCTAGCTTTTGATTTCATTACTCTAGATATTTCATAAATATACCTTTCAACATCAATTGCATACATATGCGTAAATACTGAAGTAAGGAAAACAAAATCAAAGTAATCATTTGAATATTCAAAAGTATAATTTGATGAATTGACTATCCCCTGTGGATTATACATTTGATTAAAAATATTAGAATGTTTAAAATAAAAATTGGGATATCGACTTGTTATATTTTCGTTTGCCCAATTAATCCCCATTTTTACAATATCAAAGCCGTGATATTCTCCATTTTCTGTTAAATATTTTGTAATAGGAACGGCCATCCTTCCAATTCCACAGCCAATATCTAATATTTTACTATTAGGCATTATGTGACCAAGTTCAATAAAATATCCTAAAAATTCCTTACCAGTCTTTTCATAATCTCCATCTCCAATGTAAATCATACTTCTCGGAGGAATTAAAGGATTTTTTGTTCCTTTCAATTCATCATAGAAATCAAATATTTTATAACTCAATTTTTTAAAGGCTAAATAAATTGGCTTTATAATTGATTTAAACATTCTATTATTATAATTCATAGTAATCTCGTATTGCTTAAAATAAATAAATATCTTTATTAAATATAAATAAAACAGTTACTTTACCATTTCCGCATTTATGTCGCAAATTTATTTTCTAACTCGGTTTAGAACAAGTACATAATATTCACTAAATATAATGGCAAACAACCCGAATAAATTAGAACTTATAAACGCAATCACCATATATATAAGAAGTTTAGGTTTTGACTTTTTCTCTGCTGGTACTGCCTTATCCAAAACAATAAGTGTAGGCGTATTTCTAACTTCTTCAACCTTAGCTTGTTCATACAAAGGAGTAATAAATTCCAGTAACGCATATTGAATTTCTAGATTTTTGTAAATCTTAAGGTACTCATTACTATAATCAGGTAATTTATTATATGGAATTATTACATTTACATTATTCTGACCAGGAACATTTCCACTATTAACCTGATCTATTTTCTTCTGCAGTTCATCCATTTTTAACTTACTTTGAACAAGAATGGGGTTATCACTTTCAAAAGATTGCAAAGCAATTGAATATTCTATCTGAGCCTTGTATAACTCAGCGTATAAAATACTAACTGACTTTATGGATGAAACGGCTTGTTCAGGAATTGAAATAATACCATATTTCTTTTGAAACATTAAAACTGCATTTTCCAAACTATCTATATCTTTAAGATTTTTATTGTAACGCTTTTCAATAAACAACCTATTTGCATTAGCACCAGAATTATAGATTTTTGTATTTATTTCATCAAGTCTTTTTATATAATAATTTGCAATTTCTGCAGCCCGTTGTCTACTCGTATCCAATACCGATAAGGTCAAATTGCCTTCATCTTGCACTTCAATTTCAACATTTGATAAGAATTGTTTCGATATATTTTCATAATACTCATCCTCCATATCATAAGATTTTGCAATATCAAATTGTGTAATAACTTCTTTGGTAAGTGTATTACTTTTTAAAATCGCAATATATTTATCAAGTTGATCATTACCAGTTAAAGATGATAAACTTTTTATTGGAGAAATATTTTTCACAATCGAATTAAGCCCTGTAAGTGAACTTAAAAAATCACTTCTCTCTGCCGGTAAAATTGAAGTTGTAGATTTATACCATTTTTGTGAAATTAATCCGAATATTGTTGTCATTAAAACCGAGAAAAATACAAATAAAAAATACTGTTTCCAGTATTTATATATTAAAGCCAAGATTTGCATTGAATTCCTATAAATAAAATAAAATGTTTACTTCACTAAATTTTCACTTCCCTAACTGTACAATTAATAAAATAACAGTGGCAACAGAACCAATCACAGTAGCAACACTGGCTGTAACCGTCATATAATAGTTAAATGGACGTTTAATTGTCTTTGAAACCCAGATATAGTCGCCTGGTTCAATTTCTCTTTTGATTTCAGAAATCTTGATCCATTGCTTTGATTTACCTTTAATGAGATAAATATCATCGGTGGCCTCCTCACCTAAACCTCCAGCCTGACCCAGGTAATAAGCTAAATCACTTCCTTTTACAAAAGGAATATTTCCTGTTCGTCCAACCTGACCAAACACATAAACCGTTGTTGGGGCTTTAGGAATAATGATGACATCACCATCCTGAATAATGGTTTTAGAAACTTCAGATTCTGAATCGTTGACCTTGCTCAAATCAGCAAAATCATTCTGCTGCATCATTCTGAGTTGATTATCTATCTGGAAAAACAGGGTGTCTTCATTAGTTAAACTTGACATCCGCTGCATTTCCATCAGGTTGGCTACTGGCTCAAATTGCAGATAATTTAATGCCGGACCTAAATACCACTGATCATAAGTCAGCTTATTTTCTTCTACTGACTTCTTAACGATATTGGCTGCCGTGGAACCTGAAAGCAATTTTGCAAAACGGAGGGATCCGGTTTCTTTAATTCCTCCAGCCTTCTTGAGTACCTCAGAAATTGATGTTGTATTTTTAGTAATGAATACAAATCCCGGTTTTTCAACTTCACCCAGAACAAGAACTTTGTAATCCTTTTTAAATGTCTCGATTGCCACAACCCGGATGCGGTCACCACGTTTAAGAAGCTGATCACCCGTTGACGGGATACTCGTTTTCACTTCGGTGTTTCCATCATCAGAAAGACTTGTAACTTCAATATTCTCAATTTTTGGATAAACAGGATCAAACCCCATCGCCAATTGCAAAATATCCGAGACTTTGTCGCCTTCAACAAACTGAAATTTTCCCTGTTTTACCACCGCACCTGAAATGGTGATGAAATTTTTCTCCAGATTGGCCTTCGGAAATAAAATGAGGTCATCATTTTTCAGATAGGGGTTCAATTTCAAATCACCGGTTATTCTGTATTTCAGTAAATCAACAGAAACAACTGATCCGTCTGACCTCTTTATTTGGATTCCCCGCTTGGCGATTTGATTATCATCAACTGAAAGCCACGGATTTTTAAATTCCTTTGAGAGAGTTGCAACCATTCGGGTGACAAACTGATCTATACGTTCGGTAGGTGAAGCAATAAAGGATCCCGTAACCGGAAATTCACCGCCAATAGTAATTGAGATGGTACCCATTGATGGCATCATTGACATAAACGAGCTGGAACGTGAGGAAGATTCATCACTATCCTGAGAAAAGGCAATTCCAAAACTTCCCAAAAATGTGACTAAACAAATAAAAACTGACTTCATACTCATCCTATTATTTTCCATCTCCCAGAACAGCAATCGTGTTGTGTTTTTCAGCCACTTTTCCTGTGGCATTTCTCGTATCATAAATTCTTTTTGAATGTGCAGAAATGAACTCCCAGTTAAACTGGCTATGATCTGTTGTAACAACAACCAGATCGGCTTGTTCAAGGGTATCAACATTTAACGGAACTGAAGAAAAATGTCCGCCACTGACATCAAGAACAGGAACAAACGGATCATGGTAAGACAGCCCGGTTAACCCTTCCTGTAAAAGAAGTTCCATGACCCTGATGGCCGGAGAATGGCGGGTGTCATCGACATTCTTTTTAAATGCAACTCCAAGAATCAAAATTTTGCCACTTAAAAGCGGAACACCAGCTTTGGCAATTTCTCTGATAATGGCATCACGTACATAAAAAGGCATGGATTCATTTGTTTTTGCAGCGAGCTCAATGAAATCTGAATGGAAATCGTAGGCTTTGGCGTACCAGCTTAAATAGTATGGATCAATGAGAATACAATGTCCGCCAATTCCAGGTCCCGGCCAGAACGGCATAAAACCAAAGGGTTTTGTTCCTGCAGCTTCGATCACTTCCCACACATTTATACCACCCATACGGTCACACATCTGAGCCAGCTCATTCACAAGTGCAATATTTACAGATCGGAAAATATTTTCAAGGAGCTTTTCCATTTCTGCAACTTTGGGCGAAGAGACTTCATAAACCAAATCAACAATCTGACGGGTGACCAAAGCTGAAAGAGACGTACATGCTTTGGTGACACCACCAACAACAATCGGCGTATTTCCAGTATGCCATTTCGTATTGCCCGGATCAATCCGCTCAGGTGAAAAGGCAAGAAAATAATCTGTACCAGCCTGAAGGCCCGATTTATTCAACACCGGCATCACAAAACCTTCAGTCGTGTTCGGGAAGGTCGTACTTTTTAAAATGACGAGCTGACCTGGGCGTAATACGGTTTGAATAGATTCTGCTGCAGAAATAATGTAGCTGATATCAGGTTCTTTATTTTCAGTAAATGGGGTGGGGACACAGATGTAAAAAACATCAATGTCTTTTCCATTTTGATAATCGGTTTGGGCAGTGAATAGTCCTGAACTGAAAACAGTTTGCCATTTACTTTCCGGAATATCGGCAATATAATTACGTCCGGATTGAAGTGACTCAATTTTTTTTGCGCTTAAATCAATACCTACCGTCTTAAAGCCACGATCAACAAATTCCACAGCAAGCGGAAGACCTACATATCCTAAACCAACAATACCTATGACTGCAGATTTATCTTCGATTTTCTTCCGAAGCAGCTCTCCTGCAGTCGTCATACACGATCCTTGTAATTTGCCTGGAAATAGTTTTGATAATCACCAGACAAAATCCGTTCCCACCAGGTTTTGTTTTCAAGATACCAATCAATAGTGGAAGCTAAACCTTCCTCAAACTTGATTTTGGGTTCCCAACCGAGTTCCTGTTTAATATAGGAGACATCCATGGCATATCGTTTATCATGCCCCGGACGGTCTTTCACATATTTAATCTGGCTTTCATTTTTGCCCAGATGATTCAGAATAAACTTCACAATTTCAATGTTTGGTTTTTCAGCAATTCCGCCAAGATTGTAATGTTCGCCAATTTTTCCCTTTTCAAATACATCCCAAACACCACGGTTATGATCTTCAACATGGATCCAATCCCTCACATTCATTCCATCACCATAGACCGGCAATGGTTTGTTGTTTAAAGCGTTTATGATCATGAGAGGTATTAATTTTTCTGGAAACTGATAAGGACCGTAGTTATTTGAGCACCGGGTCATCACTGCGGGAAGATCAAATGTGTGAACATAAGCCCGAACCAGCATATCAGCAGATGCTTTTGATGCACTGTATGGTGAATTAGGAGCAAGTGGGGTTGTTTCGTGAAAAAGACCTTCAGCACCCAATGAGCCGTAAACTTCATCAGTACTGATTTGCAGGTAACGTTTAATTTTGTGCTTTCTTGCTGCTTCCAGTAAAATCTGAGTTCCGATCACATTGGTTTCAGTAAAAACAAGCGGACCCAGAATTGACCGGTCAACGTGCGATTCTGCTGCAAAGTGGATAATACCGTCAATTTCATATTTGGTGATGGTATGATCAACCTGCTCAGCATTGAGGATATCACCCTTTACGAAGGTGTAACGTGAGTTCTTTTCAAACTCAGTCAGGTTTTCGAGATTCCCGGCATAGGTCAGTTTGTCAAAATTGACAACATCAACACCAGAAACTTTATTCAGAATAAAATGGATAAAATTGGCGCCAATAAACCCGGCCCCACCGGTGACAAGAATACGCATTTTCTAGGTTCCTGTTTTTTTTACAATAACTAACAAAAATAGGTTTACCAGTCTCTAAAAGCAAAGTAACCAATAGGTAAAATCCTGTCCCTTTGGCTTATCTGCCATTCAGCAGTATTTTTCATTTTAAACAGATCACCTTTTTAGGTCTTCGGTCATTTTTTGCTCGAACTCTGCGGAAAAAAGTTGTATCTTTCATTTTTAAAAATTCATTCCTACTGAACCAGTACCTTAAAGGTGAAATCATGACAATCTTATATATTGAAGATGACTACGAATACCATAATATGGTTGATTTTATGCTGGAACCCATGAGTGTTCGAGTTCTTCATGCGTACAGTGTTCAGGAAGGTGTTGATATCCTCAAATCGAATAAAGTCAACTTCATTCTGAGTGACATTAACATGGAAGGAATGGATGGACTTTCATTCCTTGCTGCGATTAAGCGTGACAAGAATTTAAATAAAATCCCGGTCGTAATTGTAACTGGTGATCCAAGCGGTGAGAAAGCCCGGTATGCTAATGAGCAGGGCGCAGTCGGATTTCTTGCCAAGCCATTCACCCAAAACGAATTGGTCTATCTGGTTAAGACTTTTGCAATTCTCGGTGATTTTTACTCTACAAATGACAATACCGAAGAAATTCTCATGAGAAAGAAACAAAAACTCATGATGATGCTTGCAAAGAATTCGCTTGAAAGGGATTTTGAAAAAGCTATCACTTCATTTATCGGCGGTTTGAACGAAATCTTTGATTTTGATTGTATGGCTTTCTACCGTAAAGGTGAAAATGGTGAGTATGTTCTTTTGAGAGAAAGCGGAAACTTTACTTTCCCAATTGACATCAGGGTCGTAAAACCCAATACAACCAGTTCTTTAAGTAAAATGTTTGATACAAGAGATGAAATATTCAGTAATGAAGCTCTGAATTCAGCTTATCCCTCAATTAAAGCCTGGGTTCAGAAATATAACCTGAATAGTGAAGTTCTTTTGCCTTTTCTCAACCTGGATGACAAAGATTTTCTTCTTGGTGCAGGTCAAAACAGAAAAAGTCTGATTATGGAAGGTTTTTTCTGGGGATTTAGAAATGGTATTTTTTCCACAAGGGAAAGCGATATTATCAAAAGGCTTTCGGTTCAGGGAAATCCAATTCTTTGTCACCTCATGAATGCTTCAGGGACGAGAAAGCTCTTTTAATAAACCATATTAAACAAAAAAGTCCGTTTAAACGGACTTTTTTGTTTAATTAAAATTCTACTATTCAATCAGGCTACGCACTTAATCCCGAGAAAATTCATTACCGTTTCGGCAATATGATCGTAAGAGTTGATCAGAACAAGCTGGCTTCTCAACTTTGCTGCATTTTCAAATCCCTTCAGGTAATTGGGATAGTGTTTCCGGAAGGAAACCAATCCGTGCTGACCTTTGCACGCCATAGAATATCTCAGATGCCTGAGCATCACTTCAACTTTTTCTTCAATTTCGGGTTCGGGAAGTAAAATTCCAGTATTCAGTAAATGTTTGGTCCGGCTAAAAATCCAGGGGTTTCCGTAAGATCCCCTTCCAATCATGACACCATCAACCCCTGACCGGTTAAAAACCTCAAGTGCAAATTCAGGTGTCGTGATATCCCCATTTCCAATTATAGGAATGCCTGCAGAAGCCTTTGCTTTTCCAATCCAATCCCAATCGGCCGACCCTTCAAACATTTGGGCCTTTGTTCTGCCGTGAATGGTAAGAGCCTTAATTCCCTGCTGTTCAAGCCTTTTTGTTGTTTCAATGATGGAAATAGAATCAGAATCCCAGCCAATTCTTGTTTTTGCTGTTACCGGAATTGTTAACGCATTAACAATTTCCCGGGTAATGGTTTCCATCAGATCCGGATAACAAAGCAGACCACTTCCGGCACCCCGACCTGCGATCTTTTTCGCCGGACAACCGTAATTGATATCGAGGAAATCAGGTTTCAGTGCTTCTGCAAGCTTTGCAGCCTTAACCATGACTTCAGTCTGGTTACCATAAATCTGGATGGAAACAGGACGTTCTTCGTCAGCAATTTCCATTTTCCGAAGAGATTTTGCTGCGTTGCGTATGATTGCCTCAGACGGGATAAATTCGGTGTAAACGATGTCAGCACCATGCTCCTTGCAAATTTTGCGGAATGGTAAATCGGTTACTTCCTCCATCGGAGCAAGAACAACAGCATTTTGGATTTGTATTTTATCGCCAATTTTTAACATGGTGCAAAGGTAGGGAAAAATAGTGACAAGTGGTAGGTGGAAGGTGATATGTGCTAAGCTGTACGGAGTACGATAAATAAGCTGAATAAATGGATCTGAATCGGTCACTTCGACTCCGCTCAGTGAGCTTTCTTTTATAACCAATATGTAAATACATGAAGGTTTCTACTAAAACAAAAACTCAGCTACAAAATACCCCTTTGATTTCTGATGTCATCAAGCTCTTTTGTAAGTTCTTCAAGCGCACGGCGCTCATTTTCGTGCCGAAGCCAGAGCTGGTAATCTTCAAGCCAATCTTCAATCACTTCAAGAGTTAACTCTTTAATTTGCAATTTTTTCTCTACTTCTGTTTTGATGAGTCCCAGTCGCCCAAGTTCAAATTGATCACGGTTTATTGAATTTAAATCTGAACGGTGTTCTTTGTCCCATTTTTTTCGTTCTTCAGCAAGCTGAATCCACATTAGAATCAGAGTTATGAAAAAGGTTAGCAGTAGCGAAGGAAGTGCAGGAACAAGAATAATTTTGGCAAGAAGAAACCAAAACGCAGCTGTATAAAAAGTAAGGCGAAACCAAAAACGACCTTTTTTAACAAATTCCCTTTCGTAAGCCAAAAACCCTTTATCGCTGGTTTTGGAAAGGAAATTGATTTGATTCAATAAGTTTTTGAATGAAACCAATTCATCAAAAGAATGAGGCGGATTCGGTAAAAGCCATTGTTCATCAATATGAAGCCGGATGTTTTGCATTTTGAGCAAAATATCCTGTTCCCTGTCAAGATTATCATTCAAATATAGTAAATCACTCCAAATCTAATCCAGGCATCCAAACTTTTAAAAGAAAAGGACTCCTTGCCTCTTCTCACGTTTTCACTGGTTTTAAGCTGAAGTCCGCCAGAAAGTTGAAAAATAGTTGTCTCACTATTGATCAAATCGGCATCAGACCGCAATCCAACTAACCAGCCAGAACCAGAAAGTAATTTGGGCAGAGGTGCCCCAATTCCGGTGGTTGACAATGTATAATTAATTTTCCCGGACTGAATTCCAGCAATCCAATGATATTTATAGTCAGATGAAATAACATAATAAGGATATACAGAAAAAATATGGGCAGAATACTTGTAAGACTGGTCATTTCCGCCAACCTTTTGGTTGAGAGTAGTAAAATCAAGGTTGTAAACAAGACCAATCCCAAAAATACCGTCAAATTCCTTATTAATTCTGACTTCAGTTGTTAAAACCGATTTTTCACGGTCGAGATCCTCACCAAAACCAGAAAGAAAGTCAGTAAACGAATAGAAATAATGCATGGAAGCGCCAAGCCCTGCACTGATACTCCAGTCACGGGTCTGGGCAAATGAAACAGAATTGAATGCGAGAAAAAGTAGTACGGATAAAACAAGTTTGTTCATAAAACCGTTAACAAAAAATCACTCCGTTTTGGGATAGCTCATTCTGACTTTCGTCAGAATGAATTCAAATAAAATATTAATCAGGTCTTAATGAACTTTTTGTTTAAAATAATCCAGTGTAATTTTTAAACCTTCAGACCGGTGAACTTTTGGCTCCCAACCTAAAATTTTTCTGGCTTTGGTAATATCAGGCTGGCGAACTTTCGGGTCGTCCTGAGGAAGAGGATTATAGGCTATTTTACTCTTACTTCCGGTTAGTTTAAGCACTTCTTCTGCAAATTGCAGAATGGTGATTTCATCCGGGTTTCCGATATTGGTAGGTTCAGTTTCATCAGACATCAGCAATTTGAAAATTCCGTCTACAAGGTCGGAAACGTAGCAGAAACTGCGGGTCTGGCTTCCATCACCAAAAACTGAAAGATCTTCTCCCCGCAACGCCTGACCAATGAAGGCAGGAAGAACACGACCATCATCAAGTCTCATCCGGGGTCCATAAGTATTAAAAATGCGGATAATACGGGTATCCACATTGTGATAACGGTGATATGCCATTGTTATTGCTTCAGCAAATCGTTTTGCCTCGTCATAACACCCACGATATCCGACCGGATTTACATTTCCCCAATAATCTTCAGTCTGGGGGTGAATCAGCGGATCACCATAAACTTCAGAAGTGGAGGCAATAAGCATTCTTGCATTTTTTGCCTTGGCAAGACCCAATGCATTGTGAGTGCCCAAACTCCCAACTTTGAGAGTCTGAATCGGAATCTTCAAATAATCAATCGGGCTCGCAGGGGAAGCAAAGTGCAGGATGTAATCAATTGGTCCGTCAATAAAAATATAATTACTGACATCGTGATGAACAAATCTGAATTGCGGGTGACCTGAAAGGTGACTAATATTATCAATTGACCCTGTTATCAGATTATCCATTGCAATGACATCATGACCTTCTGCAATAAACCTGTCACAAAGATGGCTGCCAAGAAATCCTGCACCACCGGTAATTAATGTTCTTGGTCGTCTGTTATTTTCCACTTACTGGTCTCCCGATCGAATAATAGGTAAATCCTTGTTCATGCATTGCCTTGACATCATAGACATTCCGTCCGTCAAAGACAACCGGTTGTTTCATCAACCTTTTCATAACTGCAAAATCAGGGCGACGGAATTCATTCCATTCTGTTGCTACAATCAAGGCATCAGCATCTTGTAACGCGCCGTAATTGCTCTCAGTAAAAGTAATTTTTCCACCCAATTTTGCTTTTACATTTTCCATTGCTTCAGGATCATAAGCCTGAACTTTTGCACCTTCAGCCAGCAAAGCATTAATAATTTCAATTGCAGGTGCATCACGGATATCATCTGTATTGGGTTTAAATGCGAGTCCCCAAACTGCAAATGTTTTACCTGAAACTGATCCAAAATGAGCTTTAATCCGCTGAACAATGACAGTTTTCTGATCTTTATTCACCGACATGACTGATTTTAAAATCCGGAAATCATATTTATATTCTTCGGCTGTTTTATTCAGGGCAGAAACATCCTTAGGAAAACAAGAGCCTCCATATCCAATTCCCGGAAAAAGAAACCGTTTTCCTATCCTGGAATCAGAACCAATACCAATACGCACATTATCAACGTTTGCCCCGACTTTTTCACATAGGTTGGCAATTTCGTTCATAAAGGAAATTTTCAAAGCAAGAAAGGCATTTGCTGCATATTTTGTCATTTCAGCAGAACGTTCATCCATCATGTAGATAGGATTTCCCTGCATGACAAAGGGCTGGTAAACATCATGCATAACGGCTTTTCCTTTTTCTGAAGAAACACCAATCACAACACGTTCAGGTTTCATGAAATCCTCTACAGCATAACCCTCACGAAGAAATTCAGGATTACTAACCACGTCAAAATCAGTGTAACCATTTGAAAATTTCAGAATCTCTGCACGTACTTTTTCTGCAGTTCCTACGGGCACAGTTGATTTATCAACTACAACTTTATAACCACTTCCCGGCATTTTGGCATATAGTTCACCAATATTTTTGGCAACACCCA
>Ga0209460_1001388_pt1 | contig 14349 bp, 9 predicted proteins | sample EBPBio132013_DNA_FD_185868 | JGI IMG/M metagenome (GOLD analysis project Ga0209460, IMG submission 185868) | Wastewater treatment Type I Accumulibacter community from EBPR Bioreactor in Madison, WI, USA - Reactor 2_5/13/2013_ DNA (SPAdes)... | ecosystem: Engineered > Bioreactor > EBPR >...
GATACCCTCTATCTTTTTTTGACCAACACGATTACCCGAAAAACCAATCAGATTTCAAAACAGAAGCAAACACGTTTTCAAAACTGGCGGTCAGACAGTAACTCGTTTCTTTTCATTGAAAACGGAGAAATCTGGTCGTATTCAACTGAAACCGGAATCAGTGAAGTTATCACTGCAACGGAAGGTACGATCACTTCCCTTTCTGAAGGTGAAGATCTATCATCACTCAGCTTTTTAACCCGAAATACAGTTTCAACCATCCAAAAAGGCAGTCCTCTTTTCATCACAAAAAAACCTGCAGACGGTCAAACCCAGATTTCATTTACCGGTCGTTTGGCAAAAACCGGGAATCTGATTCTTCAACTCACTCAAACTGATTCTCTGATTGAAAATCCTGTTCCGCAATGGCTGAATCCAATTTTGGAAGTTCAGCAATCAGCACGATCCGGTTGGTATAAGTTCAGGTTTGTACAGATGTCTCCAGATTCAGTAAAACCCAAAACACCCGGTGGCGAAAACTGGACAGCAGGTTATGGAGGTTCAACAGCCATTTCCCGTGATGGCAGGTGGTTGGCCTGGTCCAATATCAGGATGGATCAGAAAAGCAGAGACTTCATGATCTGTGATCTGCAGTCAGGAAAAACAGATACATTTTTCACACAGACTGATACCGCCTGGATAAATCCGTTTGACGGATTTGGATTTTCACCTGATAGCAAAACTTTGGCATTTACTCATGAAATGACGGGTTGGAACCACGTTTATCTCTACGATCTTCAGAGTAAATCGATCAAACAGATGACCTCAGGAAAATATGAGGTTGATTTCTTCATCTGGAATCCGGGAAATAAGGATGAATTATTTCTGACTTCAACTGAGACCTCACCTTTCAACCGGCAAATCTGGAAACTGAATATTCGAACAGGTGAAAGAAAAAGTTTGACTGAAACTGACGGAGTACGAACAGAAATCAGTGTTTCTTCAGACGGGAAAACCCTGTCCTATTTAAAGACAAGCCTTTCAGAACCCAGTGACATATGGCTTCTTGATGTAAAAACTTTAAAAGAAACTCAACTCACACATTCGGTTCCGCCCCGTTTTTCATCCTTCAAAAAAACACTTCCGGAAATAAAATGGATAAAAAATAGAGAAACAAACACAGAATTCCCTGCTCAGGTTTTCCTTCCGGATCAGTATTCCCCTGATAAAACTTACCCGGCAGTTATTTTCGTTCACGGCGCCGGTTATCTGCAAAATGTTTTGAATCATTACGGATATTACTGGCGGGAAAATCTGTTTAATCAGTATCTGGCACAGCAGGGCTACATCGTTTTAAATATTGATTATTCAGGAAGTGCCGGTTATGGCAGAGACGTCAGGATTTCAATATACAAAGATATGGGTGGGGCTGACTGGAGTGATTGTGTAGCTGCTGCCAGATATTTAACACAAACAGGTTTGGCCGATTCCTCCCGAATCGGAATTTATGGCGGAAGTTACGGCGGATTTCTCACTTTAATGGGTTTGTTCAAGAGTCCGGATGTATTTAAAGCAGGGGCCGCACTGAGATCAGTTGCCAACTGGGAATTGTACAACCGCTGGTACACAGAACAACGTCTCGGGTCACTCAAACAGAATAAAGCAATTTATGAAAAAACATCACCGGTCACTTATGCCTCGGGTTTGAAAAACCATTTGTTAGTGCTTCACGGGATGGTTGATGACAATGTCTTATTTCAGGATGTAGTTCAGCTTTCTCAAAAACTCATCGAACTGAACAAAAAATTTGATGTGATGTACTACCCGGCAGAATCACACGGTTTTAAGGATCAAAAGGCCTGGCGTCATCAGTATGAGGAGATTGAAAATCACTTTAACCAATTCCTGAAGGAAAAGTTATAAGTGGTAAGTTATAAGTCGAGGTGCATGAGAAACAGGAAATCTGGATGAGCTTCGTAAAACTTACTTAGCCGGATCCCCGATCCCGATTCTCGGAACAGGGCAGGCTAATTCTACAGGTTCACTAGATCCGCGGTTCGTAAACGAACCTTGGAAGGGATGAAACAACGCTATTTATTCAATTCATGAACCCCTATTTCCCTGTTTTTAAACTGGCGAGCACCTGACTTTTCACTGATTCTGCATCAGGGAATTTGGGATCAATTTTCAGACAGGCTTCAATGATTTCGAGAGCTTTCAAATTATTCCGTTGAATCATCAGTGCCCCGGCGTAATTATACAGCATTTGGGTATCAGCGGGTTCTTTTACATACGATTGTTCAAAATAGGGAATGGATTGCCGGGCATCCCCTTTTGCAAGTAAAATGATTCCGAGCCATTTATTTGAAAATGCATCATTGGTCATTTCGTGTAATCTGACCAGATAGGGGTAAGCCTCACTAAAATCACCCCGGTTGATCAGAAGTTGGGAAATCATTCTCACCGGTGAATCGTTAAATCTGAAAAGTGACCACAAAACCCGCCATTGTTTAATTGCCTGTTCCTTCCCATCGGGGAAACCTTCGTAAATTTTTGCAAGCTGAACATGAGCTTCTTCCCAGCCCAGTTGATTATTCACAACCTTTGTTGCAAGAACATCAGCAGGATCTTTCGGGTTTTCAGGATCCATGCGAAGACCAGAATCGGGTGACTTTTTCACGAAAGGCCACGACATTTTGAGTTTCTTGATCTTATAGTAAGCAATGAGTGAATCCAGATTGCTTAACGGGTAGGCCCGGTCAGCTAAATTGTTAAATTCTGCTTGTGAAAATGCCCTTGGCGTAACTGGGGGCACTAATTTTTTTTCAAGTAAAATCCGGGTGAATTCTTCCCCTAAAAGCCGATATCCGCTGGCAATCGGGTGCAGGTGATCAACCATCAGAGAATTTCCGACAATTCCGTACTGACTTTTTGATGCAAACAGTGAGTCAGCCTGAACAACCGGATATCCGAATTCCTGACCAAGTTCAGAAATGATATCATTCACATCTTCAGATGCCCGGAATCTTAATAAATCAAGTTCTCTTGCCCTGATAAATTCTGTTTTTGCTTTAACTGAATCAGTTAGAAGCGTTTTGCCAGCCTGGAGAAAAACATCATTTGCTGCCGGAAGCGAATCAACCTTTTCAGAAATAAACGGTGGCATATCTTTCAGATTGGAAACCAGCCGGCTAAGGACAACGGGAATGCCAGCTTCCTTAAATTTTGAAAGAATATCTGTCATGTTACCCCGGAACTGATTAATACCGGTTTCATAAAGTGGAGAATGAAACGGAATGGATTGTTCTTTCACCATTTGTTCCATCAGTGTTCCCGTTTTCGCTTCCATTTCATCAACCCCGACCGACATGATCCAGGCCAGAAAATTACGAACAAGCTGAACCGTTCGGTATTGCTCAAGTTTAAGCGTCCACTTCACAATCCAGCGCATATTTCCTATTGAAATCGAGGACCCAACACCCAACGCACCATAATATTCATTGTGACCGGTGTAAATAAGAATGGCATCCGGTTTTTGTTCGATAATCGGGTCAGTCAGATCAAGAAGGGTGTATGAACTGATGGCCGACATACCGGTATTGACAACTTCAATATTCCAGCCCGGATATAACAGGGTAAGCCGTCTTTCTATTTCCTGTGAAAAAGTGGCATTCAAATCATACGGATAACCGGCCGCACTGCTTTCGCCAAGAACAAAAATCCGGAAAGTCTTATCCGTTTTTTCTTTCAGGAACGGATCTGGCCAGGGAGTAGGTCCGTTCGCCAGATTGTTGAAATATTTTTTTGAAATCTCGTCATTTAAAACCAGATATTCCTGGAAATCGGGAGACAAAGGTTCCCAGTAAGGAACCACTTCACCATAATTGGCAATCCTGAGAGAGAACTCAAGAATAAAAAAGAAAACAATAGGGATGGCAAGAGCAATCAGATTAAAGTAAAACGGATACGACTTTTTTTCTTCTGAATTTTCTTTGGAAGCAGAGGACACTTTAGACATAAATCAAAACTTTCTTATAAAAACACGGGTTGAATAATAAGCAGCACCACCACCTTCTCTGCTCATGAGAGGTTCAGTAATGGCATTTGGGCCCCAGCCGGTTTTCAGCCAGCCGCCCCTGAACAATAAAACAATATCTTTTCTCTGGCGAACATCATGACGGATGCAGATTTTCATTTTCCCGGCACGGGAAATCAGTTCAGCGGTTTCACCATCCTTCAAATCAGAACATGAATTATTATCCGGATGAACAAAAGCTTCAGGTAAACCCGTTTGAACAGATTCTTCCAACTGTGAATTGTGAGCTTTGCTGCCTGCAACAGTCATGAAAAACAACGGATATTCAGCTTCCTGAGCATACTGATAAGCATCGTACTTTTTCAAAAATTTAAATTTGCCGGTATCGGTAAAAAATTTTCCATCCTTAAACGGAACCGGATTTTCATTTGTTCTGAGAGTTACCGCCTCAGACAATGATTTTTGTGTTATGCCATGAGAATGCACCGGAGAAAGCAGTTTGTCGATCCATTCAGAGGCAGATCCTTCCATTCCTTTAACTTCCAGTTTTTCTGCAAGTAACTGTAGAATCTCTAAGTCAGTTTTTGACTCGCCAACCGGATCAATAACCGGCTGCATGTAAGTCAGGTAAGGATGTCCGTAGGAACCCATCACATCTTCTTCTTCTACAAAAGTTGTGGTTGGAAGAAAAATAGTGGCACAATCTGCAGTATCAGTCAGAAACGAATCAACTAAAATGACCTCATCCATCATTTTAAATGCACGGATTACCGATTGGGAATTTGGAGTTTGAGCAACCGGATTTCCCAGTTGGATAAAGGCAACTTTCACCGGCGGATTAACTTCCCTGAACAGATCTATTCCCAAAAGGGATTTCGATATTTTCCTTTTGTGGACAGCAGATTCAGAAGATTCCAGACTGGTATCAAAAAACCGCCACTCATCTGTCGAATGAGAAACACCACCACCCGGAAGAGAAATATTCCCGGTCATGGCACCCAAACAGTGAATCAGTTCAACGATTTCATTTCCATCAACATAACGCTGAACACCAAAACCCATCAGAATAGCACAGGGTTTTATTTTCCCGTAAAGATCAGTGATTTCATCTACTTCAGCTTCTGTAAGTCCTGATTTTTCAACCAGATCAACATTTTCATATTCTCTGAGAACAAGAGCAAGTTTATCAAAATCTTCAGTATGATTTTTAATAAATTTGCGATCGATCAGATTTCGCTCAATCAGACGTTTGGCAATGGCCAAAGCCAGATATCCATCTCCGTTTGGCCTGGGCTGATAGATTTTATCTGCGAATTTGGCGGAATCAGAATAAATCGGATCAATCAGTACAACCGGAACGCCTTTTTTTCTGAGTTCGGTCATGATGGGAAGCAGGTGAATGCTTGTATTGATGGGGTTCCGGCCCCAAATAATGACGCCTTTACTGTTCTTCAGATCGAGTGGATCCTGAATCACCGTTGCCCCTGTACATTTTAACCGTGCAGCAGAGGATGCCCCGCCACACAAACTGCCCCAGGTTGTGGTAACACCGCCAAGCAAATTAAAAAAACGGTGATGAAGAATTTTCAGTGCTGACATCGAACCGGCAGACTGATAAGATAAGATACTCAAAGGTCCGTACTGATCAATTGCTTTTTGCATTGCCCCGGCAGCAAGATCAATTGCTTCTGTCCAGGAAATTCTGACCCATTCGCCATTCACTTTTTTCATCGGATGGGTGATACGATTGGGCGAATAAACCCGTTCATCGTATTTTCTCACACGCTGGCAGATGATATTGGCCGTATAGGGATTTCCAGGTCCGCCACACATTTTCTTTAAAACACCATCCTCAACGGTTGCATGAATTTCGCAGCCTTCATAGCAATCACGAGGACAGGCAGTTTGCCTGATTTCAGAACTCATTTACACTTCCCGGATAATTCATTTCCGTTAAAAATAAAAGAAGTTGACATGAAATTCAGTTTTTAAACCAATTCATTTATTAAAGGTGTGTTTTTACTTAACTTTATAGCTATGCTAAATCAAATTCACTTTATCGGATACGGACTAATCGGGGCATCTCTTTCGGCCGCAATCCGAAAATATTTCCCTTCCCTGACTCAAACCGGCGAATCGGCAGATGATGGTGCTGAATTTGGCGTTCAGTCTGGCTTTCTAAATCAAAACTGTACAATTGAAACACTTTCAGAAACGTCAAATTGTCTGATCATCATTGCCACACCGATGCTGACCATTCCAAAAATATTTGAACGAATCAGCAAATCTGATTTTAAGGGATGGATTACAGATGTTGGAAGTGTAAAGTCCGGGCTTCACCTTGAAGCTGAAAAGCTGGGAATCCGTTATTTTGGCGGTCATCCGATGGCAGGAAGTGAAAAGCAACTGGCAAGAAGTTTTAACCCCTTTCTTTTTGAAAATGCCGTTTTTGTTCTTACACATAAGGGAAATGAAAAACCCGATATTCTGAATGAGTATCAGCGAATTCTGGAAAGTATTGGTGCCCTTCCGCTTGATCTTGAACCCGCAATTCATGATGAAATTGCGGCCACGATTTCACACCTGCCGCAACTTTTGGCGGTTGCCCTTGTTGATTTTGTAAGGGAAAACAACACCCGTCATCCGGCATTTCTGCAACTGGCTGCCGGCGGATTCAGAGATATGACCCGGATTGCGTCGAGTCCGTCAGGAATGTGGAAAGATATTCTTGCCACCAATCGCAGTTTTGTTTCCGGAAAAATAAGAGAATTTATCAGTTTACTTACGTCAGTAGCCAATGAACTCGACAATGAAACGGAACTGACCGACCTTCTTGACCGGTTTAAACGATCGAAACAAACCCGGGACAGCATTCCAAGAAACACCAAAGGGTTTATCAGTCCGCTTTTTGATCTCCTTGTATTTGTTGAAGATCAGCCCGGTGTCATTTTTAATCTTTCAAAACTCCTTTTCGAAAAAGGAATAAACATCCGTGACATCGAGTTATTGAAAGTCAGAGAAGGACTTCAGGGTGCCTTCAGAATTTCCTTCCTTTCAGAAAAAGAATGGAAAGATGCGAACACGATTTTAAATCAGAACGGATTTCAGAGTCAGTTTATGGTGTGAAACAGCCGGGGACGAGGGACGAGTGACAAGGGACGAAATACTGGTTACAGCCTGCCCCGAAAGCTTTCGGGGGGTCACGGATCACGGTTCACAAAATTCTGGGGACATGGGACGGGTGACAAGGGACGGAAATACTGGTTACAGCCTGCCCCGAAAGCTTTCGGGGGGTCACGGATGACGGGTCACAAAATTCTGGGGACGAGGGACGGATGTTGAGTGACTAAGAGAAAGGGCACTTCGACTCCGCTCAGTGACCTTTCTCTTGGGACCAGGGACGAAATTCAAAAATAACTAAAAACAAATTACATACAGCGGAAAGCGTACGGCGTACCCCGTACAACGGACAGATTTTATGACAAAAAAAGTAAAAGATTCAATTGTGGAAATGACCGAACTGGTAACACCCCAGGATACCAATCACCACGGAAATATTTCGGGTGGAAGGCTCATGCACTGGATTGATATTGCTGCAGCTATGGCTGCCATGCGCCACGGAAACAGACCGGTTGTAACCCGTTCCATCGACTCCATTTCTTTTAATTACAGCATTAAACTGGGTCAGGCTGTTGTCATTAAAGCATCGGTCAACCGTGTATTTAACAGTTCAATGGAAGTTGGTGTTATTGTTTACAGTGAAAATCTGCTCACCGGTGACAGAAAACATACCAATTCAGCTTATCTCACTTTTGTAGCTCTTGACGCTGACAGCCATCCGGTTAAAGTAAACCAGATTGAACCGGAAACCGAAGATGAAAAAAGAAGATTTGCCGATGCATTAAAACGCCGTGAACTCAGACTTATTAAACCATGATTAAACTCATTTTTATATTTCTTTTCCTTCCTGCAGTTACCTTTGCCCAAAGTGGTGATACACTTGATTTCGGGAAGTGCCGGTTGATTAAAACACCCCGCCTGAATAAACCTGCTTCGGGTGCCCTTGCCGAAACTCAAGTCAGAGTGGTTTCCCCTTCCGGAAAATTCAGGTTTTACTATTACACCTCCGGTGTTGATTCTTTGGCTCCAGTTTCTGATGTAAACATGAATGGAATCAATGATTATATCGACACCATTGCAGTTGAAAGTGATGCGATTTACAAGAGACAGGTCACAGACACCGGGTTTGATGACAGAGGCCTCGATTCGATTCCGGTTTATTTTTTAAATCTCGGCGGTGGACTTTACGGGCAAACAGGTCCGGATGAAAATGGTGTAAGCATAATTGACATCAATTCAAAAATTATGGGCCCCAAGACCAAGGGCATGAACATGATCAGAGTCACCCTGGCCCATGAATTTCATCATGTTCTTCATTTCAGACAAAGGTTTTGGGAAGCAATAGATTTCCTTTATTACTATGAAATGAGTGCTACTTTTTTTGAAGAAGTCTGCTATGATTCAATCAATGATTACCGGTTTTACCTCCAAAACGGAATTTTTGCGAAAACCGATGTGCCTGCACTTCACAAATCGGGTGGAAATCTGATTTATGGTTATGCTATATTTTTTGAATTGATCAGAGATCAGTATGGCATCGAAACTGCAGTCAAAACTGCAATGGATTGTCTTGGTTTCCTTGATAATTATACCCCTGCTGTTGCATTATCCCAGGCTGTATATAAAAATCTGGGAATTCCCATTCAGCAATTTTTCAACGAATTTGCTATGGCAACCATGTATACCAAAACCAATTCAAAACCTGATTTATTCTTCGTGGAAGGTGAATTTTTCCCTGCTTACCGGATACTTCAAAACTATGACGATACACTGGTTGTCTCTGAGTTTGACCGGATGTCATACCTGATTCCTGTGGCTAAAACCGGGTTTAATGTCAGGTGGATAAAAACATCAGCAGGTGTCTATCCTCTGGTAATTTCAAACGGCGATTTTAATAGATTTTCAATTGAAAAAATGGATCGTCAGGATGATACGGTTCTTCTTGAAACCGGACCCGGCTTAGAAAACGGAACCCGCCTTGATCATAACTTATTTGTAAGGTTATCAACAAAAAGTTCTGAACATGGTTTGGCTGCAAGTGTAATGTTTCCTGGTTCATCTGAAATAAAACCACTTATGATTCCCGGAGCTACAGAACCTGAAAAAGTAACAGCTTTCTTATACCCGAATCCATTTAAATGGGATCAGACTGACATTTTGTGGGTTTCAGGATTACCTGATTACACTACTTTTAATTATCAGGTTTTGTCAGTCACCGGAGAATTGGTATTGGAAGGGAAAACGACATCTTTTTATAATTTGCTATCCATTCCGATCAAGTCTGTTCAAAATCCTGGGTCAGGGATTTTTATAGTAAATATTTTTAAAAACGACAACCTGGTTTCATCACAAAAACTGGCTCTCATCCGATGACACCAACCGTTAAACTTTCTGCAGAAAACCTGGGTCACCGGTTTGGGAGCCAACGGTTGTTCAAAACTGTTACTTTTCAGGTTTTGGAAGGTACCAGCCTGATTGTGCGGGGAAAAAACGGCAGCGGTAAATCAACATTACTCAGGCTGGCTGGTGATTTACTTCACCCAACAGAAGGATCAATTCACCTCGAACCTTTAGACCAGTACACAAAAATCAACCGGCACCGCTGGATGGGTTATCTGGCCCCGGCACTGAATCTCTATGGTGAACTTTCAGGTCGTGAGAACCTAAAACTTGCTCTTGATGCCCGGGGTTTAGCAGAATCTGATGAACTTTTATTCTGGATGGAAGGTGTCGGGTTTACCCAGAAAGACTGGAATAAATCTTTCAAATCTTATTCGTCGGGCATGAAACAGCGAATTAAATTCCTTGCCTCATGCCTGCATCACCCCCGGTTGCTTTTACTTGATGAACCTTTTTCGAATCTTGACCGCCAGGGGAAAAACTGGGTCAGAAGTATTCTGCCAGCTGTTCAGGAAAAGAGTATTATCCTCATTGCATCCAACGAAGAAGAAGATTTTGATCTTTCACCTGACCATATCAATCTTGATGAATTCAAATAAAATACATTTTTTCATCTGGACTCAGATCTTCTTCTCTGCCCTTTTCTTTTCCTGCTCAGGACCTGCTCTCAAATCCAATCCGGAAAATAATCCTGGTTATCTTGCCATTTCAGGTGATTCAGTTCTTTCACTTGCCGTCAAACTTTCCTCAGAACAATTCGCTGGCCGTGAAACCGGATCTGCAGAGTATGATTCTGCTGCGGTTTTGGTTCAGAAAAAACTGAAAAATGCTGGTTTAACACCCTTTTTAAATTCCTGGTATCACCCCTTCAGTGTTAAAATAAGTTACCCCGATCAGGATTCCTCTTTTCTTCTTACAGGTCAGAAAAATTTAAAATACGGAACGGATTATACGCCTTTTTATCAGGATCACAAGGTGAATTATACCTATCAGGGTGAACTGATTTTTGACGGATACGGGTCAAGGGAAAGCGGAATTCAGGCCAGTGAACTTTTAAACAGTCCGGTTAAAAATAAATGGGTTTTACTGGCACCGGGGTTTCCATCCGGGAATAAAAAGCCACGTTTTTCAGATCCGGGCGGACTGATAACCAAATTGACTGCCTACCAAACGTTAGGAGCAGCCGGTATTCTGATGCTTCCGGATTCAGCGTTAAATTCAGAATTTGAAGAAAGATCAAGATACCTGACTTCCAACCAGTATGAACTCAGTGACGATACGGTTTCATTTCCAGGATTCAGATCACTTCCGGTTTTTGTTTTATCAGAAGCAGCAGGTAAACACCTGGCCGATGATCTGTACGGTAACGAAAATAACCTTTCACTACTGATAAAGAAGGGTGCCGTTTTACCCAAAGCAGTCAGGTCCCTTTCGATTCAGACATCACTCAGACTGAAGACAAAAGAAGTCTCAATTTCAAATCTGATCGGGATGGTACCAGGAAAAAATAAAGATGAATTGATTTTGGTTGGTGCCCATCTTGATCATCTGGGAAAAAATAGTGATGGAACCATTTACTCTGGCGCTGATGACAATGCCTCTGGTGTTTCTGTTGTTGCTGAGCTTGCCAGAACTTTTCAAATCGCCGCAAAAGCAGGCATCCAACCAGAAAAAACCATTGTATTTGCCATCTTCAACGGTGAAGAAAAAGGATTACTGGGATCATCAGCCCTGGCTGGCCAGTTAAACGAATCTGGTATAAAAATTACAGCCATGGTTAATCTGGATATGGTTGGACGGGAAAACCAGGATTCAATCGAGATCGTTGGACATAACCGGTTCAGTACAAGATTTAAGAAACTGATTGAATCTCTTGACGGTAAAGCAGGTCTCACGTTAAATCAGAATCTGAACAAACCCGGTTTAACCGGAGATGTTTTTTACCGGAGTGATCATTATCCGTTTTCTTTAAGGGACATCCCGGTTCTCTTTCTGACAGATGCAATGGGTGAAAATCATAACCGGAACAGCCAAACAGATGATTACCACAGACTTTCTGATACCGGTGACAAACTCAATAAAGTCAAACTTGAAAGAGTAACCCGGCTTTGTTTTTTAATTCTGTCCAAACTGAGTGAGGAAAAAACGCCTTTCAAATCTGACCTATCCTACTAGCCCTAAAGTGTCTACAAATCTGTACAATTTCCATTAAAATCAAATCCCAATTAAAGTCTGATCCCTCTAACAAGACCGGTAATAAAAATTATTTTCCCGGTTTCCTATATTTTTATTCCGGCTTCGCCAAACACCTCTTAAAACCACGCCAATCAGGTCAGAATAGATTGGTTTCATAAAACTTCACTAAATTCACCGGGTTAAAACTTGTATTTTGAAGGATTTTCACGGGAAAAATGAACCCACTTTCGCAATTTCTAATGCCTAAAAATAAGACTCCGTTCGGGAGAATCCGGCTTTGGCATAAGATTTGTTTACTATCTGTTCAGAAATTGATAAATCTAAGGAAAACAATGAAATTTTTAACCGTAATTGCCGCTTTTGCCCTTATCATCGCTGGTTGTTCTTCAGAACCCAAAAATGTACAGGAATTTCAGGAGCTTGTTCAAAAGCTTGACTCGAAAAACGCTGAAATTCAGACCATCAACAGAGATATCTCAGGTCTGGTTAAACAATACAACCAAACCGTTGAACCAGGTCAGCAAATCAACTTTACCGGAGTTGATTCTCTCGGTTTTGATGAAGGTCAACAAAAAGTATTAAAAGAAATGCTCGATAAAGAAGAAAACGTTTCTTATCGTGGCATGCTCCAAAAAATCGTTGACAAAAACTCTGAAATTCAGTCTCTGAACGATCAGTTAACCGAACTGAAAGCCAAACTTCCTGCACCCCGCCGGGTAAAAGCAAATCAGACTCACATGCAGCTTGCACTTGATTATCTGATCAAAGAAAAATCACTTGACTCTAAAACTGCCCATGATCTGGTTGACAAAACCATGTTAATTGATGAACTCGTACCTGGTTTTGATGTGTGGATGTATTTTAACGAAGGTACTTTCGGAACCTTTATCACTCAGGGATCAGCACCGATTTCACCGAATAAATACAAATATTCAATTCGTAAAGAACAAATCGGGCGTGCAGCAGAAAAAGGTATTCAGGCCTATAAAGATTCTCTGGCAAATGCCAATGCTGATACCCTCAAACTTCAGGGTCAATAAGAAAATAGTTCAGTTGTGTGTGTGAGTGTGTAAAAGCCCGTCCCAAAAAGACGGGCTTTTTTTATTTTACCTGATAACAAACCAGCGTATTCTTTCCCTTAACTGCCAGCAAAAGCCCACCCTTCCATAAAAACAAATCACCTGCAAATCCGTTCAAATCATCACCCAGCAGAATGCTGAGTTTTACTTCTGCTGACTTGCTGTCTACAACTGCCATTGAGTAGCAAAGTTGATTTTGCTTTTTCCGGTGATGGTACCCAAAAATTACCGTTGATCCCAGATCAAGAACATCCAGACCGGGTGAAGGGTCAAGGTTAGGTTCAAATTTGGAAACCAGGGATGCCATGTCAAAAAACAAAGGGTCACCTTCAATCAGTTTATCTGTCCATTTTACATCTTCAAATCCTTCATTTTCAGATGATTGGTCACGCAAAGATTCTGCTTCACCCGGAAGCATTGGCTGATCACTTTTTCTTTTACCGGTGTCATGATCAAGCTGCCAGTAAGTACGGTCCTGACTCTCCTGTGAATAAGCAATAAGAAATTCATCTGTTGCCAGATAAAAAGCCATTGAGGGTTCATACCAGAGCAGATCACCGGTTTCGAGGGAAAGGGTATAAATTCCCAGGTGTTCGGGTAAATTCGGGTTTGCATAACCGTGAAGAAATACTTTTCCATTTCTCACATTTTCAAGCCCGGTAAACCATTTCTCTTCAAGGGTGAAATCACGCCAGACCGGAAGTCCGTTTCGGATATCCGCACAAAGAAAGCGGGTCTGTTTGGCTTCCTTTACCCGTTCTTCGATAATAATATGGGTTTGGGCTGAAAAGAGAAACCGCCAGATAACACCTTGTGTTTTCAATTCCCACAGCGGGCTTTGTTCTTTTTTCCTGAAAAATTTAAGCATGTAAATTCCTTATTTACTGTAAAAATGCTGGGTTAGAACTAAAATGTCTATTTGGAAACGGAAAAAAGGGTTTCGGGGGCGTGGTGTCATTCCCACGAAGGCGGGAAAACAAAGTCCTGCGAAGCTCATCCAGTATAAAAGGCATGGATTTGCTCTGCAGAATTATCATTTCCCGCCTTCGCGGGAATGACAACGGTTTGTCGCAAATGTCTCAGACTTTCTCGAAATGAATTAAATTAAACACCTGCATTAAATTGATTTAGAAGGTAGTCAATTCTATTTTTGCAGGTTTTACAGCAAATCCCCCGGAGTTCTGGTTGACTGATTTTGTGCTTCCTGAAAGATTGAAACTACCGGTTCAGATGGGTGTACTTTCACCTTCAGGTTTCATCAGAGATCAGACTCAGATTGAACTGTTCAAACGGCATTTTTCACAAATGGGTATAAAAACCACTCTGTCTTCCCATCTATCAGGTCAATATCTCTATTTTTCAGGAACTGACCCTGAACGTCTGACGGATATCAATCAAACTGCTCGCAATACTGAAATTAAACTGGTTATGGCGGCCCGTGGCGGATATGGGTTTTCAAGACTTATTGGTGAACTGGATACAGAAAAACTTGCAGCTTCCCGCCAAAACTGGGTTGGGTTCAGTGATTTTACTTTTCTG
>Ga0209460_1001398_pt1 | contig 14223 bp, 11 predicted proteins | sample EBPBio132013_DNA_FD_185868 | JGI IMG/M metagenome (GOLD analysis project Ga0209460, IMG submission 185868) | Wastewater treatment Type I Accumulibacter community from EBPR Bioreactor in Madison, WI, USA - Reactor 2_5/13/2013_ DNA (SPAdes)... | ecosystem: Engineered > Bioreactor > EBPR >...
CGCGCCCACCAGCGCCGCGTAAGCCGTGGGGTGGTTCATCTGGGCGAGGCTCTTGAGGGCAGAACGGCGTTCTTCCGCGTTGTGGCTGTCCAGCGCCGCGACCGCTGTATGCACCGCAGTGGGTGCGTCCCGCGAGACGATGACACTGTGCGGCTGGTGTTCGCCTTGGAGTTCGAATAACCGGCGCATTAGTTTGTCCCACGAGGGACGCGCACGGTCGGTAAAATCGAGATACTGGAGGTTTTCGATCTGGGGGTGCAGCTTTTCGGTGGCTTTATACAGCAGCGGAATGACCTTGACCCCTGCGCCCTGTGCATACGCCCACTCGTAGGTCACATACTGCGAGGCTTTCGATTCGGGCGAGATGACAAGGATCAGCGCGAAGCAATCCTTGATGGCATCGTTGATCGACTCGCGCCAGTTTTCACCCGCGCGGAGCTGCTCGGTATCAATCCACACTTTAAAACCCGCCGCGAGCAGTTGGCGGATGAGCATTTCAACGAATTCTTGCTCTTCGTGTTTATACGACACAAAAACGTGCTTGTTCATGGAAACATCCCCGACGCACTACAGCCAACCATTACCTGTTATCATTCGTTGCGTATATTGTATCGTATTCTGGCAGGGTTGCCTGTCACCTGCATAACAGGCATACCTGCGTCAGGCAGGCTCGCTGCACCGTAGGCCGCGTTTTAGCCGGGGGTTTCGCGTCCGGCGGGCATCACTTCGTCGCCCTCGTTACCCTGTCCGGCAGGGTTGTTGTTGGTGTTAGCCTTACCCTTGTCGTTGGGGATGGTTTGGCCGACACCGGGGTTCGGCTGCACACCGGTCACGTCGTCCTCGGCCTTTTCCGCGTCCTTCACTTTGGGCTTATCTTTGTCGCTCATCGTTAGCTCCTTTGCGTTTAGCGTCTTGCCCTCATCCTATCGTCATCCCTTGTGGATTGGATGGGCTGAGTGGGTAAATTTGATAAGCCACCAGCGATCAGTCGCCAGTCGCCAGTCGCCAGTCGCCAGTCGTCAGTCCACAGTCAACAGATGACAGTCAAATGCAAATACGAGTCGCCAAGAGGTTATGGCGGCAGTGGCGGCGGCGGCGGCAGTGGAGCGCCATATGAAGTTTTCAGTTGCCAGTTTACAGTTATCAGTTCAATACATAAGCAATTCGGTAAATTCCGCAAAAACTGCGAAAACTGCAAATGCGGTAGTTCGTTTTGGCAGTGGGTTTGAGGGAGTGCGGTGAGCTGAAGATTCGCCCTAAAGGATTTCCTTCGGTCACAATTTTCTTCACATTCTTCACTTTCACAGTGCATTTTTGATGCTGTTGTTGCTGTTAATGCTGTTGAGAATCGGTTGATTTGTCGCAAATGTCGTCAGTGTCGTCAGTGTCAGTATTGTCAGTTGGCAAATTTGGCAGCAAAGGCAGCAATTTCAAATGGCAACTTTGATGCTCTATGGTGAAATCCTCGGCTAGATGATTGGCAAAGTTGGCAAAAATGGTGTAAAAGCCTGCCGCCGCCAAGATTGCCATCCGTTTTATTTGCAGCGGCGGATGGGTGGGTCGCTGCTGCAACGTTTGCTGCAAAATAGTTATCAGTCAACAGTTTTCAGTTGACAGTTAAAGCAAAAGACGGCGGATGTGGTTGTTAAGGTGCGGCGGACTTGCCCTCACCCCACGACGGTACGCTCGCAGGCTCGCTCCACCGTCAGCCCTCTCCCGATCGCTGAGTACAGCTAGGAGAGGGGAGAAAATGCAGAGGGTATAGTGTGTCCTATGAACAGGATAGCAGAGATGGGCGGCGAAAGGGTGAACATTTGTCAGAACATTTGGTCACTTTTAAGGGGAGTTGGCGTTAACTTTGCAGGAGAGAAATTGAGGGGTGAGGTTAATGGGTGGTTTGTAAATGGTTTGCCGACAAACCTAATTCAAACGTAAGGCATAATAAGTGGGTGGTCAGTCGTCTTTAGTCGGTAGATCAATGCAAGACAAATACAGCGCGGAGAAAAGAGAGTTTATGGATATTGCAACAGCAACCCAATTGCTTGAAGGTGAATGGGAAAGTGTAGAAAAAAGTGGCTTTTTTACTGACTTACGAAATGGCTATTTCGACGCGGAAGGATTTGAGAGAGTTCAAGCAATATTAAACAGTATAGAAGTAACGACAGAGGAAACCTTTGACAAACGTTTCATTGAAGTTACGTGGTTTATCCCCACATTTATGCGTTGGCAGCAAGATGGCTGGCGATTAGTTGGAAAAGATACGAAATTACTGGATGTTGCTATTTCCTATGTTGAACAACGGTTGACCTCGATTTTAGGATTGCCTTAATAAACTTGCGCCTACACTCTTAGAACCGTTTGAAGGCACAGAAATGCCGGACAGCCTGTCTGCTGTCCCTACACAAACGTGGTGATAGCTGTGGATTAGTGACACGGAGGAGGCACGCCTCTTCCCTACAGCAAGCATGATGTTTTGCCATGAGCTGGTGACTGTCACCTGTTGCCTGACGACTAACTAAAAAGAGCGCAGACTCACGCCCACGCTCTCTAAAGACTAATGACTATCGACTAACAACTACTTCCGCATCCACGCCATCGTCTTGGTCGCCAGCTTGTCCAGCGCCTCGACACACTGCAGCAGGTGTTCTTCCTTGGTGTCCTCGATCTTGTTGTGCGAGATCCCGCGCAGGCTCTGCACGAACAGCATGATCGTCGGCACACCCGCCCGCACCATCTCCGCCGCGTCGTGCAGCGGGCCGCTGGGCAGCCGGTGGGAAACACCCACGGTTTCGATAATCGCCTCGTCGCACAGTTCGATCAGGTCAGGGTGGAACGGCAGCGGTTGAATCTGCCACAGGCGGCTCCACGACACCTCGATATTTTCCTCGGCAGCGATGCGTTCGCTGGCAGCTTTGGCCTCGTTGAGCATCGCGGCCAGTTCGTTCGGGTCAAGATGGCGCTGGTCGAGCGTCATCTCGGCCTGCCCGACGACCGCTGTGACGATGCCGGGGTGCGTCACCACCCGCCCGACCGTGCCGACACCCTTGTGCGCCTTAGCGATCTGCCGCACGTCGAGGTGCAGCTTGCTTACGCCGCCCAGCGCGTCCTTGCGCCGGTCCATCGGGGTCGAGCCGGAGTGCGCTTCCTGCCCGACGAACTTGATCGAGTGCCGTTCCACGCCGACTGTGCCCAGCACCACGCCGAGCGGCAGGTCAAGCCCTTCCAGCACCGGCCCCTGCTCGATGTGCAGTTCGAGGTAAGCCTTGGCGTTCTGAAGCTGGCGGTGCGCGTCGGTCGCCATGTCGAGGCTGACATCATAATTCGCCAGCGCGTCTTCGAGGCGAATGCCGTCCTTATCCTTTAGGTCACGCACGTCGTCAGGGTTCAATGTGCCGGATGCCGCGCTTGATCCCAAGAGGCTGCGCCCGAAACGCGCACCTTCCTCATCCGCCCAATCGACCAAGCGGACGGTCACGGGCGGCTTGCCCTCGCTGGCGATGCGCCGGATGACTTCTAACCCTGCCAGCACGTTCAAGCAACCGTCGAGCCAGCCGCCATTCGGCACCGAGTCCATATGCCCGCCGATAATCAGCACATCGTCGGACTCGCCCTTGAGCGTTGTCCACACGTTCCCCGCTTCGTCGGTTTCGATGCTGACGGGAAGCTGCTCCATTTTCGCCCGCAGCCACGCCCGCGCCTTCGCCCATGTTTCCGTCCACGCGATGCGCTGTGCGCCGTTTTCGTCGCCGGTGAGGGCGCGTAATTCTTTCAGTTCGTCAATCGTCCGCTGGGGATTGAGGCTCGACATAACCCTTACTTCTTTCTAATAAGCCATTTCACGTGGGCAGAGTATAACGCGATTTGGCGGAATTTTGCACGGCACAAAAGCGAATATTTGTTCGCCGAAATGGAAGGATTGGGGTATACTCAAACCATATCATCCGGGTGGTTGAAGATAAATTCGACCCCACCCCAACCCCTCCCCGTAGTAACAAGGAGGGGCTTTAAACATTTCTTTCGATTACGTTAAAGGGGATGCCTGTGTCAGCGATTGGATTACGCCGTTTATATCACCAGCGCATCACCCATCCGGGGTTCACGAACGCGGCGGAAGTCGTGTCGTGGCTGGGGGCAATGCAGGGGCAGGATTACCTCGGTACGCTGTGGGCATTCGGTTTGCGCCTGCCGGGGAGCGCCGAAACGACCATTGAGCAAGCCATCATCAGCGGGCAGATTATGCGGACGTGGGCGGTGCGCGGGACGTTGTTCTACGTCGCGCCGGCGGATATTCACTGGATGCTCGGCTTGATCGCGCCGCGCCAGATCACGGGCAATGCCGGACGCTACCGCGAACTGGAACTGGACGAGCCGACGCTCATCCGCAGCGTGGATTTGATCGCCAAGTCATTGGAGGGTGGCAAGCACCTGACGCGCACGGAACTCTTTGACATCCTGCAAGCGGAAGGCATCTCGACGGAAGGACAGCGCGGGTTTTACCTGCTCCAGCGGGCGGGGTTGGAACGCCTCGTGTATCAAGGTGAGATGCGCGGGAAGGACACGACCTTCCACAGTCTCGCGGCGGGCAAGACGCTGCCTGCGGACGAAGCGGCGGCTGAACTGGCGCGGCGGTATTTCACCAGCCGAGGGCCGGTGACGCTGGCGGACTTTGCCCATTGGGCGGGGCTGCTGATCACGGTCGCGCGGGCGGCGCTAGAGGCGGTGAAATCGCAGTTGGTTGAAGAAATCATCGACGGGCAAAGCTACTGGCTGTCGCCGGACGCACACCAGCCACCGCAGAAATCGGTGTACCTGCTGCCGGGGTTTGACGAGTACATCCTCGGTTATAAAGACCGGACGCTGGTGATTGAACCGACGTTCATGAATGCTATCTGCCCCGGCGGGAACGGTGTGTTCAAGCCGACTATCGTCAGCGGCGGGCGGGTGGTTGGCACATGGAAACGGACGCTGAAAAAGAAAACGGTCGAGATCACCCTCGAACCTTTCTACACGCTAACGGCTGATGAACGCGACGCGGTGCAGGTAGCGGCTGCCGAATATGGCGCGTTCTTGGGGCTAGAAGCGGTGGTGAAGCCCACAATTTAATATTTATCTGTTTATCGGTTCATACAAAGGATAAGATCATGAACACGTTTGTGAAGCAGCACGGCGCAGTCTACCACGAGACACAGATCATGCGTGACCAGCTCACCGGCATCCTGACCGATGCGGAGTTGGCCTTCACCCCCGGCGGCAGCAACCCCACACTCGGCGAGATCCTCAAAGAGATGGGCGATATTCAACAGATTTACATCGGGTCGTTCAAGACGTTCAAGCACGATTGGTCGTACCGCAACCCGCAGCCGGGGTTGGCGGGGAATGTATCGCAGTTACAGGCGTGGTTCACCGCGCTCGATGCCGAACTCAAGGCGGTGATGGAAGGGTTCAGCGATGAGGATTTGACCAAGACCATTGATCGCGGCTGGCCGGTGGGCGTGGGTACGCAGCTCCACATTTACCGCGAGGCGCTGCTGATCTACTACGGCAAGATCGCGGTGTACCTGAAGGCCATGAACAAGCCGATGCCCAAGCAGTGGCAGGAATGGATCGGGTAGGATGACAACTACCAAACTGACCGGACACGCGCCGGTGCTGCTGGTGCAAGATGTGCGGAAGGCGCTGGACTATTGGCGTGATAAAGTGGGCTTCACCGACCAAACCCCCTACGGTGAGCCACCGTACTTCGCCATCATCCGGCGCGATGGGCTGGCGGTGATGCTGTCGCAGTTGGGCGCGGGGAAAACCGTTATCCCTCACTGGCAAGTCGTCGAGAAGATGTGGAACGTTTACTTCTGGGTGGACGATGCCGAGGCGCTGTATGCCGAGTTCCAAGCGAGCGGCGCGATCATCGACTACACGCTGTACACGACACCGTGGGGTATCAAGGAATTTGGCATCCAAGACCTTGAGGATAACGACATTGGCTTCGGGCAGATTGTTCGTTAAGACTTGGTTTAGTCACAGGGGCAATCCTACATCTTAAGGGAGCGTTTACTCTTTTCAATTTTACAATGGTTTCTATAACCCTTTGAAAAGAGGAAAATCATGTTCCTTAAACGATGGATTTGCGTAAGCATCAGTTTTATGCTGTTGGTGGGGTTCGTACCGGCGGCAGCACAAGCAGACGGTCTCGCGCGGCAGTGGGCGACATCCGCCAGCGCGACCAGCGAGTACAGCAGCAGTGATTACAGTGCTTCCCAAGCAACCGGTGCGCCCAACACAACGGTTTGCGCGGACTCGGTAACGGCGTGGGCTTCATCCGGCGTACAGAACCCGAACGAGTCGTTGACGCTCTACTTCGAGACGGCAGTTTGGGCGACACAGGTGAACATTTATCAGACATACACGCCGGGGTCGATCACGGGCATCAGTCTTTTACCAGCGGCTGGCGGCGACCCAATTGCCGTTGCCAACAGCAGTGACAAAAGTACGCGCTGCCCCGGCGTTTTCACGGTAGACCTGCCCAGCGATTTGGCGAGTACCATCAACGGGATCACGATTTACTTTGACCAGCGTGACCTCGGCAACTGGAACGAAATTGACGCTGTGGAACTTGTCGGCAATTGGCCGTCGGGCGAAGACGCAACCGGGCCAATTGATGTGCAGGAGTCCACGACCAACACAGGTCCTTCGGGCATGAGCGTCACCTGTGATAATGGTGCGGCCTTCGATAATGGTGTCGAAGTGCGGGTTATCCAAATGCGTGCGGGTTACACCTACACAGCAACGGCGATAGGCTTGAATGGTTTCGACCCGGTGTTAGCGGTGCTGAACTCGGCAGGGCGTGGTCTTTGTTCCGATGATGACGCAGCCGCCTCGGCCTATTACGCCTTCCTGCCGACCAGCAGCGATGTTCCGGCTTCGGGCAGCAGCGCCCAAGTGTTTTTTGCCAACAACAGCAATAATACCTTTGAAAATGTATCGTTGGTGGTGGGCGGCTTGGACAACACCACGGGCGAATTCGTGTTGATTTTAGAGGGGATGGTATTGACGACCGCCGATGGTGGAGGCGATGCCATATCGCTGCAAATCACGCCCGGTATGATCGCTTCGGGTATCGCGCCTTCGGTGTACATGATTTCGACGACTTATGGGCTTGACCCGTATATCGCTATGATCGACGAAGACTATAATTTCCTCAAGGAAGAGGGTTCTAAGGGCAATTACTTTGCCTGTGATAACGCGGGTTATAGCTGCTGGGGTGAATCGTACGACCTGAGCAATTATTATGTCTCGCGCAGTGGAGGGCGGTCGGTTCCCGGTGGGAGTTACGACGCGATGCTGCGAACCCCTGTGGAGGTGGGCAATGAGTGGAGCTTCTACAACTTCCTGATGCGGAGCGCCGGTATGAACTCGTTTGGCGATTACACCGTCGCGTTCCACGTGGGCATCGGCTGACGAGCGCGAACCGAGGGATCGCTGTAGAACCAGCCTGAAAACGAATATTGGAACGGCGGATAATATATCCGCCGTTTTTATTTGGACAGCGTATCGTGTGGGCGCAGGACCCGCGCGTACATCACCATCGGTATGACGGAGGCCAGCACCGCAACGACCAGCGCCGGAATGACACCGATGCGGTCGGCGAGCGCACCCAGCAGGAACGAAAACACCGCAAAGGTCAGGCTGCCCGCGAGGCTGGTGAACGACCCCATCGTCGCCCGCTGCTCGTCGGAGAACTCGTGCTGGATCAGACTGCTTTTGGCGACGTTATTCACGCCGAAAAAGACCGAGTTGGCGGCCATCAGCGCGGGTGAAAGTACCGTCGGCACGAGCAGGCCGAACAGGTTGATGGCTTCACTGAGGCTCATGCCGCCGACCAGCAGCCGGTATTCCCCGAAGCGCCGGATGATGCGGCCCGCGTAGTAGAAGCTGACAGCAGCGGTCGCGTTACCGATCATCTGCGCGACACCCAGCGCCCACACCGGCCATAAGCTGGCGACGAAGGTTGAACGGAACAGCCATGACGACTCGCCGATGGCATAGCTGAGGACGCTGGCGATGCTCAGGGTTCGCAGCCGCGCGTTCTTGCGGAAGTTGTGGAAGGCGGTGGCGAGGTGGCTGTAAACGTTGCTGCTCGTCCTGGTGTGGGCTTTGGGTTCTACCAGTTGAAGGCTGACGATCAGCGACAGCACCATCGGGATGACGGAGACCCACATGGTTAGCTGAAACGAGAAGGCGGCGATGAGGCTGCCGATGACCGCCGAGATCGCCAGCGCGAACTGGTACATCGACGACGTGCGGCCTAAATATTCTTGGAAGCTCTCGCGCTGTTCCATCTCCGCCAGCGTGTCGTAGAGCAGCGCGTCGTTGTTACCGCTGTAGAATGACCGCGCCAGCCCTTCAAAGAGGCCGCCGATGAGCAAGGGCAGATATGCGTCACCGATGGCATAGAAGGTCAGCGAACAGACCGCCGCGACCGCGCCGTAAACGACCGTTCGCTTGCGCCCGACCCTATCGGACAACACACCCGTTGGTACTTCAAACAGTGACTGCGCCAACTGCGACACCGAGTAGATGCTCATGCCGAGGGCGTATGAGCCGGAGACCTGCGAGAAGTACAGGATGGCAATCGGGGCGTAGGGACGGAAATCCGCCCAGAAGTTGAACCAACTGATGAGGCGGAGGTTGCGAGCGACAGACATGGCAATATCGTTTCAATGATGATTAGTGACGGCTTATTTTAGGTCATAAGGGGTCACAGTCAAGGGGTGGGTTTGGTCACATTACACCCGACCATCCTATTCGGACAAGAAAGCTGGTGCAGGAGAACGACACACGCGATAGAAACTTTGGAATGACAAATTAGCAGCCTACTCGCCATTCGCGATAGAATTCTACTGATGTTGAGTGCCTCGTCGCTCCACCAGCGACCTCATTGATGCTTCGGCGACAAAATATTTTTATCTGTAAAAAGAGAGTAATGCGTCATGAATACTTATCAACCCCTTTCTGAAGTTCGGGAAACACTCAAAGTTAAATGGTATCGGACGAAAATTGATCATACCAAATTAAAAGAATTGTCCGTGCGTAGTGATGCACAAGCATGGTTTCAGGCCGGGGGTCATCTCGCCCTGTTTATTCTGACCGGCTCATTGGTGTTCTACTTCTGGTCACAGCAAATCTGGATTGCTTTCTTTATCGCGCTTTTCTGTCACGGTACGGTCGCCAGCTTTTTTGTTGGCGTTGCCCCCCATGAGTTAGGTCATGGTTCCGTCTTCCAAACCAAGTGGCTGAATAGTGTTTTCTTATATTTGTTTAGTCTTTTGAGCTGGTGGGATCCTTTTGACTATGCTAGCAGCCATACCTATCATCACCGTTACACCCTTCATCCCGAAGGGGATCGTGAGAACTTGCTCCCGCTTGAACCCAGCCTCAAATCAACTTTCATGCTCCAATTGTTTACCGTGAATCTTCTCACCCAGCGCGGACGGGTTTTCGGCAAAGGCGGATTAATCTCAACCGTATGGGTGACTATCCTCGGTGCTTTTGGTCGCGTCGGTGATTTGAACATACCCATTAACGAGTGGCTTCAATCCCTGCATGACGATCAGCCTGAGGAATATCGCAAGTCGATTATGTGGTCACGTTTGCTGCTCTTGTTTCATGGCTTCGTGACCATCATTTCGCTGATAACAGGCTATTGGGTATTTATCTTGATTATTCCGGTCGCACCCTTCATTGCCAACTGGTTAGGCTACTTTGTAGGCTTGCCCCAACATTGTGGACTCATGGAAAACGTACCCGATTTCCGTAAAAGTGTACGTTCAATGACACTACCGCCGATTGCTGAATTTTTGTACTGGCGTATGAACTGGCATACTGAGCATCATATGTATGCCGGCGTTCCATGTTACAACCTCAAGAAGCTGTATCATGAGATTGCTGCCGACATGCCACAGCCGCGTACATTACTTGGAGCGTGGCAAGAAATGCGGGAAACATGGAATCGACAGAAAGTAGATCCCCATTATGTCTTTGATACCCCGCTGCCTGCTACGGCAAAACCGGCTTACAGGGGCGGTACACAATCGACAGAGACAGCCGCTGATGAACTCGAGTCATCAATTGGTGATTTAGCGCCAAAAGGATTGGCTGAAAAACCCTAGAGCAAGCTCAGTACGAGAACAACCCCGCAAGCAATGGAGCAAATATGCGGGAGGATCTGAGATCTCCTACAGGCGTGGTGATGACGGTGGTTGGTGGCGAGGGCTTGCCGCTGGCAAGCCCCTGCAACGATTTGAAAGCGGCGGTTATTTCGAGTTCCACTGTACCAGCACGTCGCCCATCGTCTGCACGATGCTTTCGACTTCTTCGGCGGTGATGGTGAGCGGCGGCGAGAAGGCCAGCGCGTTACCGACCACGCGCGTCCGCAAACCCGCGTTCATGGCAGCACCCATCAGGGCGTTGGCGGTCGCCATATCGGGTGTACGGGTCGCTTTGTCCTTCACGATTTCGACGGCGCAGATCAACCCTTTACCGCGGGCGTTATCCACCTGCGGGAACTCGGTCAGTGTGCCTAAACCTTCCAGCAGGATTTCGCCGCTGGTACGGGCGTTCCGCACCAGATGATCACGCTCCAAAATCTCGATGTTCTTGAGGGCAACCGCGCAGGCTGTAGCGTGGCCGGAGTAGGTATAGCCGTGCATGTACGACTCGGCTTCCGGCGCGTTCCAGATGGCCTCGCGGATGGCATCCGAAATCTGCATCCCGCCCAAGGGGACATAACCGCTGGTAATGCCCTTGGCGAACGAGAGAATATCGGGCTGGATTTTCCAGTGGTTGAGGGCGAACATCTCGCCTGTGCGACCGAAGCCGGTAATGACCTCATCGGCGATCAGCAGCACATCGTACTTATCGCAGATGGCACGGATGAGCGGGAAGTAATCATCCGGCGGGACGATGACCCCACCGACACCCTGCACCGGCTCGGCGATAAAGGCCGCGACGGTATCCGGCCCTTCGCGCAGGATAGCTTCTTCTAAGGCGCGGGCAGCGGCCTGCCCAACGGTTTCACCCTCGTTGATACTGCCCTCGTAGCGGTGCGGGTTCGGTGCGGGGATGTGTAGGAAGTTCGGGAGCTGCGGCCCGAACGGCGTATGATAGCGACCGATGCCGGTGGCGCTGGTGGTCGCTAATGCTATGCCGTGGTAGGCGCTGGTACGGGCGATAATTTTGAGCTTGTCTTTCTTGCCTAAACGCTGCCAGTAGAAAAACGCAGTTTTGAAGGCACTCTCGTTTGACTCCGAGCCGCCAGAGGTAAACAGGGTGGTTTTAAGGTTCGGGTAGGCGTAACCGGAGAGTTTTTCCGCGAGTTCACTCGCTGGCACGTTGGTCATGCCAGCGAAGTTGGAGGTGAAGGGCAGCTTGAGCATTTGCTCGCGGGCGACTTCCGGCAGTTCGGTGTTGCCGTAGCCGATGTTCACGTTCCACAAGCCAGCCATGCCGTCCAAAATTTTCTTGCCGTCGGTGGTATACAGGTATACCCCTTCCGCCCGTTCGATCACCAGCGGCGCAGCGTGGCGGCTGGGATGTTGGAGCGGGTGCAGTTGGGCTTTATCACTCTCGATGTAAGCTGATGTGGTGGTCATTAATCTCTCCTTTGCTGAATGCCGCAGACTCTAACACAAAGCCCTACCCCTCGAAAGCACCACTGTTTTCAGCCTCCGCTACGCTCAAAATCTTTTCTCTGCTTGTCCTAGTGTGAATAGGCCATACGGGTCTGAGAGGCAACACGGCGTTATGTTACGCTGCATCTTAAGGCGTACCCAATGTCCATTTCTTATTTGATAGGGTTGAACTCATGGTCAACAAAGCGAAAATCAAACTGCTCATCGTCGACGATCACCCGATGGTACGCGAGGGTATGGTGGTGCTGCTGGAAAGCATTGGCGACTTTGAGGTCGTCGGCAACGCGGGCGACGGCGAAACCGGCATTAAACTGTGCCGCGAAAAAACGCCGGACGTGGTGCTGATGGACATGATTATGCCCGGTGGGATGGACGGTGTGACCGCTACACGGCTGATGCACGAACAATGCCCCGATGCGCGGGTTATCGCGGTGACGGCCTCGAAGGATGAAACCGTTATCCAGAACGTGATGAAAGCGGGCGCGATCAGTTACATCCTCAAAGATGCGTCGATCTATGAACTGGCACAGGCCATCCGCTCGGCTTACAACGGCAAGCAGACCATCGCCGCCGAAGCGTTGAGCAGCTTGATCGCCAGCAAGCGGCAGCCGCATAAGTTGGGCTTCGACCTGACGACGCGCGAGTATACGGTGCTGCGGCTGATGATGGGCGGGTTCAATAACCGTGAGATCGCCGAGCAGTTGATGATTAGCAAATCGACGGTGAAAAACCACATCACGCATATTTTCGCCAAGCTCAACACGAAGAACCGCACCCGCGCCATCGCGATTGCGATTGAGCAGAAGCTCCACACGCGGATGAACGTGTAAGGGTAGTTAAAACCCTCACCCCCATCCCTTTCAGGGGTAGGTATTTGCACAATATGGGTTTGTGTTGGCCTTTGCCGGAGGATAAACCCTCCGGCAAGATGCATAAAGCCCCGTAAACGGGACTAAAGAAGCACTCGATCAGTTGGTGCAGTTGATGAAATGAACCGATTTTTCGCTCAAATTAAGAAAACCTACCCTTGAAAGCACCCCCATCCCCTCTCCCTCATGGCGAGGGGAGTCAGACAAGAAAAATTGTAGGGCGGATGAGGTGTGCCTCATCCCTACAAAGTACAACCCTCTACTGCATCCGTGTGATGCTTTTCGACTGCGTTACGACCCGTTATTGTCCATTTTGCCTCATTCTCTCCCTCATTTTTAAGCCACTTTGACGAATTTTCTCCAGTTGCTTTCATTTTGTTGACAGCCTTTGCAAATTGATTTACTATCTTGAAAACGTTTTCAAGAGTGGTTTTTCGAGGGTCGCCGATTATGCCATCGCGTAAGCAGCGCAACCCCACTCCAAACATTTTGGAGGTGGCGAAACAAGCCGGAGTCTCCCCCGCGACGGTTTCGCGCGTCCTCAACAATTACCCCCACATTCGTGATGAAGTCCGCGCCAAAGTGCTGGAAGCGATTGCCCAACTCGGTTATGAACCCAACCGTGTCGCCCAGCGCTTACGAGCGACCCAGAGCCATCTGATCGGCATGATCGTCACCGACATCACCAACCCGTTTTTCAGCACCATCATGGCAAGCATCGAGAATGTGTTCTTCACCAAAGGTTACAGCCTGATGATGAGCAACACCGCCTCCGACCCGACGAAGGAACGCGCCTACCTGAGCATGATGGAGAACGAGGGCGTGGCGGGGTTGGTGATCGCCACCACCAGCGAAAATGTGGACGAGGTGGCGAACCTCGCCGATAAGGGGGTGCCGATTGTGGTCATTGACCGGCGGATGACCAACGGCGCGGTGGATATGGTGCTTTCGGACAACATCGCCGGCGCACGGTCAGCGGTGGAACATCTTATCAGCTTAGGCCATGAACGCATCGGACATATCGGTGGGCCGCTGCGGCTGACCAGCGGGCGCGAACGCTATCAAGGCTACCAGCAGGCGATGGCGGAAGCAAGACTCATCCCAGAGGAAAGCTGGGTGCGCTTCGGCGATCACCGTCACCAGAGCGGCTACGAGCAGACGTGGCAAGTGCTGGAGGATAACCCGACGCTAACCGCCCTGTTTATCGAGAACAACATGATGACGCTGGGGGCGCTGAATGCCATCCACGACTACGGCAAGCGCATACCGGAAGACATCGCGGTCGTCGGCTTTGACGATATGCCGTGGGCGGTTTCGCTGAACCCGCCGCTGACCACCGTGGCACAGGCCACCTATGACATTGGAACCCGTGTTGCAACCCGACTGCTCGAACGAATCGAGGAGCCGGATTTACCCACCCGCACCGACGTAGTACCGACTACGCTCATCGTGCGGGCATCCTGCGGCGCAAAACAACGCTTATCGTCATAAACCGGAGGGAAAGGAGGCTGCCTGACGCTTGTTAACGCAAAACCCATCTCAACTGCTTCGTTCGGCAAGAAACAATAAGGGGAAGAAGGGTATGTCTGTGAAACGATTACACAAAAGAACGTTTATCGCCATTCTGCTGGTTGTGTTGATACTGGCAGTCGCGCCGTTGTCGTCGG
>Ga0209460_1001406_pt1 | contig 14120 bp, 13 predicted proteins | sample EBPBio132013_DNA_FD_185868 | JGI IMG/M metagenome (GOLD analysis project Ga0209460, IMG submission 185868) | Wastewater treatment Type I Accumulibacter community from EBPR Bioreactor in Madison, WI, USA - Reactor 2_5/13/2013_ DNA (SPAdes)... | ecosystem: Engineered > Bioreactor > EBPR >...
GGTCGGGGGTTAAATCTTGCGGCGTTTTATAACCCGTTTGTTAGGTTTATTTTCGGCGGTGGCTGGTATTCTGACCGTATCCAAGGATTTGGGCGGTTCGTGGAGTATTGTACAACTCGCCGCCAGCGAACTGCCGTGGCTGACTGCGCTTTTAGGTGTGGTCGCGGTCGTGTGGTCGCTGGTGGGCAAGCCGAAGCTGTGGTTCGGGGTGATTACAGGCGGCATTGGCGCGATATTGGCTGCCAAACCGCTGATGGAGTACCGGGCGACGGTTGAAGATGCGGCCTCGGCAATGAAGGCCGGACTCGGTAAGGGTTACGAGTCGGAAATCCCACTGGTGGTGCAACACCGACTGCTGCCGGTGACGGTGGCGCTGCCCAACCTATTTGGTTCGCATTTGCGGGCAGCACGGGCGCGGGTGTGGCGCGATATTGTGTACGCCTCGCCGAATGGAAAGCCGCTGAAACTGGATGTGTATGAGCCGATGACGAAGCCTGTTATCGGAACAACCTATCCGGCGATTATCGCAATCCACGGTGGCGGGTGGCGGAACGGCGATAAGCAGGAGTATTTTGAGCCGACACACCGTTACCTCGCGAACTTGGGTTTTGTGGTGTTCGATATTCAGTACCGTCTATCCGGCACGGCGCTGTGGCCTGCACAATTGGAAGACGCACGAACGGCGCTTCAATGGGTGCGGGACTGCGCGGGTGAGTACAACGTTGACCCGCGCCGCATTGCGCTGCTCGGACGTTCGGCAGGAGCGCACATCGCGCTGATGACGGCATTGAAGGCGGACGCGGCGACACAGGTGCAAGCGGTGATCGGGTTTTATACGCCGACCGATCTTAAATACGAAAACCTAACCAACGCCTCGCCGGTTTACAACCTGATGGGCGGCCCGTGGGAGCAGCTACGGGATGAATATACGGCAGCGAATCCGGTTGACCAACCATTTGGCAAGCTGCCACCACTATTTTTGGTGGAAGGGATGATGGACACGATTGTGCCGTACAGTGACGGCGACCAGATCAGCCGGCGGTTGACGCTGACCGAGAACCCGTTCGTGCTGCTGCGGATACCGTGGGCGCGGCATGGCTTTGACGGCGTGACGTTCGGGTTAGGGGCGCAGCTCGCGCAGTATTATTTGGATCGCTTTTTGGCGCATACGTTTTTCAGGGAGCAATAGACATGCCTGCCACGCTCAATGCCCGCCCGATGCCGCAGCGCCCCGCGAACGGGCTGCTGGCATGGGAGGCGACCATCGGATATTTGCGGTTGCAGTATCGGTTGGATGCCTCGCTGACGCTGCGGGCGGTAGCTAACGGCGATGCTATCCAATGGAATGCCTATGCGGTGTGGGGGCAAAACACTGAGCAGGTGACGGATAAACTGTCAATGCCAGCGGCGCTGCGGGAGTTGTGGGCACTGATTGACCGGAAGCACGTGATTTTTGAATCGCGCGAGGCGATGCTGCGCCGCCCCTCTAATTACGGGGATGATGAATGGTTGGACGGGGTGACTCGTACCGTTTTCAACCAGATGATCGAGTTGTTCCAAATTGCCTGTGCGCCGACTTGGGCGCTGACGATTATTTATGAACCGGTTGAGATCGCGGATGTACGTTTCCAAACACGGCTGACGAGTGACCGCGATTCGATGGATATGCTGGGACAAGGCGCGACACTGCAAGCCGCCTGCCGCGATTTGCTGCGGGTGACGGCGCAGATGCACATCCAGCGGCGCAAACGCCAGACTTCCGAGAACGCGGTTCAACAGTCGTCATAAATGCGACAAGTGGGTAAGATTACAGGCAAAAATCTATTCGTAAGGTATTAAGGAGTTTATTATATGACGCAGGTGGATACCTCCATTTTCCGCAAGTACGATATTCGAGGAACGGTTAGCGGCGAGAAAGCGCAAATTACGCCCGATCTGGCGCGGTTGGTGGGTAAGGCGCTGGGAACCTATTTGCCTCAGCAGTTCCAGACCGACCGTGTTTTCGTGGGCTGCGACAACCGCACGACATCCCCCGGTATTAAACAGGCGATGGCGGAAGGGTTGGCTTCTACCGGCATGAACGTGACCGACATCGGCGCGGTGATGACCCCGACCCTGTACTTTGCTTCGGCGAGTTACGCGGGCAAGGGCGCGGGTGTGATGATTACGGGCAGCCACCTTGATACCCGTTACAACGGTATTAAGATGGCGTATGGGTCGCTGGCGCTGGCGGATGACCAAATTCAGGCGCTGCTGAAGCTCATCCAGACAGATGCCTTCGCGACTGGGCAGGGTGAGATCAACAGCGACCCACAGATGATCTACAAGCACATGGACACGATTGCCTCGAAGGTCAAGATCAACCGCCCGTTGAAAGTAGTGCTGGACGCGGGTAACGGGTTGAGCGGCACGTATATCCCCGATGTGCTGAAGAAGCTCGGTGTGGAAGTCGTCGGTTTGTACCTTGAGTCGGACGGCACCTACCCGAACCACCTGCCGAACCCTGAAGATCCTGAAACCACCAAAGATTTGGAAGCGAAAGTCGTGGAAGTCGGCGCGGATTTGGGTCTGGGCTTCGACGGCGACTCGGACCGCTGCGGCTTTATTGACGACCACGGGCATCACATCGCGGCTGACCGTTTGCTGGCGCTGCTGGCACGGGATTTACTGAGCCGCCAACCGGGGGCAAAGATTGTGTTCGACGTGAAGGCTTCGCAAGCGCTGCCGGATGAAATTAAGAAGTACGGCGGTGTGCCGGTGATGTGGAAGACCGGACACAGCCTCATGAAGAAGAAGATGCACGAGATCGGTTCGCCGTTGGGCGGCGAGGTGAGCGGCCACCTGTTCGTCGGTGAAAACTATTACGGCTTCGACGATGCGCCGCTGATCGCGCTCAAGACGCTGGAGATTATCGCGAACTCGGACAAGACAATCTCGCAAATATTTGACGAGATTCCGAAGCTGGTGGCGACACCGGAAATTATCCTCTCCGCGCCAGATGCGACCAAGTTCCAGATTATCCAAGAGATTTCGGATATTCTGGCGAAGCAGTACGACGTGATTACGCTTGACGGTGTACGTGCGTCATTTAGCGGCGGCTGGGGCATGGTACGCGCCAGCAACACGCAGCCGGCGATTACGCTGCGGTTCGAGGCGTACACGAAAGAGCAGATCGTGGAATACATGAAGATATTTACGGCGCTGCTGGACAAGTACCCGGACGTTGATCAAGGTAAACTGCTGGATCAGGTCAAGGCGTTTAGCTAGGGTGCGGATTTGTGTCAAGTAATTGGTCGGGTTGCACCGCTGAGGGCTAAAGCCACTCAGCTAGCCATCAGACAAGCGCACTAAAGGCGCTTCGAAAAGGCGTGTAGACCGTCAAATTATTTACCACACTCATTCGAAATCATAATAAGCAGCCTGTTTCACGCTGATTCCGTGATCGAATGTTACGAATGAATAGGGCGCATATTCTGCGCCCTTCTGTTATGTATTATATGGTGAACAAATTATGCCTGATCATTTTCAGACGATTTATGCCCAACATGCCGACCAGTACGAAGCGTTGATTCAGCGGGAAGATTACGAAGGGAATATCCTCAAGACACTGCAAGGCATCCGTTCGCTGGCGGGGCTGGATGTAGCGGAGTGGGGCGCGGGAACCGGACGGCTGACGCTGATGCTCGCGCCGCTGGTGAAAAGCCTGCGGGCGTATGAAGGGTCACAGCACATGCTGGATGTAGCGATTGCCAAGCTGAAGGCGACCGGACTGAACAACTGGACAGCGGAAGTTGCCGATAACCGGAACGTCCCCGCTGGCGCGATGTCCGCCGATGTGGCGATAGAGGGTTGGAGCTTCGGGCATCTGGTAGGGTGGTACCCTGACCGCTGGCGGGATGAGATGGGCAAGGCGCTGGGTGAGATGCAGCGGGTGGTGCGCCCCGGCGGGACGATTATCCTGCTGGAGACGCTCGGAACCGGACGCGAGACCCCGCAAGCGCCGACCGAGGGTTTGGCGGAACTGTACGCATGGCTAGAAGGCGGCCTCGGCTACCAGTCGACCAGCATCCGCACCGATTACCGGTTTGAGTCGCTGGCAGAGGCGGAGCAACTGACGCGGTTCTTCTTTGGTGACGCGCTGGCAGATGAAGCGGTGCGGAAGAACTGGGTCATCCTGCCGGAATGCACCGGCGTGTGGTGGAAAACCATTTAGTGAGATTTGTTAGCGACCAGTTCGGCATATAACGCTCGGAACTGGCGCACGGTTTCTTGAATGGTAAAGTGTTCCTCGACCAAGTTACGGGCGGCTGCACCCAACGCTGCCCGTTTTTGTTCATCATCAAGTAACAATTGAACAGCCGAAGCGAGTGCTGCGTCATCACCCACTGTCACACTGATGCCGAGCGCGGGGTGATCGGGCAGGAGGCCGACAGTTGTGCCAACGGTGGGTATGCCACAGGCGGCGGCTTCGAGCGTTACCATGCCTAATCCCTCGTGACGCGAACACAAGATGTTGAGCGCGGCTTGCTGGTAGTAAGCAGGGGTTTCGAGATGCGGCACTGCACCGACGAAGCGCACCCGCTGGCTGATGCCGAGTTCGGCGGCGAGGGAGCGGAGATGCGGTTCTTGCGGCCCCGTGCCGATGATGTCGAGGGTGATGGACTCGTCCAGACGGGCAAGCGCACGGAGCAGCGTTGCCTGATCTTTAACTGGGACGAGCGAGGCGGCGTGGATGAGTTTTTTGCTGCTGATCGGGCGTTCTGATGGGCGGAACACAGTCGTATCCATGCCTAAGGTGATGATGCGCGTTTTGTCCGGCGAAAGTTGATAGCCAGCCTGCGGAATGAGACGCGCGGCATAGGTGCAGGCGGCGGCCACGCGGTCAGCACCATGCAACGCTTGACCGACAATCCACCGGCTGAAGGGGCTGCGTTGAAGGCCGTAGTTGATGTCATCGAAGCCGACCAACTCGCCACCCGCGATGGACACCACGACTGGAACGCCGAGCCAGCGCCCCGCCCATGTGGCGATGAGGCCGGTTTCATCCGCCCACATGGCGTGGAGTACATCGAAGGGGCGATCACGGTGCAGCCGCCGCAGGGTGAGCAGCGTGTCGACCCACAGCGCCAGCCGCCGCAACCCGCGCACCTGCCCGACACCGAGCGAACAAACTTCCGCGCCGTGAACGGTGTAGCGGTCGCGGTGATGGGGGTAGCGAAGGGCTAACACCCGAACGTCGTCCTGCTTCGCCATTTCACGGACGAGGTTGAGCTGCACCGGTATCGCCCAATCGTTCTCGCTGCTGCTGAAGCCGGGGAGCAGGATGCCAACGCGCATTAGCTGCTGCGCTGGATGCTGGTGGGGTAGCGGATGGTGTTGAGTACTGGACAGTTAGCCTCGACGCTGGCGTGAAGCTGCTCGATGGTAGCTGCATCAGCGGGACTTTCGACGGTCGCGTTGTATTGAATATCGGAGAAGGCGGGGCGGTTTTCAGACGGCAGGCCAACGACCGGTTTGTAGTCGAGCGTTCCGCTAATTTCGATGGCAACATCATCAATCGGAATGTTGAGTAAAGTGGCGTGGATAAGATAGGTGTGGACGAGGCAGCTTGCCAGCGCACCGAGCAGCATTTCGGGCGAGGTCGGGCCAAGCGAGAACCCTGCCAACCCCGGCGCGGAGTCGCTGACGATGGTGTAGTCGCCCATTTTGGTGGGGCGGATTCCGGTGATGCCGGCGACCTTTGATGAGGCACGGATGGTGGCGACGGCTTTTTCAGGGTTCGCCGTCCAGTCTTCGCGGCGGGCGGTGAGGGCTTCACTTTTGCGGGCGATGTAACTATCGAGTTTTGCCATGATTAACCTCGTATTTTGAATAAGGTGTAGTTGTTGTACTTCCCCAGACGTATTAGGCCGCGCTGATCACGCAGCCAATGATAATCGGCTTGCGGGTCGCGACCTGCCCACTGGTTTTCGATATTCCAGACGTTGATGAGTAGATAATCGGCTTTCCCGCGCTGCCACTTATCAGCTAGTGTATCCGGTGTTTCGTAGTATAGCTCATAGATGTTGAGGGCGGTGTAGTGCTTGAGGGTGAGCGTGAGGCCGAAGGTATAGACGGTCGACTTGGCAGGGATATATGCACCCGCCCATTTAGCCGCAAGTTTGTCCTGCTGCTGGTTGGTGATGAACGTGCTAATCACTTCAGTGGCGTGTAACCCCATGTGAGTGAGGCCGAATATCAGGAGAAGCATAATGAATATCGGCATGATACGACGAGGTAAACGGCTTATTGGGTGGCGGTGCAGGAAAGTCAGTGTGATATCTAGGCCGATGCCGACGAGCAGTGCTACAGCCGGAGTGACGATAAGGGGAAAGCGGATATTTTGGTACGGGATACCGGCGAGAAATAGGTACGGGAGCAGCACCCAACCGCCGATCAGAATCACTCGCCAGCGGCTGGTTTTATAGAGCGTCCATAATCCAACGAGAATGAATGGTGTGAACAGCGGCGAAAGATAATACGAGTCGTAGTAGGGTTGGGCATAATAAACGGCGTTCAACTTCTCATAGTCAAAATGCCCATCGGGGTTGGTGAAACTGCTGCTGACGACGTTGGCAATAGACCAACCTTCCACCCATTCGTGGTTGAGGGTCGGTGCGGGGTTGGTACGGCTGAATAGGAACTGGGGCAGATAGACGAGGCCGGAAGCGAGCAGCGCCACAGTGACCGCACGCCGCGGGACTTGACCGCGCCATGTAATGAGCAGGGCGAATCCAAAGGGAACGGCGAGGATGAGATACAGCCAACGGGTGAGGACTGCAAATATGAATGTCACCGCAGCAAGAACCAGCCAACGACCTGACCGCTGATGATTATTGAAGGCACTGATATAGGTCACAAGGAGGGCTGCACTGAGCGTTCCCCAAAACAGCGCGGGAATATCGCTCATAATTACCATGCTGGATTGTAGTGCCTGCCCACAAAAGGTTATGATGAGCGCTGCTGAGACAGATGCAAAATGGCTTCTACCGGGTTGGCGCGTGATGAAATAGACGAGAGGCGATAAGGCCGCGCCGAGCAGGAGGTTGATGGTCTGGGCGATTGCAGGTTGAGTTCCGGTGATGGCTTGACCGAGCGCGATTAACATTGGATAGCCGAGCGGCCAGAAGAAGGGCGGCAAAGGCGATACGGTTTGTAAGCTCGTCTGAATGCTTTGCGCGTAGTCATAATAGGCATAAGCATCTTGACCATAGAGGCCATCGAACGCTGTGGGTCGTAAAATGAGGAGGCGCAGGAGCAAGCTGAGGGCGAACAAACCCGCCATCCAACTAATCTGGGTGTAAACCGAACCCCATTTTGCCCTGTACATACTTCATCTTTGTCGGAACGGTAACATGAGTAGGACGACCCCAAGTAGTTCGCTGCCGAGGACACCCCACGCCGCGCCATACGCGCCGTAAGTCGGTATCAGCCACAAACTGAGTGCTAACTGCACCACAAGCATCATTGCGATGACCTGATTGGTAAGTTGTTCACGTGATTGAGCATACCAATAAAGGGTTAATCCCGCACGGAGGAGCGAGGGTACGAGCGCCCACATGCTGATTTGCAAGGTTGCAGCAGCAGCAGTGAAATCCGCGCCATAGGTGCGGTTCAGGATGAGAGGGGAGAACAGAGTGAAGACAATTGCTAACAGCCCACTGAAAGCCGCAAGGCCAAGCATGACTTTACGGAACGTCTGGCGCATTTTATCCGGTTGGCTGACGAGAACCGCCAGCAAAGGGAACAGCGCACCGAAAAGGGCGTTGGGAATGGTGCGCCCAGCTTCAACAAAGCGGCTGGCAGCGGCGTAATAGCCGACGTTACCCGTGTCCGATAGTTTTTCAAGCAGGATTGGCGCGAGGCGGAACTGCATGGCGGCGAGGATACCCGCCAGCGCGAACGGCCATGCCTGCCGGAGCATGTCGCGCATGAGCAAGGTAGGCGACGAAGCAGCGACTGCCGGAGGGGTGAACCACCTGCGCCATATCCACCATGCGACGGCAAGCTGTACCGCTGAGGTGAGCGTGTTGACGAGCAGCGCGTGAAGGACATCCCCGCCGAGGATAAAAACCAGTGTGGTGAGAGCCACCTGCGCGACCAACATGCCGAGGTTGAGCCACGGTACCGGCCACATTTGCTGGCGGGCGCGGAACAGGGCGGTGATGCTGCTAAACAGCGGCGTGATGAGAATGAGCGGAGTAGAGAGGCGCAGCCCTTGAACAACGGCAGCGTCATCACTCAGGAATGGCGCGAGCAGGAAAAGCAGTACGGTTAAGCTGCCGCCGAGCCAGAGCCGCGTTTGGGTTGATAATCGGAGGTAGCTTGCCTCCAATTCCGGCGCACGGGCGGCTTCGCGCGTCATGAGTGTGCCGATGCCGAACTCTGCAACCAGCGACAGCGGAAATACCCACGCGAGGGCGGCGGCATAAACGCCAAGCCCCTCTTTGCCCAACGCGCGACCAATGATGACCGACAGGGCGAAGGATAAAACGGCGCTGCCAGTGTTGCTGAGGAGCAGGGCGAGGGTGTTGCGGCTGAGGCTTTTTAGCGGCGGCATGAGCGTTCATTCAGTAGGAGACCGTACATTATATTCGCTCGAACTCGATCCAATAATGGTCTGCAAAAAGGGCTAGTTTTGACAGACTGCCGAAACGCCTCTCCAGTCCCATTAGTGCCTTGAGTAGTTGTGGGCGTTTTTCGACTGCGCCGTAGACATCACTCGGCGGTAGGAAAACCCCAAGACCGCGTACAAAGGTGCGCCGGAAGTGCGGGGCGAAGTCGTCCGTGATGCACTTAATCGTTGGGTAGGTTACTTCAATCGGTTCGCTCACAGCATCCGGCTGGAAGGTGGTGGACTTCCGCCAGCGGCGGGTAGCGGTTCGCCAGTTCCCATGTAGGCCGTGCCACAGCGGTTCCCATACACAGTAGGGACTCATCACGCCAAGGCCGACGATGCCCCCGGCTTTGACGCGCTGTGCCAGACACGCGGCGAGGGTACGCCATTCGCTGAGGCAGTTCATGGGGCCGAAGTTGCTGAATACGCCGTCAAAAGTGTCGGGTAGAAGCGTGTCGTCCAAGCGGCGCAAATCGAGGGGCTGCACCTGTACCGATGGATGACCGGCGCATTTTGCCCGTGCGGTGGCGAGCATCCCTTCGCTGACATCGGTGGCGGTGACGTGGAGGCCGCGACCCGCCAACCAGAGCGCGTCTTCACCCGTACCACAGCCAAGTTCGAGGATGTGGTTGCCAGCGGTGAAGTGCAGCGCGAGGCGTGACTGCACGATGCCGCGCAGATACCGCCCAATTTGCGTGTCGGTAAAGGTGCTGTCATAGCTGGCGGCTAACGGGTCAAAGGCTTGGGGCTGGTTCATGTACCCGCTGCCCACTTGTTTCCTTCTCACCCTGCGTCAGCATCATGCCGATGCGCCCGATTTTGGCACTCGCCATGAGTTTGAGGCGGCGCTTGAGAGGAACATCCCCTGTTATATTAGCGCGGTTGAGCGCGACTTCGCTCACCATCCAGCGGGTGGCGTAGCTGTAGAAGCGGCGCGAGTAACGCCCAGCGACGGTCAGGTCACGGTCACTGCGGTTTTCCCAGCCACGGTCGGCGAGGACGCGGCTTTCGACTTCGGCGTAATATTTGGTGCCTTTGATGGGGTAGGCGACGGTGGTGAGGAACAGGTCAGGGTTAGAGACTTTGAGATGCTCGACCGTTTCTTCGAGGTCTTGGATGGTTTCGCCCTCGTAGCCGAGCATAATGAACATGCCGGTTTCGATGCCGTACTTTTGCAGCAGGTGGGTTTTCTCCTGCACGTCCTTGACCTTCACCTTGCGATCCATCGCGTCGAGGATTTTTTGTGAGCCGCTTTCCGAGCCGTTCCAGAGGCGGAAGCAGCCCATCTCGGCGAGGGTTTTGACGATTTCTTCGTTCAGGCGGTCGGCACGGGAAATACACTCGAACGGAATGCGAACGCCGCGCTGCTTGAGCGCCTCGGCATACTGGATGAACCAGCGCGAGTTGATGGTGAACACATCATCAGCGTACCAGATGAGGTCGGGGTTGTAGCGATCTTTAATCCACAGGACTTCGTCGGCGGCATCTTCCGGCGTGCGGCGGCGGTGAGTATTGCCGTAGACCGAGTGGCTGCACCAGCGGCAGGTGAACGGGCAGCCGCGCGCTTGGATGACGGACACGGAACTTTTGCCGTGGTTGTCCTTCCAAATTTTCATGTACTGCGGAATATCAATCGCCTCGCGGTCAGGCCACGGGTTGGCGCTGAGGTCAGGGATGAAGGGGCGGGGCAGCGTTTCGACCAGTTTGCCATCATCACTGAGGAAGGCGATGCCGGTGATGGCTTCGAGTTGGTCGAGGCCATGCTTGGCGAGGTGCGGCAGCAGTTCTTCCAGCGTGAGTTCACCTTCGCCCTTGATGATAATGTCCGCGCCGTGCTTCAGGTAATCCTCGGCGTAGTAGGGCGGTTCCGGCCCACCGAGGACGACAATCGCGCCGGCTTCTTTGCAAGCGTGGGTCATTTCCAGCACGTTGCGTTTGGTCATCATGTTGGTGTAGATGCCGACGACCGAAGGCCGCTCTTTGGCGACGAGTGCTTTGAAGGTCGCCATGGCGCTAAAGGTCGAGTCGAACACGCCCACATCGAAGCCCTGCTTTTTGAGGTAGGACGAGATGTAGAGGATGCCCAGCGGCGGGTAGGGCTTCATGACCTTGAGTTCGTGCGGGTCTTCGTACAGGAAGTAACCGTGTGCGAGCAGAATGTCCATCTATGTGTGCCTTACAACAAGTCTATGAATTCATCGACAGTGAGGTCGGCTTGTCGAATGATTGCGCGAAGTGTTCCTTTATCCAGTTCTTTATGATTTGGAACAGTGATTTTCTTTTTGGGTTCATCACGTCGCATTTGGATATGGCTGCCCGTTTGCCCTGAAACATAGAAACCAGTCCCTTCCAATGCTTTAACGCATTCCCTGCCTGAAAGTCGTGGCAGCTTACTCATACTGCCACAAGCATCAGTTGTATTTGCTTAGGGTCATCAGGAACAGGTTCATTATGAGCGACGGCATCCCTAATCCATAAGTCAATCGCGTCTCTGATATTGTCAAGTGCTTCGGCCTCAGTTTTTCCCTGACTAATACAGCCGGGCAAACTTGGGCATTCGACTACCCAGTAACCATCTTCACCGGGGTACATGATAATCTGACGCATGTTTCAACTCCATCACTACTTTTTGGAACACCATAAGGATTAATCTTGTGGTATAAGCTCGTTATGCTCAACTGCATCTTCTATCCATAATTCGATGGCTTCTTTAATGTTCGCCAAGGTTTCTTCCCATGTGTCACCCTGACTGTGACATCCGGGTAAACTGGGGCAGTCGGCAACCTAGCCTTTGCCATCTTCATCAAGGTAAATAATGACTTGGCGCTTACTTAACTCGGTCGCGACTTTTGGATCAATTGTCATGTTTGCCTCATTTTTGCTTCATAGCAGTTGATTTGAAGCACTGAATAATAACAGGCGTTGTTGAACACACTACCCTATTGTACTTGTGCGAGGGACTACCCGCTAATCACGACGTTGCTAACGCGGGTGGGTTCGTGCGGGAGCTGTGCGAGCGTGTCCAGCTTGGCGACCGCAGCCGGAAGCGTTAGGCGGTGGTAGATCATGGCGGCCGTTTGCTTGAGCAGCGCAGGACGCAGGTTCGCCGGATTACGCACGAGCGCCTTCACCTCGCCCCACGTTTTACGCGAACGGTAATCCTTATGCACGACGGTGTGCAATTGGCGATAAAACTCGGTGGCGAACGGCCCTTTGTAAAGCATAGCGAGGTCGGCGCTGTCCAGCCAATTGACACGCTCCCCCAACTCATGCTTCACGTTTTCATAAAAGGGCGTACCGGGCAGCGGATAGCTGACGCTAATGCCGATGTCGTCCGGCATGAGGTCGCGCACCATCTTGAGCGTGAGTTCGATGTCCTCGCGCGTTTCGCCGGGGTAGCCAAATTGTAGGAAGAAGGCGACTTTAACCCCGTGAGCGTGGAGCTGCTTAGTGGCTTCATAAATTTGCGTGACCTGTGTGCCTTTGTCCATCGCGTCGAGGATTTTTTGTGAGCCGCTTTCCGCGCCGACCCACACGATTTTCGCGCCCGCCCGTGCCAACGCCGGAATCGTTTTGCCACGCAGCAGGAGGTCAACACGGTTGAGGCTTTTAAATGGGATGTGCAGCTTGCGGGCTTCGAGCAGATCGGCGAACTCCTCGATCCAGCGGTCTTGGATGCCCATGATGTCATCCATAAACCAGATATGGTCGGGGTTGAAGTTGTCCTTCAGCCATGCCATTTCCTCGACCACGCTGGCGGCGCTGCGGATGTTGTACTTTTGCCCCCAGATCGGTTTGGCGCACCAGTTACAGTGGAATGGACAGCCGCGCGTGGTGACGAGGTTCATCGAGTAGTAGCCGTGTTGCTGCATCCACACCGAGCGATATTTTTCGCGGTCAACCAAGTCCCACGCGGGGAAGGGCAGCGCGTTCAGGTCACGGATGACCGGACGGGCGGGCGTTTTGACCATGCGCCCATCATGCAGGTAAGCGATACCTTGAATATTGTAGAGTTCGCTTTCGTCAACCGTTTCAGCTTTTGCCAGATAATCAACCAGTTCGCCCAGCGTTTCGTCGCCTTCGCCGACCAGCACATAATCCGCGCCGTGCTGGAGGTACTTCTCGGCGTGGTCGGTCATATCCGCGCCGGTGACGATGACCGTACAGTTCCGGGACTTCGCCATGCCGATCATCTCAAAGGCGGCTTCGCGCATCCGCAGCAGACTCATTTTGCTGAGGTAATTGAAGTTGTCCTCGAACAGTACAGCGTATTTCGGCTGATATTGTTGGAGTGATGCTGCCCACTCATTTGTGCTTTCGGCGAGCATCGCGTCGAACAGGGCGACCGAGTAGCCTTTCTGCCGCATGTAGGCCGCCGCGTACAGTGTGCCTTGCGGAGGGTAAGGCTGCATGGCTTCCCACAGCTTGGGGTCAAAGCGCAGGTAGTAGGATTGTCCGAAAAGAATGTCGGTCATGGTGTTTCCGCCTCCTAGTCGCTTTATCGTCTAAATGAACTGAAATAGTTTTCGCTTCGGCACAACATCCACTTCCAACCCCGCTTCTTTCAGGCTGTTGGCATGGATACGCTTGGCGAGTTCAATATGGATTGCTTTCGGCTTGCCGTCAAGCGTCGCGTCTACCGTTCTTGTGCCGGTGAACCTCGCCATGAGTTCAGGGTCGCCAATTTGTGGCACACCACCTTTGACGACGAGGGCGAGGTCGGCGCGGCGGGAGTTGCAGAGTTTTTTAGAAGGATTTTCAATGTCATTGATGATAACAAAATCTGCATATTCAACTGCTCGTAATGGCGCAACAGCATTTTTCAAAACATGATGCCATCGTAGATTAGGAGTCGTTACCATAGATAGTGCGATTTCGTAACCCGTAAAGGTCAATTGACCTTTACCATAATACTCGCTTGCAAATTTCAACTCATCCAATAAATCCCCATCAGCCGTAAGACGCGAATCACTTCCTAAAAATATTCCTGTGTTCCATCCCATTCGTGCATGACCAGTTTTATCTAGTAAAAATATATTTGTCGTAGGACACCAAACAACAGGTATCTGTGAGCCGTGACCAGTGTTATATGTTCCAACAGCATCTACTTGAGCTTTAACCACATCTACTGAGTCTAACCCTACTCCATGAATAATTACCGTATTTACGCCAATACATCCAAGTGCTTTCAGGCGTTGGTATTCCCCCGCCGCCACATCATCCGTACCTTCTGCCAAGTGGATGAACCACGGCCAGTCTTTGGGGGTGCTGCGGTAAGAACGGACGACTTCCTCGTCGGTGCTGAAGTGCAGCGAGTGCGACCAGCCATACTGTTTAAGGACGCGCACGGGAAAATCCTTGCGCCACAGTTCTTTGTGCGGCGGGTTGTGGTGGGCAACGGTGGTTGCCCCGCACAGCAGGTTTTTGAGGCCGCCGATGAACAGCTTATCCCACAGCGGATAAG
>Ga0209460_1001409_pt1 | contig 14094 bp, 13 predicted proteins | sample EBPBio132013_DNA_FD_185868 | JGI IMG/M metagenome (GOLD analysis project Ga0209460, IMG submission 185868) | Wastewater treatment Type I Accumulibacter community from EBPR Bioreactor in Madison, WI, USA - Reactor 2_5/13/2013_ DNA (SPAdes)... | ecosystem: Engineered > Bioreactor > EBPR >...
GTGTGTGGGCGCTTGGTCGCCAACCGCGCCCACTCGATACAGGTGAACACCGTCGCCTTCGCCACCAGCGCGGTGATGCTGCTCGTCATCGGCGGGCTGACAGGCGGCCTCAAAACCGATTACCCGGTGGAAGGTTGGCTGCTGCTGGTGTATCTGGCAGTTGTGCCGACCGTTTTGGGTTACGGCTTCTTTGTGGCGGGGATGAAAACGACCTCTGCCACCATCGCCGGAATCATCACCCTGCTCGAACCGTTGACGGCGGCGATCCTCGCGGCGGCTTTCTTCCACGAACGCCTGACGCTGCTGGCGTTGGTCGGCGCGGTGCTGCTGCTCGGCGCAATACTGGTGCTGGCGCGGGACAGCAGCCGCGAAAAGGGCGGGGAAGAAGTTGTAGTCCAACATTCATAAGTTTGTAGGTTAAATGGGGTAACGGACGAGAGGTATCGCGTCCCTACACAATTGAATTTTCGTAGGGACAGCAGACAGGCCGTCCGTTACCTACTCCACCGAAAAATGGAGACACCGCGCTCCATCTACCCCTGATGCTTCAACCCCTGCCATACGCCGTGCAGGTACATCGCCGCCAGCGCACGGTCGTAGAGACCGTAGCCGATGCGCCCGGTTTCGCCCCAGATCATGCGCCCGTGGTCGGGGCGCACCGGGCCGGTGAAGCCGATGTCGATCAACGCTTGGATGACGGTCGGCATATCCACATTCCCCGCCGCCGAAGTATGCGCCACCTCGACAAAGCTCTTGTCGCCCGTGAGTTCGACGTTACGCAGGTGAGCGAAGTTGATACGCCCCGCGAACTGCCGCACCATCGCCGGTAAATCGTTCGCCGCCAACGCGCCCAACGACCCCGTGCAGAACGTCAGACCGTTGTGGGGGCTGTCCACCACATCCAGAATGCGCTGGATGGTCGCCGCGTCGCGCACGATACGCGGTAATCCGAAGATCGGCCACGGCGGGTCGTCGGGATGCAGCGCCATGAACACACCGGCTTCCTGCGCCACCGGAACCACCCGCCGTAGGAAATAAGCGAAGTTCTGAAACAGCCCTTCCTCGTCAAGCGCCTTATACTCGTTGAAGATGGCGTTTAGTTCGTCGCCGCTGTAACCCCGCGCCCACGCCACCCGCGCCTCTAACCCGCGCGAGAGGTCGTAGTCCAGCATCGCCTGATGGTCGTAGGCGGTTGCGGTTGAGCCATCGGGAAATTCATGGTGCAGGTTGGTACGCATCCAGTCGAACACCGGCATGAAGTTGTAGCACAGCACCGGAATGCCGGCCTTGCCCATATTCCGTACACTCTCGCAGAAAATGTCGATCAGTGCATCGCGTTCCGGCGTGCCTTTTTTGATGGCCTCCGCTACCGGAATACTCTCGATGACATCGAGGCTCAAGCCGTGCGACTCGATGTTGGCCTTCATCGCGCGGAAGTCGGCTTCCGTCCACACCACATCGCCACCCTTGCCCTCAAACGTGCCGACGATGCCACGCATAATCGGAATCTGGGCGATCTGTTCCAGCGTAATCGTATCCTGCTCACCAAACCAGCGCATGGTCATTTTCATTTTTTGAGTCCTCTATCAAAGCGGAAATAAGATTATGCCTATAGATGATAGTCAGTAAAGCACCTGAATGCGAAAATCGCAGCCAACAGCCGGAACAAGAAGCGCACAGCGAGATCGTTCCATTTGGGAATGATTTATTTTATTTAATATTAATTTTACAAATTTTTCACTTTTCATCATATCAACCTACCGAATAGGGCTGTATACTAAGATTACAAAGTATTACAACACGCTATTTATGATGCATTGCTGCCTGTGTTAGTGAGGAAAATCTCGTGCCTATTAAAGCCGCATGGAACAACGAAGCCAAACGTGAAATTGCCCTGACTTTTGACATCCGTTGGACTCTGGAAGAGTTTTATGATGTTGATCTTGTCATCAAAGGTTTGATGGATGAGGTCGATCATCCCGTGCATGTGCTGCTGGACATTCGCACCAGCAAAATGATGCCCGAAGGATTTATGAGCGCCGTGCAGAATATCGCCCGCAAACCCCACCCGAATATGGGTCTCATGGTGATGATTGGGCTGAATATATTTATCCGTAGTTTTATCATGGTCTACCGGAAAATTTACCCGCACAAACCCGGTGAATGGGTTATTTACTACGCCAAGAATTACGAGGAAGCAGCCGCGATTATCGAAAGAAATCAGCCGGAAGCCCTTCGTTCAAGCGCCTGACCCGCACGCGGCAAATGGACTGTCCGGTCATGAATAGGACAAAGGCTGTCGCTACGGGATGTGGGCTTCCAGCCAGTCCATCTCGTTCAGCAAGAGCGGCATCAGCAGCGCAAGCTCATTTGTATCCCCCACCGCCATCTCTAGAAAATCGAGGTACAAACCAATCCGGTAGAGCGACACGCGCTCCCAATGCCCATCAGGCAGCGCACGGCGGCTGGTGTAGCCCGCGTAGAAGGCCTCGCGGCTGCCGGAGACTTCGGATTCGATCTGCCGGTCGATGCGGAAATCCCACGAGGGGTCGCCGGACGCTGCCCAGTCGAAGTCCAGCACGGCGCTCACCCTGCCGTCCTGCTGTAAGAGGTTGAGGAAGTGATAATCGCCGTGAATGAAAACGCCCTGCCGCACCGCCGCCAACAAGGGCTGCATCCGTACTAAGAGTGCATCAATCCGCCTCATCACATCGGCAGATAAAAGACCGAGCGCCTGAACCTGCCCCAGATAATAGCGAAAGTGGTCAGCCACATAGGCTGCCCAATCCGGCTGCGGCTTACCCGCGAGGATGTTGTAGAGCAGGCCGAACTGGGGGAAGGTGTGGTTATGCAGGGTCGCAAGGTACTGCCCCGCGCTGTAACCGATAGCGGTGCGGTCGGCTGGGGGCAGATCGGCGGCGCTGGTGCTGATGGTTTCTCCCGGCATTTTCGTCAGAATCAGGTAGTCGTAGGGTGCGAGGGTTTTGCCCGTCTCGAGCGCGATGACCCGCGAGACCGGCACATCGGTTTTGCCGAGTAGGTCATATGCCCACTTCTCACCGGCATAGCGGTTGGCTCCGCCCCAATCCAGCACATCGAAGCGCAGCACATAGGCATCGTTGACCAAAAAGCAGCGGTTGATGTTGCCCTGCGCGGGCTGCTCCAAACGCTCGATTTTGCCCAGCCCGTGCGCGGTGCAAATGGCTTGCAAGACTTCGGGGGATAGCTGAGCGGTGATGTCGTTCATTATTTTATTTGTGTGATGATTATGGCAGGATTTTATCCAGCGGCAGCTCGAACCCCGGCAGCACATCACCGCCTTCGAGTGTATCTTCCGCTGTGAGGACGCGCACACTTTGCCCCGGCTCGTAGACTTCAATCGCTTCACCGGGCAGTACCAACACACCCATCTTTACCCCATGCGCGATATAGGCCCGCATCTTTCGCCGCTGCGATTCGCGGCTTTGGCTGTCCGAGCGAATTTCAACGGCAAAAATCGGCGGCGTGGTGAGGTAATCGGCGCTGCTCTCCACATTCACGCAAACATCCGGCATAAACTTTTCACCGTCCAACACATGCAGCACTTCGCTGTAAGCAACGCCCAACTCAGGATGATCTTGCAGATAGCGTTCAAGTGCCGCACCGATAAGCACCTGCTTCCGTCCGTGAATAGGTTTCGGCGACACTTCCACAATCTCCCCATCAATGAAGTCAAAGCGCTTATCCGGGTGCTGTTCGGCAAATGTCAAAAATGCTTCGGGTGTCATTTCCTTTTGGATGAACATCAGCCTCGCCTTTCACTTGCTGACAGTATAGCAGGTATTGAGGAGGGAGTTCTACACCCAGCCCTTCAACTCGCGCTTGAGTACCTTACCGGCTGCGTTGCGGGGTAGGCTGTCGATGAAGCGCACCGATGCAGGCACTTTGAACTTGGCGAGGTTCTGGCGGCAGTAGGCGATGATATACTCTGGCAGCAGGTCGTAATCCGGCTTGAGGACGACGAACGCGAGGCCGCATTCGCCCCACTTCTCATCAGGCGCACCGATCACCGCCACATCCGCCACGCCTGCGATGTCAAAGATCACCTGCTCAATCTCAGCGGGATACACATTCTCCCCACCGCTGATGTACATATCTTTGTAGCGGTCAACGATGTAGATGCAGCCGTCCTCATCCACCTTGCCCGCGTCGCCGGAGTGCAGCCAGCGGTTGCCGTGTTGGTCGATGGTGAAGCTGCTCGCGTCAGCATCGGGTCGCTTCCAGTAGCCGGGGGTGATGTTCGGCCCGCTGATGACCACCTCGCCGACTTCACCCGGTTTCACGTCCTCGAACGCCTCGTTCACCACGCGCACGCGGGTATGCGGCAGCGCCTTGCCCACCGAATCCGGCTTCTTGAGCGAACGGATTTTGTCGATCAGGAATACAGTCGGGCTGGTTTCCGTCATGCCGAAGCCGAGCTGCACGATGATGTCCCGCGCCGCGTACTGCTCCAGCAGCGCCACCGGCATCGGTGAGCCGCCGCAGCCCCACGATTGGATGCGGCTGAGGTCGGTCGCGTCGAAGTCGGGGTGCTGGCTCATAAATAGGTAGATGGAAGGTACGCCGAAGAAGTGGGTTACGCCCAGTTGGGGGTCGGAGAGGGTTTGGAGCGTCAGCCCCGCGTCGAACTGCCGCGCGATAATCGCCGTGCCGCCGAGGTGGAAGATCGGGTTGGCGTACAGGTTCAAGCCGCCGATGTGGAAGGTCGGCAGCACGCAGTAATGGACGCTGTTGCAGTTGAGGCCGGTGGGAATGGTGATGTTGACCGCGTTATAGAAGAACATCCCGTGCGTGATAATCACACCTTTCGGGTGTCCGGTCGTCCCTGCCGTGTACATAATCATCAGCGGCGTGTCGTGGGTGGTTTGCGGGTTCATCGCCACATGCGTCACCGCGTAGGCGATGGCCTGCTCGTACAGCGGCGCACCCATTTCGACAGGTGCTTTCCCATCGTGGATGTACAGGCTGTAGGCCACCGTTGACTGCCGCAGCAAGTGCGGCATACGGGGCGCGAAGTCGGTGTCGTAGATGATGCCCTTTACCTCGGCATCGTTCAGGATGAACAGCAGTTCAGGGTCAGCCAGCCGCCAGTTGAGCGGGAGCATCATCGCGCCCAGCTTGATACACGCGAACTGGAACTCGAAAAAGTCGGTCGAGTTCTTGGCGAGGATCGCCACACGGTCGCCTGCCTGTACCTCCCACACGTCGCGCAGATAGCCCGCCAGCCGTGCGCTGCGGTCGTTAAACTCGGCATACGTGAAGCGCCGCCCCGTGTGCTGGTCGATCATCGCCAGCTTATCCGGTGTTCGGTCGGCGTGGAAGGCAATCCAGTCAGACGCTAAAATCATATGTATACTCCAATAAAATCTGCAATATTATCTTAAGCGAGGACAGCCGCCTATGAGTTTAAAGGATTTTTAACGGCTTGCCTCAGACTATCGTCGTAGCTGTGTCATTAAATACACATGACATCCCGCAGTAGGAAAGCTGGCGGGTTAGAAAATGGTTTAGCATTCCTAACCGCGTCTTCATAAATCGGGGTCAAAAAGGGTCTGACCACCTGTTATTGCCTGTAAAACAGGTAACTTTTATCCCCACCGAACGGATACCGCACTCCATGTATAACCGGTTCCCGCACCCGCCAGCACGATCAAATCCCCCGGTTGGATTTTGCCCTGTGCCAAGCCCAACTCTAACGCCAGCACTTGGTCGACACTCTGGATATGCCCGTAGTCCTCAAGGTACACCGATTGGTCAGCCGTTAAGCCCACCGCTTCTAAGATTTGCAGGTAGAAGGACTTCTTCATATGGGTTATGCCCAAGAACTTCACATCGCTCAAACTTGCCCCGCCGACCTCAACGGCCTCACGGATCACCTTGACGAAGTTCTCCAACGACACCGCCCCCAACCGTTCCGCCATGTAGTTCGGATCGGTCACATCCAGCCGCCCTCGCAGTTCTCCGATGACTGCCGCCTCATCACCAACCGCCGCTTCCGTCAGGATGACCGACTCGGACAAGCTGCCGTCAGTAATCGCCGCCGAACCGAGGATCAGATTGGCTGTGGCGTTTCGTTTGAGCAGCATCGCCCCGCCACCCGCACCGAAGTTGAACATGAACCGTGACCGTTCATTTCGGAAGTTGATGAGGTCATTTTCACGGCTTCCTGCTGCCAGCAGCACATATTCCAACCGAGGATCGCTCTGCATCATGCCCTGCGCCATGTGCATCGCAATCGGTGAACCGGCACACAAGGCGTACATCTCGAAGGCATAGGCATTCGTCGCCCCGATGTTGTGCTGAATCTTGGAAGCCGCATTCCACACCAGATGGTCTTTATGTTCGCTGCCATGTGAAATCACCAGTTTGATTTCTGTTGCCGATACACCCGCTGCCGCAATCGCTTTTCGGGCAGCTAACGTCGCCATTGTCGTTACACTGTCCGCCGCCGTCGCCACATGCCGCTGCCGGATGCCCATCTTCTCACGCAGAACGGCTTCCGGTATGCCGGTTAGCTCGACCAGATCCGCCGCCGTTTGGACGGCCTCTGGAAAATATGTCCCTGTACCCACAATGCCAATTGGAATGGACATCCGTAATTCCTTTTGTCTAACAAACATTTTGGCAATAAGCACCATTTAGCCCGTGTATACCGCATTTTAGAGGCATATCCGCAAACGAAAATGAGTTATGTGGCTTTTGGGAAGTTATTTTCTTTCTTGTTTACAGCATTCGCGCCGCAGCCCACATACAATGCAACCTAATAAATTTAAATATTGTGAGGTTTTATTGATGACTATTCAGACTTTGCCGGGTATTACTTCAAAAACCATTACGACACCCCGGCTCACCACCCGCGTCCTCCTCAGCGGTAACGACACCGCCACGCCCGTCCTGTTCCTGCACGGCAACGCTTCATCCGCCACCTATTGGGAAGAAGTGATGCTCGCCCTGCCGGAAGGCTTTCGCGGCATCGCCCCTGACCAACGTGGCTATGGTGATGCTGACCGCGCCAAAAAGATTGATGCCACCCGCGGCATGGGTGATTTTGCCGACGATGCCATCGCCCTGCTTGATACACTCGGCATTGATAAAGCGCATGTCGTCGGTCACTCGATGGGTGGTTCTGTCATCTGGCGGCTGCTGTCTGACCACCCCGAACGCTTCCTCAGTGTCACGCTGGCAGCACCCGGTTCGCCCTACGGCTTCGGCGGTACAAAAGACGTTCACGGCACACCGAACTACGACGACTTTGCCGGTTCCGGTGGTGGCACGGTCAACGCCAACTTCACCCAATTGATGGCTGCTGGTGAACGTGGTGTCGATAACCCGCAAGCCTCGCCGCGCATCGTCATGAACAGCTTCTACTGGAAGCCGCCCTTCAAGGCCGCCCGTGAAGAAGAACTGCTGTCCTCGCTGCTTTCGGAACACGTTGGCCCACAGGAATACCCCGGTGATATGACCCCTTCGGCGAATTGGCCGAACGTCGCCCCCGGTGTTTACGGCCCTGCCAACGCCCTTTCGCCCAAGTACACCGGTGATGTCAGCCGCATCTGGAAGATCAGTTCCAAGCCGCGCATCCTCTGGGTTCGTGGTGACAGTGACCAAATCGTCGGCGACCAATCGCTGTTCGATCTCGGTACGCTCGGTGCTTTAGGCGCTGTCCCCGGCTGGCCCGGTGCCGAGGTGTTCCCATCGCAGCCGATGGTCGGGCAAACCCGCGCCGTGCTGGAAAACTACAAAGCCAACGGTGGTGCATATACGGAAGTGGTGCTGGCGAACGTCGGTCACACGCCGTATATCGAGCAGCCGGAAGCCTTCAACAGCGCCTTCCATAAGCATCTCAAGGCATGATGATACAATCCTGTTGTCGTTCGTTGAGGATGAAAACAGCAAACCATTTATGCCTAACACGTTATTCGATGGCGGTTTCGACCAGTTGGATCGCGCCATTTTGGACGAGCTGCAAATGAACAGCCGCATCAGTGTGGCGGATTTGGCACGCAAGATACACCTGTCGCCGCCTGCCGTTCACCAGCGCATCAAACGGCTGGAACGCACGGGCATCATTCAGCAGTATGTGGCGCTGCTGAACCGGGAAGCGGTTGGTTATGACCTGCTGTGCTTTATACGGGTCAGCATTCAGCCGCACACCAAAGCGCAGCTTGACCACTTCCAAGCGCAGGTGGTGAACCTGCCCGCTGTGCTGGAATGCTACCGGACGGCTGGCTCACACGACCTACTGCTCAAGGTAGCGGTTAAGGATACGAAAGAACTCGACCGCTTTATCGCCGAGCATTTGATGACTATCGCCGGAATCGACCGTATCGAGCCGAGTCCGGTGCTGAACGAGATGAAATCGACAACGCAGTTGAAGTTGAAAACATAAGGATTGGACATTAAATTACGGACGCGATATTGATGGTTAATAAAGTAATTCGATAAGTGGGTATCAGACGGACGAGATGTATCTCGTCCCTACCACAAGATGATTAGATGTAGGGTCGGCAGGCTACGCAGATGCCGTTCGCTAATCTCCTAATACCGATTTTTTAATTATTCCCGATCAATATGCCGTCCGCGAATATACAGGTTCAAAAAACGAAACGGTGAGATTATGTACGTAGGGGATTATTTAGGTCGGCGGGCGCTGTATACCCCCGACCAACTGGCTGTGGTGGACGCGGGCAAAGTGCCACACCGCACCTTTACCTATAGCGAACTGAACAACCGCGCCAACCGCCTCGCGAACTGGCTGCGGGATGGCGCAGGTATCCGCAAGGGCGACCGTGTGGCGATACTGGCCTACAACGGCGTGGAATATTTGGATGCGTTCTTCGCCTGTGGCAAGCTGGGTGCGATCCTCGTGGCGCTCAACTGGCGGCTGCACTGGCGCGAACTCCAGCAGTTGATCGACAAGACCGAGCCGAAAGTGATGATCTACTCCGACGAGTTCAAGGACATCATCGGGCAGATTACGGTTGAGCATACGCCGATTAACCACCTGCTGCATATCGAAGGCAAGGGCTTACCGAACAGCCGCTACTTCGAGAAAACCCTGAGCGACTCGATCTTGCGTCCGGTCGTCACCGAAAACCTGACCGAAGAAGACATTGCCTGTTTGATCTTCACCGGCGGCACGACCGGCTTGCCCAAAGCCGCGCAGATCAGCCACCGTATGATCGGCTGGAACACGCTCAATACGATTATTCACGATTTGCAGCATGGCGACGTGACGGTCAACACCTTCCCGCTGTTCCACACAGGCGGCTTGCTGGTGTACACCACACCGCTGCTGATCCTCGGTGGCACAGTCGTCCTCACGCGCAAGTTTGAGGCCGAGCAGGTGTTGAGCTTACTCGAAGAATACTCGGCGACCGTTTATGCCGCCGTGCCAACCATGTACCAGATGATGACCACAGCGCCCAACTGGGACGAGGCCGACCTGAGCAACCTGCGCTTTTGCACCAGCGGCGGCGCACCTCTGCCGGTGTATTTGGTCGAGAAGTTCCAAGCTGAGAAGGGCGTGCAGTTCAAGCAGGGCTTCGGCATGACCGAGTTCGGGCCGGGGGTATTCGCCCTCGCGCAAGAAGATGCGGTACGAAAAGCGGGCAGCATCGGCAGACCGAATTTCTTTGTCGACGCGCAAATTGTGGATGAGTACAACCACCCCGTTCCCCCCGGTCAGGTCGGCGAGTTGGTGCTGCGCGGCCCTTCGATGTGCAGCGGCTACTTCAACGACCCCGAAGCCAGCGCCTCGGTCGTGGATGCCGATAACTGGTTCCACACGGGCGACCTCGCCATGATGGATGACCAGCAGTACTTCACTATCGTTGACCGCAAGAAGGATATGTTCATCTCCGGCGGCGAGAACATCTACCCGACTGAGATTGAGCATGTGCTGTATAAGCACCCTGCCGTCGAAATGTGCGCGGTCGTCGGCATCCCCGACCCGAAATGGGGCGAACTCGGTAAAGCCTTCGTCGTGGTGAAGGCTGGCGAGCAGGTCAGTGAGGACGAACTCATGGCACACATGCAGCATTTCCTCGCGGGTTATAAAGTCCCGCGCACCATCGAATTCCGTAACAGCCTACCGATTTCAGCGGCGGGCAAAATTCTCAAGCGTGAACTGATTAGCGAGGCAGCCCATGAGTCTTAAGATCGGTGACAGCGCCGAACGGGTCAAAACCATCACCAGCGAAGATGTGTCGAACTTCGCTGCCGCGACCGGCGATATGAACCCCGTGCATCTGGACGAGAGCTACGCGGCAGGTACACGCTTTGGCAGGCGCATCGCCCACGGGATGCTGACCGGCGGCATCATCTCGGCGATTTTAGGCAACGATCTCCCCGGCCCCGGCACGGTCTACTTGGGGCAGGAATTTAAATTCAAAGCGCCGGTATTCATCGGCGATACCATCACAGCGCGGGTCGAGGTGGTCAAATACCGCGAGGACAAGCGGATTACCACCTTTCGCACGACCTGTACCAATCAGGATGGTGTTCTGGTTTTAGAGGGTGAGGCGGTGGTGATCGCACCCTAACCGCATAAGCAAATTTTTGAAGAAATAGTTTGTATGTATGGAGGCAAATAATGCGTAAGTCGGTTCTTTTAGTCTTGTTGTCCTGCTTTTTACTCATCGGGCGCGTGGCCGCGCAGGATGCCGAGCCGCTGGTCATCGGCCTGATGGTTGACCAGTCGGGCGCACTGACGATCTACGGCTTCGAGCAAGAATATGGTTTTAAGTTGGGTCTGTTGTATGCAGCGGGTGTTAATCCGGCTGACTATGACAACGACGTAGATGCCGCCCTTGCCGAAGTGACCATCGGCGGCCGTCCGGTGGAAGTCGTCGTGCGCGATAACGCCAGCGATGCCGAGAAAGCCGCCAGCCAAGCGCGTGAACTGATCGAGCAAGAAGGCGCGGAAATCCTCGTCGGCGCACCGAGTTCGGGTGTGATGACCGGTGTCCAGCAAGTCGCCATCGACTCGGATGTGATCCTGTTTGTTGACCCCGCAGCCTCGCCCGCCATTACCGGCGCGAACTTCAACGTCAACACCTTCCGCATCTGCCGCAACACCTTTCAGGACTTCCTCGCCTTCGCCCCGTATGCGACTGCTGAAATCGGCAAGAACTTCGTCATTCTGGCGATTGATAATGACTTTGGTAAGGCATCCGCCGCCGCTGCACAGGGTACACTCGGCGCTGCCGGCATCGTCTTTGACGGCGAACCGATCTACGCCCCGCTGGATACGAACAACTTCACCCCTTATATTCAGCAGGTGTTGAACTCCGGCGCGAATGCGGTTCTCCCGATCTGGGCAGGTGACAGCTCGGTGACGCTGTTCCAGCAGTTGGCGGAACTCGGCGTGAATGAGAAGATGGCTGTCGTCGCCGCATTCAACTCCAACGACATCGTGGCGGCCAGCGACCCCAGCACCATCGGCAACGTGTCGTGGATTGTGTACCACTACTCGTTCCCCACCAACGAGATCAACGACTGGATGGTCGAGCAGTATAAAGCCGTTTACGACGATGTACCGGATCTGTTCAGCGAATGCTCGTTCGCGACCGCACAAGCGCTGGTGCAAGCGGTGGAAGCCACCGAAGGCGACACCCTGCCCGAAACCATGATCCCGGCGCTCGAAGGCATGATCTTCGAAGGGCCGAAGGGTACATATGGTATCCGCCCATCGGATCATCAGGCGCTCGTCCCGATGTACATCGCCAAGCTGGATAATCTTGACGACGCGGATCAGAAATTCTATGAACTGTTGGCGGAAGTTCCGGCGGTCGATATTATCCCGCCCGTGCTGCTGCCGGAAGATTTGCAGTCGCGCACCGAAGCGGATGCCGCCTTCCTCGACGCGCTGAAGGCCGCTGGGTAAGCAAGCGAGCATGTGGTGTAGGGGTACAAGGTGTTTAAAACCCTCACCCCCAGCCCCTCTCCCTCAGGGCGAGGGGTGCAATACAAGAAGGGTCTGTGATGCGTCTTTGATAAATAAGGTGCGAAGTTATGATGAGGATGAGGCACGCTTCATCCTTACATCAGTAAATCGATCTTTTTAAATGCGCTTAAGACTCTCTCAAAATAGGTTTGGAAATTGAATTGTAGGGCGGCGTAACAACCGCCCGTATTTAGATAAAAGTGTGATGAGCCAAAATAACATTATTCTGGAAACACGGTCTTTACGAAAAGTATTTGGTGGGCTGGTTGCTGTCGATGATGTCAGCATCCAGATCGAGCGCGGCAGCACCCACTCGATCATCGGGCCGAACGGCGCGGGGAAAACCACCTTCTTCAACCTGCTCACTGGTAAATATAAACCGACGCAGGGTGAAGTGTCCTTCAACGGGCGCGATATTACCCGCCTCCCTGTTCACCAGCGGGCGCATTTGGGCATCGGTCGCTCGTTCCAGATCACCAACATCTTCCCGAACCTCACTGTCCTCGAAAATACCCGCCTAGCGATTCAAGCGTTACAGGGCGCGAGTTTCCACTTCTGGCGGCGTACCGACAGCCTCACCACGTATGTCGAGCGTGCGCTGGTGATCCTCGAACGGCTGGGCTTGAGCGCACAGGCGGATTCACCCGCGAACGTGCTGCCCCACGGCGGCAAGCGCAAACTCGAACTGGCGATCTTGATGGCCTCCAACGCGCAGTTATTATTACTTGACGAACCAACCGCAGGTATGGCCTCCGAGCAGGTGCCGGAACTGATGAATATTATTGGCGAGATCATCGCCGACGGCGACCGGACGATTGTGATGGTCGAACACAACATGGATATTGTGATGGGCATCTCCGACCGGATTACGGTGATGAGTATGGGGCGCGTCCTGACCGAAGGCACACCCGCCGCGATTGCCGCTGATAAAACGGTGCAGAATGTGTACCTCGGCGGTTTGTACGAGTTGGGAGAGTCCTAAACGATGACCGACATCCTCCAAGTGCAGGGCATCCACACCTTTATCGGGCAGTTCCACATCCTCGAAGGCGTAAGCGTCAGCGTGCCGAAGGGCAGCATCACCGTACTGCTGGGGCGCAACGGCGCGGGGAAAACCACCACGCTCAAGAGCATCATGGGCATGACCCCGCCGAGCAAAGGCACGATCACGTTTGAAGGGCAGTCACTCGTCGGCAAGCGGTCGTATACCATCGCCAGCCGCGGCATCGGCTACGTGCCGGAACACCGCGCTATCTTCAAAGACCTGAGCGTCGCCGAGAATCTGCAAATCGCCGAGCGTAAATCGGGCGACCTCGAACGGAAGTCCGACCTCATCTTTGAGCTGTTCCCCGACCTCAAGCGGCTGTATCACCTCTCCGGTGGCAGCCTCTCCGGTGGGCAGCAGCAGATGTTGGCGATTGCCCGCGCCCTCGTGCCGGATAACCGCCTGCTGCTGATCGACGAACCGAGCGAGGGTTTAGCGCCGGTGATTATCGAACACTTGATGAACGCGATTCGCCAGCTTGCCGCCCACACGAGTATCCTGCTGGTCGAGCAGAACTTCCGCATGGCGAGCAAACTGGCTGACCGCTATGTGATGATTGACAACGGACAAAGCCCCATCAGCGGCCTGATGGCCGATCTGGTCAAAGACGAGGCGCTTGTGCAGCGCTACCTCGGCGTAGCGAAACAAGGAGCGCAGCCCCAATGACAAGCACTATTCGGCGGAGTTCAACCGTCGCCATCGCGGTCATCTTTTGCGGCTTGCTGCTGTTCACCTTCGTGCGGTCGGGCGGGAACCTCGGCAACTTCGGCATCACCGTGCTTTCCGGCTTGTTTCAAGGGATGCTGCTGTTCTTGGTGGCTTCCGGCCTCTCTATTATTTTCGGCTTGATGGACATCCTCAACCTCGCGCAAGGGACGTACTTCATGCTCGGTGCGTACGTCGCCTACGACATTCAACATGCCGGCGGCGTGGTTGACCTCACGCAAACCATCCCCAACCCGAACGTGCGCTTCCCGCTGGCGCTGATCGGCGCGGTACTGGTCGGCGGCGTGTTGGGCGTGGTGCTCGAACGCGGCTTGCTGCGGCGGTTATATTCGCGTCC
>Ga0209460_1001418_pt1 | contig 13995 bp, 11 predicted proteins | sample EBPBio132013_DNA_FD_185868 | JGI IMG/M metagenome (GOLD analysis project Ga0209460, IMG submission 185868) | Wastewater treatment Type I Accumulibacter community from EBPR Bioreactor in Madison, WI, USA - Reactor 2_5/13/2013_ DNA (SPAdes)... | ecosystem: Engineered > Bioreactor > EBPR >...
GGGTTGCGCCTGGGGGTCGAACGGGTGTATCATCGACTATGGCGATCACCCCTCACGACAGCACCGGGACAGGCCCCGCCAGGCCGAGTCTCGCGGTCGTGTTGGCGCGGGTCGCGGAATGCCGCGACGCCCTCGCAACCGTGCACGAATGCGTGTCACTCACTGGGCGGGATGAGGTCGAAGAACTCCTCACCGAGATCGGTCGCCTGCTGCTGATGGGTGAAGCGGCGGAAGTCGCGATCGTCTCCGACGCCATGACCCGCGGGTTGCCCGGGACGGGAGCGGTCGCGTTGACCCCAACGGACTGGGTCGCCGCAGTATCGCCGCGGCACACCGCCCGGACCGCGTCAACGGTCGTCAAAGTAGCCGAGGCGGTCGCGCCAGCCACCGTGACGCGCACGGCAGGACCGCTCGCGGCCGGGCAGCCCGGGGAAGCCCTCGGGGTGGCGGTGCTCACCGGTCAAGCGTCGGTCGCAGCGGCGACCCTGGCACACGCCGAGATGCGGCGCCTAACCCCGGACCTGCAACCCGACGCCGTGAGCACTGTATGGGGCGTGTACGCCGACTACGCGTGCGGCGGTGATCCGCGGGAGATACGGCGAATTCGCCCGGAACTGTATGCCCGGTTCGGGCGTCCCGACCGGCTCGATGACCGCGACGAGCGAGCCCGCGCCCACCGCGCGTTCAGCACCGGCACCCCCGACCCCGTCGACGGGCTCACCGAATACCGGCTACGCCTCGACCCGGCGGCGGCCGCGATCGTCGAAGCCACCCTCGACCCGCTAACGAAACCCGTGCCTGGGCCGGACGGGGAAGCGGACACCCGGTCGTATGTGACACGCCGCGCCGACGGCCTTTTGGACCTCGTCAGCCGGGCCGTCCGGGCCGGCGACACCGTCCCGGCTCAGCCCGGCACCCAACTCTCGCTTGTCGTGAAACTCGCCGACCTGCAAACCAGTTCAGGCAGCGGCCAGCCTTCCGGGTGCGGTCAGGCGATCGGTGGCGTGGACGCCGGCCGCTACCTCGCTCTCGCGACCGCCCGCACCCTGTCGTGTGGCGCGGACATCGCGCCGATCGTCGTTGACGACGCCGGGAACCCCGTCCTGATCGGAAGAACCAAACGCCTCTTCACCAGAGCGCAGATCCGGGCGTTACACGTCCGCGACGGCGGATGCAGCTACCCCCGCTGCTCCAAACCCGCCGGCTGGACCGACGCCCACCACCTCAAACATTGGATCGACGGCGGCCCCACCGACCTCGCGAACGCCGCCCTGCTCTGTAGCTACCACCACCACATCGTCCACACCCGACGCCTCGCCGGCCACCTCACCACCAAGCCACCACCCGGCCGCGAAAAAGATTGCGTAGCAACGGAAAACGGCGTCGACACTGATGACGGCGGGGCGCATCCGACGCGCGCCAGAGTCGAATGGGACCTCACCCCCGGCAGCTACGACCACGCCCCGCCCGCGCATCTGACTCATTAGAACGAGCGGCTGCTGCGCGTCCAAGTGACGGGCGGAGCGCACTGGGTGAAGCCCAGAGGGGCAGTCGAGGAGCGCAGCCGAGCGAGGAACTAGCGAGCGCAGCGACGAATCTCCTGCCCCGAGGGCTTCACCCGGAAAGCGCAGCCCGCAACCACGCCCTCAAGGGTCTCAATCGGACTCCAGAGCCGCGAAGATGTCGTCGGCGAGATTGAAGTCGTGGAACTGGGTGAACAACCCACGCCCCTTGCGCAACTGCCCCATTGCCAGGGAACGAGCAGCACCAGCGATGGCCGGCTCGGCAAGAAGAGCCGCAACCTCCTCGAAGGACTCCACCTCCATCGACGTCACCGATCCTGGTGCTAGCGACGAATAGTCCGCGGGCCGCGCCCACTCCGTGAAGGCCTGTGGGATCACGTCCAGCGCAGCGACATTCACAAAGCCGCCAGGCCTCCACGCCCCACCGGTATTGCGCAACTCGCCCAAAACTAGGACCTCAAGGCTGTTGATGGACAGCGCCGTCAACCTCCGCCAATCCGCACGGCGACCGGTGCTTGGCAGGCTCGTGACACTCCAGAATCGATGCTCGGTTTGGTGCGGCCAAGGAATGCACTCTGCGACATAACTCGCGAGCGCCGCCAACAGGTCGGGGAAATCGGCACGGGCTGAGAGGACGTCATACTTCTTGCGGGTCCTCTTGCGTTGCAGAGCGATTCGCCCACGGTCGCCCAGCTCCGGGTGGATGGTCCGACCCTGCAACCACTCCTCTTGCACTTGCTGGTCGACCACTTCATCAAGCACTTGCGTCGGCAACGGCAAGGCCATTCCCGCGATATTGCGCAGCTCGTTGCTGACGCGACGCTCGGCGATGAGGGCGTACTCGAGATCACGCAGCGGCTCAGTGGGCTCCGTGAGGAAGCGCACCGCAACGACATCCCCCCATAGCCGCCGGTGTTCCCCAAGGCGACTGGCGAGGTTCACCGTCTGACCGACATACTCCTGGCCGTCGGCGAACTCCAAGATGTAGATACCCCGCATGGGAGCGCCGATGGGCAGGACTGCGGAGGTCGCGACACCGTGGGGGAGTTCCCATCGCCGGAAGCGTCGAGAGGTCATCGCGCGCATCCGAACATCAGGCGCTGGCTCGGCCGCGTCGGCCGCGAGGGCGTAGGCGGACGGCGGGCAGGGCGGGTGCAGGAATGCGCGGGCGATCCCCGACATACCCCTCGACTGCCCCAAAAGTTTCGCTGCCCGTTTCCCACTCCTCGCGGAAGCGCACGATCTCCTCGTGCGAGCGGCCGACGAAGTTCCACCACATGATGATCTCTTCCTCGAATGGCGGCCCACCCAGCAATAGCAACCGCCCATCGGTCGCACTGGACAGACGCAACACAGCCGAGCCCGCGTCCCGGCACGCTAATTCCCCCGGCGCAAGCGCCACCCCATCGACCGAGACCTCACCATCGTCGAGCAGGACGCCATGCTCAAAGGACGGATCAACCCTCAGCGTGACATCCGCGCCCGCCACCAGATCCAGCTGCGCGCCAAGCAGGGGCGTGAAGGTCTGCACCGGCGACGAGCTGACTTGGGCCAGGTCGCCCAGAAAGACAAAGGCCTGCCCCGCTTGGTCAGGCAGCCGCACCGCTGGTGGCGCGTGGTGTTCGAAGGTGCGCGCCGTATGCCGTGCCTCCTCCGGAAGCGCTACCCACAACTGCACCCCGTGCAGCACTGCCGTGTCCGCCGTTGACACTTCCGAGTGAGCGACGCCGCGGCCAGCCGTCATCAGATTGACCTCCCCCGGCCGCACGACGGCATGGAAGCCGCCGCTGTCCCGGTGCTCGATCTCGCCCTGGAAAAGCCAAGACACCGTCTGCAGGCCAGTATGCGGATGGGGCGCGACGTCCATCCGCCCCGAGCCGTCGGCACCGACCGCCGTCGGGCCGTAGTGATCGACGAAACACCAGGCACCGATGAACGAGCGATCCCGATGCGGAAGGGTCCGGCGGACCGTCAGGGCGCGCAGCCCACCGAGTGGCACCTCCCGGGGCTCGATCACCTGCATACGTGCTCCTTCCCTGGGGCATCCGTGGCCCCCGTCGAGGTGGCGGGCGCTTCCCTGCCGGGGCTCGCCGCCGCTACTGTGCCGCACGCAGGGGATCTCGTGGAAAGGCTATGTCGTGACATCCTCAGCAGCACCCCTTCTGGTCCTCGCCCTCGGACTGCTCGCCGGATGCGGCGGCGGCGGCGCGACGACCGCCACGCAGTCTGGCGGCGCCGAGTCCATGAGCACGAGGAGTTCCCCCTTGTCCTCCACCGCAGCAAGCGCGTCTGAGACATCGAGCTCGACGTCCGCGACAAGCGGGTCCACGCAGGCGACCTCGTCGACCCCAGCCGCGACGGGCGCGATCGCACCACGGGGTGCAGCCTCAGCCGAATGTCAGTCCGCGAGCACCATCCTCATGAACGCGACGACGATCGGCCTCAGCGCGGCGACCGGCGGGGTGACCAAGGACATGGTCGAGCGGGCCTTCGCGGAAAAGGATGTGGCCGCCTTGCCCGTCGACGCCAAACCGATCTTCACCGCACTCGAAGACGAGGCACGCGCTCTGATCGGCCTCTCGGTCAACGATGCCGGCGATCACCTCGGCCAGTGGAGCGACCGGCTCGACGCCGTGGTGACCGCCACGAGCACGATCTGCGGTTGATCGGCGCGCACGTGCGGGTTTCGGCGCCAGGGACCCGGCGTGCTAACCTCTCCCCTCGGTGCAGCCGCTACCAAGCAGCCGCACCGCATACCTCGTCCGGGTGGCGGAATTGGCAGACGCGCTAGCTTGAGGTGCTAGTCCCCTCACGGGGATGGGGGTTCAAGTCCCCCCTCGGACACAATGGGTCGTTTGCGTAGAAGCGTGCTTCACGTTTGTACGGAGGACGACCTTGAAGGCCGGATCACTCGGAAGCGAGTGATCCGGCCTTTGTCGTGCGGCGGTAAGCGGCGACAAGGCCAGGACGGGCGTTGAATCGAGGCACCGGCAACCCAGGGGCACCCGCGCTAAGGGCCTGCGCCTGCACGAGGGCAGGCTGAAGAGTTGAGCGATGAACCCACGCCGGGGTCGGAGTTCGGGGTCGTCTACGGGGACGAAGCGACCGTCCTTGATCGACTTGTTGACCGACTCCACGCTCTGGCGACCCGTCGTGTAGTGCTGTTGCCATTCGGGAGAACGGTAGGCGTAGGTCTGCTCGTGCTTGGCCCCGACCGAGGGAGGGAACGTCATCGTCTGCTGCTCGCAGACCCTGGGCGTGGGGTTGACCAGCATGAGCGGCAGGACCCGGGCACGCGGTCGGTCAGCCGCGCGGGGGTGGCTCTCGCGGCGGGGGCAAGACACCGTGGCCGACGCTCCCACGGCAGGGCAGCCGAGGCGGCGGTGGCCCTCGGAGTCGGCTCGCTCCTTGGGCTTCAGGGCGTAGCGCTCGCGCTGGGCGAGCCTCTGGTCGTAGGTCTGCTCGTCAATCCGCTGCGGATCGTCTCGCTCCCGCAGGAAGAAGTCGATTGAGGCGTCCATGAGGGGCTGCGGCATGGAGGGGCAGTACCACCGGCCTTCCACCAGCAGTGCCCCGCCCTGGCTGGCCTGCTGCCCCAGATCGGTCGCCGTCCGGTCGTAGTCGAAGACGACCTGGTAGCCGCGAACACGCAGAGGCAGGGCGAGGTCCACGGGTTTGGTGCCGGGCAGGTAGGCGCGGTCGGAGACGAAGTGACCTGCGGGCATCCCCTGGCTCAGCGGTGCGTCAAGGGCGCGGAGGGCGTTCTCGGCCAGCCGCTTGCCCGGAACATCCAGGGATGCCCCGACGATGACGGCAGGAACACCGTTGCCGTAGAGAACCGCCGTGTGCAGTTCCCGGCCCCAGATGAGGGAGTCCGAGCGTCGCTGATAGGAAGTCGCAGCCCGGGAGGTCTTGTCACCGTCGTGGTTGCCGTCGCGCTTGTACCAACCGGCTTCGGGGTCAGAAGAGCAGTACGGGGACTTGCGCGAGCGTCCTCTCGCCGCAGCCTTGATGATCGTGGCGTCCACGGCCACGTCCCCCCGTGCCTCCCGGCGCACCTTGCGGGGCAGCAGCATCCAGGTGCCCCAGAGAAGGGCGTTGAGGAACGTATGCGCGCGAGCCCGCTTGGTCGCACACTCTGCTTCGTCGCGTGCCTCGATGAGGGCTCGGAGTTCTTCCTTGGCCAGCACGCGGTACAGGGACCCCGGCTCGGGGTTCATCAGCGCGACCAGGCGACGGTAGGAGTTGTAGGCCCGGTGGTACAGAGCAGCGTCCGTGACGCCCTCGGGGACGGCCACGCCAATGGTCGCCAGGGTTTGCGGTGAGGAGTGCCGCAGCAGGTCCCGCAACTCCGTAAACAGTGGCGGGCGGCGGCTGAGGGTCAGGACGAGCATCAAGGCCACGACCTGGGCCTCGCTGAGCCAGGGCTTCGGCCCGGGACGCTTTCCTTTCCGGTCGTGCGAGCGCCACTGCTCGATATGGGTCTCGATCCCCGAGTTCTCCATCACGCGGGCAGCGGTGCGGAAAACCTCGATCTGACCACCGATGGCCGCCCCCTCGGAGGGGAAGAAGTCCATGCTGAACAGACCCGCGAGGGACTCGTTGTCCCTCGGGGTCTTGCTCGGGGAGGACTTCCTGGCCAAGCGAGCCTCAGCCCACGCCCCGCAGCGGACGGCGCATCGAGCGACGCACCTCCGACAGCGATGGCTCGGGGACGAAGCAGAGCAGTTTCTCGAACATCCGGAACGTGTCGAGCCCAGCCGCGACAGACAGCGGACCCAGCGGCGTGCCCGAGACAAGGTGGTGCACGAGCCAGGTGTTGCGGAGGCGGCCCACCTCGGGGCGAAGTCGTTGCTCGGGCTGAGTACGCCTCAGGTAGTCGTTCAGCCAGTTGCTGTTGGTGCCCGTCCGCTGCGTTCCCACGGCCCACTCGTCAGGTTCTCTGACCGCCACCAGGTCGATGAGGGGCTGCTCCCAGGCAGCCAGAACGGGGACATCTCTGCGAGAGGAGGGGCGGTCCACCTGGACCAGGACGCCTAGCGGGTCAACGACGATCTGGGACGTTCGCAGAGACAAGATGTCTGGCGTCGACAGCCCAGCACCGAGACCCAGGGCGAGGATGGCCCGGCAGTTGAAGCGTCGCGACGGGGTGGTCTGCCCCTCGGCCCAGGAACCGAGCGACCGTTGCTCGAACTCGGAGTAGGGCCGCGTCGGAGCATCCTTGTTGAGTGGCTTCAGTCTGGTCACGCGCTCCTCGTCGCCGAGAACTGCCTCGGCCACCCGAAGGAGGAAGGTGCGAGTGTTGGCCCGGCTGTTCGGTGAGCGGGCAGCGCAGCCGTTGGCCACGAAGTCAGCGATCACATCCCGGTGGAAGACCACTCCGCGCTCCAGTGGCAGGCACGCCACGAGAGTGACCCAGCGCGTGTGGTGGGCAACTGCGCCCAGCATGTCCTTGGTGTTGTAGCGGCCTGCGTAGTGCGCCTGCGTCTGTGTGACGGCATCTCAGACGAAGGGAGCGATCCTGTCCCAGTCGGACGGAGGCATCCCGCTAGGGCAGTAGTTGGAGGTGTCCACGGTCACCCTCTCTCTCAGGCGGTGATCGTAACTACGGTTAGAATAGCACCTTGCGGCGACAGAGGTGGGGTGCTGACAAGGGGGACCGTCATTCGTCGGTACGGTGGGACCGTGGGTCGGAGAGAGAGGCTGAGGCCGGTCGAGGTCAGCGCTGCCTGGCCGCGCGAGACTGTCCCCGACCCCGTGCACGAGAGCGTGCGCCGGTACGTTCTCAACCTCACGGTGGCCATCGGGGATGGTTCGATCCGTTCGGCGGCGAAACTCACTCAGGTCAACTACTCCACCTTGCACGCCGTGCTCCGTGGTGAGGCGTGGCCGGACGCGATCACAGTCGCGCGCACAGAGCAGGGGCTCGGGGCGCGCCTTTGGGAGGGGCCGGTCGCTCTGCCGGAAGACTGAGCGGGTCAGGTGGGTGAGATAGGTCAGGGAACTGTCGACTTCCATGACTCCACGTTGGTCCGCCGTCCTCGGCGGTCAGTGCGCTAGTGGTAGTACCGGCCTGGCGGCGGGAAGAAAGAAGGTCAACTAGGGCGGTTCCGCCACTCCGGTGGGGCGAAACTTCCCACCGGCTCCTTGCGCCCTTGGTACGTTGCTGCTATGGCAAAGTTTGGGTGGGTGCCCAAGTCCTTCTTAGTGGAGCCGAAGAACTTCAGCCAGTTCAAGGAAGTTGCCTGGCAGGCGGATCGTCCCGGAGCGGCTGGTGGCCAGCGAGCGCCCCTGACAGACCGCCAGCGAGACCAGTTGCAGGCTGCTCAGTGGCAGCACCTCGTCTGCTACTTCGTCCGAGACGCGGCTCAATGGCGTGGCGTGACAATCGACCAGTTGGCTCAGGAGACACGCATGGGCCGGGATCAGTTCTGGAGGCTCATGCGCGGGGACGGCCCCATGCGGCTGGAGGACTTCGCGGCCATGAAGCGCGCCTTGGGGATCAAGTTCGACGTTGTGAGCGACGAGCAGTCACGTGGCGGTACCGACGCCGAGCCCTGAGGCCGGGGGCAAGTGAGATGAGGTTGGGTGGCCGCACTGGGCGTTACTCGCCGGCCCGGCAAGTCTCCGGGTTCTGTCGGTGCCGCTGCCTACGATGACAAAGAGCGAGTTCGAGCACTTGCAGACCTTGAAGGAGACGTAGCGAGTTGTCGCGACTGACTGAACTACTCAGGCAGGCCCGAAAGGCCGACAAACAACTCGGTGACGACCTGGAGAAGGAGTTCGCCGCCCTCATGAAGCGGCGGACGTTCGGCCTGGTCTTCGAGCAGCACCAGCCGGAGGCCGTGGAGTTGCCCGGGCGTGCTGTGCGTCGGGGTGACAAGGTGCGCGTGTTGCCGCCCCGGGGGGAGGTCAAGCAGGGCGACCAGCGGCTGTGGCGGGTGGAGCAGATCGAGCGCGTGGACGGGGGCCGAGTCGCGCACTTGCTGGAACTCGATGCCGAAGAGCCGGAGAACCAGTCCGTCATCGTTGATGACCTGGTGGTGGTCGCAGAGTTCAACGATCGCATCTACCCGGGCTTGGTGGAGACGGGGCGCGTGGAGCGCGGTGGGGACAAGCCGTTCCACACGGTGATCAACGCGGAGAACTACCACGCCTTGGAGATGCTGACCTACACCCATCGGGGCAAGGTCGACGCCATCTACATCGACCCGCCGTACAACACGGGTGCGAAGGACTGGAAGTACAACAACAACTACGTCGAGGGGGACGACGACTACCGGCACTCGAAGTGGCTGGCGTTCATGGAGCGAAGGCTGGAGGTCGCCCGAGAACTGCTGAACCCGGACGACTCGGTTCTGATCGTCACGATTGACGAGAAGGAACATGCACGCTTGGCCATCCTGCTGGAACAGGTCTTCCCCGAAGCCCGCATCCAAATGGTGAGTGTGCTCATCAACCCAAAGGGATCGTCCAGAGTCGGGCAGTTCGCACGATCCGACGAGTACTTGTTCTTCGTGACATTCGGGGCTGCCGCCCCCGTGCCCCAGGTGTTGAGCCCAGAGTGGCTGGGAACGAGGGCAACGACCACGGGGCAGATTCGGTGGGTCAGCATGATCCGCTCCGGAACTGGAGTCGCGCGCCAAGATCGCCCGGGGATGTTCTACCCCATCTTGTTGAATGACACCGATGGAACCTTCGCGGGCGTGGGTGACGCTCTCGCCCCCTCTGCTGATAGGGCACAGGTCTCCGTGCCTCCGGGCACGGTGGCAGTTTGGCCCATGCGAGCAGACGGAACCGAGGGGAGATGGCAGGTCGGACCAGAGACTGCACGAACACTGAGAGACGCAGGCTTCCTGCGCATAGGTCGCTTTCAGGGGCCTCAGACCGCCATCTCGTACTTGAAGTCGGGCGAGCAGGAAAAGGTCCGCAAGGGTGTCTTCGGAGCCGCCACTCTTGGCGAGGACGGCCACATTGAGGTGGACGGCCTTGCCGTGGGGGTTAGTCGTCGGGTGCCCACAACACAGTGGGCACTCTCAGGGCACTCGGCTTCGGAGCACGGAACTCGTCTCCTGAGTCTCCTCCTTCCAGCCCGCCGCTTCCCTTTCCCGAAATCCCTCTACGCGGTGGAGGATGCCCTGCGGTTTTTTGTGTCGCCGAAGCCGGACGCTGTAGTCCTCGACTTCTTCTCCGGCTCCGGCACGACTGCTCACTCCGTGATGCGGCTGAACAAGCAAGACGGTGGCCGCAGACAGTGCATCTCGGTGACGAATAACGAGGTGAGCGCGGATGAGCAGCGCGGGCTCCGCAGCAAGGGCCTACGGCCTGGCGACGATGAATGGGAGTCGCAGGGCATCTGTGACTACATCGCCAAGCCGCGAGTGACTGCCGCGATCACGGGTAGGACCCCCGAAGGTGAGCCGATCAAGGGCGACTACAAGTTCGTGGACGAGTTCCCGATGAGCGAGGGGTTCGAGGAGAACGCCGCGTTCTTCACGCTCACGTACGAGGCACCACTGTCGGTGCGGCACAACAGGGCGTTCGAGCGGATCGCTCCAATGCTCTGGATGCGTGCCGGGTCGCAGGGGCGGATCATCACCGACCTGGGCGAGGACGGCTGGGACGTGGCCGAGACGTACGCGGTCCTGGGGAACCTGGATCAGGCCGGGGACTTCGTGGCCCGGGTGGCTGAGGAGGAGTCGGCGCGCACGGCGTTCATCGTCACGGATGATGACTCGGCGTTCCAGATGGTGTGCCGTGACCTGCCCAGTGCGGTGCTCCCGGTGCGGCTGTACGAGTCGTACTTGCAGAACTTCATGCTGAGGGGTGGTCGCTGATGCGCTACACGTTGAAGGACTACCAGGGCGAGGCCGTCCGGGACGTGCTGCGGAACCTGGAGCAGGCCCGAGACATGTACCACCGCTACGGGTCCAAGACCCAGTTCTCTTTGACGGCGACGACCGGCGCGGGCAAGACCGTGATGGCTGCTGCGGTGATCGAGGCGCTCTTCTTCGGCAACGACGAGTTCGACTTCGAGCCCGACCCCGGGGCGGTCGTGCTGTGGTTCTCCGACGACCCGTCCCTGAACGAGCAGTCCCGGGCCCGGTTGCAGGAGGCCGCGAGCGAACTCGACTCCCGGTTGCGGGTGATCGAGACGACGTTCTCCGAGCCCTCCCTGAGGCCCGGTCACGTGTACTTCCTGAACACCCAGAAGTTGTCCAAGAACTCGCGCCTGGTGCGCGGAGAACCCTCCCCGGCTCTGGGGCAGGTGCGCCTGTTCGAGCCTCGTCCAGATGAGATGCAGTCCTCGATCTACGACGTGATCACCAACACCGTCGAGAACAAGGACCTCATGCTGTACTTCGTGCTGGACGAGGCCCACCGGGGCATGGGGACGACGAGTAGGGACCGCAGCACCATCGTGCAGCGGCTGATCAACGGCCACGGCGCTGTCCCGCCCATGCCGGTGGTGTTCGGTATCTCGGCCACGGTGGAGCGGTTCGAGGCCGCGATGAAGGATGCGAAGGGTCGGACTGCTCTGCCTTCGGTTGAGGTGGACTCGGCTCTGGTGCAGGCGTCAGGGCTGTTGAAGGACGACATCGTGCTCTCGATCCCGACCGAGCAGGGGGTCTTCGACACGGTGCTGCTGCGGCGGGCGGTGGAGAAGGTCCGCGCCTCGACCGCTGCCTGGTTGGCGTATGCCGAGGAGCAGGAGGAGGCCGATCCGGTCATGCCGCTGCTGGTGGTGCAGGTGGGTGACAAGCCCACCCAGGAGACGCTGGTGCGGACGCTGGACACGATCTATGACGCCTGGCCCGAACTCGGCCCCAACGCCGTGGCGAACGTCTTCGGTGAGCACCAGGACCTGCTGGTGGGTCAGCAGGGCGTGCCCTACATCGAGCCCCAGCGGGCGCAGGATGCCACGCACGTGCGGGTGCTGCTGGCGAAGTCTGCGATCTCCACGGGCTGGGACTGCCCGCGCGCCGAGGCGCTGGTCTCGATGCGTCCGGCCAAGGACCGCACCCACATCACCCAGTTGCTCGGGCGGATGATCCGCACCCCCTTGGCACGGCGCATCCCGGGCAACGAGTTGCTGAACTCGGTGGACTGCCTGCTGCCGTTCTTCGACCGCAAGACCGCCACGGGCGTGGCCGAGATGCTCATGAAGGGCGCGACCTCCAAGGACGAGGAAGACAACGACACCGGAGGCGGTGAGGGACGCCGCGTCCTCTTCGACCCGGTGGACCTGCACCCCAATCCCAAGGTGCCTGCGGAGGTCTGGGAGACGTTCTCCGCCCTGCCCTCGGTGACGATCCCGAAGAAGGGCGTCAAGCCGATCCGCAGGCTCACCGCGCTCGCCACGGCACTATCCAAGGACAACTTGGTCGAGGAAGCCGTCGAGAAGGCGCACAAGCACCTCCACGCCGTCCTCGATGGGCGAGCCGTGCAGCACAAGGAGAAGGTCGACCAAGCGCGCGAGGACGTGCTCACCATGAGCGGTGAGGAGGCCCGAGGCCGGATCGGCGGCGGGTTCTCCTACAAGTCGTTCCAGGAGTCGGCGGACCCTCGGGCCATCGAGGACTCCTACCGGGCCGCTGCGCGCGTCCTGAGCCCTGCCCTGTGCTCGTCCTACGTCAACCACCTGGTCGGCCCGGACGGCGACGATGACGACCTCCTGGAGGCCAACATCACCGTCGCTGCTCTCGGACGGGTGCCTGAGGTCGCAGAGGCCGTGGAGTCCGAGGCCGACGACCTGGCGAGGACGTGGCTCAATCAAACCCGGGTCGCTCGCAAGGGACTTTCGGATGAACGGCAGGCGGAGTACGACCGGCTGGAGGGCATGTCCACCCAACCTGAACGGATCTCCCTCACCGTGCCCAAGGCAGCCCAGGCCGAGACGATGGTGCGGGATAAGGACGGGACCGAGAGCCCGTTGGAGACCCGCCTCATGCACCTCATGGCGGCTGAGGACGGCTCCTACCCGATCTCGCTCAACGAGTGGGAGCGCAAGGTCCTGGACTCCGAGGCCAAGCAGCCCGGCTTCAAGGGCTGGTACCGTAACCCCGCCCGCGCCACCAAGGAGTCCCTGGCCATCGCTTACCGCGAGGACTCCGGCACCTGGAAGGCCGTCCGGCCCGACTTCATCTTCTTCGGCACCGATCACACCGGCCAAGTCGTCGCGGACCTCGTGGACCCCCACGGCCACCACCTCTCCGACGCCCTGCCCAAGTTGCGCGGGTTGGCAGCGTTCGCGGAGAAGTACCAAGGCGAGTTCCGCCGCATCGAGTCCGTGGCCGAAACCGGAGGAACCATGCGTGTCCTGGACCTGACCAAGCACCACGTCCGACAGGCCATCCGGGACGCCAAGACCGCTAAGGGACTCTACGAGTCCGGCGTGGCAAGCGACTACTGAGATGGTCGACGAGCCGGACGAATCAGCCGAGGACTCGGAAGAGTGCAGTGACCACGGCTTCGAGACCGATGCAGCCTCTTCATTTGCAGCGGGGCTAGGCAGGGATTATGCGGCAAGGATGATCCCGTCCTTTGACTTCCAAGGAGTCATGCCCAACATCGACTTCCGGGGAATCATGCCGAATCTCGACTTCTCTGGGATTCTGGCCCCGCACCTGGGGAGCCTTCACCGGCTTGTGTCCACGGACTTCACAGCGGCCATGGCTCCGGCGATGCAGAACCTCCAACGTGGTTGGGTGACATCGGGAGTGCTCGACAACATCCGGTCGGCCACGGAGGGTCTCGGCGCGGATTTCAAGGCACTCCTGGCAGGGCTACGGATAAATCTGAAACCGCTTGTCGACCCGGGGTTGTTCGACAGGTTCAACAGGTGGATGCTCCCGCCGAACCTGCGTTCAGCGAGCGACAAGATCACCATGGTGGAGGTCCGTGACTTCGTAGAGTCAGAAGGCATCCCGCTTTATCTGGTACCTCGTGCGGACATCGGTGTCAGGCTCGTAAAGGCACCCACCCGGGCTGCTCGAAGGCAGGTGCTGAGCGACCGATTCGACGCCATCGTCCAGGACTGCACCACCGTCATCGACGGCTGTGATGACCCCATGGTGGCGACGGCGGTTCACTTCGTCCGCGACGGGCTTGGAGCACTAGGTGGGGGCCATCACGCCTCGGCCCAGGCGATCTTTACGCTCGTGCTCGACACCCTGATCATGGAGTTCTATCCAGACCGCGAGCAGAGAAGGAAGATCACCAATCGCAAGCCAAGCGATGACGTGCCGGAGATCATTGCGGAGATGGGACTACACAGGGCGTACGTCTGGCTGCCCATTTGGCACGCCCACGAACAGTTCTGGAAGGACAAGGGCGATACCGTTCCTCGCACCTTTTCAGGCTCTTCGAACTTGACCGGGCACGGGTGCCCTGCGTGGTGACGCGGTAGGGCCCGTGACCTCGGTGATCATGGCTGTTGTCAAGGCAGTTCATGGTCACGAAGGTGAGGTCA
>Ga0209460_1001420_pt1 | contig 13912 bp, 9 predicted proteins | sample EBPBio132013_DNA_FD_185868 | JGI IMG/M metagenome (GOLD analysis project Ga0209460, IMG submission 185868) | Wastewater treatment Type I Accumulibacter community from EBPR Bioreactor in Madison, WI, USA - Reactor 2_5/13/2013_ DNA (SPAdes)... | ecosystem: Engineered > Bioreactor > EBPR >...
CTCCCTTCTTCAGACGGGCTGCTGCTGTCTTCTTAAATGCTTCAAAATCAAACGGTTGCTTTTCCATGTGTTGTTGTCCTTTCTTTTTACGAAGTTCGGACTTTGACACACTTTATTGAACACTCTCGACTTCCCACCCCAGCATGTCGATAATTTCATCATTATTTTTGTTCTTTAGTGAGAAGGGCACCTCTAACTTTTTCAACCAGAGACATCTCACCTGACGATGTCATGACCAGTCAAAGAAAAACCGAGCTTGATTCCCATCCGTTTATTGGATATTTTTTATTTTCTTTGAATTTTGCTCAGGTTACCAAATGAAATTCTACCTTATCGCCTTAACGCTTATTTTTCCGTCCCTCCTTTTTTCCCAGTCCCTCAAGGAATTTGACCTTCAGGAAATGAGTGAGCAGCAGATTCCGGTTTTTGTTGAACATCCCAACGAAGCAGCACTCATTTTTTATACCGCCATCAACGGGTTTACTGTCCAGTCTAGTACAGGTGGTATTGTTAAAATTGAAAGTGAAACCTCTAAAGTTATTGTATTTGTGAAACCTGAACGGCAGATTTTGACCTTAAAGGCTCCAGGCTTTTTTGAGAAAAAACTGGTGATGGAATCCCTTTCTTCCAAAGAGGCTAAATTTTACAAATTGAATCAGATTGAAGTCGCCTACAGTCCTGAAAAGGGAAGTTTTCTAATTAACACTGACCCGGAAGGTTGCATGCTGAAAATTGACGGAATGCCATCTTTTAAGCAATTCACCCCATTTGAACTATATGATTACGAAGCAAAAAAATACCGGATTAGTTTGGTGAAGCCTGATTATTTCCCAATAGACACCCTGATTGAAATCAGGAGGGGGTTAAAACAATCCAAGATGTTCAGACTCAGAGTCATGTTCGGGATAATTTCCTTAAAGGCACCCGCTCCTGTTAAGGTTAAAATAAATGATCTGGAACTTGATGTGGGCAACGAGTTTATGAATCAAAAACTCAGAGAAGGTGAGTATCTGCTTACCGTAAATGATTTCAGGTTTGATCCCTATCAGGAAACGTTCAGAATTCAGGCCGGCGAGATGAAAGTTGATGAATTACCGTTAGTAAAACGGGTTGGATTTTTGAAGTTCAACCATGCTGATGCGTTAGAGTTTAGTGTTAACGGGAAGGCGATGGATAAAAAGCCCGGGATGCAGGTAATTGAGTTTTATGAAGGAAATTTTGAGTTACAGATAAAGCGCGCTGGGTTTCAACCCGTATCCTTTCCCTTTTCTATAAAAAAAGGAGCAATTGTTTCCTTTGAACCTGTATTTAAATCTGTCCTTATCCCGATTACAATTACAACACAGCCGGAAGGGGCAACGGTCACTCTTTTCAGAAACGGTGAACCTCAGGTTCTTGGCTTCACTCCCCTTAAAGATGAGTTGACAGTTGGCAAAGTTGAATTTCTGGTAAGAAATGCTGGTTACCACGATTTTAAGTTTTCTGCCGAAATTGAGGAGGGAAAGCCTTTTACCCGTTCAATTGATTTGCAAGAAATAAAATCAAAGTTTAGCACCGCAGAAGTGGAAAAAAGTAAACCTGTTATTTATCCAACCGGCCAGCTTTTTGATATTTGCGGAAATTTTTACCAAACGGTTGTTATCGGGGATCAGGAATGGACCGTCGAGAATTTGAGAACAACCAAATTCAATGATGGAACAGAAATACAGAAAATTACTGACGGAAACGAGTGGAAAAACGACAGAACCGGTGCATATTGCACTTATAATAACAGAGGCGAGTTTGCTGATTCAGTCGGACTCCTGTATAATTATTTCGCAGTTGAAACAGGTGAACTTGCGCCGGAAAATGGTGGCTGGCGGGTACCAACTGAAGCAGACTGGGAAAAATTAATCCTCGCGGCAGGAGGAGATTCGGCTGCCTTGAACCTGAAATCCAAGCTCGGTTGGCCAGGAAAAGGAAACGGAACCAATAATTTTGGATTTTCAGGTCTTCCTGGGGGCTGGCGAAGCAGCAATTCGTTTTTTCATTATGGCAAAACAGGAAACTGGTGGACAGCAACTGAAAGTAATTCTGAAATGAGCAAGGTGGTGATCATGGACTATCGTTTCAGTGCCGTTGAAAAAGACAGCTACCCTAAATTTAATGGTTTCTCGATCCGTTTAGTCAGGGATCGGTGATCTCTTTATAGAATTATTTTGCGATAAGTACCGGAAAGTGGTGTTTTTCGCAAATATTCTCCCCGAACAAAATCTAAAGCATATCCATTTCCCGATAAAACTTGCAGTTAGGAAACCGCACAATGGGCGATTGAAAAGCTCTTTGAAAGATCAAAATTAATAAAGTTCTAAGTTAGCAAATTTGGCATTACCCTTAACCTTGATTAATATTGAAAATACCGAATTATAAAATCGATGGAATCTACCAATGAAAAATCCTTCCATATTCTACAGTAACTTATTCATTTTATTGTTGTTCCTTTTGCCGTTTTCCTGCAAAGAAGCACCTTCTGATGCTCCCGAGTTGGTTTCAAAAATTACCGGAAAAGTAACAGATGGAAAAACCAACTCCCCGTTAACCGGAGTTCAAATTACGACCAACCCCGTTACATCCTCCGTGATAACCGGACAAGATGGAAATTATACCATTTCAGGCGTTTCTACTGGACAATATGTCGTTACTGCTAAAAAAAGCGGATATAATGACAATACAACAAATGTAAATGTGGTAGAAGGTAAAACTGTAAATGCTGATATCCAGCTTATTGAAGAAGGATCAGAATTACAGGTTTCAACATTGACACTCGATTATGATACAGGACTTACCAACTTAACTTTCACCATAACCAATAAAACTAAAGTGGGTACCGTAACCTGGCAGGCTGAAGCCAACCAACCCTGGGTAACGGTTTCACCAAAGAATGGAACCACAACGTCTGAAAGTGATGTCATTTCAGTTTCAATATCCAGAACAGATCTGGCTTACGGTAATTATTCAGGCCTGATCAGCGTAAGTTCTGACTATGGCTCAAAACAAATCAGTGTGGTAATGGTGGTTCAAAACCCAAGTGCACCCCAATTAAGCGTGATTCCGACAACGGTTGATTTTGGAACTGCAAACAACAATCAAATTATTTCAGTAAAAAACACCGGGACGGGAAACCTGAACTGGACAGCAAGTGCCAGTGTGAGCTGGATTTTGGTTTCTAAAACCTCAGGAACGACAACTTCGAACAGCCCGACAAATCTCACCGTATCAGTTAATAAATCAGGTCTTACTGCAAATAATTACGAAGGGTTACTCCTTTTCGAATCAAATGGTGGAAACCAATCCATTTTGGTAAAAATGGCCGTTGAATCTGGAACATTGAATGCTCCCACGCTTCAGTTAATTGGAACACCTTCCAAAACCAGTATTGGTATAGGGTGGACCAAAATCACGGATTCCAATTTTGGACAATACAAAATCTTTCGGTCTATTATTCCTGGGGTTACTGAAAGCTCCACTCTGGTTACCACCGTAACCCAAAGTGACGCTAATACCTTTACTGACAACAATCTGAGTAATGGAACCGCTTATTACTACCGGGTCTTTGTTTACAACAAAGCAGGTGTTGGTAGTGGCAGTAATGAAGTCAGCGCCTCGACCCAAAAACAATTAGGAACGTGGGTTGCAACCACTACAATACCAAATGTCTCTTATAGTTACTTAACACCAAACTCACTTTTTGCACTTTCAGAAACTGATGTCTGGTTCGTGTTCAGTAATGAAATCTGGCACTATAACGGTACATCCTGGAGTAAGAATTTTACAATTACTGGTGGAAGTCTAGGATCCGTATGGGCAATTAACTCCAACCTTGTTTATGCTATTGGTTCATCAGGAACAATCTATAAATATAATGGGGTGACCTGGTCAAAAGTCACGACAACTGTAATTGGAACAAGTAATCTCTATGACATGGTTGCGACTTCTGACAAAGATATTTGGGTAAGTGGATATAGCGCTTTTTTCCATTTTGATGGAACAACGTGGACTAAATTTTCAGTTTCTGCATCTTATATTGTAGACATGGATATAATTTCCTCAGATAACATTTGGGCGACAGATAATGGCGGCACGATTTTTAAATACAATAGCGTAGGATGGGCTTTAATAGAGGGTATTAATAAAACTTATTTTTCCACAATTCAAGCCATCTCAAATAATGATGTATGGGTATCAAATAATTATCAACGTTCAGGATTATTTCATTATGATGGCAATTCCTTTTCGGGTGATTATAAGCTTTCATCAGGGTCGACTTATAGTGAAAGGAATACAATTGAAATGATTTCAAGTAATGAGGGCTGGTCATCATTTAGTGATTATACAAAATTATCTTATTTCGATGGCAACCAATGGTCTGATGTGACATCCCCAATATCAAGTTCAGTTTATTGTATCAAAATGCTCAATAGCAAAAACGGCTGGGCAGTTGGTGGTGGCGGGCAAATTTTGAGGTATAAAGAATGAGAACCAAGTTCATATTTTTTCTGATTAGTTTTTCGTCACTTTGTCTGGCACAACCCATTTGGGTTTCAAGGGTACCAGAAGGATTTGAAAATAATTACTTTACGGGAAGAGGGGTAAGTTCAACTTCGCTGGTTGAGGCAGAACAGGCTGCCTTGGTTAACGCTGTTTCAGAAGCTATTCAAAATAAATCGATAACGATTCAGGTGAATAAATCTCTTCATTCTGTCACAAGAGAAACAACTAATGATTTTTATCAGGCAGATGAACTGGTTAAAGAAATCAATATTTATGGAGAATCTCAAACCCTTACTGGCTTAAAACGGGTTGAAACCTACTATGAAAACAACAGGGGTCTTTATGAAGCCTGGGTTTTGATTTCATTTCCTAAGATAAATCCAACCGAACCACCCACAACATCCAGCCAAATATGGAGATCTTTTCTGTTACCGGGTTGGGGTCAGATTCACACCAACCAAACCTGGAAAGGATTATTTTTTACCGTTGCAACCTTGTCAGGGGTGACAGGTGGGGTCGTTTTTGATCAGTTAAGCAAAGACTCAAAAATTAAAGCTTCAGGATCCCGTACTCAGGCAAGACGTGATTTTTTCAATGATGAAACCAAGAACTTCAATACAATAAGTAAAATTGCATTTATTTCTGCCGGTGTACTTTATATCTGGAATGTTACCGATGCAATTACAGTAAAACCAGATGAATGGCTGTATGTGGATCTAAAGCTTGAAGGAAACAAATGGGTTGCAGGGATTACGGTTCAGTTTTGAAAGTTTGTTTTTTAACCAACACAAAAGATGTGTCTTAACCACCTTTTTAATATACCTACAGCTCCTGCTTCTCTATCAACTTCTTCTTGTTTTTCTTAAAATTTCTACTTTAATCTGAAAAAATAAAATACGTTTGATAAATCAAAAGCCCTCCGGGTGAATACTTACGAATGCTTTGAAATGGGTGTTAAATTTACCAGGGAAGGAATTGATACATTATTTTTAAAAATTGGTATGCAGAACCGTTGACACTGTTTAGAAAAACCAGTATGATTCCACTGTATAAAATTTCAGGGGAAAAGATGATTAGAAAACAAGAACGTCCGGAATTACTTCCAGGGGACTGTAAATACGACGAAAATATTAAGGCTCAGATTCGCTCTTATAAGGTTTATAAGGATGATTTATTTCTTCAATATTTTCTTGGATTTGAGCAAATTGCTCTATATCACCACGAGAAACCTTCCTTTTCATTTTATGAGGATGGTATATTAAAAATTGTCACACTAAACGGAATGCTCCGGTCAATTTACATGTCAAAATCTGAGGAAAAGGATGAATCCATTAAATTCTCAAAAGAATTAATAGACAAAATTCGCTACAATGTTATTCTGGCCTCATTGTATCAAGTTTTCCAGAGGGATAATGGGGGACTGGCTTATCATAAGGATTCCTGTTTTGCAGCTTTAAAAGGAATTGGGTTCGATTTTTCATTGTGTTATTCCCATGGGAAAATATACGACCAAATCGTACTGGATTTCGCAAGACATATTAGAATAATACTCAATCCAATAACTGTACGTGTTCCCAGATTCGAAAATGATATCCAAAATAGGTTTGTACCCCTCCTGAATTAAATTAGAATCCCGTATACTCTCTTTTAATTATATTTAAATCTTTTATATCTTTTAAGTGGGCTGTAAACCATATAATAATAATAACATGCGATGAAATCAGGTGTGTTTCTTTGGTGCCATCCGGTGTGCCTGTTAGGTGAAACAGGTGTGTGAGTCTGGTGATAAAAGGTGTAAAGATTAGGTGTTGGTGTAAAGATTAGGTGTTTCGAAAAAGGGTTAAAACTGCGAAAAGGTGTAGAAAATAGGTGCCTGTTATATGTCCAGGTGTGAAGATTGGGTGTTTAGGTGTAGAGAATAGGTGCTAAAAGAGTATAATGAACCCCGATTACACCTAAAGATTACACCTGCTGGCCTGAAAACGACCCGAAAAGCACCAGTTAACACCTTATTTATACACCATAGCACCTAAAATATACACCGACTTACACCAAATTTGGGGAACAACTCGAGTTTAATGGCAATTTTAAAATACCTCACGAGTAATTGCACCTAAAGTACACACCTTTCTTTTTTGGAAATCTACTTTCAGAATAATTTCAAATTTGTTACCTTTTATCAATGGAAAAAGCAGAAAAAATTCAGAAGTTTAAAAATGCCGTTGTTGTTAGAAAGGCCAATGACCTTGCAACTGCAGATTTTTTATACAAAGAAAGCCTGGATGAGGTCACGAGTCGGTTATCTGTAACTGAAATGAAGCTTTTAGATCTGATGATTTCCAAAACAGAAGCTGTTGATGATGGTGATGCAAGGTCGGTAACCGTAAAAGAATTTGCCAGATCCTTCGATATTAACAGTCAGAATATTTATACCATTGTCCGAAGCGCTGCCATTAACTTCAGTACGTCTGTAATTGAAATCAAAGATGGCCTGGATGGTGGTAAAGATTCCTTCCACCGTATCAATATTTTCTCGGAGATCAGTTACCTGAGCCGGGAAGGAATGATGATTTACCGGTTCAATCAATCCATTCTTCCGCTTATATCCAACCTGAGAAGCAAATATTACTCTTATTCACTGGATCAGATCAAAAACCTGAAATCCCAGGCATCCATCCGGCTGTTCAATATGCTGAGTCAGTGGAAAAACATGAGCCATGTTAAGTTCCGGGTTGATAACATGATCAGAATCATGTGTACCGAGAATATTCCGTACAAGGAGTTTAAAAGGGCTTACCTCAACAAAGCGGTTGATGAAATCAATTTGAAGACCAGCATGGAAACTTCCTTTCTGGAAGAAAAAAAGGGAAATAAAGTTGTTTCGCTTTTCTTTTCAATAAAGGAGAAAAAACCTTCAGCATCTACCGATCAACCGATGTCGCCTTATCCTGATCATCGGGTTGAGGGAAAGCTGGTATCTGAGGCTATCCGCACGCAAATCGATCAGATTGAGCTTGTCAGATACTTTCATAAATGTATCAATGATGAAGAACATTTTTTTGTCAAGGATATGATTGCTGCAAAGTATGGACCTCTGTATGAGTTTTCCGCAAACGATATTCTCGGGATTCTCGAAAAAAACCCGATGGTTCGTGGAATATTGATTCCGTATTTAAGAGCAAACGGCGTCAATCTGGAGTATTAGTCAGATATTTAATGCGTATATAATATATCTTATGTAAAGTAGTGTAGAATACATTCCTTTTGGTCATAATACCTCTGAACACAAGGAGGTATTATATGAATGTCCGGCATATTCGATTTGCTATTATTGATTTGTCCCAGTTATTGATCGTTGTATATCCGCAGTACTGGATTCTGATCATTGTTGTTGCCGTTTTTGCGGATAACTTCAAAGAGATGTCGCTGCGGGAAATACGATTCAGGTATAAGCTTTTAAATGCAGAGTTAGATTCCCACCCAACAGTAAAACCGGCTATTGATTCTTACGTTCGAAAGATGAAAAGTAAAAAGCACAACCCCTTTTTTTAAACTTACCTCTCTATTTTCTCCTCTTTTTTTACGCTTGTTGACTGCGACCGATTGGTTAGTAAGTTGTCTGAAAAGTTCATCTTTGGATTAGGATAACCATGGCTGCAATTTATTGCTGATGTCGAACGGAACATAAAAGCCAATTTCTAAATTGAGGTCGGCCGAATGGCATAATCGGATTCTCTAACCGCTTTTCTTTTACTAACACTTCCCTTCCCTTTTGTCTTTACCAAAATTATATATTCCATGACCTGGTCTTGGATCCACATGTGGTTAGGGATAGAAATGGGCTTTATTCCAAAGAAATTCAAAACCAATTATTAATCAAGCCCGCCTCACCGTCAGTAAACGCCATTCTTCACCTGATTGAAATTCCGGTTGGATGATAGAACGTCGATTTATTGTAGGGCATAAAGATCGCGGAGCAATCATGTTCAGAGGTTACAAATACAGAATATATCCAAATTGTGCACAAGCTGCTGTATTAAATCAGATGTTTGGAAACGCAAGATTTGTCTTTAATTGGGCCTTGATGATGAATCTCAACAACCTTCAGACCGAACAAAGAACCCTGTCACCCTTTTTAATTATGAAGGAGCTCACGCGGTTAAAAGAGATACCCGGATATGAATGGCTCAACGTATCAGTCATTCAAAGTTTACAGCAATCCATTGTAAATCAGAGCAATGCTTTCAAGCGGTTTCAGAAAAATAAGTCAGGGTTTCCGAAGTTTAAAAGCTGGCATAATCCCAGGTGCAGAGTTGGGTTTCCACAGAATACCAGAATTGATTTCAACGGGAACAAGATTTCAGTTTTAAAGTTAGGATGGATAAAGGCAAGAATCAGCAGGGGATTTAATGGCAAGATTAAGTCATCAGTCATTGAAAAAACACCGGCCGGAAAGTACTTCATATCATTGACTGTTGAGTTCCCAAATCCAATCGTAAAACAAAAGGCCATTAACCCTTCAACATCAGTTGGTATTGATACCGGTATGAAAACATTTGCAACGTTTTCTGATGGACGAATTATTGAGAACCCCAGGCATATCCATGCTCATAGGAAAAGACTTAGCATTCTTCACAGGAGGGTAAATAGCAAAATCATAGGAAGTGCCAACAGGATCAAGGCAATTAGAGTCCTTGCAGTTCTTCATTCAACGATTGCTAACAGGCGGACTGACTTCCTGCATAAAGTGACGACGGATCTTGCCAGAAATTATGAGACCGTAGTTTGCGAAGATCTGGATCTGCCAGCGATAATTCAGAAGTCTTATTTTTCCAGGGGTTTTTCTGATCTTGGGCTTGGGCAGTTTTATGTACTGCTGAAATACAAGGTTGAACAACGGGGAGGAAACTTCATCAAGATTGGTCGTTTTAAACCCTCATCTAAAATGTGTTATTGTGGGCATATCGAACACGGTTTAAAATTGTCTGAAAGGAAGTGGACATGTAAACAATGTGGCTCAGTTAACGAGAGGGATTTACTTGCAGCAAAGAACATCCTGAAATACGGAATGTCAATATATTGACAAATACACGGCTGGAGCGGCCGGGTGTGCCTGTGGAGATACTGTTAAAAACAGATTTTTTGAAGCAGGAATTATCGAAAGATAAAGTTCAATATCTATGAATTATCATAGTTTACCCATGATTTGTAATCATGGGTGTAAATCAGGTTATTTAACGTGCTGGTCGATTTTGGAGAGATTCGTACGCAAGTAGGGATAAAATTTACCGGCACGTTTTAACCTGATTCTATAATTGACTCAATTCAAACGGCTTAGGAAACCTGAATTGATTTTTTAATGTATTCAATGACAACTTTCTCCAGTACGGGCTTCACTTTTGCCATCGGAGTTTGTTTCAACGCCCACATTTTTATCTTCATGTAATCTTCATGTGGGATATCCAAAGTGATACGAATCGGAGCCTGATTGATTGTTACTGCAGGAACAACTTCTTCTGTTTTTTTAGCTCTTCCCTTCCCTTCCCTGCTTTCTTCCTGAACTTTTTCATTCAAAGTTTCAATCAGGGTTTCAGCAGATGCAACTTTCTCATCAAGCGGTGTTTGCTTTGGGAATCCAAGGGTAGCCATTCCGGTCGTTTTACCAGCTTTTTTTACAGGTTCAGTTTCGGTTGTCTTTCCCATTTTATTTAGTCTCCATTGATTTATTGATTTCCAGGATGACGTTTGCAAATTCGTTGGCGGCAATCGGGTCTGTATACTCAGTAACGCCGAGTCCGGATGCAAGGCATTCTTTAAATGCCACCCGATTGCCCAATTTGGACTCCAGAATCGTAAACGGCATCTCACTGATGACTTTCACCGTCTCGCGGCTGATAACGTTCCTGAAGTCAAATTCGTTGGGTAAAACGAAGGTCTTAATATTTTGGTTAACTGCGGTTGCCACATTGTAGGCTTCCATGAATTTTCCGGTTGCCCAAACATCCAGTGGACTTGGTTTAATTGGGATAATAGCAACATCCGTTATGGCCAGAATCGCTGAGGTTAACGGGTCCACACTGGGAGTTCCGTCAATTACAATCAGGTCATATTCCTTCTGGAAAACCCTGATGTTTTTTAGCAGGGCTTTGCTTTCCCTGATTGCCACGGTTGGAATATTCAATTGCTCGGATCCCCGAACCCCAAACCATGAGACAGCATTGGCGTTGGCGTCTGAGTCAATCAGCAGAACCCTGTATCCTGAGTGCCTTAAATAAACGGCAGTATTTATGGCAACGGTGGTCTTCCCTACCCCACCCTTCAATGAAACTGTTGAAAAAATCATGCTTACCTCATTGTTGACTTACAAATATAAGTAAATAAACGATAAAGCACGCAAGCAAGCGTGTAAGTGATACTACAAATGCATGTGTGATGTTACAAATACAGCAACATATATATGAATGTGTGCACGTATATGCATGCACATAATGTAACGTGTGCAGTATAAATCAAGGCATTAATAGCACGTGCTAACGTGGCAATACTTATACATTGCATTAAGTATATAAGTATTAAATATTATAGGAACTAATCTGAATAGTCTGGCTTCAATAAACCGGCACGCGTGCCGGTTGCAGGATTGCAAAGAAAATAACTATCCTAATTGTCATAACTTACATATCCAAAGTTATAGTCGATCCCCGGTCTAAAAGTTACCCAATTAGACTCTAAAGGTTGTCGGTGAATGAAGTGAAAAAAAGTGATTTGAAATGAAATAACACTAGCATTTCAGCGGACTTTTCCAGAACTCTGTTTGCAAGGATAAAGTAATGAATTCTCAGAATTGCCTCAAAAAAAAATGTCTCAGTCAAGATAACAGTAAGCGAGCAATTGACAGTGCAGAGTTACGATTTCGTCTCAAGAGTTAGTAAAAAACACTGTCAGTTGCTTGTTTTTGATTTTTGAGGAATTGAAAAAGCTCAAAAAGGGCGATTTTAATGTTCGAAAAATATTTTTTTATTGTTTATCAGGGGGGAAATCGCAGTTAGAGTATATATAAATGCGGTTTTGCTCGGACTAACTATTTCCAAAAAGTACCTTGAATTATTAAGATTGCAGTTTTCTGCAGACAGAAAGTAAAAAAGTCAGTGAGCTAAAAGGGGAAAGAAAATCCTGGATCCAGCAGATAATTTACTCGGTTGAGAAGGAGATCATATTCTGCGCAGGGTACGCAAAAATTTAATCAATTCCCTGAACAGAAATCTTAACGATGAATCTTAGAAAAAGTACAGAACACCCGTCCTTATTTTTGTGAAGCAACAGAAGCAGAACAGGCACGCGTGCCGGTTTATTGTCTTTCGGATCAATAGTATTGAATCAGTCAGGGAATCCCACCTATAAAGTATATTAATTTTTAGAGGACTATGACTTGAACAATCCAAAACTATTTAAGGTTACCAATTTAATTCATTGACAAAAAGAAAATTTGGGGAATGAATGCTAATAAAACATAAACCTCAGGTTTTCTCCTTGTGTTCATTTACAAAAAGAAAGACTTAATCGAAAGTTAATTACTTAATTTTGACCTTGGGTTGATTTTATGAAAACAGATATATATAATGGCATTTTAATAATATTGTAATATATCACTCCCTTCCTATGCAAATTTCTTTTGATTATTGCAAACAAAGTATTTGAGGTAATTATGCGATTTTTTAGCACGCTTCTTTTTCTTTTTCTTTTACCTCTTTTTGGTAATACGCAAGGTTTAAAATTACCATACCCTATCATTTTTGTTCATGGTTTGGATAGTGACTACAAAACATGGGAAGAAATGATGTATTATATGAAGTTTAATTTCGGAGTAACATCTTATAACTCAGGAGAAAGTGTTCTTCATTTTATTCCAAATGCCTACGGAAACTTAAGGAGTATAGAAGGGCCGGATGGAATATATGGCACCACTGATGATGACGTCCTTTTTTTAACATTAGACGATAACGGAAATACTGTAAATACGATTAGTAATGGTAATTTATACCTTGTTAATTTTAAAAATTTCTGGAATAAGGATGCTGAAAACCCAAGAATAAAAATTCTGGATGGAGGAAGCCCTACGTTTGGGGGTATAGGAGAATCTGATGGAAATGAGTCAGCTATTATTAAGCAAGGGTATGCACTAAAAATTGCTATTAATAAAGTATTAGCAGCAACAGGGGCTGAAAGAGTAATTTTAGTTGGACACTCCATGGGTGGTTTAGCTATAAGGGAATATTTACAGCGAACTGATGAAAATGGATCTCCTAAATGGTGGGTTAATAAGGAAGATATTAGTGAAGGACACAAAGTTGCAAAAGTTGTAACAATTGGGACACCACATCTTGGGTCAAATTTGTTTGAGAATTTATCCATTTATGGAAAAAAATCAAATAGTGATAAAAACCCTTTAAAAACAAATATCCCTGATGTGAATTTATTTAGTGAAGCAATCCGGGATTTGCGTTACAATTATAATGACTTAGGGTTACAAGGCAGATATCTTTTTGGAGGAACGGAGAATGCTGGAGATTGGTATACCTTTGGCTTTCATAATTTTGATGTAAATTGTGATGGTGATCAATTGGATCTCGTTGTTGGTATAAATGAAGGTGAAGATGGTACAATTGATAACCCTTCTATGAAATTACCAGTTACAAACATTAATTATATATGGATTACCTCCGATGATCACACCTGGGTTTATGAAAATGGTGGTGATTGGGTAGTAAATCTCCATAGACAGTGGCTACATAAAAACAACAAATCATATCCACTCAATATATCAGACACCTTGTTAACCGATAAAGCACATTGGAATGAAACAAGTGATTGTTTAACTCTATTAAGAGGAATTGATGAACCTGAATTAAAAGAGTCCGCTTTTCCTATTCAATTAGGAGTTCGATATAGCGGAAATATTACTCCAAAATATTCAGGAATAAACATTGATACTGATTGTTTTAAATTTAGTTTAACTAAGAACACTCACCTTTCGTTTTTTTTAAATAAATTCAATCCGGAAGAAGAAAATGCAGGGTTAACAGGTTTTGAAATATTGAAATATTTAAATAACGAAATTGTTTACAAAGCAACTTTAATTGATGGGTCTTTTTCAGATTCTCTTCCTGCCATAATCCCAAGCGGGGACTATGTACTTAAAATCTTAGGTTCAAGCGAAAATAAAACAGGGATTGGCGGATATATTTTCGAAGTTAAAGAAAAGTCTTCAACTTACGAGCCGAACAATACCCAGGCCGAGGGAACGCTGATAGCAGTAGGTCTTGATGGACAGACGCATCAGATCGAGAATGGGAATGATGTGGACTGGTTGAAGTTTAATGCA
>Ga0209460_1001422_pt1 | contig 13896 bp, 14 predicted proteins | sample EBPBio132013_DNA_FD_185868 | JGI IMG/M metagenome (GOLD analysis project Ga0209460, IMG submission 185868) | Wastewater treatment Type I Accumulibacter community from EBPR Bioreactor in Madison, WI, USA - Reactor 2_5/13/2013_ DNA (SPAdes)... | ecosystem: Engineered > Bioreactor > EBPR >...
TAAGTGGTGGATGATTATTTTAAGCCCTCACCCTACGATGGTACGTTCGCAGGCTCACTCCACCATCAGCCCTCTCCCTCAGGGCGAGGGACTTTAAAGACTTTTATGGTTCATTTTGCGATGAAATAGACACAAAATGAATTTCCACCGCTTCGTGTGGTGCTACCACGAATGGCCTCACAATGTCATTATAGCACAAAAATTCTGATTTGATGGTTAGAATATGCAAACTTTGGACGGCAAAGTTTTGACTGTTACCGTACCGTCCAACCGCCATCGACGGTGAGGACAGCGCCGGTGATGAAGGCGGAGTCGTCCGAAAGCAGGAAGGCGGCAGTCGAGGCGATGTCGTCCGGCTGCCCGAACCCCCCAGTCAGCGGCTGCAACTGCGGCAAACGCGCGAGGATATGCTCGTCGGCTTGGGCGCGGCGGCTCATGGGTGTGGCAATCAGGCCGGACGCGATGACATTCACCCGTAGGCCGCGCGGGGCGTAGTACGAGGCCATCGAACGCGAGAGGCCGACGACACCGGCTTTGGCAGCAGCGTAGGCGTGAGTCGCAAAGTCCTCATCCCCGCCGACCAAGCCCAGCACCGAACCGAGGTTGACGATTGCCCCGCGCGTTTCGAGCAGCGGCGGCACGGCGTACTTACACATCAGGAACATGCTTGTCAGATTAAGTTCCATCGTCGTGTGCCAACCGGCGAGGGTCGCCTCATGCACGGGGCCATCGCCAAAGCGGCGGCCGCTGCCCCCCGCGACGTTGAAAAGGCCGTGCAGCGCACCCTGACGCTCGGCGACTGAGGCCAGCGCTTTTTGGACGCTGGGTTCATTGGTGAGGTCGAGGGTATAGGTGGCGCAAAAGCCGCCCTTGATGTTGATTTGTCCGGCGGTGTCGTCAAGGCCAGCCGAGTCGCGGTCAAACAGGATGACGTACGCGCCCTCGGCAGCGAGGCGGATGGCGGTGGCGCGACCGATGCCGCTGGCCGCGCCGGTGACGATAATGTTCTTGCCGGAGAAACGTTTAGAGTCCATATTAACCCCCACCCCAGCCCTCCCCCGTGGTAACAGGGAAGGGAGAAACACACTGTAAGGAATAAATTTTGGAACGTCTATATGAGTGATTTCCGCAGTACGTAATGCGTATGCCCCGGCGGATAATCGGGCAGTTCAGCGATAACATGGTAGCCGGAGCGCTCATAAAAGGGTCGCGCCTGAAAACTGAAGGTCTCGACATGCGCGTTATGACACCCATAAGCGCGGGCTTCATCCTCGGCCATCCGCAGCAGTTTCGCCCCATAACCCTGTTTGCGTAAGGTTTCATCCACCCACAAAAACTGGATGTGCATCCACGTTCCCCACAGGTTTGCCGTCAGACCGCCGTACAATTTTCCGGCTTCATCGCGCAGGAAAATACACACGGGTTTCCAATCGTGGTCACCTGTCGCCGCCATGTTGAAGGTGTTGATCGCTTCCTCAATCGCCAGAACATCCTCCGCACGCGCATCCGGCTCGGATGAAATCTGGATCAGCGGCATGATTCGCTCCCTACGGAAACGTGATGCTTGTAATTGATGTCGAGGGCGCACAGCCGTGCGCCCCTACACAAAACCTTTGCGTTCTTTGTGGCTTTGCGCCTTTGGGCTAAATCTCTTACGCCGTACCCGTGAGTTCGCGGCGGACAATAGCTGCGCCCTGCACCATCGCGGCAAGTTTGCCCTTGGCTGCCCAACGCGCGGTTTGGCTGAAGCCGCAGTCGGGTGTGATGCTCAACTTATCGGGCGAAACATAGTGTAACGCGGCACGGATGCGTTCGGCGACATCTTCCGCCGTTTCGACATAGTAATTCTTGACATCGACCAAGCCCGCCGCCAGTTCTTTGTCGCTGGGGAACTGCTCCCACAGGTCGAGTTCAGCCAATTCGCGGTTGGCAAATTCCAGCGCGTATTGGCTGACGTTCATATCAAGGATGTGCGGGAACAGCGGCTTGTAGGTACGCTTGGCGACCGGACGACCGACGAAGTTACCGAAGCACAGATGCACACCGATCTTAGCATTCACACCCGCGACGGTTTCGTTGAACAGGTCAACGAAGGCTTTGGGGCTGTGGGCATGAACGGCATACGAAGGCTCATCGACCTGAATGAAGGTTGCGCCTGCCGCGACGAGGTTCTTGAGTTCGGTGTTGATGATGGCGGCGAGGGCGTGGGCGACTTCCATGCGGTCTTTGTAGATACTGCCGGGTTTGATGCGCCCCGCGAGGGTATACGGGCCGGGGATGGGCATCTTAATGGCGCGGGTGGTGTGCGTCTTGAGGTACTCATATTCCGGCAGCAAGCCGAGACCGTTGGGCGCTTTGACTTCTTCCACCGCGACGTAACTCTCGCGCTGGTCATGCCCGACGACACCCATTTTACGCTTGGGCGGCAGTTCACCGAGGCCGGTCATATGCCCATAAAATTCGGCGGTGAAGAAGCCAATGCGGCGCATTTCGCCATCAGTGATGACATCGACTCCGGCTGTTTCTTGGTCGTGCAGCGCGAGGTTCACCGCGTCGTCCTGCGTCTCGCGCCAGTCGTCCGGCCCGTATTCACCGCGCCCGACCGCCGCCAGCGCCGAGTGCAGCCATGCCGGCCACGCATACGAGCCGATGACACTTGTGTAAAGCAGCGGAAGTTGATAATCTGTCATTTCGTTTTACCTTTCAGAGGATTATTCCCGATGATTGAACCTGTCTTAAAAGGGCAAGCGTTACTGGACGACATCCACGCCGCGCAGCCGCAAGCCGGTGAAATCTGCATCTGGTGGCTGGGGCAAAGCGGCTACGCCCTGAAAACCCCCAACAGCCTGTTTTACATCGACCTGTATCTTTCTGAACATCTCACCACAAAATACGCGAACACCGAAAAGCCGCACATCCGCATGACCGAAGCGCCCCTGCGTGGCGCGGCCATCACGGATGCCTACCTGATCTTCGCCAGCCACAAGCATTCTGACCACCTTGACCCCGGCACGCTGCCGGATTTGTTCGCCGCCTCGCCGGATGCACACTTGGTACTGCCCGCGCCGCTGGTGGAACACGCGGTCAGCATGGGTTTGCCACATACCCGCCTCATCCCGACGACCGGCGACGAGTTCTTCGAGGTCGGCGAACTCGAGGTGCGCTCGATCCCCGCCGCGCACCCGACCTTTGAAACCACGCCGGAAGGGACTTACCCCTTCGTCGGCTACCTGATCGAAGCCGACGGCATCCGCCTGTACCACAGCGGCGACACGCTGGTGTATGACGGATTGGCGAACCACCTGCACGCCTTCGGGCCGGACATCCTGTTCCTGCCGATCAACGGAACGGATGCCCGCCGGAACGAGCTGCATGTGCCGCCCAACATGAGCGCTGCCGAAGCGGTGGCGCTGGCGAAGCAGATCGGCGCGGGGACGGTCATCCCGCATCACTACGACATGTTCACCTTCAATACGGCGGACGTGAACGAGTTCGCCAGCCTCGCGACCGAAGCCGGAGTCCGGTTCAAAGTGCTGCACGCGGGCGAACGGTATACATATAGGAAAGGCAGTTAAACCGCCAAGTCGCCAAGAACGCCAAGATCAATGCAGAGATTAAAGAGGATTTTCATGTAGGGGTTTGCCGACGGCAAACCTCTACAATACCCTCCACATTTCTCTCCGTGTCCTTTGTGTCTTTGTGGTTAAATTTGCATTTGTCTTTACCCGCCGTAGACCTGCTTGATGCGGTCGCGGAAGTCGTCGTAGGTGCGCTCGAACAGTTCGTTGGACTTCTCACTGCCGATGAGGACGCTGCTGGTCAGTACCAGCGGCGGCTTGCCCATCGCCGTGAGCTTTTGGGCAACGGCGACCTTGAGCGCGTTGACGATCAGCGCGTAGCCAATGGTCGAGCCGGGGCCGACCGGATACTCCAGCCCTTCCACCTCCACCAGCGCGTCACCTTTGGGTGTGCAGTTGTCAATCACGATGTCGGATACATCCGTCAGGCGTTTGCCGCTTTTATGCTTGGGCGGGGTTGCCAAGCAGTGATCGACCGACACCACGCTGATGACTTTCATCCCCCGCGCCCGCGCCCCCAGCGCCACATCCATAATCACATTGTTCACGCCGCTGTTGGAAAAGATCATGAAGCAGTCGTAGGTGCGAAAGACGAAGTTTTGCAGGATGGTTTCACCCAACCCCTCCATCTTCTCGATGAGCATGGCCTGACGCTGCCCGTTGGAGCCGACGACCTGCGTGTGGAAGGTCATCGACAGGTCAATGATGGGGTGAAAGCCGGGGAAGCTGCCGTGACGTGGGAACATTTCCTCGACCGGAATGCGCGAATGCCCCGTGCCGAACAGGTGGACGAGGCCGCCCTGCCCGATGGTATCGGCGCAGAGTTCGGCAGCTTCCTCGATCTTGCCCATCTGCGTACTGCGGATGCCATCCACAATTTTTTGCGCGGCATCCAAGTATTCTAAAGCGACGGTGGTTGAATCCATATTGGCTCCTAAGCTGTGGTTGAGAGGACGGTCGCGCCGGAAAACAGCGCCCCATCTGCCCGTAAACGCGCTTGCAAATCGGAAATGTTCAGCGCGGCGGGTGCGGTATCGGATTGGGCGGCGAGGGCGGCTGCGGTTCCTGCGGCTTGCCCCATCGCCATACACTGCCCCATGCTGCGTACCGAGGCGTGTGCATCGTGATCGGCGGAGAGGCAGCGTCCGGCGGCGATCAGGTTATCGACACCCTGCGGCAGCAAGGCGCGGAAGGGGATGTCGTAGGTGTCGCCATCCGGCACGTATTCCCAGCGGGTGCTGCTGCTGGCGTTGTGGTCTTCAATCGGCGCGCCACATTGGGCAACTGCGTCATCAAACTTCCGCGTGGTCAGCACATCCTCGCGGGTCAGGCGGTACGCGCCCCACATGCGGCGGGTTTCGCGGATGCCGATATGCGTGCTGAAGTTCAGCAGATACGCGCCTTCGTAGCCGGGGATTTGCTCACGCAGGAAGCGGGTATATTCGAGCGCCTGTTTGCGGCCCTCAACCTCGGCGTTGGTCAGTTCGAGCGGGTTGGTCGCGTCCACATTGGTCACGCGGGTCATATTGGTGACGACCACATCCGGCAGCGGCGTGGCGTGGATGCTGCCTTCCTCACGCGGGAGGCGGTAGTCGCCGGAGATGTTGGCGGCCTTCATGCGGCTGATGAGTTCATCGCGCTTGATGGCCTGTGCGCGTTCGAGGTTCACCCCGCCGAGGCGAAAAGTGGTGGTCAATGATTGCGCTTCGTGTCCGTCCGTACCGGCCATCTCAAACGGTGCGCCGCTGCGGAACACGAGATCGGCATCGCCGGAGCTGTCCACAAATACCCGCCCTTTGATGAGGCCCAGCCCCTGCTTGCTGGCGACCACCAAGCCCGTGATGCGCTCGCCATCCATCAGCACATCGACGCAGAAGGTGTGCAGCAGCAAGCGCACGCCGGACGACAGCGCCGTTTGCTCCCACACCACCTTCAGCGTGGTCGGGTCATAGGTGACGGCCTGCCCTGCACCGTAGCTGCTCGGTCGTTCGAGTACCATGTCGTACGACTTGAGGCGTTCGACAATCTCCCACGGGATGCCGTCGACCACCCGCGCCACATCCCTGCCGGGGGTGTAGAAGCCGTAGAAGGTATCGAGGACGCTGGTGGACGTGCCACCGAGGTAGCCGTAACGCTCGACCAGCAGCGTATCCGCGCCGGTGCGGGCGGCAGCAATCGCGGCGGTTGACCCCGCGCTGCCCGACCCCAGCACCACGACTTCCGCCGCCGCCAACACGGGCAAATCCTGCGAATAAGTTGGCATATCGCCTCCCTATAGCTTCCAAACGTTATCGCGCTGCGCCGCATGAGGCTAAAGCCATCATGCTAGGCAGAGGGACAAGTGCACTAAAGGCACTTCAAATGACTCATTCGATGAATGACTGCATCTACACAATCTTTCAGCCTGTTTCTGACTCGGTACTCGGCACTCAGAACTCAGTACTATTTTCTTGCTGGCTCGCCCAGATCGCCGCGCCGATGAGGCCGGCCTCGCCGCCCAGCGCAGCCGGAACGAGCGTGAACTTGTCAGCAGGCACAGTAACGACCCGCCGTTTAATCTCAGCGGTAATCGGCTCCATAATCCACTTGCCCAACTGCGCCAAGCCACCGCCGATCACCACTTTTTCCGGCGCGAGGATGATGACGATGTTGGAGATGCCCACGCCGAGGTAACTCCCCGCCGTTTTCAGAATGTCCTGCGCGACGCTGTCCCCCGCTTCGGCGGCTTGAGCGATGACTTCCGGCGTGATCTTGTTGAGGTCGAAGTTGACCAACGCGCCGATTTGGGTGGTGATGCCCTGCGCGACGGCTTTCATGCCCATCGCGGCGATGGCGGGGCCGCTCGCCAGCCCTTCCCAACCGCCGGGGTTGCCCGTGCCGTCCGGTGGGCCGTGCATGTCGATGGTGTGATGCCCGAACTCACCCGCCACGCCAATGACACCGAGGTACAGCCGCCCGTTGATAGCGATACCGCCGCCGATGCCCGTGCCGAGGGTGATGCCCACGCACGAAGCCGCGCCTTGACCCGCGCCAATCGTCGCTTCCGCGAGGGTAAACGCCCGCGCATCGTTGACGAGGTACACCGGACACGGCAGCATCCCGCGCAGAATGGGGATGATGGGCTTGCCGTACCAGTCACCGGGCAGGTTGGGGATGACCCAGATGACACCTGCCTCGGCATCAAAGGTCGCCGGAACCGCAACACCTACACCTGCGATTTGCTCGACCGGCACGTTGACCAGCGCTGCCAGTTCGCGCACGAGTTCGGCGATGCGTTCGATCACCGCGTCCGGCCCGTTGTGCGCCTGTGCCGGAATGGTCTTTTGGGCGCACATGGTCAGCGTGGCGGCATCCCACACGCCGCCCGCGATCTTTGTGCCGCCCAAGTCGATGCCGATATACAAACTCATAAGGTATTTCCTAAGACGGACGGCATGTATGCCATCCCTACAACAAATCCAAATGCCACGTCTTGCCTTCACATTTTCGATGTAGGGACGCGATACATCGCGTCCGTGCCTCCACACAAAAGATTATTTAGCTAGCTAATCCGCTGAATAACCTTGCCGCTGGCCTTTTCCTTGAGGATCAGCTTGTCGCGTCCGTCCGGCATCTTCTCGGTTTTAATCAGGTAGTGGTCGGCATCATAATCCTTAAGGACATCCTGTTCGGCGGTTTCCGCGTCGCCGCGCCAGTCGTCGAGGATAACCGGTTCCCAGCGTTTGCTCTTGGCCGAAAGCAGCGCCGCATCCATGATGGCGTTCACGACATAACCATCATAGAAATCTTCAACCGGTTTGCCGCCCTTATCCAGCGAGTCCAGCATATCGGCGAACATCTCGCCGTAGCCCAGCGACCCGTTCTCGTCGCCCACAGGGAACATCCAGCCGGTTGCGCCTTCCGCCTTCTCGGCGACATACCCACCCTCGCCAACCGCGCTGAACATCTCGAAGCCGGTACGCAGCCAGTGGTTCAGCCAGATTGTGCCTTCGGTGCCGGAAACCTCGTCGCGCAAGTCCATCCCACCGCGGAACGTCCAGCTCACCTCGAACTGCCCAATCGCGCCGCTGGCATATTTCACCAGCCCGACCGCGCTGTCCTCGGCATCAATCGGGTGAACCTGCGTATCCGCCCAGCACATGACCTCAACCGGCTTGACGTTTTTGCCGATGAAACTGCGGCTGATCTCGATGCAGTGGCAGCCGAGGTCGATGATCGCCCCGCCACCCGACTGTTCCTTATCCCAGAACCAATCGCTGTGCGGACCGGGGTGTGTTTCGCGCGAACGCGCCCACAGCACCTTGCCAAGTGCGCCGTTCTGTGTCGATTTGATGGCCTTGCGCGTCTTGGGCGTGTATACCAAGTCTTCGAGGTAGCCGTGAAAGACACCGGCTTCTTCGCACACCTTCAACATGCGGTGGGCTTCGGCAGCGTTGCGCCCCAGCGGCTTGGTGCAGAGGATGGCCTTACCCGCCTTCGCCGCCGCGACCACCGCTTGCTCGTGCAGGTTGTTCGGCAGGCCGATCACCACCACGTCCGTTTCGGGGTGGTTGATGGCTTCTTCCATATTCGTCGTCCAATGGGGAATATTCCACTCACCCGCGAACTTGCTGGCGCGGTCTTCCGAGCGTGAGTAGACCACATGCACTTGGTCGCGGCTGCGGAGGCCGTGCAGGGTGCTGGTGTAAAACATGCCGATCAAACCCGTTCCGAGTACCGTCACTTTATGCATAAAAGACTCTCCTATAAGGTGTATTTCGGTCGCTTTAATTTTGCTGGCAGCGCCCATAATCCGGTCAATTGGCTGCCAATTATCCTAATGTTTAAATGTCCGCATATTTAGCATAACACATATCCAAATGTCCTACCACATGACTAACCATACGACCTCGTTTGAACGCCGCGAAACATGATACTTTAAAAAAGGAAGTAATAAGCTATGGAGGTTTTGTATATGCGACGTATCGTTGGAATCGCCCTTATCCTCACACTGTTGACCGGATTCATCGTGTTCGCACAGGATACGCCAGCAACCACCCCCGAACCTGAAGCCACAGTCGATATGACGGGCGACACCGCCCCTGCTCAAGATGATGCAGCACGGCTGGTTGTGCCTGAAGGTTTTACCGTGAGCGTGTTCGCCAGCGGGCTAATGAAGCCGCGTTTGATGACCCTCGGCGAGGATGGCAGCTTATATGTGGCTGAACAAGAAGGTGGACGCATTAGCCATTTAGTCGATGCAGACTTTAATGGTGTCGCCGAAACGGTGATGGTTATTGCCGAAAATATGCCGATTGCCCACAGTGTCGAATGGCACGACGGCTGGCTGTATGTGTCCGAAGGCAACCAGATCGAGCGTATTCAGGATGCTGACGGTGACGGCACGTTTGAAGCCCGCGAACTGGTGACCGATAACATCCCCGAAGCCGTTCACCATATGACCCGCACCCTGCACTTCGGCCCCGACGGTATGCTGTATGTCTCGACCGGTTCGAGCAGCAATAACAACCCCGAAACCGACCCGCGCCGTGCCGCCATCCTGCGCTTCAACCCGGATGGCACCATTCCGGCGGATAACCCGTATGCCACCGATGCTGACCCGCTGCGCCAGCCGATCTGGGCAGAAGGCTTGCGGAACAGCATCGACTTCCTGTTCACGCCTGATGGTCAGCTCTGGGCAAACCACAACGGCAGCGATGACCTCGGTGATGACACCCCGCCCGAAGAAGTCGTGATTAATGTCGAAATGGGTAAACACTACGGTTGGCCGTACTGTTACACACCGGCTCAGGGCGCGGTTCCGGCTGGCACGGTTGATGTGCAGGACGAACGTGTGCCGTTCGGCGGCCCGCTCACAAGCTGCGACCAATCGTCACCGGCGCTGTTCACCGACCTCGCTCACTCCGCGCCGATTGGTATGACGTGGTACGACGGTACGGCGTTCCCCGAACAATACCAGAACGGTATTTTCGAAGCCTACCACGGTTCATGGAACAGCGGTGTCCCGCGTGACTGCGCCGTGCAGTTCATCAGCGTCCAAGATGGCCTTCCGGTTTCATCCGAGCCGTTCATGACCGGCTTCCGCGACAGCGCCGAACAAAACTGCGCTGATGCGTGGGGTCGTCCGGCAGGTGTCACCGTTGGCGCGAATGGTGAACTGTTCGTCAGCGATGACCAGAATGGGAACATCTACGTCGTGACGTACACCGGCTAATTTGTCGATAAAACGGATTTATGCGACATTAAAGGATGGGGTGATAACACCTCATCCTTTTTGTTGTCTTTTTAGGAGATAACGTGATGGCGAAGATCATCGTGAACACAGACGACGCACCCAAATCGGCGGCCTACAGCCAAGCCGTTAAGGCAGGTGGTTTGGTTTTTGTTTCCGGTCAGGGACCGTTTGATCCAGAGACGGGCGAGGTGGTTGGGGAGACGATCCAGGAACAAACGGCGCAGTGCTTACGGAACATCGAAGCCATCCTTTTAGCAGCCAACAGCTCCCTTGCTCAAGCCGTGAGCGCGACCTTCATCTTAGCCGAGGAAAGCGACTTTCCGGCCATGAATGAAGAATGGCTCAAATGGTTCCCGACTGACCTTCCTGCTCGGCAAGGGGCAAAACTGCCCATCCGCCCCAAAGGGATGAAAATATCCATCGCGCTGATTGCAGAAGCCTAACTTGCCCGATGCGTACAAAGAGACAATGGTTCGCTATTGTGCTACACGACCAGTTGATACCCACCTACAATATTCTTGCTGCCAACATGATAGAAGATAATCTGTTTACAACCGACTGGAGTTATTGATGACCGACTCAATACGAGACCTGCTGCGTATCACTGCTGACCGCGCCGCCACCTACCTCGAAACACTCGACCAGCGTGGGGTTGGGCCAACGCCCGAAGCCGTCGCCCGCCTGAGCGAACTGGACGAGCCGCTGCCGGACGCACCCTCCGCGCCAGAACATACGCTGGCGGTGCTGGATGAAATCGGCTCACCGGCGACCATGGCGATTTCGGGGCGGCGCTTTTTCGGCTTCGTCATTGGTGGCAGCGTTCCGGCGGCGCTGGCGGCCAACTGGATGGCGGGCGCGTGGGATCAAAACGCGGGTTTGCGGGTTGCCTCACCCATTGCCGCCAAGCTGGAAGAAGTCGCGCTGCGCTGGCTGCTCGATATCCTCAAACTGCCGGGTACCGCAGCAGGCGCGTTCGTGACCGGCGCGACGATGGCAAACTTCACGGCGCTTGCGGCAGCCCGCCACGCAGTACTGGCGAAGGCGGGTTGGGATGTCGAGTCGAACGGCTTGTTTGGCGCACCGCCGATTACCGTCATCGTCGGCGCAGAAGCTCACCCGACCCTATTCCGCAGCCTGAGTATGCTCGGCCTCGGTCACCAGCGTGTCGTCAAAGTGCCGGTGGACGATCAAGGCCGCATAATCGCCAGCCAATTCCCGGAGATTAGTGGCCCGACCATCGTGTGTACACAAGCGGGGAACGTCAACAGCGGCGGTTTTGACCCGATTGCCGAAATCTGCCAGAAAGCACACGCGGCGGGTGCATGGGTGCATGTGGACGGCGCGTTCGGGTTGTGGGCGAACGCGACACCCAACCGCGCTCACCTGACCGCCGGAGTAGCTGATGCTGACTCGTGGGCGACTGACGCGCATAAGTGGCTCAACGTGCCGTATGACTCCGGCCTCGCCTTCATTCGCGACCCCGAAAGTTTGCGCTCGGCGCTGCGGCTGACGGCGGCCTACCTGCCGGAAAGTGACACGCGCGAACCCTCGCAGTTCACGCCGGAACTCTCGCGGCGGGCGCGGGGTACGGAAGTCTGGGCGGCGCTGCGGTCGATGGGGCGCTCAGGCATCGCTGATTTGATCGAGCGGAACTGCCAGTTCGCCACCCGTTTCGCGGAAGGCTTGAGCGCGGCGGGTTACACCATCCTCAACGACGTGGTACTGAACCAAGTGGTCGTCACCTTTGGCAACGACGAGAGCAACAAACGGGTAATCGCCGGTATTCAGCAGGAGGGTACCTGTTGGTGCGGCCCGACCCACTGGCGCGGGCAGTCGGCGATGCGGATCAGCATCTCGTCGTGGGCAACCACCGCCGAGGACGTGGAACGAAGCCTCGCCGCCATGCTCGAAGTCGCGGATGAGGTGCGCGTGCCGTAGGGCATTCATAACTACGCGGATAACATACGCCGCGTTGTAGGGAGGAGGCGTGCCTCCTCCGTTCTCCTTGTATTTACCCCAAAAGTTTGGACATTCTAAAAAGCCGTTTGAAAAGGAGGTTTGGGGTTCATCGAATGCGATGTATCGCGTCCCTACATTAAATTCGCCTCACAAACGCGCGTTTTTGTAAGGCAGCATACTTGCTGTCCGGCATTTTCAGAACTTCTCAAATAGTTTCTAACCATTTCCGCTTGACAAATTGAACTTTTGTTCTATAATAGAATTGCGGAAAGGAAATGGTAGCACCACACTAAACGGTGGAAATTCATTTTGTGTCTATTTCATCGCAAAAGGAATCATAAAAGTCTTTAAAGTCCCTCGCCCTGAGGGAGAGGGATTTAGGGTGAGGGCTTAAAATAATCATCCACCACTTAAGGTAGTCCTACCAAGGAAATACTCATGAGCCAGAATGCGCCGCAGCGTTTGTATCTGATGCAGGTTGGGTCGATGCCGGAATACCAGATTCCGATTGTGTGCTATCTGGTGCAAACCGACGACGGTCAGAATATCCTGATTGACACCGGCCTACCGGAGGTCATCCCCGACGATTCGTCCGAGTTCGAAAACGGCAAGGACGTGATCCAGCAGTTGGCGAGCATTGGCCTCAAGCCGGAGGATATTGATACCGTCATTTCGACCCATTACGACGGAGACCATGCCGGACGACATGCGTCATTCACGAAGGCGGGGTATGTTGTGCAGCGTTTACACCACGAGGACGCGCAAACCAATCCCCGTTTCGACTCCATTCGCGCCGAGTGGGATCAGCCCATCGAGCGCATCCGGCTGGTGGACGGCGACACGGAACTCCTGCCGGGTTTGGAGTTGATCGAGACCAGCGGGCATGTGCCGGGGCATCAATCGGTGCTGGTGCGTCTGCCCAAAACAGGGGCGGTTTTGCTGACGATTGACGCGGTACCCTTCGGCGGGGGCTTTACCCGTGAGCCGCAGGAGGACGGCAGCAGCCCGAACGGCGAAGCAGGCCAAGCCAGCGTGGTCAAACTGCTGGATCGGGTCGAGCGCGAGCATATCGGGTTGGTCATTTTCGGGCATGACAACGAACAATGGTCAACGCTGAAAAAGCTGCCGGAGTATTACGAGTAAGAGAGCTTTTGCAGCAACGACAGCAGCGGCAGACCCTATCGCCACGGCGGCTGCACGGGAGCATTTTGCCGCAGTTACGCCAGTTCAGCGGCAGCAGCCGAGCATCCCGCCAGCATAAAAACCCAATTGGCGGTGCGCCGCCGCCGCCGCCACAAAACGCTTAGATGTGCTTCTCGTAGGCCAGCAGCATGAAATCTTCGACCGGTTCGGAACCGACCCGCACGTAGCCAAACTTCTCGTAAAAGTGGTGGTTACGGGTAGCGTAGTCAGGGGTATCCAACGTCCACACAGTAAATCATCGCTGAGGTTTCAGGTATTGAACTTACGACTTGAAACTTGTCACTTCTCACTGCCGGACGCTGCGCTGACGACCGTAAAGCGTGAGCAAGGCCAGCAAGATCGCACCAAGGATGACGAGTTGGTAGGCTTCCTCCACCCGCAGGGCGAGCAGGAGCGAATCGACCACCTGAAGCACCAACGCGCCGGCCATCGTCCCCCAATAGCTGCCCTTACCACCCGCCAGCACCGTTCCACCAACGACCACCGCCGCGATAGACGGGAACAAGTACGGCTGACCGAGGTTGAGGAACACCGTTTGAGTGAATCCGAGTAGGACGAAGCCGCCGAAAGCCGCTAACGCGCCGCTGAGGACGTAGGTGAGGATGACCACTTGATTGACGCGAACACCACTCAGGCGTGCCGCGATACGGTTGGTGCCAACCGCGAACAGATGCTTACCGAAGGTCGTCCGTTCGAGCAGTACCCACATGCCCGCGCCGAGCAGCAGCCACAGGAAGATCACCCCCGGTACTGGCCCGACCAGCGCTTGCGACAGGAGCTTACCCATCGCGGGAGGCGTTTTACCAATGAGTTCGCCGCGTGTATAGAAGTAAATGAAGCCCGTAACCACACCTGCCATGCCGAGCGTGATTACTAACGGGGGCATTTTGAGTAAGGCGATACCGATGCCGTTGAGAAAGC
>Ga0209460_1001428_pt1 | contig 13783 bp, 10 predicted proteins | sample EBPBio132013_DNA_FD_185868 | JGI IMG/M metagenome (GOLD analysis project Ga0209460, IMG submission 185868) | Wastewater treatment Type I Accumulibacter community from EBPR Bioreactor in Madison, WI, USA - Reactor 2_5/13/2013_ DNA (SPAdes)... | ecosystem: Engineered > Bioreactor > EBPR >...
GCTTGATTGCTATGATACTTCGTTCGCTGCGTCGCAGCAATTTCGTGCCGCTGACAGACCGTCCGAGGGTGATCGGACTTTGCTCGCGGCACCGAGCCGGGCGGGGTCCGCTCCGGGGCTCCACCGGTAACCGAAGGGCGCGTCGCCGGCCTTCCGCTTCGCCATCGTTGGCGGGGAATCGTCGCCGCCGGAACGGCCGGCAATTGCCAGAACCGGTCGGGCGGCGCACACTATGTCGGTTTTCCGATTGGCGATGGATTTTTTGGAGTAAGTCAGATGAGCGAAGCGATTCTTGGTTTTCTGCGAGCCAATGCGGAGCAGCTCGATGTCGACATGGCCGAGGCGCTCAACATTCCGCTTGCCGAGTTACGCGACGAGATCGCTCGCCTTGCGGCAGCTGGAGACGTGATCTGCTGCAAGGTGACCCGTTTCATCGAAGGCCGCAAGATCGAGGGGATCAGCTGCCGCTTGTCCTGCGATCTGCCGACACCGGCGCGCGGCCGGAAGCCGGGGGTCAAGAAGGACGACGACGCGGAAGCCCCTGTCTTCTGAGACGGCTGGCTCCGGGTTGCGACGCAACGCAGGGCCAGGTCGATCGTCGCACCGGCCCGGAGGCAGCCGCCCGGGCAGGTCGGGGGCTCCTCCGGCTCGCTTACCTGAGCAGATGCAGGTTGAAGTGCCCCTTGATGAACTCCTGGAACTTCTCGACACCTTTCAGCGCGATCTGCAGCCTGCCCAGTTCCATCATGTTCAAGCGTTCGAGCGGGATGTAGTTGTCCGGCTTGCGCCCTTCGCACACGGCTTCCACCTGCCCGCGCAGGCGCATCAGCACCAGGAAGTCGAAGCTTTCGGCAATGTTCTCGGCGACCTTCCTGCTCAACACCTTGTCCTTGACCAGCGCTTCGAGTCGCTGGTGGGTGCTGCCCTTGAGCTTGCCGGCCTGAATGGCCAGCGCCTTGACCCCTTCGGAAATCGCGAAGATGCCGGCCTTCTTGATCTCGAGCATGCCGGAATGGTCACCGCCCTTTTCGCCCTTGATCTTGCCGAACCAGCCGATCGGTGGGGCAAAGCGCAGCGTATTCTCGACCATGCGCATCAGGAACAGCTTGTCGCGTTGTACGTACTTGTAGACCTGCGTCTTGAGCTCGTGCTCGAAAGACGGGTCACCGAAGATCGTGCGAATGTCTACGAAGGTTCCACAACTGAGGACGTTGCTGGGCGTCGGTGCCTGCAGCCAGCGGTCGAGCTGCTCCTGCCACTTGCCGAGGCTACGCCGCCATTCCTTGTTGTTGGCCATGATCCCGCCGGGACAGGGGGGGATGCCGATGGCGACCAGCGAATCGATCAGGATCTGCGAGAATTCTTCAATCCGGGCGATTTCTTCGGCGGCGAGCTCGTCGCCATAGACGATGGCGTTGTCCTGATCGGTGAGCAGCGTCTGCTCGCCGCGCCCCTCGCTGCCGAGGACGACAACGGCGAAGCGCTGGGGCAGGTCGGCAAAACGGTCTTCGGTCAGCAGCGCGATCAGGCGCAACAGGATCTGATCATTCAGATGAGCAATCATGCGCACCATGTTGCGGGGGCTGGTGCCGCTGCCGCTCAGGTGCAGGACCAGACTTTGGATCCTCGAGAAGACATCTTTCAGTTCGCCAAGGTCCCTGGCCCTCTCGATGTCGAGCACGAGTTGATGCGGCGAGTGCGACTGCAGGCGGATGATGTCGCTGTCGGTAATGATCCCCGAGAGCTTGCCCTTGCCGTCGACCACCGCCAGGCGATGGATCTTCTGCCGCGACATCTGGTAAAGCGCTTCGTAGAGGAGATCGTTCTCGCCAATCACCGCCAGGGGGCTGTTCATGATGGCGCGCACGGCGATTGCCGACGGGTCGACACCGGAGGCCACCACCTTGTTGCGCAGGTCGCGATCGGTCATGATGCCGCTCGGCAGCTTGTTGTCGCAGACGACGACGCTGGAGATGTTCTTCTCGCGCATGATCCTGACGACGTCGACCAGCGCATCGTCGGGTCCGCAGGTCACCACCGTGCGCTGGCAGAAATCCCTCACCGGGCGAAAAAACTGGCCTTCTTCAGCCATCGGTCGCTGCTCCTTGTTGTTCGATTGTTGTGTTGTTCCGCTGGCGCGCGCGGGCGGCGGCTGTGGCACTCGGCCAGCCGGCCGAAGGGCGCAATTCTAGCATTGGCGAGCGGGGTGAGGCGTCACCGGCGCGGCAACGAAGAGGAAGAACGTGAATCCTGCTGCTTCATGACGGGGCACGATGGATCGAATGACTACGACCACCGAAGGTGCCTGAAGGCTGGTCAACAGCAGCTGGCTTGAATTCGAGACGCCCTGCCGGCCCAATTGATACTATGTGCCATTGGTCGGACGACTTCAGTTGCTCGGGTATCAATAATCGTACGCTATAAAATCATACGCTTGCCTGCTCTGATGGCGGGCTCAGCGCGTGTCGTCATTGGTTTCATTTGATTTTCCCGCGCAGCATCCGGCATCGGCTGGGACCCACTTCGGCCAGCGTCGGCTACCCGTATTGACGATCAATCCGGTCTCGGCCAGCCTCCGCAGCAGGTTGTGGATGCGGTTGAGCTTCTGCTTGGAAGTCAGCACCTCCGGCAGCTTGTCCACCAGAAGCCGGTCGATGTCCGTCCTTGCCACGGGCGCATGCTCTCGTACGAGCGCGACGATCATGTCCTGGTAGTACTGGCTGTCGAATCCGCGGTCGCGTATGTGCTGCGCTTTTTCGCCGACTGCCGCGGCAACGCGGCCGGCGACGAGAAGGTTCGGGTAGCGCCCTTCCACCAGATTGTCCGCCTTGAGCCGCTTGCTGTCGTCGGCCGAGATGCGCTGTCGCTTCTGCACCTTGTCGAGCAGAATGATCAGACCGAGATCGAGATCGGTGCGCGCCATCAGCATTCGCGTGTAGCGCTCGTCCAGAACCCGTCCGCGCAGAGTCAGCTTGACCCGCTCAGGCGCCGACAGGTCGAAGTCGGGCATCGGAAAGAAGCGCTGCCGCTGCTTCTGGAACATGCGCTTGATCCCGCCGCCCTGCGTGTCGATCATGTTCAGGTTGACCATCGCCTCGGCGAGGAAGGGGTTTCGGTAGATTTCCAGTGGCGCGTCCTGCTCGATCACCGTTTCCACGGTTCCCGGCAGGAAGCCACCGACGTTGGTCAGCAGCAGGGTGTCGGGGGTCTCCACGACCTGCACCCGCCCGCGTAGCCCGTAGTCCTGATGGGCAATGCAATTGTGCAGCGCCTCGCGAATGACCCACGGATCGTACTGCGTGAGCTCGATCGGGAAGAGCGTGCCTTCCGGCAACTCGCGCACCGTGAGGTTGCGGATACAGGCCAGCACCGCGTCGACGTTGAGTAGGAACGGTGGGCCGAAGTGCCGATAATCGAGTTCCTCGTTGCGGTCGTTCTTCAGCAGCCAGGTGATTCGCGTCACCGCCGGCGCCATCAGGGCCGACGATTCGGGATGGCCAAGGAGCAGCAGCGCGGCGTTCGTCACCGCGCCGCGAATCGTCAGCTTCGCCTTGTTCAAAAAGGTCGTGTCATCCCAGCCTGCCACCGCTGCTGCTTGGGCAGGGACCTTGGTGGTGAACTCGGCACGCGCTTTCGCGATGGCACGCGGGTCCAGATCGTCCAGCGTCGCCTGTTCGCAGACCTGCGCGCTCCAGTCCACGCGGCGGTGCCAGATTGCGCGCTCCTTTTCCGGGTACTTCGACAGCTCGGTCTTGCTCGTGCCGTCGCGGACATACGCCGTGCCGTAGAAATGGACCGGACGATCGAACGCCGGATGCACTTCAAACAAGACCACCCGTTTGCCCTGGTAGGTGAATGTGTGGGTTTCAAAGCCCACATTCGGGTGCAGCCCGAGCGACAACCACAGCAAGAGCAACTGCTTGCCCTTGCCTGTTTCGGCTTGCGGATCGAAGGTGGTGCCCACCACCGCATGGCTGCCGTCCTCAATGCCGAACACCAGGTAGGCGCGCGGCTTGCCCAGCAGGCAGGCCGAGTTGGCCAGCGCTGACAGGTATTCGCCGAGCACTTGCGGATCGTGGCGGTTGGCCTTGAATTCCAGCCACTCGGTTTCGCGTGCCTCGGCGCGCAGGCGGTCGAGCAGGGCGGTGAGTTCAGCGGTGTTCATGTCTCAGGTGGATTGAAGAATGCCGATCACCCGGCTGTCACCACTGCTCAGAACACAGGCCCGGGCAACCGCGGAGAGTTCCTTGTCGTCGCAAATCATCTCTCTCAGTGCCCGCAGCGCTTGCTTGTAGCTCTCTCTGGCAATGCCATTCGTCACGTCCGCGTGATACCGGCGAAGTTCCGTCAAATAGCGCTGTATTTGTTCCCAGCAATTCGCCCACACCGCCTTGCGTTTGTCCATGAGCGGCGGAAAGTCGAGGTTGTACCGCTCAACCGAATACTCGACACGAGACTTCTCCCAGCCCTCGGTGACATGTGGCGCGGGAATCGCTCGCCCTTCCAGGTTGAACGAGATCAGCGCCGGATCGTCCGGGTCGACAGGGTCGAGCAATTGCGGATCTTCATGCCGCAGATCTCCGTGCGCTGCGCATCGCGGACAGCCCGCACGCAGCGGAAAGTAGGTGCCCTTCTTGCGGTTGCCAGCGTTGCCGCAGATTCTCAGGTTGCGCCAATCGAATGCGAGCCACCAATAGCCTTCGTGCTCCGTGCCGTCCGCGTCCCTGGCCGATTTCTTGGGCCGGTAGTGCTCGACGTCCCAGTGGCTGAAGCAGTCCTTGGCCTCGGAGAACCAACACTTATGATGCGAGAGCGAAAGCAGCCATTGCTTGATATCGCCCCAGACTGCGCTGTTGGCGTCGATGATTGCATTGCGCGTGGCAGCATCGGGTGCGGCGCCGAGTTGGGCAAGAAGCTGGTTGGCCTTGGTTATCCAGGCAGCGTCCGGTGGGGGCTGGTGCAGGCCAATGTGCCTCATGCCTTGGCGTCCCGGTCAGCGGCGCACTCCTCGGCCAGAATCTCCTTGAGCATCTCGTCGGCCAAATCGGCTTGTTCTTCGATCTCCCGCTTGGAGAGTTCGCTACGAAGTTCGGGTGTGCGCCGCCTGGCCATCGCCGTGGCGAAGGCCTCGAAGTAGGGATTCGGATGCGTACGCGAAACGCCCAACTCGTTCAGTTCACTAGCCAAGCGGATCAACTCGGTGTCTTCGCTGTCCGATCTATCGCTCTTGCCGAGCAGTGCGTAGTGACGGTCCAGCTTGGAAAGCACTTCCGGCGCCAGGGTAGACCGCAGCCCGTAGAGTTCGGACTTGAGCAGTCCCTCGACGCCGATGCCGATCGGGTCGTACTCGGGTTCGGCGGCGCTGACCCCACTCTCGGTCTGCGTGAACACGCGCACCTGATTCCTGTGCAGGCTGCCGATCATCAGCGGGTTGTGCGTGGCGACGATGAGCTGTCCCTTCTCGGCGCGGATGTTCTGCTGCAGCAGGTTGAGAAAGTCGTAGGTCCACACCGGGTTGAGGTGCGTGTCGGGCTCATCCAGCAGGTAGAGCGACTCGTCATCCTGCGTGAAAAGCAGCAGACCGAGAACGGTCAGGAGCTGCTGCTCACCTTCGCTCAGTTGGACGAACTTGACTCGACTGCCGTCGCTGCGCTCGACGGTCACCCGCACCTCGTCGATCAGGTCGCAGAGGAAAAGGCTTTCGAGGTAGCCGAACAGGGTCTTCGAGTCTTCGCCGTCTTGCCTGAGCGCGGCCAGCTCGGCCTCGTTCTTGATGAACAGGTACAGCCGCTCGGTGGTTTCGCCCTGCCGGCGCACGTCGCGCTCGATCGCTTCCGTACTACGGATCGGCGCCAGCGCGCGGTCCCATAGCCGGCCGAGAAAGCTCTTGAACGCTCCGCGCGCATACCAGAAGCGCGCGTCACCGTCCGCCTTCTGCGTCCTGTTCGGCGCGCCGCTGCCGCGCCACCAGGGTGTCTTGAGCACGAACAGCGCCGCCTCGAAACACTTGATGCCCAGGTACTTATCGAGCAGCGCTCGCGCGGCAGGGGAGGGCGCGAGAAAGAACGCCAACAGCACGAGCTGGCTGTAATCCTTGCGACAGAAGAACAGCCGCCGCAGCGGGAGCTGGCCGTCTGGACTCTTCAGGATGCGGCCGTAGTGGCGACGCGTCGGGCGGTCGAAGTGCCTCTCCAGGCGGCTGCTCCAGCCGGAGTAGTAGGCGAAGACGTATTTCGGCAGCAAGCGGTCCCGGTCGTTCTGGAATGCCGCTTGCGTGATCGGCTGGCCGTCGACGCTGATCTCCAGGCGTTTGCTCAGGCGAGCGGGATCGGCGTCGATGCGGATCGCGCGCTCGCGGCAGCCGTAGTCGAGCGTGTACGCAAAAGCCGGGGCTCCGTCCAACTCCAGCTCGCGGAAGATCTCGACGATCGCCTCGATCAGATTCGACTTGCCAGTGCCGTTGCTGCCGAGCAGCACCGTCGTTGGCTGCCGTTCGTCGAAGTCGATCGCGAAACCTCGCAGGTTGCGGTAGTTCGGGATGCGCAGGCGATCGAGTCTCACGCTGCTGCCTCCAGCAGGCGCTGTGCGCCGGGCGAGTCACCGCGCCGTTCGTTCAACAGACCCCTCGCTTCCTCGTCCTGGAGCTGGTCGTAGAAGTCGTCGATGTCGAGCTGCGAGGCGGACCATAGCGCTTCGGCGTTCAGCGGGCCACGCTCCCGGAGGATGGCGCTCAGATGCGCGTCAGGGATGTCTCGTCGATTCAGCATGAGGATCTCGGCTTTCTGTGTTTTCGTCTGGCGACCGGCGCCCTGGCGTGACCTGGCCTTTGGCGGTACCGCCGCGCGCGCGGCCCGGATGCGTTCGAGCAATACGCTCGCCGGCTCGTCGTCGGGGTCCTGCGGCACCAGTTCGCCGCGAAAGGCCTTGGCGAGCAGGGCGGGCGTGAGACGGTCAACGTGAGCGCGCGTGGCGGAATAGCGCGCTTCGATGCGGTCAGCGTAGGCGAAGAGTGCTGTGACTCGGCGGACGATTTCGTCTTGTTCATCAAGCGACGGCAGCGGGAGAGGGAAGTTCTTGATCTTCGATAGATTGAGGTTAGGCTGATTTCCGCCTTCCGCGAGATCTCTCATTTCCAGGTAGTTGGCTTGGAGGACAAGCTTGACGAACGCCCTTAGGGCGCGATCGCCGTTGACGATGATCGCGGCGCACGCTTGATTGATTGTGGCGGCAATTCCCAATTCGGTCACCTGACCACGCGTCTTTCCCTCGCCGTACATGGCGACAAGGAGTGTTCCGGCAGGATAGATCCGCAAACGATGGGCGGCGACCGCCGCATTCGTGACGAACTCGTCGGCGGTCATGACGATTGGCTTGGCGGTGGCGGCACTTGTAATCCAGGGTGTACCGGTTGACGAGTAGAACGTCTGATTGGAGCGAAGCGGCGTTGAGCCTGTTCCGATCTGGGCGACCGCCTGAATGCTTGTTGTGGACCACTTGGCACCGACGCTCCTTTCCTCTCGCCACTCTTCGGTCAGCTTGCCGGAGGTGGCAGCGGCGAGGACGGATTGGCGGAAACGTTTGAGGATGGCGGGCACGCGGTCCAGGCGTTTGCGGCAGGGGTCCACCCGCGCAAGGAGCGCGTCGAGTTTGTCGGCGATCCGCTTCTGTTCGTCAAGCGGGGCGAGCGGAACGTCAACCTCTGCGAGCTTGCTTGCATTGACGTTGACCATACCGATTCCCGCCGATGCACCGGCGATTTGTTGCCAATAGCAAGGGCTACACAGGAAGTGGGCAAGATATCGTGCCACAACTAGTCTGGGGTCGGGTATGAAACGAATCAAGTAAGAGGCAAAGATTGAGGGATGAGGAACGCTATCCAGCAGTGCGCTGAACCCGACAGAGCCCGCGCGAGAAATAAGAATGTCACCTTCACGGAGCTTGTATCGTTGTTGGTCTGCAGGGGATTCGTGGCAATAGGGAACGCTTTTCCAGTCGATCGAACCCTTCGTGATATCGGTAGTTCGAAGAAGCTTGGTCGTTCCGCTATCCGAGGCCTTAGTAGTCCAGCCGTATTGGCCTGCTCCCGCAAGCTGACCAAGCCCCGCAGATACCCAAGAGCCGGGAATCCCGCTCACGGAGCCAGCTCCTCAACATCCTCGCCCAACTCCTCGAGAATCGCCCGCAGTTCCTCGATTGCCCCGTCGAGTTCGTCAATCGCCTGGCGGGCGAGCTCCGCCGGCTCGGGCAACTCGTCGTTATCCGTGTCGCTCTCGTCCTTCAGCCACGAGATGTCGAGACTGTCGCCGCGTGCGGCAATCTCGTCGCGCGTGAAGCGGCGGAAGCGACTGGCCCCGCCGGTGTCCTTGCGCTTCGCCAGGCTCGCGGCGCCACCCAACGGGTCGTCGCCGAATGCCGCTTCGAAGGCGGAGAAGTCCTCGGGTTTGAGCAGGGTGCGCTTGCCGAACTGCGGCATGTTGGCGCGCAGGTCGTAGACCCAGACTTCCGTCGTATGACCCTTGTCCGTCTCGCCGCGAGTGAAGAACAGCACGTTCGTCTTCACACCCTGGGCGTAGAAGATGCCGGTCGGCAGGCGCAGGATGGTGTGCAGGTTGCACTTGTCCATCAGGTCGGCGCGGATCTGGCGGCCGACGTTGCCTTCGAAGAGGACGTTGTCGGGCAGCACGACGGCGGCGCGACCGCCGGCCTTGAGGCCGCGATAGATGTGCTGCAGAAAACAGAACTGCTTGTTGCTGGTCGGAAAGGTGAAGTCGGTGCGTGTCGGCAGGCCGCCACCCTTCTTCGTGCCGAAGGGTGGATTGGTCAGGATCAGCGTGGACTGGGGGAGCGCCTGGCCTTCAGGCGAGAGCGTGTCGCCGTAGCGGATGCCGGCGCCGTTGGGGTCCGAGTCCAGCCCGTGCAACATCAGGTTCATCAACGCCAGCCGGTGCGTGTCCTGGACGTGCTCCATGCCGAAAAAGGTGCGGGTGTAGAAGCGCTTCTGCGCGGCCTCGCTGAGCCCGGCAATCTCGTGCCGGGCGCGGATGTAGCGGCTGGCGGCGATCAGGAAGCCGCCGGTGCCGGCCGCCGGGTCCTGGATGACGTCGGCCAGCGTCGGTTGCATCACCGCGACCATGCTGTCGATCAGCCGCCGCGGCGTGAAGTACTGGCCGGCGCCGGACTTCTTCTCGCTGGCGTTCTTTTCCAGCAGGCCCTCGTAGAGGTCGCCGAGTCCCTCGTGGCGCGCACTGTACCAGTCCAGCTTGTCGATTTCGGCGACGAGGGTGGACAGCGTCGTCGGCTTCTTGATGAAGGAGCTGGCGTTGCCGAAGATCTGCCGGACCAGCATCGAACCATGGCTGCCGAGGTGGATCAGTGTCAGCTTGTAGTGTTCCAGCCGGTCCGGTGCCGGTCTGGCTTCCAGATCGTCCCAGCGATGCCCGGCAGGAATCTGTTCCTCGGTGCCGGTTTCCTTGGCCATCTTGAGGAACAGCAGCCAGGTCAGCTCGGTGACGTACTGGTGGTAGGTGACGCCGTCGTCCTTGAGGACGTTGCACAGGTTCCAGAGCTTGGCGACGATGTCGTGGGTGACGGTGGTCATGCGGGGGTGTCGTCTTTCTCAGGCAGCAGGCTGCCATAGTGTATCGGTGAAAGTGTCGAGGATTGCGGCCAGTTGCCCGTCAAACAGGCGGTCGAGGCGGTTGAAGCCGCCGCCTTCGCGCCGGAAGATCAGGTCGGGCTCGTCGAAGGCGGCGCGATCGACGACGAGGTTGGCCTTGGTCTGCGCGCCGATGCGGTGCAGCCACTGACGTTGCGGTGTCGTCCAGCGACGCGAGGCGAGCAGCTTCTGCAGGGCGTTATCGACTCGCTGCTCCCAGGGCTGCAAGGGGTCGCCGATGGCAGCCTGCCGGATGTAGCCGACGATGCGGGCGGCGATGTCCTGGTTGGTCATTTCGCGCCAGGCGGTTGCCAGCGTGGCCTCGCTGAAGCCGGCCCGGTCGAGCTCGAGCACCAGTTCGCGGAGTTGTTTGCGCGTCAGGTTGCGCGGGCGCGTCAGCACGGTCAGCAGGGCCGGAATGTCGTTGCGGTGACTGTTGATGTACTCGCTGAAGGCCTTGAGATAGTCCTCGGGGCGTTGCGCCTGGCCATAGCCGCGTCGGCTGCCAAGTAGGCGGTCCGGGTGGTTGGAGACGAAAACCGGCGAGCCGGGTTCCTCATTCTTGCGGTCGAGTATCTCGCCGAGGTCCGGGCACTGCGTGAACCAGGCGGCGATGTCGGCGAGTGGCATGCCGCGCAGCTTCTTGATGAAGGCTTCCGGGGAGAGGCCGCTGCGGGTTTCGAAATCGCCGGCTGCGTCTTCGCTGAGGTGGCGCTTCTTGCGCTGCAGTTTGGCGATGAACTGGTCGCGCACCAGCCTGCGTTCTTCGTCGCCCGGCACCGTTGCCAGTTCGGTGGCAAGCTGCGTGAAGGTGATTGCCGGGTCGATCACCACGGGACGCATGGCGGTGAGGTTCTGCAGGGCTTCGTAGATTCGTACCGCGTCGAAGATGCGGAAGGTCTCCTTGCCGATCGCGTCACACGGGCGCGTGGCGCGGCCGAGCATCTGCTCGAAGAGGATGCGGCTGCACACCCGGCGTAGAAAGACGAGGTTGCAGATCTCGGGTACGTCCACGCCGGTCGACAGCAGGTCGACTGTGACGGCGACGTTGGGGTTGCGCTCGTTGCGGTAGCGGCGAATCAGTTGCAGCGGCTTGTCGGCGGTGCCGGTGATCCTGATCACCGCGTCGTCGTCGACGCTGCCGTAGTGGTCATGAAAGGCCTGTTTGAGCAAGGCGACGACGAGGTCGGCGTGCGCGTCGGTGGCGCAGAAGATCAGCGTCTTCTGGCGTGACGCGGGGTCGAGTTCGCGCGCAAGGTACTCGCAGACGACGCGATTGAACGGCTCGGTGATGACCTTGCGGTTGAAGTCCTCGATCTCGAGCTTGATGTCGTCGGGAGTGGTGAACAACTCGATCTCGTCGCGCCGCGCGTCGTAAACCGGTATCCGCTCGCCGGTCTTCCAGACGATGCCGTTTGACGACAGTTCGGTCTTGATCTGGACGGGTGGTTCGTGGTCGACCAGGTAGCCGTCGATCACCGCCTCGCGGTAGCCGTAGCTGTAGATCGGTGCGCCGAAGATCTGCGTCGTGTGCAACGCCGGCGTGGCGGTGAGGCCGATCTTCGTGGCATCGAAATAGTCCAGAACGCGCCGATACTTCGAGATGTAGTCGTTGAAACTGCGGAAGCCCAATTCCGTATCGGAGAGTTCGCGGTCGAGCAGATAGCCGCGGTGACACTCGTCGATCACGATGCAGTCGTAACGATCGACGGCGGGTGGTGTGATGCCCTCTCCGGCGTAGAGCACGCGCTGCACCATGCCCTGAACCGTCGCGATGTGCACCGCCGTATCGCTATCGGGAGACTGCTCGTCCAGTTCCTTGATGCCAAAGACCTCGGCGAAGGTTTGCAGGCTTTCCATTCGCGTGTCCTTGAACGCGTTGGCCGCCTGTTCGCCGAGTGCGGACCGGTCTACCAGGAAGAGCACCCGCCGGCAGCGCTGCGTCTTGAGCAGGCGGTAGATCAAGGCAATGCAGGTCTTGGTCTTGCCGGTGCCAGTGGCCATGGCGAGAAGGATTTCGCGCTGGCCCTGGGCGATCGCGCTTTCCGCGGCCTGGATCGCCGCCTGTTGGTAGGGGCGAAGCGAAAAGCCATAGGCGAAGGGTTCGCTGTGGAGTTGCGTGTCCGCACGTTCTTCGTCGCGTTTTAGGAGTGCGGTCAGGCCCTCGGGCGTGTACCAGCCGTCGAGCGCGCGGCCAAGCTTGTCGGGACGGCGCAGATCGCAGAACCAGACGCCGCTCCTGGTGGCGAGCTGGCGCAGATGGGGACGGCCGTTGGTGGCGAAGGCGAAGGGCAGGCGGTAGGGGCTCTCGCTGTTGTCGGTGTTGGTCGGCGTCGAGGTCGCGTGGCTTGCCGTGAAGTCGCGGCTGTAGCGCTTGGCTTGCTGCAATGCCGACGACACGTCGATATTCCGGCGCTTCGCTTCGACCGCAGCCATAGGCTTTAGCCCGACGAACAGCACGTAGTCGGCCGGGCCACTGGCGGTCGGCCACTCGGCGATCGCCAGATTCTTCCCTTTCTCGGGACGCGCACCCTTGGCATAGCGGAGACTGGTCGAGTCCGCCGTCCAACCCGCCTGACGAAGTTGCTCGTCGATCAGCTTGCGCGTCTCGGTCTCGTCGAGGACCAACTTCGCAGCGGCCGCATTGGCCGCAGTCACGAAACCGGCAAGTTTTTCCTGCGCTTGCGTTGCGGATTGGGCTTGCAGCGTCGCCAATTGTGCGGCCAGTGCCACCTTGGCATGGTCCGCTTCCAGCGCCAACTGCTCCCAGAACGCCTGGTCGTCGCGCGCCTCGCGAAGCTGGGAGTCGATTGACTCGAGCTGCTGTGCCACCTCATGGTGCGCCTGTCGATACGTCGCGAGTTCCTTGTTCAGGCGCTCCAGCTCGACGTGCAGTTCGCTGAACTCGGTGGCAGGTACCGCCGGGGGGACGAACGGGCCACTCCTGAAGCCGGGATCCTTGAAGCTACGGTGAAACCAGACGCCGAGTTGCCAGGTGATCTTGAGCGTGGCCAGCGCGCTGCGGTGGTCGCCGGCCATGGCATGGCTTGCCGCGTTGCCGGCGCGCCGGACCTCGCCGAAGAGCTGGGCAATCTCGCGTGTGAGGATGCCCTGGTCCTGAAGGCGACGAATCAGTTCGTATTGAGCCTCCTCGGCAGAGACGAAAAGTCCGATTCGCGTTGCGACGTGCTGTGCGAGCAGTTCCGCCAACTGCCTCAACTTCAGCAGCGACGTATTGGGGTCCTCGGTGAAGTAGCGCTCCGCCAGCAAGCCCAGGCGCACGAGCTGCTCGTCGTGCGCTTTGAGGTGGGAAAAATTGCTGGGGAGAGATGCGAGGGGCTTCATTGCTCACGCTGCGCGGAGAGTGTCGCGGACGCTTGGGGTGCTTCCCGCTCGCATTCACCGCGCTCTCCGCGAGCTACTTGTTGGTCGCCGGACCTCGCCCGCTGGTCGCCCTCGCCCCCGCTCGCCTGCCGGTGCAGCGCAGCCTTGGCGAGCAGGTGCGCCGTCACCGGCGCGGTGATGAAGAGGAAGAAGAGGATCGCCAACTCGTGCAGGCTGATGCCGGTATTGGCGCCAGTCGAGAAGAATATCGCCGAAGCGAGAAGCAGCGCGCCGACGCCGAGCGTCGTCGCCTTGGTCGGGCCGTGCAGGCGAGTCAGGAAATCCGGCAGCCGCGCCAGACCGATCGATCCGAGCAGGACGAACAGCGCTCCCAGGACGAGCAGCGCGGCGACGGTGGATTCGGCCACCGTGCTCATTCGATGATGTCTCCGCGCAACAGGAACTTGCACAGCGCGACGGTGGCGACGAAGCCGAGCAGTGCCACCAGCAAGGCTATCTCGAAGTAGGCGGTGCTTGCCTGGTCGATGCCGAAGAGCACCAGCAAGGCGATGGCGTTGATGCCCAGTGTGTCGAGCGCGACGATGCGATCGGTGGTGTCCGGTCCGCGCAGCAGTCGATAGAGACTGAGCGCGAGCGCGGCGCCGATCAGCACGAAAGCGATCTCGACGGCGGTATTCAGCATGCAAACATCTCCTTGAGCGGCGTTTCGTAGCGATCCTTGATCTCGCGGACCAGAGCCGGCGGATCGGGGGCGTCGAGAGCGTGCACCAGCAGAATCCAGCG
>Ga0209460_1001433_pt1 | contig 13734 bp, 11 predicted proteins | sample EBPBio132013_DNA_FD_185868 | JGI IMG/M metagenome (GOLD analysis project Ga0209460, IMG submission 185868) | Wastewater treatment Type I Accumulibacter community from EBPR Bioreactor in Madison, WI, USA - Reactor 2_5/13/2013_ DNA (SPAdes)... | ecosystem: Engineered > Bioreactor > EBPR >...
ACCCGAACGTACCGGTTTCCCATTTATAAATTAATCAATTCAAGGATTCACTCATGAGCTATCAATCTATTCTCGAAACTATTGGCAATACCCCTCACGTTAAACTAAACCGTCTTTATGCAGACCGGAAGGTTTCAGTTTATGTTAAACTTGAAAAAACCAATCCGGGCGGAAGTATCAAAGATCGTATTGCCCTTGCCATGATCGAAGATGCTGAAGCCAAAGGCATTCTCAACAAAGATTCGGTTATTATCGAACCGACTTCAGGCAATACCGGTGTCGGACTTGCACTTGTTGCTGCCGTAAAAGGCTATAAACTCATTCTGGTCATGCCGGAATCCATGTCAATTGAACGCCGCCGGCTGATGTCGGTTTATGGTGCATCGTTTGAACTCACACCCCGTGAAAAAGGAATGAAGGGTGCCATCGAAAAAGCAAAAGAACTGGCTGCAGCAACTCCCAATTCCTGGATTCCGCAGCAATTTGAAAATCCGGCCAATATTGCCATCCATTCAAAAACCACCGCACAGGAGATTCTGAAGGATTTTCCTGACGGACTCGATTATATCATCACCGGCGTTGGCACCGGCGGTCACATTACCGGCGTTGCAGAAGTCCTGAAGCCCTTATTTCCAAACCTGAAGGTTTTCGCAGTTGAACCTGCACTTTCACCGGTTATTTCAGGCGGCTCACCCGGACCTCACCCGATTCAGGGAATTGGTGCCGGTTTTATTCCAGCCAATCTCCATACCAATATTCTTGATGGCGTGATTCAGGTTACCAAGGAAGAAGCTTATGAATTTGCAGGTCGTGCTGCCCGTGAAGAAGGCATTTTCGCCGGAGTTTCGTCTGGTGCCTCCTTGGCTGCAGTTGCAAAAAAACTTCCTGAAATTGCTGACGGCGCCAAAATCCTGACTTTCAATTATGATACCGGTGAACGTTATCTGTCTATTGAAGGCCTGTTCGCTTAATAATAGAACCATTTGATTTCCTTTATGTTGTCATCCCCGCGTAGGCGGGGATCCAGCATTTTCCCCTTTTCTCCCTACCCCTATAAAAGCCCTTCCATTCAAACTATTTTCTATTTCAAACAGATTCCTGTATATTTACGCCTAATAAATTAAGGAAATAGTAAAAGACTAATTAATCTATTAAAGAATTTAATAACCGGTTAATTCCTGCTCCAATGCAGATACCAATGTTTAAATTGTCTTTCTACTAACTACTACCTACTGTCTACTAAACTACTAGTATCTGAAATTATGAAAGCTATACTCGTTTCCCAGCCTGGTGATACATCCGTCATGAAACTGGTTGAATTACCTGAACTGACCCCAAAAGCAGGCGAAGTCCTGATCAGGGTAAAGGCGGCCGGCGTGAATCCGGTTGATACTTACCTACGTGCAGGAATTCAGGGTTACAATCCGGCCTGCCCCTACACACCCGGAATTGACCTTGCCGGTATTATTGAAGAAGTCGGCGAAGGCGTCGTAACCCTGAAAGTTGGTGACCGGGTTTACGCTGCCGGAAATCTGACCGGTTCTTATGCAGAATTCGCACTTGCCCGCGCCACTCAGGTTTTTGAACTTCCCGAAAATTTATCTTTTGCTCAGGGTGCAACGCTTCATGTTCCCTACGGAACCGCCTATCGGGCCCTGATCCAAAAAGGATTTGCCAAACCCGGTGAAACCGTGCTGGTACACGGCGGAACAGGCGGAGTCGGTATTGCAGCCATTCAGCTTGCCCGCTGGCAGGGATTACAGGTTATTGCATCAGCAGGATCTTCAGGGGGTGCATCTCTGCTCAAATCAAATGGTGCTGGGGCGGTTGTAGATCACACCGATCCTGATCACTTTGCATCTATCATGCACATTACCGAAGGCAAAGGTGTTGATATTATCATTGAAATGCTGGCCAATATTAACCTCGGGAAAGATTTAACCCTTCTGAAAACCTTCGGCCGGGTTGTGGTTGTCGGCAGCCGGGGTCCGGTCGAGATCAACCCGAGAGAAATCATGTCACGCGATGCAACCATAACAGGACTTGCCCTTCGGAATGCAACTGACGGTGATTTCAGAGCCATTCACCTCGCACTTTCTGATGGATTCAGATCAGGTCAATTAAAGCCGGTGATCGCCCATGAATTTGCATTGGAAGAAGCCGCCAAAGCCCACGATACCATCACCAACACCCGTGCCATGGGCAAAATCGTTTTAATCCCTTAGTGGTTCGACCGCAGAGGCGCAGGGAACGCAGAGCGGGGGGATATTTTTTTAATTTCTAATTCATTGATTCATTGAGTCACGAATCATCGTGACTCTGCCTTTCAATTGCATCACCATTCAAAACCTCCATTCTTCCTCTGTGAGAACCTCTGTGTTTCTCTGTGGCTAAATGAATTTTCTTTTTCGTTTAACTCCAACCTGTATTTGCCTTTTGAATTAAACCCAAAAAAGAAATTTGTATTCCTCCTCCTTCCTCTGTGAAAACCTCTGTGTTTCTCTGTGGCCAAATGAATTTTCTTTTGCGTTTAACTCCAACCTGTATTTGCTTTTTGCATTAAACCCAAAAAAGAAATTTGTATTCCTCCTCCTTCTTCTGTGAAAACCTCTGTGTTTCTCTGTGGCCAAATGAATTTTCTTTTGCGTTTAACTCCAACCTGTATTTGCCTTTTGCATTAAACCCAAAAAAGAAATTTGTATTCCTCCTCCTTCCTCTGTGAAAACCTCTGTGTTTCTCTGTGGCTAAATGAATTTTCTTTTGCATTTAACTCCAACCTGTATTTGCCTTTTGCATTAAACCCAAAAAAAAGAAATTTGTATTCCTCCGCCTTCCTCTTTGAAAACCTCTGTGTTTCTCTGTGGCCAAATGAATTTTCCTTTGCGTTCCCTGCGTCTCCGCGGTCTCTTGAAATTAGAATTTACGTTTTCTTCCCGATAACCATATAATTTTATCTTTTTCCTTCCGATATTTGAATATTCCTATTTCAGAGATAAATCCATGAAATTCTTCAACCTTTTTCTTCTTATCCTTATGGCAATACCATTTTCCTCACCTGCCCAACAAGAATTTGTTCCGCAATGGTCAAAATCAGCCATTTGGTACCAGATTTTCCCTGAGCGATTTCACAATGGCGACAAATCAAACGAGCCAACCATAGATTATGCCGGGCTTTCCTGGCCGTATGATATAAAAAGTCCGTGGCAAATTCACCGGTGGACTTCAGACTGGTATCAGCTTCAGCCTTATGAAAAACTAAACAAAAAAGACCTTCATTACAACCTGATCCGCCGCCGGTATGGCGGAGATTTACAGGGAATTATCGACAAACTGGATTATCTGCAATCACTCGGTGTCAATGCCATTTACCTGAATCCTATATTTATGGCTCCGTCTCATCATAAATATGATGGTATGATGTTTCACCATGTTGACCCGTATCTTGGGCCTGATCCACGTGCAGATTTAAAGAAAATAAGTCAGGAAACACCCGACGATCCCTCAACCTGGGAATGGACTGAAGCGGATAAATTGGCATTGAAACTCATTGCCGAAGTGCACCAACGTGGAATGAAGATCATTTTTGACGGGGTTTTCAATCACATGGGAATCAACAGTTTTGCTTTTCAGGATGTGAAAAGGAATCAGCAAAAATCCCGTTTTGGCAACTGGTTCACCATCAAATCATGGGACGATTCTGTAAAAGGAACCAAATTTGACTATGATGGCTGGTTTGGAGTCAAAGAACTCCCCGAACTGCGTGAAGATGAAAACGGAATTGTAACCGGACCCAGAGAATACATTTTCGCTGCAACCCGCCGTTGGATGGATCCGAATGAAAATGGAAACGGAAATGACGGGATTGATGGGTGGCGTCTGGACGTTGCTTTTTGTGTGAAACATGCCTTCTGGAAAGACTGGCGTAAATTGGTTAGGGAATTGAATCCTGAAGCTTATCTGACCGCAGAAGTGATTGATCCGATTCCGGTGATCAAACCCTATCTCGAAGGAGATGAATTTGATGCCGTCATGAATTATAATTTTGCCTTTACTTCTTCGGATTATTTCATTGCAAAAAGAACCCGGATTTCAACCACTGAATTTGACCGGCAACTGAAAGAACTCAGAGAAGCCTTTCCGGCAGGTGTTGCTTACGTACAACAAAATTTGTTCGGCAGCCATGATGCCAACCGGATCGGTTCAGCCATTGTAAACCGGGATCTCGGTCGTTATGGCGACTGGGGTGAATATTTCGGTAAATCAAAAGCCTCGAATCCGGATTATTCAACCCGTAAACCAACTGCGGAGGAGCTAAAGGTTCAAAAATTATTTGCCATTTTTCAGATGACTTATGTGGGTGCCCCCATGATTTATTACGGTGATGAAGCCGGCATGTGGGGAGCCAATGATCCTGACTGCAGGAAGCCAATGGTCTGGGAGGATATGTACTACGATCCGGAAGTTTATAATGCCGACAGCACCCTCAGAAAAAATCCGGACAAAGTCGAATTCAACAAAGACTTGTTTGGTCACTATCAAACCCTGATTAAAATCAGAAAAGATCATTCTGCGCTGTCACTTGGGGATTTCAAGACCCTTCTGATTGATGACAAACAATCGGTTTATGCCTTCAGCCGGACTTACGAAGGGAAAACGGTGGTTGTGGTTCTGAACAATACCGAGAAAAATGCCACTGTTAATTTGAAACTGAAAGGCGTCTGGAAAGATGCTTTCACCAACAAAGCCTTCACAGCCGGTTCCCTTGAAAAAGCAGTGAGTGTCAAAGCATTGTGGGGCTTGATTCTGGTGCAATAGGGAAAAGATAGGCTTAAGGCATAAGGCGTAAGGTGTAAGGGAAAATTCCCCTCTCCTGATAAAATCGGGATTTACAACTTTTAAAGTCATCGATCCGTCAACCGACGGAGAGGGGTGTCCCGTCCCGAGAATCGAGATCGGAACGGGGTGGTTTTGCAATCTGCAACCCGGTCCCTATCCGTCAAATACGCTCAGTAACCACATTAAAGTTCGGGAAAGAACGAAATCATCTGATTTTTCAATAACAGATAGTCTAAATTCTTAATGACAAAAAAAATCCTGCTTGTATTTATCATCTCAATTATTCCAATGTTCCTTCAAGCCCAGGGTTGTGATAACTTTCAAATTCTTATCCAAATCTACAGTGGAACTTCCCAACAAGAAATTGATGAGCTGCTATCTGCAAACAATCTTGTACAAAGTGGAGAACTAATGCTGGATCAATTTATTGTTGCACACAGGATTGGTGTTAAACCCAAAATGTATGCCGATAGTATTGAAATACAGCAATTGGATTCAATTATTACCAATTTAGAAAAAGCTGATAATATTGTTAAAAGTGCTACGAAAAATAGTTATTACAAACCCACTTATTTTTGGCAACCAAAAAAGAAGAATAAATCAAAAAACGAAAATACCGGTTTCAGTACTCCAATAGATTCAATAAAAAGACAGGATTAACACTGATATTAAGGTTGACCATTAAATATTTAATTCAGGAATTACGCCGTGTGTGAAAGGTTTTTTTCACTCAACTTACCACTTACCACATGCCACTCGTTACCTGAATTTCCCCTTCCTTCCTTCTTCCTGCATTTTGTCGTATTTTTCAGTCATGATTTTTCAATTTAACATATTCAATTTGGCAAAAACTGCACTTCTGCTGATCCTGTTTTTATCCCTGCCTGTCACAAAAATCTTCGCTCAGGGTTCCACCATTTGGTTTGAATCGCTGACCAACAATGACGGATTGTCTTCAAATGCCGTTAATGCGGTTGTCCATGACCAGCATGGTTTTGTCTGGATTGGTACTCAAAACGGACTGAATGTCTGGGACGGTACACAGGTCATTTCATTTTACAAAGACACGTTCAGTGACAAAGGTCTGAAAAGCTCTGACATCACCGCAATGGCTGAAGATTCAAAAGGTCAGCTCTGGGTCGGAACTAATGGCAACGGCATTTACAGATTCAACAGAAATCAGGGGTATTTCAATCCGGTGAATCCTTCAGGTTTGCAGACCGGTGAAATTCATTTTCTTTTTCCGGATTCAAAAGGAAATTTATGGATCGGGACTCACAGTCAGGGGCTCTGGAAACTTGCAGCGTCAGACACCATTCCGGTTCTGATTCCAGGTTCACAGTTTCTGCACTCAATGTCGTGGATTACTGAACTTTCTGATGGACAGATTATTGTTGGAACCCTGATCGGTCTTTACCATATCAGTCAGGCAGACAATCGTGCAGACCCCTTTTCTCTTTTCCCGAAAAAGGAAATCATTTCACTCGCCAGACATATCAACACCCTTTTCATTGGGACGCCTGACGGACTTTATTCGATGGATGAACCATCCGGATTACAAACAAGAGAACCGAAACTTCTGCTGAAAAACATGGAGATCAGGTCGCTTTTATCGGATTCTTCAACCGGTTTATGGATCGGAACCGAGTCAAACGGTCTCTGGCATCTCAATTTTAAATCCGGTGAACTTTCGACTGTTTCTGAAAATCCCACCGATAAAATACCGTCACCTGTTTCATCCCTTCTCATCGATCAGGACAGGAATCTCTGGATCGGACTTTCAGGAATGGGTGTCAGGAAGCTCGATCTTAATCAGGGCAGCTTTAATACTGTTTCACTTCGGACGGAAGGGTACCGTGGATTAACCGATGCTCACATCTGGTCAATTTCTATGACTGCAGCGGGTGATCTCATGCTGGGAACCCGAACACAGGGTGTCCTGATCTGGAATCCTGAAAACAAACGGTTTCACCCGCTTCCTTCAACACTTTTTTCTCCAACTGTTGCATTCCGTGCTCTTTATACCGACCCGGATGGCGTCATCTGGACCGGAACAGATGGAAAAGGAATAACTGCTATTTACCCGGATGGCAAAACCAAATCGTTCAGATCTGCCCCGGACTCTGACACCAAATTAAATTCTGACCTGATCAGAGGTATTTACCCGGGAAATGGTGCTGACTTGCTGATTTGCACCCGGGGCGGCGGTTTTAGTATTCTGAACCGGTTCACCGGCGAAATCAAAACATTTTCAAATAAACCTGACGGGTATCCCTGGCTGGGTTATAACAATACCTGGATGGCCATTCCGGATTCTGGCGAAAGGGTGTGGGTGGCTAATTCCATGGGGATTGCTTTAATCAATCCGAAAAAAAACGAGTCCCGTTTAATTCTCACACCCGCAGACCGGCCGGATCTCGGCGAAATCAATATCTTATCCATTCTGGATTCAAAGGATGGATTTCTCTGGCTGGCAACCCGGCATGACGGATTGATCCGGTTTTCGAAATCGAATCACTCGACCCAGTTCTTCCAAACCAAACATGGACTTCCAAGTAACGGCATTTACGGGCTCATCCAGGACAAAAATAAACGGATCTGGATGAGTACAGATCACGGAATTGCGGTTCTTAACCCTGAATCCGGCGAAATATTGACCTGGTCAGTCAAAAATGGAATTCCGGGAAATGAATTCAACTCAGGAAGTTTTTTTCAGGCACCTGACGGGCATATTTTTTTCGGAGGGGCAGATGGCGTTGTTTCTTTCCACCCCGATCATATTTATTCATCCAATTCCGGTGTCCAACCTTTAATCCGGAAAGTAAGCATTTTGGATCCCCAAAACCGGACGACAGTCTATCATTTCTGGCAAGAACCCAAAGAGACACTTTCCATGCCTGAAAACTTGGTCATGCTGGGAATTGATTTCTCAGGGATGGAATTTCAGAGGCCTGACCGCCTGAGGTTTTCTTATTTACTCGATGGGTATAATGAAGACTGGGTCTCAATCGGAAGTCATCATAACATCCAGTTTACCGGACTTGAACCTGGTTTTTACACCCTCAGAATCAGAGAAACATCAACTCCTGGATTTGAAAAAAACGAGACCAAACTGGAATTCTCGATTCCGCCCGCATTCTGGCAAACCCTCTGGTTTAAAATTACTGTCGTTCTTCTGATTGCCTCGTTTATTTATCTGGCGTTCTGGCTTGAAATCCGCCGGAAACTTCATATTGAACGTCTCAGGTTGAATATAGCCAGTGATCTTCATGACGATGTGGGGGTTTTGCTCACCAAAATTTCAATGAAAACCGATTTACTTTCTGATGAAACAGCTGATGAATCAAAAAGAAAGTCACTTGATACCATCAGTAACCTTACAAGGTCAGTCATTATGACCATGAGCGACTCGATCTGGTCAATAGATTCACGAAATGACCGGATCGCCAATTTAACTGATCGGATGAAGGGATTCTGCAGAATTGTGTTTGAAAATGGAGCCATCAATTATGACTTTTTTACAGATGGATTAAATCCGGATAAAAAATTGCCTGTTGATATCAGACAAAATATTTTTCTGATTTTCAAGGAAGCCATTCACAATTGTGCAAAACATTCTGATGGTACTGAAATTAAAATCTCTCTGATTCAGACAGCGAAAGACTTCACGATGGTCATTTCAGATAACGGCTCAGGAAAGGAATCAGGAGCAAAAGGTTCGGGATCCGGTTTAACCAATATGAAACTCAGGGCAGACAGAATAAACGCCACTTTACAGGTAAGCCGGGAAAACGGATTCACAATTAAAATTACCAGAAAGCCGTTGTACTGATATGATTAGTATTGGAATTATTGAAGATGAGAATGATATCCGGAACGACCTGGTCGTCTATTTTAACCGCCAGCAGGATCTGTTTTGCACGATTGCCGAACCCAGTGTGGAATCTTTTCTGAAGGCACTGAAAACCAAAACCATTCCCGATATTCTGCTGATGGATATTCAGTTGCCCGGCATGTCAGGTCTTGAAGGAATCCGCCTGATCAAAGATCAGTACCCCGATACTGAAATTCTCATGCTGACGATCTATGATGACACAGAGAAAATATTCAAAGCGCTTGTAACTGGCGCCAGCGGATATCTGCTCAAAAATACGTCACTTCCAAAAATCAAAGATGCCATTCTGGAACTGAAGGCAGGCGGGGCACCCATGAACCCGCAGATTGCCAGAAAAGTAATCGAATATTTCAATCCGGCAAAACCCGCAAAAAAAGAATCTCCGCTAACTGACCGTGAAAAAGAAATCGTGATCGGACTTGTTGATGGTCTGAGTTATCAGGCAATTGGTGACCGGATGGGGATTACCATTGAGACAGTGAGAAGCTACATCAAAACCATTTACCGTAAATTGCAGGTTAACTCAAAAGGTGAAGTAATCAAAAAATCGCTGAGCGGGGAGATTTGAAAAAACTGTTATTGGGAAGGAAACAATTAGCAGAGGGCAAGGTAACTATCAGGTTTTTGAATATTTAAGTTCAACGGTATAAAATGATTTCTCTGCTCTTTTCATGACCAGGAGAACGTTGTAATCGTCAACTTTGTAGCCACAAACTTTTAAGATCCCGGTCATTGCCCCTTTATCGGCTGGAATATGGTAATCAACAAATTCTTCAGGCATTGACGAGGTAAAAGTTAAAACCCCAACCTCATTTTTATGAATTGAAATGGTCACGAAATCAAAATAGTTTTTCACATTCTGGATTGAGGCCGCCAAAACCTTAACCGGACCTTCCAGCTTCATGATCATCTTGTAAATTCCATTCAAGTCATTTTCCAGCGCAAAACCGGCAATCCGCTCAATTTGCGGATGAATGTCTATTTTTAATTCTGCACTTACCGCTTCTATTGATTTATAATATAAGGCCACGTCGTACCACAGTGAAGATTGAATGGCTTCAACCTTTTCAGTTTCCGAGCCAGTTGTCCAGAAATCAAATCCTTTGCCACCGGGTTGTTCGTTATTGAAAAAGGTTTTCAGGTTTTTGAGTGCACTCCCCTTCACATTGTAACGACCTTTATTCCATTGCATCTTTTACCTGAACCTGTTTTAAAAAAACCAAAAGGGAAAAACCCAAAATAGACCTGCCGGCTTTTAAGATACAAGACAGACCGAATTAACACAAAACAAACAGGTTTTTTTTGAAGAAACTCAGGTCTAAATGATCATGCTTAATTTTTATCCGCTTCAACTACCCGGGTAAACAGTTCTTTTTTATCTCCCAACAACATAAAAAGTGAATCTGAACCAGTCAACCAATATTTGGTTTGTCCACCATAAACACTCATCGGCCATTTTATAGTTGTATCACCCTTCGATTCGGGAAAAATGACAGCGATAACCTCATGGTTTGGTGTTTCAAATGTTGAATCGGTTATGTGAAGAAGCTGGTCTGCAGGTCTCATAATAAAAGAAAACAGTTGGGTTGAATCCAACTCAGAAATCAGCGTGGAAAGCATTTTTCCATTGCCGGTTTCTTTTATTGAAAGGGTGGAATCTTGTTTAATAGTCCAGAACCGAACACCTTTTTCTCCGTTCCGGATGAACTCGTTTTTCCAGATTCCAGTTAGTTTTTCGAGATTACCAGACGGTTTTTGTTGATTGGAACAGGATCCCGAAGTAAGGAAAAGAACCAGGAACATAAGGCAATAACGCATGGACTTCATTTCGTTTCCTATTTTTATTGATTTATTTCAGCAATACATTTCTTTGAACATTACATGGCTGACCATTCAAATTCTTTCTGGGTTCATTGGTGCATTGGTCACAACCCTTTTCATCACTCTTCAGGAAGTTCATAAATTGACGGGCGCCTGTAAAAGCAATACACGCCGGGTTCAAACTCAACACCAAGCTGATGGTACACAGTTTTAAAATCAGAAAGTGAAAACTCCGGGCCGCGTGAAACAATCAGATCACGTTCCCCAGAAAATCCAAGCCGGAGAAAATGGGCGCGCTTTTCTGCGTAGTACAAGTCATTTGAATTCAGATAATCCCTTGCTTCATTCATCCGCCGAAAACATAATGCCAGGTTTTGATTATAAAAATTCGCCACTGGTTCAGTCATTTTCCGGGTTTGAATTGACACAACACCACTTTGACTTGTCGTTCGGTAAAACCACAAGGTCATCTCAGGCAGAATGGAGTCCTGAACCGAAATCAGAAGGTCGTCCAATGTGTCACCGGGCGTAACAGTAAAGAAAAAACTATCCGGGGGTGACTGAAAGTTGGGTTTACGATCCTGCCAGGTGCGATAAAGCCAATCCTTTTTTATTCCGTCGCATGCGGCAAATTGCAGAGATGTAAATAATACCAGACCAAATTCAAATATAAAATGCCGTTTCAACCTTTATTCCTGGTTATGGGTACAACTGAAATAAACTTATTCGGTTTTTAAGGTCAAACCTTTTTACTTTTCTCATTTTCAATTAAGTTGAACAACCAAAAGAAATTCTATCTTCATCTCTTTTTTAAACCGTTGTGAATTTTCTGAATGTGTTTATCAATAAAATGTCCGTTCAGCATAACCCTTATGGAATAATGCCCGGAAGGAAGACTGCCAAGATGTACATCCAGGGTTCCAATCCCCGGTGGATAGTCTTCAGTTCTTTGAGAAAGAATTTCAACGCCGTTTTCCATAACCAGAACAGCAGGACTTGATTTTTGTGTAACTGAAATCAGCAACCGGGTTGATTCTGCACAGGGATTCGGATACGCATCGGAAACGGAAAAAGGAATTTTTTTTTCTTTTGGAGTAAGTGTCATTGGAAACATGAAAATTGGGTTACTGGTTTTATTTTTTGGATTTAAATTGATGTATTACAAATTGGTTTTTCCCACTATCTCACCAACTGAACTTTTTTCACCAGTATCTGTTTGCCGAATTGAATTTTTATGAAATAAACTCCTGATGATGAACCGGAAAAGTCAACGTTGACAGAATGTTCTCCAGGCTCAAGTTCTGATGTTTTTATTTGCTGGATTTTACGACCAAGTAAATCAATAACCTGAATATTGAGAATTCCCCTGGCTGGCATGTAGACCATCAAAGATGTTGTTGGATTAAACGGATTCGGATAGGCATCAGAAATACTGAATTCTGAAGGCACTTCGCCTTCAGCTACCAGAACACCAGAGTAGGATTCATTTCCATCTGCATCAACCTGACGGAGACGGACTTTAAATCCTCCGGTTTTATTTTTTATTTCAAACTGGTAAGCGTGAGTTTCGGTTGAGGTTCCTGCACCAGCCACAAAACCTTCAGTTTTCCATCCTCTGTCCATTTTCCCCTCCGTTTCTACATAAAAACCTGCATTATCAGTTTCAGAAATGGTTTTCCATTTTGCAATAACCGTTTTTCCTGCCCTGATCAGTTCAAATCCAACAAGTTCAACGGGTAAAGAACCATCTGACCAGGTGGTGGCAATCCGGATTCCGTCTATAATGGCTCCAGGCATCGAACTTCCCTGACGCAGGCATAAAGTCCCGAGACCGGAAACAGGGTCATCTATTCCTGCGATATTGTAAATAACATCCGGAGTCAGGGGTTCAGAACCTGCCGGATCCGGATCAATGAACAGAGAGACCCAATCATCCTGACTATCAGGCCCGAAATGGTATTTCATGACCAAATAGTGAACGGAACCCAGTGCATAAACGGACGGTGAGACGTACCCGCCACCCGAGCTATTAGATATTTCAAACCGGTAACCGGCTTGTCAGCTTCCCGCTGAAAGCCTGGAAAAAAAGGAATTCGAGACCGGATTCTCACTCAAATGCAGGAAATAATCTGATGTCATCCGAACCGTATCAATGCGTACCATAAAACTGATGTACAAATCACCCGTTGTCACCGTGTTAAACTTCAGACTGACATCCTCCCCTGAGCCTTTGCCAACCTGAACGGCACTTCCCATTCCTGATCCGGAAACGCCCGGATATTCAAGTCCCGGGGAAACAACAGTAACCGGATTTTCTCCTGCATGACTGTGTGCCATCCATAAATCAGTTGAAGTCAGATGTGTACCTTCCGGATAGTCAAAATTTTCTGAGTATGGAAGTTCAACCGACCCGGGAAGTACAGTAACCTGAGTTTCTGCATTTTGAATTGCAAACGGAAGGGGACCCGGCATAACCTTAAGAGTTTTCAGTCCGGGCAGACTCAGCACAGCTGATGAAAATGTGACTTCGGTTGATCCCGCTTTTATCGTATCTGAAAGACTTCCCGTCAGACTTCCCGATCCTGAATAAAGAATAAGATTAACAGGAATTCCTGTTCCTGCAGCGGATGGGGCACCATTCAGATCAAGCGCTTCAACTGTAATTTGAAATGGAACATTGGCATCCGGAGTGGAAGTACTGATCGATTTGATTGCTAAAAGGGATGGGCCGTTAACAGAAAAAAGAGATGTAGACGCTGCCTGCAGCACGTCACCACTGCCACGGGTTGCCGTAATGGTTACTGACGACCCTCCTGACGAAAAAGTCAGACCTGAAAAAGTCAGAGTGTAATCTCCCGGAAACAAAGTATCCATCAAAGCCCCGTTAAATTCCGGAAGTGACGAACTGAGGAAAACCCGTGTCGGCTGAGAAACGGTTTGAAGAATATTCTGTGAATCCCTGGCCTCGAGTGTAACAGAGAAGGGTTCCATCAATTTTGGGTTAGCCGGTGTCATAGACGTAATAACCAATTTGACGGGAGTTAACTTCTGATGAATTTTTAACTGCTCTGTTGAACAGGAGGAAAGTGACATTCCGGATACAACTGATGCGGTAAAAACAACAGGAGTATCAGCAATTGAATATATTATTCCGGATACCGATGCTGTCGAAGAACCAGCTT
>Ga0209460_1001438_pt1 | contig 13711 bp, 9 predicted proteins | sample EBPBio132013_DNA_FD_185868 | JGI IMG/M metagenome (GOLD analysis project Ga0209460, IMG submission 185868) | Wastewater treatment Type I Accumulibacter community from EBPR Bioreactor in Madison, WI, USA - Reactor 2_5/13/2013_ DNA (SPAdes)... | ecosystem: Engineered > Bioreactor > EBPR >...
CGGAAGCACAGGCACAGCGGGCGACCATCATTCGCTCCGGGCCGGGGTCACAGTACCCGAAGGTTGCTGATGTCACGCCCGATATGCGGCTGATCGTGATCGGCGCGAGCGAGGACGGTGCGTGGTTCCAAGTGCTGCTCGAAGATGGCAACATCGGCTGGCTGGCTTATAACCCCGTGACGGTCAACTTCGAGGGCGATATTCAGGCCGTGCCGCTGGTACTTGCCCCCACCGATACGCCAACCTATACCCCGACCGCGACCGATACGCCGACTTTCACACCCACGCCCACGCGCACCGATACACCCACCGCGACGTTTACCGCGACTGTGACGGAAACGCCGCAGCCGACCGCGACCGACTTCGCCACCGCCGCGCCGACCGAAACACCGACTCTGCTGCCCTCCCCGACACCGATTCCACCGGGGCGGCTGCCGTTTGTCGCCGATTTTGAGGTCAACAACAGCCTCAGTGGCTGGGATTACGACCCCGCCATCTGGCAGGTGGTGAACGAAGGCGGCGAAGGCATCCTGATCGGGCAAGGCAAACTCGAACAGCCGTTGGTGGTGCTGGGGCGTGAGCAGCCCGAATGGCAGTCCGCCGTTTCCGGCAATCTGGTCATCAGCTTCAGCGTCAACCTCGACAACCAGAGCGGCGGGGCGCGGATCATCTTCCGCTGCGCCAACCTCAACGGCTGCCGTGATGGCTACATGGTGCTGGAGATGCTGCCGGGGTTGATGATCTTGCGGCGGAATGGGCCAGACGCGACTATCTTCCAGCGGGATACCGAACGTCCGCTGCGCCAAGTCTCCGCGCCGATTGAAGCCCAGCAGTGGTACGACCTGCGGATTTGGGTCGAGGGCAGCCGTACGCTGATCTACCTCGACCGCCAGTTGGTGATGTCGGTGGAAGATTTGATCACGCCGCAGTTGGGCGCGGGTGCGGTCATCCTACAAACCAACAGCGCCTTCCGTGCCGTGCGCTTCGATAACGTCATCATCCAGCGACCGGAAGCCGCCAGCGAACACTTCCAAGCATCAGGGTTGCCCCAAACGTGGCAGACGACTAACGTCACCAACACCTCAATCGGGCGCGAGGAAAGCGGCAACCAATATCTAAAGATGGAAGATGCCGTCACCGTGAAACCCGCTATCCTGCCCATCCGCGATCTGGCGCTCACTTGCCGCGTGTGGATCGAACAGGGCGGCTACCAACTCACCATCCGGCAGGGGGTCAGCGGCAGCCTGCGCTTCACCTTCGACGCGGGCAACATGACCATCGACCATCTCGACGCGGCGGGCAACATCCTGTTCAACCGCGTCGTCAACAACTTTTACAACCGCAACCGCTGGGAAGATGTCAATATCTCCTTCATCGGCGACAGCTTGGAAGTCTACCGTGATGGGGTCAGCCGCTTTGAAGGCGTGATTAGCGGCTCACCCGCCAGCGGCGGCATGGCCTTCGACACCCGCGAAGGTGACATCCTGCGCGTGGATGACTGCCTGATTACCGAAACCGCCGCCAGCAGCAACGCCAGTGCGCGCTTCGCCCTTGAGCTTCAGCGGCAGGTATTCGACCGCATCTTCCGCGAACTCCGCAGCGACATTAGCGATGCCTTCGACGACAAGTTCCGCACGGATGTGTACTGGGTCAGCGGTTTGGGTGCGGTCGGCGAATTCGTGACGGATATGTCGGTCGTGGATCACCGCCAGTTCTTACGTATCACCCACGACAATCGCCCCGTTTTCCGCCTCATTCGCGATGACCTCGGCGTAGAGCTGTTCGGCGATGGCGAGGACACCCGCAACTTCAGCGACAGCAGCGACTTCCTGACGAGCGTCGCTATCCGTCTGCCACAGTCGGTCGGTACGGCGTGGTTCTACGCCCGTGCCACCCCCAGCCTCGGCGGGGCGGAACTCAACGGCTACCGGCTTGGCTTACGGCGCGAGGCCGACGGCAGCATCACCACCATCGTGCGCTATCAGGATGGCAACCGCAACGAAACCTACTACGAAGGCGCAGTCCCCGGCGAAGATGACGGGCTGCCCGAATGGGTGAACCTGACGATCATCACCTACAAGCAGCGGGTGGCGTTCTTCGTCGAGGGGCATTTCATCGTGGCGATTGATGACGCGCTGACGTTGGGCGGGACGGTCGGACTCGGCGTGGATAACGGCGCGACGGCTGACTTCGACAATCTGATTATCCGCGACACCACACCGCACGATGACTGATACCATTCAAGATGAATGACCTGTATTCTTGTAGGGGAGGGTCTGTGACCTTCCCGTTTTCTCTATAACAGAGCAGCGATCTACCACAAAAGTAAATATTTCCTAAACGGAAGTAATGTAGCGTATGTCGCTCACGTCTGGAGTCTATACTGAAAGGACTCTCTAATCATGAACAGCTTTACCCTACCCGCGCAAACCCACATTGGTTATGCCCACTTCTACACGGCTGATCTCAGCCGTTCGCTGGATTTTTACGGCGAGAAAATGGGCTTCCAACGCCTCGCAGATGAGGATGGCACGGCGGTGCTTTCCGCCGACGGCACAACCCCGCATATCAAGCTGACCGAACACCGCGATTGGCTGCCGAAGCCGCAGCGCAGCACCGGCCTCTACCACGTCGCCATCCGCGTGCCGAACCGCCAAGCCCTCGCCAACCTGTTCGGTCGCCTCGTGTCACAGCGCTATCCCTTCGGCGGCTTCTCGGACCATCTGGTGAGCGAAGCGCTGTACTTGGACGACCCCGACGGCAACGGTTTGGAACTCTACCACGACCGCCCGCGTTCCGAGTGGACGTACCTCGATAACAAACAGGTCAAGATGTCTACCTTAGCGCTGGATGTCGATAAACTGCTGAGTGAGGCTGATCTACCGGCATGGTCAGGCATCGACAAGGGGACAGACATCGGGCATGTGCATCTGCATATCGCCGACCTGAAGCAAGCCCGCGCCTTTTACGTCGACCTGCTCGGCTTGGAAATCGCTTCCGACTGGAGCGCACACGGCGCGTTGTTCGTCTCGGCGGGTGGCTATCATCACCACCTCGGCTTGAACATCTGGGCAGGGTCACAGCGCCAACCGCCCGGAACGCTGGGGCTGCGGGAATATACGCTCACCATTCCCGACGCGGCGGCCTTCGAGCAGCTTCAAACCCGCCTCAACGAAGCCGGTGTCAAAGCCGAGCCGCAGCCGGACAACAGCCTGCTCATCCACGATCAGGTCGGCAATGCCACCCGTCTGGTGAACTCTGCTTAAAGCGTGCCTGTTGTGGGGGCGCATCGCCGTGCATAGGCATTAAGCTAACGGGATAATTACCGGACGCGCTGTCTCGCGTCCCTACAAAAATCCGGTTGTGTAGGGACAGCAGACAGGCTGTCCGCCTGCTAACAATTTAACTCAAGTACATGCACCCTCTGACCTCTAAAGCCCTCCCTCGTTTACGGGGGAGGTGTCGCGCCAGCGACGGAGGGGGTCTCTTACTCTCCTCCAATCACCCGCACGTACTCAAGGCTCGTATCCTCCGGCCCGACAATCGCCACACCGTTCGCCTTCACATACCGCAGGTAATCCACCATATCCGCATCAATCCGCTCACCGGGCAGCAGCATCGGGATACCCGGCGGATACGGCATGATCTGCTCGGCGCAAATCTGCCCGACCGCCTGTGAAAACGGCATCCGGCGTGAGGCGGCGAAGTTGGCTTGGCGCGGGTTCATGACCATCTGCGGCAGCGCGGGCGCGGCGAGCGAGGGCAGCGTGTTCTCGGTGGTAGTAGGTTTACCTTGCGCGGCGACTGTATGCAGCGCGTTGAGCAGGTAATCCACCCGCGCCTCATCGTCCGCAATCGTGATCGAGCAAATGATATGCTTGGGGTCAACAAACTCGCCGAACAGGTTATGCTCCTCGGCGAGATGCGTCGCAAACGTATGCCCGTTCATGCCGGTATCCGTCACGCGGATCACCAGCTTGGTCGGGTCGTGGGCGAACACGCCGTATTCGCCGACCAGCTCGTCCCCGTAACACCACAAGCCGGGGATAGCGCGGATACCCTCACGGGCGTATGCTGCCAAGCGGATCGTCTCGGTGAGCAGCGCGTGGCCTTCGGTCGCCATCTGCTGCCGTGCCGCATCCAGCGAGGCGGTCAGCAGCGAACTCGGCGAGGACGACTGCATCAGCGACAGGATACGCTCAACCCCCGAAACCGCGATCAGGCTGCCGTTGAGGTGCAGCAGCGCGGCTTGTGTGAGCGCCCCCAACGTTTTATGCGAACTCTGCACGACCAAATCCGCCCCTACTTGGATCGCCGACGGTGGCAAGTCAGGGTGGAACGGCAGGTGTGCGCCGTGCGCCTCGTCCACCAGCAGCGGAATGCCGTGGTCGTGCGCCAGCCGCGCCAACCCGCCCACATCCGACAGGTAGCCGTAGTAATTCGGCGAGGTGATCTGGATGGCTTTCGCTTCTGGATGCTGCCGCAGCAAATCAGCCACCGTATCCACCGCCACCGCCAGCGGGAACTCGACCTGTGGGTGCGACACAGGCGGCACGTACACCGGATTCGCCCCCGACAGGATCAACCCACCGTACACTGAACGGTGCGCCGCGCGTGGCACAATCACCGTTTCGCCGTCATGAACCGCCGCCAGCATCGAGGCTTCGTTGCCCACCGTCGAGCCGTTGATGAGGAAAAAGCTGTGGTCAGCGCCCACTGCCTCGGCCTGTAGGCGTTGGGCTTCGCGCAGCGCCCCTTTCGCCGCGTGCAGGTAATCGACACCGGGGCTGATCTCGTTCATGTCGGCCTCAAAAATCAAATCACCTGCCAGCGCCGTCATCAGCGGGTGATGCCCCGGCAGGAACTTGTGACCCGGCATGTGAAAGGAATATTCGTGCGCGTCACGGGCTTTAATTAGGTTGCTCAGGAATGGGGTTTCGTGTTGTTGTGGGTTCATAATTTTCTATTGAATGTCGAACTAGGCACTTTGTAGGGAGGATGTGTACCGCCTCCGCGTCACCGACCACTAATCTCGTCTTTTTGTAGGGAATGGATTAATGACGATTGATTATTAAATTCGGTATGAGAGGTCGGCGGACAGCCTGTATGCTGTCCCTACATAAATGATTGGATGTAGGGACGAGATACATCTCGTCCGTTTTAACCCCAATTACCGAAATAATTCGTCAACCGCCAAAAATCCATTCCGCATTGAATGCCGTTTTATCACTTCTCAAATCACCCCTTCGGGTTATCCTCCTGCTTTTGCACCCCCGTGTGGCTGGCCTCGATCCACTGATGATCGTCGCACTGCTTACACTTAAGCAGCAGTTCCCCCGCCTCCAACGATACGGTACTGCCGCAGCACAGGCAAGCGTAATCCCCCGACTTGGCGACCGGCTGGTCAAGCGGCAGCGTTTGCGCCTTGCCGAGTTCGGTACCCGGCAGCAGCGGCAAACCGGGACGCACATTTTCGGGAGCAAACTTGAAGATGCTCATCTCGCCGTTCATTTCGAGGTACGAGATTTTCACCTGCCCTAACTGTTCTACACCCACCAACCGCAGCTCCATATAAATCTCGTTGCGCGACATGCTCACCGCGTCCACACCCTCGACATCAAATTCGCCGTTTCGAACCAACAGCCTCGGTGTGCCTTCCAAAATGTCCTCGATCTTGTGGTTGCGGTTGGTCATCCAGATCAGCGCCCGCTCGATGAACACCACAAAGGTAATCACCGCCATCCCGTGAACAAGCGGAATATCGAAGTAAAACATCGGGTCGCCGACCGCCGAGCCGAGGCCGATAATCAGCACGAACTCGAACAGCGAGAGCTGTGTCATGCTCCGCCGCCCCAGCAGCCGCAGCAGCAGCATCAGGTACAACATCATAATCGTGGTACGCAGGGCGATTTCCACGATGAACAAAATTGGCAGGTCGCCAATAAAAATCCGGTGTAAATCGAAGGTATAATTTTCCAAGATGCTGTCCGATCAATAGACCAGCGGTAGACCGTCAAGTTCTATTGTAGCAACAGTTCGTATCAGCGCGAATAGGTAGCACTGCACTAAACAGTGGAGATCCGTATATCGAAAAAGCGACAAACTAGAGTCTTGAAAGTCCCCTCGCCAAAGCATTGGCAATTGGCGACTGAGCTTGCCGCAAGGTAGCCAATGGGGGATTTAGGGGTGAGGTTTGCGCGAAAATCTATCCTCGACTATTAATGTAGCGCTACCCGCGAATACACCCTAATTGGGCTTATTGTGGAGAGGAAAACCTATGCTGGCAACTATCAACCGTGAGACCGCCATCCGTGAACTCGACATTGAACACGCCGCCGTCCGCAGCCTCATCGACCGCCTGACCGATGCGGAAAAAACGCGGCCAGATACCATCTGCTACGGGCTGTACTGGGATCAAAAGCTGTCGTTCAAAGACCTGCTCGCGCACCTTATCACCTACGAAGCCTACACCATCGAGGCGGTCGAGGCATGGCAGCGCGGCAAGGAGCATCCGGTCATTGAGCAGATGCAATCCGAAAGCGGCGGTCGCGCCATCCATTACAGCGGCATCGAAAGCCGCGCGGGGCAGACACTGGCGCAAACCCTTGACGAGTGGGAACGCACCCAAGCCGAACTAATGACCGTCATTCGTGGCTTAAGCGACGCTCAATGGACAGCAAAAGCCCCTTACCCGACCGACGAACCCACCGACCTCGCCGGCATCATCGAGGTGATCTTGGTCGCGCCGCCGCGCCCACCCTACCGTCACCTGCCCGTCCACATCCCCGACAGCGAAGCCTATATCAAGTCGCTGCGGGGGTGAGTGGCTTGCAGGAATTAAAAGCCATTGTTTTCTCGTAGGAGAAAGATCCTCCCGCACATTTTCTCCTCCCTCGTTTACGGGGGAGGTGTCGCGTCAGCGACGGAGGGGTTCTTTCGCCGCCTAAATACCAAACCAATTTTTATCGTCGTTATCTCTCATCGACACATCTCACCGCCACCAACGATTTTTTACACAGGAACACCCAAATGAACTTTGAAATACTGTATGGAGAACTCGCCCACGGCGGCGAAATCATCCGTTCTCTACTCACGGGCATCACGCAGGCTGAATCGCAGGTCAGGCCGACACCGGAGTCGTGGTCAATTTTGGAAGTCGTCTGCCACCTCGTCGATGAGGAACGCGACGACTTCCGCCAGCGCGTCGATCTCACACTGAACCACCCCGGCGAGCAGTGGCCGCCCATTCACCCCGATGCGTGGGTCACTGAACGCGCCTATAATCAGCGTGACCTCCAGCAGTCGTTAGATGAATTTCTAGCCGAGCGCGAGAAATCACTCGCCTTCTTAAAGGGTCTGCAATCACCCAATTGGGAGGCCCGCCACCAATCGGACTTTGGCGAACGCACCGCCGGACAACTGCTGGGTTCATGGGTCGCCCACGACGTGCTGCACATGCGACAGTTAGTCGAGCTGCGCTGGTTCAAGGTGGGGCAAATCACTACCCCCTACGATATTGGCTATGCTGGCGACTGGTAGGCAGGTGAGTTGCCCTGAGGAGAACGTGTTAACCATCCCTGACTGTGCTGCGACCCGATCAACGAGGAAAGGTATAGAGGATGAAAATGAATCTTGCCCCCGGCGAACCACATGCTGGCTTATGGCGCGTCATACCGATTAGCGAGTTCGTCCAGACGGTGTTTGACAGCAGCCAAAAGCGCCAAAACCGACCGTGGATAGTGGCGGTGGATGGTCGCAGCGGCAGTGGAAAATCCACGCTCGCAAACCGGCTGCATCGCGCTGTGCTTAACTCTGCGGTGGTTCACACCGACGATGTTGCTTGGCATCATTCCTTCTTCGGTTGGAGCGATCTGTTAATTGAGGGGATTCTAAAACCGCTGCGGTTGGGTGAAGCCGTCAGCTACCAACCACCGGGTTGGCAGCCGCATGGCAGAACCGGATCAATCACCATTCCCGCAGGTCTTGATCTCATCATCATAGAAGGTGTTGGTGCCAGCCGGACGGAAGTTATGCCTTATATCGACCGCTCAATGTGGGTTCAGTCGGATTTCGATGAAGCCAAGCGTCGGTGCATCGCTCGGGATGGGGATACTGAGGAAGTCAGGCACTTTTGGGAGATGTGGATGACGGAGGAACTCGTCTTCGTCCAACAGCAGCGCCCGTGGGAACGCGCCGCACTCATCGTCAATGGTACGCCACAGCAGCCATACGACCAGAACGCTGAAATCATTGTCGCATCAACCGTACAATAAACCCTTTGAGAGAGGACTGCCGGACGGCCAATCTGCTAATCCTCCACATCCCCACGCCCGTAGGGACAACATACTTGTTGTCCCCGCTTCACACCCCAACATCTCACTTAACCCTTTCCCACCCACTTTCAAACCAGACTCGAACTTGACTTTTTAGACTTTTTGTTCTATCATATAATTATGGATTGCTCTCTGTATTTTCTTGGCGTTATTGGCGGTTCGTATTTGAGTTTTTGCATTAGACTGATAACTGTAAACTGACAACTTGATTAGCAATCTTGGCGGCGTGCCATACTTGCCGCGAAATCAGCCGAGCCATCCGCCGAATTGGCACGAAAATCGCCTTTGCCATTGCCGCCTTTGCTGCCAATTTTGCTATCGCTTCCCTAACAATAGGGAATGACTGACCGTTTAACTTTTAACCTTTAACTTTTAACTACTGACGACACAAAACCGATTTTGTATGGAGCTAAAAGCCAATCGCTAACCGCTAAAAGCTGCTTCTGCATTTGCGGTTTTTGCAGTTTTTGAACATTTAGCCTTTGGGCATGTTTAAAGAGATCGGTGATAAGTGTAGGGAGGAGGCGTGCCTCCTCCGCCATCTCAATCGTCTATCCCTTATACCCCGGCCCGCGCACCACGCGCCCCGGTTTCGCGCCGGTATGCTCGCCGTCCGCCAGCACCTGCACGCCGTTCACGAACACATGCACCATGCCCTTCGAGTACTGGTGCGGCTTATCCGGTGTGGCGTAGTCCTGCACCTTCGCGGGGTCAAACACCACCACGTCAGCATAGTAATCCGGCTTGAGCCAACCGCGGTCTTTAATTTTGAGGTTCTCGGCGGGGAAGCTGGTCAGCTTACGCACCGCTTCTTCCAGTGGGATCAGCCCTTCGTCGCGCACGAACTTACCGAGGAAACGGGCGAACGAACCGTATGCGCGGGGATGCGGGTTCTGGTTGAGGAACACCCCTTCCGGCGCTTGCGACTCGGCATCCGAACACACGCTCACCCACGGCACTTTAATCTGCTTACGGAGATTGTCCTCCGACATGCAAAAGTACATGGTGAAGATGCGGCTGTCATCCTCAACGATCAAATCCATCAGCGTTTCGTCAGGCGCGGTGCCGCGTTCAGCCGCGACTTCCGCCAGCCACTTGCCCGTGTACTGCTTGAGCGCGTCATTACGGAAGCCGGACAGTAGAATGCGCGTCGGCCCGTACTCGTTATACATATTCTCCCACTCAAGGCTGGGGGTGTTCATGTCGTGCTTGATGCGTTCGCGGGTTTCGGGGTCTTGCAGGCGCTTCATCAGGTCATTATGCCCACCGTCATGCGCCCACGGGGGGATGCAGGATGACAAGCCCGTGCCGGAGAACTCGTAATTGTACATATCAGCCGTCACCGGCAAGCCTTCGTCCCGCGCCTTTTGCACGAGCTTGATGACCTCATCCATCTTGTGCCAGTTGGAACTGCCAGCCGCTTTCAGGTGGTAGATTTCGCCCGTCACGTCCGCCTCGCGCACGATGCGTAGGAACTCCTGCACTGCCTCGACGAACGTGCTGCCCTCGTTGCGGATGTGTGAGATGTACATGCCGTCGTATTCGGCGACCGCCTTCGCCAGCTCGACCAGCTCTTCGGTGCTGGCGTAAGCTGCTGGCGGGTAGATGAGCGCGGCGGACATGCCCATCGCGCCTTCTTCCATCGCCTGCCGCACGAGGTTGCCCATCTCATCGAGTTCTTCCTCGGTCGGCGGGCGGTCATAATCACCCATCACGTAGGTGCGGAGCGTGCCAGAGCCGACGAACGAGGCGATGTTAGTGGAAACGCCGCGCTTTTCCAAATAGTCGAGGTATTCGCCGAGGGTCGTCCACTCGATGTCATAATGGATGTGGCTGTTGCCGAGGATGCCGCGTGTCCGGCTGGCCTTCATCGCGGGACTCATCGGCCCCATCGACGTACCCTCGCCCATGACCTCCAGCGTCACGCCCTGCCGGATTTCACTTTGCGAACGGCCATCTTCGATGAGCGACTCGACCGACCAACTGAGCATGTTGATGAAGCCGGGGGCAACCACGAGGCCGTTAAGTGGGACTTCACGGTCAGCCGTCGCCGTGCCGAGGCTGCCGACTACTGCGATCTTATCCCCCTTGATCGCTACGTCACCCCGCACCGGAGGCTGCCCACTGCCGTCGTAGATCAATCCATCGCGCAAAATAAGATCGTAGTCTGCCACGTTGACACCCTTTATCAAGCTAAGTGCTGTCGAATGGCAAACGATATTAACCTAATCCTCGCGAAATGGGTTGAAACCAATTTGGGCGGTCAAAAAAGAGGAGGCATCTACGCCTCCTCCATCATCTCATAAGGTTCCTGTAGGGGAGGGTTTGCGACTGCTCCGCATAATTTGTCCCTCTCCGGTTACGACGGCTGACGGTGGAGTGAGCCTGCGAATGTACCGTCGTGGGCCGGGGTGTGGGTCTATTAATCCCCTACTTGTGCCGTAGGCTGCGAGGGTGCATTCATGGGTTCACGAACCGGTTCCCCATGACCGTGTAGTTCACCTTCGCCTTCGGTGTGCGGCTGCACATTGCGGAGTGCCATAACAGCCAGTATGCCCAGCCCAATGGCGACCACAAAGCCGACCGTCGAGGTGACTTGTAAAGCGTGGGTGAAGGCTTCGCGTGCGGCGGTAGTGAGCGCCGTACCCAACGACTCCGAAAGCTGGCTGGCAGCCACGAACGCCCCACCGAGGGTTTCTTGCGCCGCGTGGATCGCCTCGGCTGGCATCGTGGCGGGTACCGAAGTGGCGATTTGGCTGCGATAAATGGCGAGACCGATGCTGCCGAGGATGGCGATACCCAGCGAACCGCCGAGTTCGTTGCTGGTCTCCGAAATAGCCGAGGCCGCACCCGCGCGTTCCGGCGGCGCGGCACCGATAATCATATCGTTGGTGAGCGTGAAGATGAAACCGAAGCCCACCGACAAAATGGTGTTGCCGATAACCACCAAAGCCAGCGAGTTCACGCCAATTTGGGTAATCATCCCCAAACCGATGGCAACGAACACCATACCGCCAGCGATCACGTACGCGGGGCGCACCCGCCGCACGACAATCGGCGCAATATTTGAACCCACGACGTTGGCGATTGCCCCCGGCACCGACCACAAACCGGCTTCCAATGGTGACAGACCAAGAACCAGTTGCAGGTATTGGGCAATGAACAGGAATGAACCGAAGCCTACGAAAATCGCCGAGGTATTAATCGCCAGCGAGGCGCTGAACGCCGGAATGCGGAACAGGCGCAGGTCAATCAGCGGGTCAGCCAAACGGCGCTGGCGCTGCACAAACAATGTACCGACGACCAAACCAACAATAACCGAAATAATCGGCAGCAGAGCAATACCCGACTCCGCCATCAGCTTGAGGCCGAAGATGATGGTCAGCACAGCCGTTAGCGACATGAATGCGCTGAGGAGGTCGAAGCGACCCGGATTCGGGTCTTTATATTCGGGCAGCAGGAACGGCGCGGCAACCAAGAGCAGCACCATAATCGGTACGGCGATCAGGAATACTGACCCCCACGAGAAATGTTCGAGCAGGAAACCGCCGACCAGCGGGCCGATGGCGCTGCCTGCCGAGAAGCCCGAAACCCAGATACCAATGGCGACGGTGCGCTGGCGCGGGTCGAGGAACATATTGCGGATGAGCGACATGGTAGAAGGCATCAACGTCGCGCCCGCGATACCCATCAACGCGCGGGTAGCGATCAATAACGCGGGTGTGCCTGAATATGCCGCCATGACCGAGGTAATGCCGAAAGCCGTCGCGCCGATCATCAGCAGTTTGCGACGGCCAATGCGGTCGCCGAGTGTCCCCATCGTCACCAGCGAACCGGCAATCATGAAGCCGTAAATATCAACAATCCACAGCAGTTGTGTGCTGCTCGGTTTGAGGGCTTCGCTCAGGTGCGGGACTGCGAGGTGCAGTACCGTCAAATCCATCGCGATCAGCATGGTTGGCAGGAGTAAAACCAACATGCCGATCCATTCGCGGCGTGTGGCACGGGGAGGCGCGGTATGATGTAAGGCATTTGCTCCGGTTAACGTCATTGTATCTCCTTGAGACGGCTCAATATCATTTGGGGCAGCGGTGTTGTGTACCCCTCACAGACGCGGTGTGGGTGTAGGTCATCTTACCCCTGTCGTGTTACAATAAACAAATGTTCTAGGGCGCGGTAACCACATCCAGCCAAAAGCGGTTAAAGGCTTCAACGTCAACGGTTGTCACCAAGCGTGTCGGCCTACCGTTAGCATCCGGCGTTTCGTAGAGGTAGGTGTCGCGCATTTCCAACTTGAGCGGCACCGTTTCAATGCTTACCCCTTCACGCCAACCGAGGGCGATAGCACACACCAGCGGATCGTGGTGGAAGTTGATGAAGTCGCTAGGCAGCGCCGGTGAGGTTGGGCCATAACGCCCGTATAAGTCCTCGGTTCGTGCAAAAACTTCAGCCTGCCGTACGAGCAATTTACCCAACCAGCCTGCCTCGGCCAGCGCTGGCAAGTCAGCGTGACGCAGCGCGGTTTGGGCAGTCAGCGTTAGTGGGATAAGTGTTGGGTCGGCATGGTCAAAAATATACTGTGCCGCCTTCACATCCAACTGCATATTCCAGTCGTCCTCGCGGTTGAACTGTGGGTAGCCCTGCGGAATGTCGTAGACGTAGCCGCCCATTAAGTAGAGGTTCGCATCGCGCAAGATGCCGGGGTACTTCTGGTCGAGCAGCATAAAATTGGTGAACGCGCCGATACCCACCAGTACCGCGTCTTGCTCCACGCTGGCTCGCAGCAGTTCAACAGCCTCATCAGTTGGGTTAGGCTGTGGGGCAACCAGCTCCGGCCAATTTTCCGCTTCTGGCGGGTAACCAAGTTCGTTGTAACGGAAGTAACCTTCGCTTAAATCCGCACCCGCCGCGACCGGAACCTGTTGGTGTCCGGTATGGTCAAGCACGTAGCGGGCATATCCGGCGCGTCTGCCGTTGGATTCGGCGTTGGTCGTCACGCCGGTGAGGGTCAGGTCAGGCCATTTCAGCAGTAGGGCGAGGGCGGCAACGTCGTCCATATCCCCGCCGATGTCCGTATCGAGGTGAATCTTCTGGCTCATGGAAGTCTCCTTGTGGTTGTCTTGTCGTGCGATATGCAAATCGAAAAGCCGTAATCTGCGCGGGATACGGTTAGATATTGACGCTCAACAACCTCTTACCACATTTTTTAGAGACTCCTATTCAGATGAAGAGATTATACCATCTCGGCTTGTGTCTCGATGACCGTGACCACATCGCCAACTTTGAGGATGCCGGGGGCGCGGTGAATGCTGTTCTGCCCGAACATCACGCCGCGCGGATGCTTGCGGTAGGTGTTCAAGGTCGCCAGCGGCTCAGCC
>Ga0209460_1001443_pt1 | contig 13648 bp, 11 predicted proteins | sample EBPBio132013_DNA_FD_185868 | JGI IMG/M metagenome (GOLD analysis project Ga0209460, IMG submission 185868) | Wastewater treatment Type I Accumulibacter community from EBPR Bioreactor in Madison, WI, USA - Reactor 2_5/13/2013_ DNA (SPAdes)... | ecosystem: Engineered > Bioreactor > EBPR >...
CGACCTTTCTTTCCTTCCTGAAATCGAATCCGCCGGAACTGTTTTCTATGATTCAACCGGGAAACCTGAAGATGTGCTGACAACTTTTCAAAAAAATGGGGTTAACACCGTTCGAATCAGATTGTGGCACACACCGGTAAACGAACATTCCGGATTTGAGGAAGTGAAAGCATTTGCAACCCGGGTCAAATCAAAAAAAATGAAAGTGTGGCTCACGGTTCATTATTCTGATACCTGGGCCGATCCGGGAAATCAGACGATGCCGGCAGCATGGAAATCTCTCACCTTTCAACAGCTAAAAGATAGTGTGGATGCCTATACCCGCAAAATTGTAAAAGTTATCCAACCAGACATTATCCAGATAGGAAATGAAATTAATCCAGGATTTTTATGGTCGATGGGAAAACTGGAAAATAAATCTCAATTTATTGATTTGCTGGATGCAGGATGTAAAGCAGTAAGAGCAGAAAATAAATCCACCCAGATCATGCTTCACCTGGCCGGACTTGAAAATGCCGATTGGTATTTCTCCCAATTTTCCGGCTTGGATTATGACCTAATCGGACTTTCTTACTACCCGATCTGGCACGGAAAAGATCTTGCAAAGGTTTATTCAACCCTCAATCAGTTGAATCAGAAATACAAGAAAAAAGTTGTCATCGCCGAAACCGCCTATCCTTTCACCACCGGATGGAATGACTGGACTGATAATATTTTTGGCTCACCCGATCAGGTTCTTTCTGCTTATCCACCCACACAGGATGGTCAATACCTGTTTTTGCTTCAGATTAAATCCATTGTCAGGGCAGTAAATGGCGGATATGGATTTTGCTATTGGGGCGGTGAATGGGTTTCGTTCAGGGGAAATCAGGCAAAAAATGGATCTTCCTGGGAGAATATGGCACTTTATGATTTTTCAAACCGGGTTCTGCCTGCAATTCAGGCGTTTAATCTAACTAAATGATTTGTAGACGAGGGCACTTCGACTTGGTTACTGAGCGTAGTCGAAGTGTCGCTAAGTGTCCTCGTTTTTTTTAACATATCAACTTACCACTTATAATCCCGAAAGTGTTCGGGATCTTCGCTTCGCTCGACTTACCACCTACCACCTACCACATACATCTTATCACTCGACTTATAACTTGTAACTAAACTTGCAATTCATCACCAGATTTCTGATATTTGCAAGCTTATTTTCAAAACGCGCGAGTGGCGAAATTGGCAGACGCGCCAGACTTAGGATCTGGTGAGGTAACTCGTGTGGGTTCAAGTCCCTCCTCGCGTACGAAATACAAGAAAAACGGAGCACGCCTCCGTTTTTCTTTTTGTGATAGTGAACAACTGAGGAAACCATGAACGTAACGATCAAAGATATATCTGCAGTAAAAAAAGAACTCCATGTACTGGTAACCAGGGAAGAATTAACTCCCTTTTTTGATAAGGCAATCAAAAAGTACCAGCAAACCGCCAAGGTTCCTGGCTTTCGTCAGGGAAAAGTTCCTCTTTCCATGATTATCAAACTTTACGGTCCATCCATTCAGTATCAGGAACTCGATAAAATTGCCCAGGAATTTTATCAGCGTGCATTTAAGGAAGCAAATCTGAATCCGATTGCACGTCCGACCATGAAGGATATGAATTATTCTGCTGCAGAAGAATTATCATTTGTAGTAGCTTATGACATTAAACCCGAAATCAAACTTCCGGCGATCAAGAAATTAAACTTCCAGCAAATCTCCTCCGAAATTTCTGAATCAGACATTGATGCAGAAATTGATTACATCAAACGGGTAAGTGCCAAAATGGTAACCGATTCTCCGAATCCTCTTGGTGAAGATGATTTTGTTGTTTTGACTATTCAAGAATTGGATGAAAAAGATCAGCCGACAGGTAAAAAACTGAACAATAAAATATTCAGCAAAAGAAGTCAGGAATTTTCTGCAGAAGATCAGGCGAAGATACTCGGTAAAAAAACGGGTGAGTCTGCCATGGTTACCGTTCTTGATGAAGGAAAAAACCGGAAAGTTCTGGCTACCCTTTCAGGAATTACTTCATTTACCATGCCTGATTTTACTGATGAATTCGTAAAGGAATACACCGGCGGCAAACACGAAACAGTAGATGCTTTCAAAGCAGAACTCAGGTCAGGACTTGAAAAACGTCTGGCACGCCGCAGTGAAAGCAGCCTTCAGGATTCAGTAATGGATGAGTTTGTTGCCGCATCAGAACTGGAAGTTCCGGAAAGTCTCGTTGAAGCTTATCTGGACTCAATGGTTCACGACAATGCCCATCAGCAAAAAAATCATGAGCAGCCTAAAGATTTCAATGAGGTTGAATTCCGTGAGAAGAACCGGGATCTTGCCATCAGAAGTGCAAAATGGTGGTTGGTAAAACAGGATATCGTTGAAAAAGAAAAAATCACCGTATCAGAAGATGATTTTGCCTCCTACCTGAAAAAAGTTGCCGAAGAAGATAACATTCCGGTTGAAACCCTGAAAAAGGTTTATGCAAAACCAGAAAATAAAGCAACAATCGAAAACATGATTCAAACCCAGAAGCTGGTTGAATGGGCCGTTGCACAATCTAAAGTTAAAGTTGTAAAAGCCGAAGATTTCAAACTGAAGGTCGGATAAATTCGGTGACAGGGGACGTGTGACAGGTGACTTTTTGGTTACAGGTCACATATTACGGGTTTAAATTCCCCTCCCCCGATAGAGATGAGGATTTGCAACTTTTCAAGGCGGGGTTTCCCGGTCACTGAGCGGTACTTCGACTACGCTCAGTAACCAAGTCGAAGTGCCCGGGATGGGGTGGCTCGAAGTCCGTCATTCGCAATTCGTCATCCGAAATATCCATAACCGGAACAAGACCAACTTCTCTTTCGTTACAGTTGGGACTATCTAAAAGGAATAAACTATGTTTCACAAATTCCCTGACATGCAAAACAATCTGGTACCGATGGTTATTGAGCAGACCGGAAGAGGCGAACGTGCCTATGACATCTTTTCCCGCCTGCTCAAAGAACGTATCATTTTTATCGGTACCCCGATTGATGATGTAACGGCCTCTCTTGCCATTGCCCAGCTTCTCTTTCTTGAGTCTGAAGATCCCGAACGTGATATTTTCATGTATCTGAATACGCCTGGTGGTTCAATTTCCGCCGGACTCGCCATTTATGATACCATGCAATATGTAAAACCTGATGTGTCTACGATTTGTATTGGAATGGCAGCTTCGATGGGTGCAATTCTTCTTGCCGGCGGTGCTGAAAAGAAAAGATCTGCACTTCCGAACTCCCGTGTCATGATTCACCAGCCCTGGATGGGCGGCGTTCAGGGACAAGCAACTGATATTGAAATTCATGCCCGTGAAATCCTGAAAATGAAAGAAAACCTCTATCAGATTCTGGCAAAACACACAGGTCAGCCTTACGAAAAAATCTACAAAGATTCCGAACGTGATTACTGGTTGTCATCAGCCGAATCAAAAGAGTACGGACTCATTGATGAAATTCTGGAACGTAAAAAATGAGTAAAACAGATAGTCTCAAAATAAAGTGTTCTTTCTGCGGACGTCCGTCAACCGAAGTAAATTCTATGGTTGCCGGACTGAATGCCTACATCTGTGACCGGTGTGTGAACAGTGCAGTTGAGATTATCTTCAATAATGCAAAAACTGCCGGTTCGATTCAGGAACGGCGGTCTCCAGCTCCCAGAAGACTCAAACCCCGTGACATCAAAGAAGCTCTTGATCTTTATGTAATCGGGCAGGATCATGCCAAAATTTCACTTTCCGTTGCCGTTTACAACCACTATAAACGAATCGACAACAAGAAAATTGATAAGGAAATGGATTTGATCGATATCGACAAATCCAATATCCTGCTTGCAGGTCCGACCGGAACAGGAAAAACCTTACTGGCACAGACACTCGCAAAAGTGCTTGATGTGCCTTTCTGTATTGCTGATGCAACCGCTTTAACCGAAGCAGGTTATGTGGGTGAAGATGTTGAAAGTATATTGGTCCGCCTGCTTCAGGCAGCTGATTACGATCTGGAACGTGCAGAACGTGGCATTGTTTACATTGACGAAATTGATAAAATTGCCCGTAAAAGCGACAATCCTTCTATTACCCGGGATGTTTCCGGTGAAGGTGTTCAGCAAGCTTTGCTGAAAATACTCGAAGGTACAGTTGCCGGCGTTCCACCAAAAGGTGGACGTAAACATCCGGAGCAAACCCTGATCAACGTCAACACCAAGAATATTCTCTTTATCTGTGGCGGTGCTTTCGACGGACTTGAAAAAATTATTGCACGCCGGCTCAATCAGGGCACGATCGGATTTAAAGCCGAACCTGATCAGCAGGAAAGAATCAAGGAAGACAAATCCCTTCTGAAACATGTTCAGCCTGAAGATTTGCTTCATTTTGGTTTGATTCCGGAATTTATTGGCCGGTTACCGGTTGTTTCCGCTCTTGATCCGCTGGATGCAAGCTCACTGCTTCAGATTCTGACCCAGCCCAAAAATGCAATCGTTAAACAGTACCAAAAACTGTTTAAACTTGAAAATGTTGAGTTGGAATTCGACAAAGATGCCCTCCAAGCCATTGTGACTCAGGCAATTGCCCGTGGAACCGGTGCACGCGGACTCCGTTCAATCATTGAAGAACGTATGACACATATCATGTTTGACCTTCCTTCAAAGACAAACATCAAAAAATGTGTCATCACCGAAAAAACCATTCTTGAAAGCGAACCTCCTGTATACTTTCTCAAAGAACAGAATGTAGCTTAAGGCAAGTGGTAAGTTATAAGTTATAAGTTACAAGTGGTAAGTTCCCATCCTTCTTTAAAGGAAGGGAACTTAGTTGTAAATTATTTAATTACAATTCTTTGTAACTTCGTCTTTTCCACTTGTAACTTGTAACCTGTCACTTATCACTGCCCCCCTCCCCGTGCCCTCCGTCACGAATTCCAAATTACAGCAAATTCCCTATTGACTGAAAAAAGTATTTTACTTATTATTGAGTAATTAATTTACTCAATACCATGTTAGATACACTCATCACTTCAAAAACCCGGGTTAAGCTTCTTCTGAAGTTCTTTCTGAACTCAGAAACGAAGGCTTATTTGCGTGGATTGGAGGATGAATTGGGTGAAAACAGCAATGCAATCCGCCTTGAACTGAACCGGTTATCCAAAGCTGGTTTGCTTGAAAGTGCGACAGAAGGCCGCCAGAAATTCTATCACGCCAATAAAAATCATCCCCTTTTCCCCGAACTTCATTCCGTCGTCAGAAAATATCTGGGAATTGACCAGGTTATAGAATCTGTCCTGAAAAATCTTGGGAATGTAGAATTTGCATTTGTAACCGGCGATTATGCTAAGGGCAAAGATTCAGGAATTATTGATTTGACTTTGGTTGGCAGTGTCAACAAAGACTATCTGAATCATCTGGTTGAAAAAACAGAAACCCTGATCAAAAGAAAAGTACGAACCCTGGTTCTCTCGTTAGATGAATATGATCAGCTAACCGGAACTCTTCAGATGGACAAAGCCATTGTGGTCTGGAAAAAGGAATAGGAAAATTCATTTTTCTTCAACCTACCACTTAAAATTTATAACAAACCACTTATAACTGAATTTATGCCATCAATCATTATCGACGCATCAAAAAAAGGACTTAATCTTAACCTGAAAGAGCTCTGGGCTTATAAGGATTTGTTGTTAACCCTGACTTACCGGGATCTCAGAGTCCGCTACGCTCAAACTGTTTTAGGATTTTTGTGGGCTGGACTTCAGCCTTTAGCCACCTTAACCATTTTTACCCTGGTTTTCAGCCGGGTTGCAAAAGTCAATACCGGTGATATACCCTACCCGCTGTTTGCCCTAGCCGGCATGAGCGGCTGGACCTATTTTTCTAATGTATTGAACGGTGCAGGTAGCTCAATCGTGGGTGCACAGGGCATGATTTCAAAAATCTATTTTCCGAGACTTGTTATTCCCCTTTCAAAAGCTTTGGGGTCTCTGGTTGACTTTGGTGTTGTTTTTCTGTTTCTGATTGTTTTGATGTTTTGTTACGGGATATCACCTGGTCCTGCCTTTTTCCTTTTCCCGGTTTTTCTTTTCCTTGCACTTCTATCAGGACTTGCAATCGGAATCTGGCTGAGTGCACTCACCGTTCGTTTCAGAGATTTTCAGCAATTGGTTCCTTTTGTGGTTCAATTGGGCATGTATGTCACACCGGTTGCCTATCCAGCAAGTCTGGTTCCAGAGCAATATCAGTTCTGGTATTTTCTGAATCCGATGGCAGGGGTTGTTGAAGGCTTTAGGTGGTCGCTGTTGGGCGGTCCTGTTCCCGGCGTTATGACTTTTGTTTCTGCGTCTGTGGTTCTGATCATTTTCATTACCGGTCTTTATTATTTCCGCAGTGTAGAAAAAGTCATGGCAGATATTGTATGAAAAAAGTAGCAGTAATTGGAGCTGGTCCAGCTGGGATTACCGCTGCCTACGAATTGACCAAGCTGGGACATGAAGTTCATGTTTTTGAGGCGGGCGAATCAGTTGGTGGACTTGCAAGATCCTTTGACCTTTGGGGTCAGCATGTTGATATTGGTCCCCACCGCTTTTTCAGTAATGATCCCAGAATAAACGAACTCTGGCTGGAAGTTGTCGGACAAGACTATGAGATGGTTAACCGGTTAACCAGGATTTATTACAACAAAAAGTTTTATTACTACCCGCTAAGAGCATTTAACGCACTGGGAAATCTGGGGATCTGGCAGGCAACCCTTTGTGTTTTCAGTTATGCTATTGAAAAAATTAATCCAACACCGGTTGATGATTCTTTCGAAAGCTGGGTAAGTTCACGATTTGGTAAACGGTTATTTCAAATTTTTTTCAAAACGTACACTGAAAAATTGTGGGGAATTCCCTGCAGTGAACTGGATGCAGAATTTGCTGCACAGCGAATTAAAAAATTATCGCTATGGGAAGCAATAAAAAACGCCATTACAAGTGGAAAAGGCAATAAACACAAAACTTTGGTTGATCAGTTTGCTTACCCAACCGGCGGTACCGGAATGGTCTATGAACGTATGGCAAATTACGTTGCTACCAAGGGCGGTAAGATTCACCTTAATTCTCCGGTAAGTAAAGTGGTTCAAACCGGGGAAATTGTTACAGGAATCAGCCTTTCTGATGGAATTGACCTTGCTTACGATCATGTTATTTCTACCATGCCTATTTCAACAATGGTAAAAAACCTGAGTTCGGCTCCTGCTGAAGTAAAAGAGGCTGCTGGAAAATTGAGTTTCAGAAACACCATTCTTGTTTACCTTGAAATAGACGGCCAGGATCTGTTTCCCGATAACTGGCTTTATGTCCATGCTTCAGAACTGAAAACCGGTCGGATTACCAATTTCAGAAACTGGGTTCCCGAAATATTGAATGGAAAAGAAACGACGATACTCGTTTTAGAATACTGGTGCTATGATAGCGATCCGGAATGGAAAGAGGACGACCAGAAATTAATTGATCTTGCAAAATCTGAGATCAGGCAAACGGGACTCATTGGTAAGCATACTATTCTGAATGGAAAAGTCATCAGAATCCCCAAATGCTACCCGGTTTATTTCTCCGGTTACAAAAAAATAATGGATCCAATTATTGCCTACCTCAGAACTGTTGAAGGACTTTCAGTTATTGGGCGTTATGGCTCATTTAAGTATAACAATCAGGATCATAGTATACTTATGGGAATGCTGGCTGCCAGAAATATTGCACTTGGGGAAAACAATGATCTTTGGCAAATTAATACGGATTATGAATATCAGGAATCTGCAATTATAACCAAGACCGGACTTGTCAGACAATAACAATGAATAAACCACGTCTTTTTCTTTTTCTTTTTATTGCCGGACTTTCCCTTTGGTCTTTTCCCGGTCAATTTAACAGTACTGACGGGACTGACCGATATCGGGTAGCTCATGCCATTTTAACTGGCGGTTTGCCAGAAATTGGCACCTATGGTGATGGAATTCATAATTCCACATTTATTGATGACCAGGGTGAGTTTCGTTCTTATTTTGGGATCGGTCAGAGTCTGATCCTCATTCCCCTGGATATCCCCGGAACAGCACTTACCAGTCTGGTTCATTTTGATCAAAAAATGGACTTTAAAATCAGATTGGGGCTAGCTTCATTACTTCACCTTTTTCTTGTGAATTTTCTTGTTTTTTTGGGTTCATTTTTGCTTGCAAAAACTGTTGGGTTAAACGAACTGAATGCAGTATCCTCCGGACTCACGGCCGTTTTTGGTTCAATCCTTTGGAATTTAGCCCGGGCAGGACACGAAGAATCATGGTTGGCAGTACTGATGTTACTCGCTTTGAATTTTGGGTTTAAATTTCAAAAAGAAGGAAAATCCAAGTATTTATTTCTGTTTGTGATTTCACTAAGTGCCGGACTTTTTTTCAGACCTTCATTTTTGACTGCTATTTTCATTGGAGTGTTTTGGAGCCTGCTCATTGTATACACCAATCACCGTCCTAAATTAAAAAACTGGTTTTTCTATTGGGCAGGAATGGGGATTCTAACCCTGCTTGCAATTGGCTTTTGGAACTTGCACCGTACCGGGAATCCAATTGATTTTGGGTACGGTCAAACTGGCGGAACATTTAGCGGGAATCCTTTTAACGGATTAGTTCAACCCATTTTCGGATTTGACAAAGGACTAATCTGGACGACCCTTTGGATAGTGCCCGCACTCATTATGACTGGGTTTTCTTTTACTAAATTAAATTCTGACATAAAAACACTAGGCAGTCTGGTTATACTTTTTCTTTTACTGAATCTGATGTTTCACTCATTTTGGTTCTCATGGGCCGGTGATCACACCTGGGGTGCCCGGTTTCAGGGTCATTTAATACCACTTTTAGCGATTATTTTCTGGGGTTGTATTCAACTTAAAACGGAAATCATCAAATGGCAAACCAGAATGTTACTTCTGTCAGGCATTATTGCCTCACAGATTCCTTCACTTTGTTTTTGGGATACTTTAGAATATTTGCAGGCTGAAAAGAGTGGACGAAGTTTAATCTCAACAAACGGTAGTCCAACTGGAACCGATGGTCAGATTTTAATGAGGTATTCAAATATTATCGCCAAATTAAGCACTGGATCTCTGGCAAATTTTGGTGAGCCTGAGACAATACGCTTATCTTATTCATTGGGGGCCACAAGCTGGAATTTCTGGCCATGGATGATTCAAAAAAGTCTTACAACACCACTTCACTTCCTTTTTATTTCTCTTTGGAATGGGCTTTTGGTCTCTGTGTTTTTTCTTTTTTCTCTGATTTTGAACTCCCCCTTTACCCATGAAAGGTTTAAAAAGAATGCCTAAATTTATGGTTCAATTTTCACTTCTTTTTGTTTCAATTCTGCTTTGCCTGAGTTGTGAACCTGATGCAAATAATGAAAAACCGGCATCTTCCACTGAAGTTCGGATTCCCTGGAAATCAGTTTTGAATTATGCAGCGTTAATGGATGATGATTCGCTCCTTGTAGTGACCTCTTTGGATTCAATTTTTAAAGTTGGAAAGAGTGGTAAATACCGTACTTACACAGGATTTTTTGATCTTGGAAACACCTCATTCAGCACTGATAACCAAAGTATAGTCATGTTTAATCCGGGTGGAACCTTGCTCCGTGTTGATAAAAATCTCAAGGGAACGTATATCTCTTTGGGAACTATCATCACTGGAAACTGGAAGCTTCATCATGATAAAGCAAAACAAAAGCTTCTACTTCTGGTTCAACAACTTTATCAGGTTAATTACAATTTTATGTTGGGGCAATCAGTTAAATCTCCTCAGATTACCGATCCCGCCTTCAAGGATAAATTTCAATTTCTTGGGGGTGGTTTTGGAGTTGAACAGGAATATATTTTAGGATCTGTTCAGAATGGATCTGTTAAAGAATATTATCTGGGTAAAGGCAATTTTTCTTCCACATTTAATCAATTTACACGATTACCCTCCTCTGTTCCCCAGGGATCTTATGTAATTGAAGGAAAAAAATATTTAATCATTAATAATATGGTTGTGACCAACACCTCTGTGATCACAAACCCTATACTTTCATCAGGTGAATCATTTATTTCTTCGCAAATTGTGGCCACAGATGGGTCTTTACGGGTTATAACAAATGGTGAAACAGATGTTTTCATTAAAACCCTGAACGAAACGAACACCAGTGTTTCTCTTGGGAATCCACTAAAATCCTTCCCGAAATCGTCTATTAAATTTCTGGGGTACGACGGGAAAAATGTTTTATCTCAGGACAAATCATCTCAAACAATTATCATTGATCAGTTTTGATATGACAAAAAAACTATATTTTAAACCTGCAAATAAAAAGGAATTACAAAAAGCTATTATCAAAGCAACACTTTAGGTTCAGAATATGTTAACCCAAACAGGAAAACACAAGTTTTTCCGCCAGATAATGTGGGTTTATCAGGTTAAACCTGAAGACATTCATGCTGTTTTTGATGGGAAGACTGATCGGGCAGGACATTGCTCAAAAGAAGCCTTATTTGTAAAATTATTTGGAAGTTATTCATGGTATACTATTCTTAAGAATTTTAGTCCGGAGCTGGTCTTGACGTTATTAACTGACTCTGTGATTAATAAATCGAAAAAACCTTCATTAAAAAGACAACTTGAATTCCTCAGAAAAAGATTACAGGAAATTATACCACTTACAGGATAAACTCCGAAAATGGTGGACTGAAATCCAAGATTAAAAATTAAATGAAGGGTTAACCGTGATTCCGCTGACGGAAAGGAACCTTTATTTCGATTGACGTACCACATATTACTTATCACTAGTAACCCCAAGACTAGTTCGGGATCATCGTTCCACTCGACTGAAGACCCCGAAAGTGTTCGGGGTCTTCAGTATGTTCGACTTATAACTTATCACTTGTAACTTATAACAATTACCATGTCAGACATCGCCATTTCAGTAGAAAACGTATCAAAACTTTACCACATTGGCCGGAAGGCTTCAGGTTCACTTCGTGAAACCATTTCAGGAAAGGTTGACCGGCTTTTTCATCGTTACTCAGAACAACCTGATGAGACCGAATTCTGGGCTTTAAAGGATGTTTCTTTTGAAATTAAGCAGGGAGACATTGTTGGGGTTATCGGGAAAAATGGTGCAGGAAAAAGTACGTTGCTTAAAATTCTCTCCCGAATAACTGAACCAACTTCGGGCAGAATTCAGATTAACGGTCGAGTTGGATCCCTTCTGGAGGTTGGCACCGGATTTCACCCGGAGCTTTCAGGCCGTGAAAATATTTTTTTAAACGGCTCAATACTGGGAATGAGGCGGTCTGAAATCCAATCCAAATTCGATGAAATTGTTGACTTTTCAGGAATCGAAAAATTTATTGATACCCCTGTGAAACGATATTCTTCTGGCATGTATGTTCGTCTGGCTTTTGCGGTTGCTGCTCATTTGGAACCTGAGGTTTTAATTATTGATGAAGTCCTGGCAGTTGGTGACGCGGAATTTCAAAAAAAATGTTTGGGAAAAATGCAGGATGTAGCGGGACATGGACGAACAATTATATTTGTTAGTCATAATATGATTGCTGTCCAATCATTATGTGAAAGTGCAATATATTTAAACCAGGGATCAATTGATAAAATTGGTTTTACAGAACCTGTTGTTAATTATTACCTTAATTCTAATAAAATATCTGACTATTATGTTCCTTTTTGGAAATTACAAACAACTCCGGATTCTGTAGCGTATTTTCATTCAATACAACTAAGTGACAATGAAGGAAAAGTAAAATCTGAGTTTAACTTATTCGATGAAATTTTTATAGAATTGGAATATGTTGTTTTATTTGAGCAAAAAGGAATTCATTTGTTTTTTGATTTGGAGTATAATGGCCTATTTCTACTAAGGAGTTTTGATACGGACGCAGATACTTTCCGATGGGGAATAAGAAATCCTGGTACGTACAAAATAAAATTCAAATTACCAAAATATCTAAAATCAGGACAATATATATTTAATAGTTTCGGTATCGGAATTCCTGGAATGGGAAGACTTCATTCTGTAGATAGCCAAATCGGATTCACTATTAATGAATCGGACCCAACTATATTAAATAAATCATATTCGTCACATCGACAGGGTTTGCTTGCCGAAGTGATTAAGTGGGAAATGAATAAATGAACATTGCTCAATTCTCTATATCTGGTTATGATTTAATTCTTATTGACTGCGATGGTGTTATAATTAATTCCAATTATATGAAGGAACAAAATATAAAGGAATCACTCCAGAAGTATTTGAATAATCCGGATGATGTTAATTCAATTGTCCATTCTTTTACAAAAAACAATGGACTACCACGTGAACAAAAGCTCAGAATGTTTATTTCTGATGAACGTATTTTGACAAACATACTCAATGATTATAATCATCTTAATCTGGTTCGTATTACAAAATCTATAATTATTGATGGTTTTGAAGAAAATATTCGAAAATTATCAAAATCAAAAAAATATGTTTTATCTGGTGCGGATACATCTGAATTAAACCATATCCTTCATTCTTTGCAGCTCGATCAGTATTTTAATGGGATATTGGGTGCTCCAAAAACTAAAATGGAGCATGTTTCTGAACTAATCTTTAAAAGTGGAATCTTTATTGGGGATAGTGAATATGATGTAAAAGTTGCTGAAGAGAATAAAATCGATTTTATATTAATGACTAAGTTTACTCAATGGCTAAATTGGGAAACTGAAATTCGAAAGTATAATTGTGTAAAAATTATTGTTAAAGATTGGAGTGAAATTGAATTTATTAATTAAAAATAAATTGCGGGGTCTACTTTCAATAATTGGAAGCCGTTTTGAAATCGTTTTCAACATTCGAAAAATTGTACATGATATAAGGGAATACCGTTATTTCAAAAAATTAATGATCAAAAGAGGAGATACAGATTTTCTGAACGAATATAAACGTTTTAAAAAATCTGATACAGTATTTATTTTAGGTAGTGGAAGCTCCATTAACAATATTTCAGATGAACAATGGAAAATAATTAAACAAAAGGATTCTATTTCATTTAACCTGTTTTTAGTTCATGACCATGTACCAACTTATCATTTTCATGAGATTCCAATTAAACATGGTTTTCGTGATGGGGAAGTCCCATTCATCAAAAAGGTTTTAGCTGAAAATAAAGATACATATGGTTCAACCGTCCCTGTTATATTTAGATATAGACGGTTTGTGCAGTATGGACTCACAAAGGAGTATTTTAGCGAAATCAAGGATAATGTTTTTTTCATTCTTCCACATTTTGTATCAACAACTAACAAGAAGTTGTTGGGTTTATATATTAACATACTTAAATTTATAAATAGAATTTCTGGAAAAACTTGGACTTACCCTGTTTTTTATCATGCTGGGTCAATAAGCTTAATGATATCATTTGCTGCAAGTGTTGGCTATAAAAAAATAATAACATTGGGTGTTGACTTAAATGACAATAAATATTTTTGGGATAATTCAGATAATCCATACTATTCTGTTTGTCGGGATTTGAGAAAGTTTTTACAA
>Ga0209460_1001445_pt1 | contig 13630 bp, 13 predicted proteins | sample EBPBio132013_DNA_FD_185868 | JGI IMG/M metagenome (GOLD analysis project Ga0209460, IMG submission 185868) | Wastewater treatment Type I Accumulibacter community from EBPR Bioreactor in Madison, WI, USA - Reactor 2_5/13/2013_ DNA (SPAdes)... | ecosystem: Engineered > Bioreactor > EBPR >...
ATCTGAGCACCAATGGCACCTTCGTGACCATCAGCGGCGGGCCCGAGTTGCTGGTTCGGCGCGAGGAGTTCGTTCTTCGCGGTAGCGGCATCATTTCCTTCGCCGCCTCGGCGAGCAGTCCCGGGGCTGACATCGCCGAGTTCGAGTATCTCTGAGCCGCCGCAGCGGCGAATTCGGCCAGCGTGGTCTGTCGCGTCGGAGGTGGCGTCCGAATCGCCGGCAAGGGACGTTCGTGTGCCCGCAGGGGTCTCCTCATGCCGGCAGGGCGCGCGCGAGTGTCAGCAGAGTGACCTCCACGGCACCATGCAGTTTCACGGTTCGCGCCAGTTCGTTCAGCGAGGCGCCGGTGGTCATCACGTCATCGACAAGCACCAGCCGCCTGCCGGTCAGGTCCGACGCACAGTGGAAGGCGCCGCGGACGTTCCCGGCACGTTCGCGCCAAGGCAGGTCGGCTTGCGTGGCCGTTCGTCGGATGCGGGTGCAGGTTCGGGCGTCGATCGGAATCCGGCTGCATCGGCTGACTGCGCGTGCCAGTTCGAGCGCCTGATTGAAGCCCCTTTCGCGAAGTCGCAGTCGATGCAGCGGCATGGGGACGATCAGGTCGGCGTGAAAGTCCCTTGCCAGTTCGGCAAGCCGACTACCGAACCAGGCACCGAGCGCCAGGCGATGGCCGTACTTGAATGCCTGCACCAGCTTGTCGATCGGGAAAGCGTAGCAGTAGACGGCGAGTGTGGCATCGTAGTGCGGCGGTGCCGCCAAACATCGGCCGCAGACACTGCCACCCGGAGTCGGCAAGGCACAGCGCGGACAGCGCGTCGCCGGAAGCCGCGGCAGATCCGTCGTACAGGCCGGGCAGAGCAGGGTCGTGCCGCTGGCCGCACCACATGACAGGCAGTCCTGCGGCAGAAGTCGGTTGCACGATCTGCGGACCAGCTCAGCGCTTTGAGTTAAGATTGACATCCTTGAAGTGCTCGCAAACACTCGCTGCCGAGGCTCTACATTATCCCACCCATAGGTCTAGTTCATGAACGCCATTCCGCAAGCCGCCACCCTCGCCCAAGACTGTTCCCCGACAACGCGCAGCGCCCGCTGGACCGTCGCGGAAGTCGAGGCGCTGTACCAACTTCCACTGATGGATCTGATCTACCGCGCCCAGCAGGTTCATCGTGAAAACTTCGACGCCAACGCGATTCAGCGTTCGACGCTTCTTTCGGTCAAGACCGGTGGTTGTTCCGAGGATTGCGGCTATTGCTCGCAAGCCGCACGTTACACCACCGGGACCGAGCGCGAGGCACTGCTGCCGCTCGACGAAGTCATCGCTGCCGCTCAGGCAGCCAAGGACAAGGGCGCCTCGCGCTTCTGCATGGGCGCCGCCTGGCGTGGTCCGAAGGACAAGGACCTCGCCAAGGTCACCGAGATGATCCGGGCAGTCAAGGGGCTCGGTCTGCAGACCTGCGTGACCCTGGGCATGCTCAAGGAGGGTCAGGCCGACGAACTCAAGGAGGCCGGGCTCGACTACTACAACCACAACCTCGATACCGATGCCTCGTTCTACGGGCAGGTGATCACCACCCACAAGCATGCGGACCGCATCGACACGCTCGGCCAGGTACGCGAGGCCGGCCTCAAGGTCTGCTCGGGGGGAATCATCGGCATGGGCGAGTCGCGGCGCAACCGGGCGGCCCTGATCGTCCAGTTGGCCAACCTCAATCCGCCACCGGAATCGGTCCCGATCAACAACCTGGTGCCGATTCCGGGCACGCCGATGGCTGCACTCGCGCCGATCGACAACTTCGAGTTCGTGCGCACCATTGCCGCCGCCCGCATCACCATGCCGGCGAGCTTCGTGCGCCTGTCCGCCGGTCGTCAGGCGATGGCCGAAGAACTGCAGGCGCTTTGTTTTCTGGCCGGTGCGAATTCGATCTTCTACGGCGACAAACTGTTGACTACCGGTAATCCGGAAGCCGATCGCGATGAAGCGCTGTTCGAGAAGCTTGGGCTGCGGCCGATCTAGTTGCTGATGAACGCACCGGCGCAGTTCGTTGATCGGCGCCAGGTGCGGCGGAACTTTGCGCGCGCGGCATCGAGCTACGACGAAGCAGCGGTGCTGCAGCGCGAGATCGGCAAGCGCATGCTGGAGCGGCTAGATTACGTACGCATCGAGCCGCAACGGGTGCTCGATCTCGGTTGCGGAACGGGTGCCAGCCTCACCGCCCTGCACGAACGCTACCCCGGCGCCCTCGTCATCGGCGCAGACCCCTGCCTGCCGATGCTGCGTGTGGGCCAGCGCCAGCACTCGCGCTTGAGCTGGTTGCTGCCCTTCCTGAGGGGCAATCGGTCGCCGCTACTGGCTGCCGAAGCGAGCGCACTGCCGCTGCCAGCGCAGTCGATCGGTCTACTGTGGTCGAACCTGATGCTGCACTGGCTCGACGACCCGCTGCCGGCATTTCGCGAGGCGAATCGCCTGCTCGAAGTTGGCGGCCTGCTGATGTTCTCGACTTTCGGACCCGATACCCTCAAGGAACTGCGTGCGAGCTTCGGCGATGGCCATGTTCATACGCAGCGCTTCACCGACATGCATGATTATGGCGACATGCTGGTTGAATGTGGATTTACGGATCCGGTGATGGATGCGGAGGTGCTGACGATGACCTACGCGCGTCTTGACGACCTGCTCGCCGATCTGCGCCGGAGTGGTTCGGCGTGCGCGATGCAGGCGCGCCGCCGCGGCCTGACCGGGCGCTCGACGTGGGCCGCGACGCGCGCTGCGTACGCGCAGTGCGCTCGCGAGGGTCGCCTGCCGGCGACCTACGAGGTGATCTACGGGCACGCGTGGAAATCCCAGCCACGCAAGATGGCCGACGGGCGAACCATTGTCCGTTTCGATCCGCACCAGCGACTTCGCTGATGCGGTAGCCACTCGGCAGCTAGACGAAGAATTCCTCGAGCCGTACGAAAACCTCGTGTTCGGCGCCATGCCGGCGCACTGCCAGCACATCCTCGAGCTTCTCCACCTGCTTGACCATCTGGTCGAGGCGTTCGTCCTCATTGACCAGCAGCCAGATACGGCTGGTGGCGCCGCTGCCCACCGGCATCACCAGAATGCCTTCGACGTTGTAGGCGCGCCGCGAAAACAGGCCGACGACGTGCGACATGACGCCGGCGTGGTTGTTCACGTCGAGTTCGAGTACCGTGCGTGCGAGTGCCTGGTTTTCCGTGCGTGTAAGCGAGTTCATCGTTCAGCCTCCGATCATTTCCTTGTTGGCGGCACCCGGTGGCACCATCGGCAATACCTGCTCGTGCATGGCGATGCTGGCATGGATCAGCATCGGGCCGCGTGTTGCCAAGGCGGCTGCCAGCGCGGCAAGAGGATCGCTCGCCTTGTCGAGATCGACGGCCGGCACGCCGAAACCCTCGGCGACGCGAATGAAGTCCGGCATGCCCTTGAACTTCGAGGCGTAGATGCGTTCGCCGTAGAACATCGTCTGCTGCTGGAAGACGAGGCCCAGCGAGGAGTTGTTCATCAGCACGATCTTCACGTTGACGTCCTCTTCGGCCGCGGTGACGAGTTCCTGGATGTTCATCAGGATGCTGCCGTCGCCCGTGAAACAGACCACCGTCCGTTCCGGCTCGGCAAGCGACGCGCCGATTGCCGCCGGCATGCCGAAGCCCATCGTGCCAAGCCCTCCCGACGTCAGCCACTGCCTGGGGCGGCGCAAGGGATAGGCCTGGGCGACCCACATCTGGTGTTGACCGACGTCGGTGGTAATCGTCGCCTCGTCGTCGAGACAGCTGGCAACGGCACGGATCAGCCCGTACGGGGTGCGCGGGTCGTCGATCCCCGGCATGCGCAGCGGGTGGTCGGCCTTCAGGCTCGCTACGCGCGCCAGCCAGGCGTGGCGCTGTGGCGACTCGATGACCGGCTGCAGCAGTTCCAGGACCGTACGCACGTCGCCGGCGATGCCGACATGCGCTGTCTTGATCTTGTCGAGTTCCGACGGATCGATGTCGATGTGTATGATCTTCGCTTGCGGACAGAAACCGGCGACCTTGCCCGTCGCCCGGTCGTCGAAGCGCGCGCCGACGGCGATGAGCAGATCGCACTCGTCGAGCGCCAGGTTGGTGCAGCGTGCGCCATGCATGCCGAGCATGCCGAGCGACAGAGCATGATCGACCGGCATCGCGCCGAGCGCCATCAGGGTCATTACGGTCGGCAGCCGGGCCTTCTGGGCGAGTGCCACGGCGGCTTCGGCAGCACCGGAATGCACGACGCCGCCGCCGAGGTAGAGAACCGGTTTCGCGGCGGCATTGATCATCGCTGCCGCACGTCCGATCAGTTCGCCGTCCGGCGGCGGCACCACATCCGCACAACCGGGGGCGGGCCATTCGTCGACGTCGACAAGCTGATTCTGCACGTCCTTGGGAATGTCGACAAGGACTGGCCCAGGACGGCCCGACGCGGCGATGCGGAAGGCACGCGGAATGACCGTCAGCAGGTCGTCGGCCGACCCGACCAGGAAGTTGTGCTTGGTAATCGGAATACTCAGGCCATAGGTGTCGACTTCCTGAAAGGCGTCGGTGCCGATCATCGGCTTCGGTACCTGGCCGGTGATTGCCACCAGCGGAATCGAATCGAGCTTGGCATCGGCGATGGCCGTCAGCAGGTTGGTGGCGCCAGGTCCGGAAGATGCCATGCATACCGCCGGCACGCCGGTGGCGCGCGCCATCCCCTGCGCCATGAAGCCGCCGCCTTGTTCGTGCCGAGCCAGCACATGGTGGATCTCCGACTTCGAGAGCGCGTCATAAATTGGCAGAATCGCGCCGCCGGGAATGCCGGCAACGGTGCGAACGCCCTGGCGTTCAAGCAGGCGGACGACAATCTGTGCTCCGGTGAGTGTTTCGGGTGTTTGCTTGGGCAAGGGTTTCTCCTTCAAAAGAACTGCCGATTTCGGCGTCGCCAGGCGGTGGTCCGGAAAAGCAAAACCCCCGCTCGGCGTGTGCCGGCGGGGGTTTCTGGAATCTTCTGTCGCTTTCTGCGTTGCGATCTAGCTTCCTGCCCTCGACGGCGCACGCGTCAGTACGCGTACGACGCGTACTACACCGACTACCGAAACGCCTGCCGCACAGCTTGCTGAAGCATCAGCCGCAGCAAATGAGGCAGCGTGGATGTCGTCGAAGCAGAGCATCGTCGTCAGATCGAAGTCACGAAAGCGAAGACTCGATTAGAACCGAGCGCAGATAAAAATGCAAGGATCGTGCAATGGTCGGGGGGAGTCTGGATCGTCGACATGGACGCCGACCGCGCCAGGCTTCCCCGGGATGGCATGGTCCGGTTTAGCGTGTCCGGCGGCGAAGAGCGGCGGCCAGTCCGGCAAAGCCGATCGCCAGCAGGGCAAGGGAGGCCGGTTCCGGAACGCTGGGATCCAGTTTCTCGGTGGTCCGTATGCCAAACTGAAACCCGTGCCAATCCTCGGATGTCGGTGCGGTCCAGGAGAACGAGTCAAATGTACCAATGAACTGAATCGTGCCATGCCCCTCTGCGCCCTGCAGCACGTCTCCGGGCAACTCCTGGAGTGCCGTGGGACCTCCCCCCCAGAAGCCGACACCCTGGCTGACGATATCGAAAGGACGGTCGAAGTCATAGGTCACGTTAAAGCCGGGTTGTCCCAGGCTGACGATGTCCATGATCGGATCCTTGATCGCTTCGGACAGGGTGAGCTTGTAGGTCGTCGTCGAGCTGCCACCGATCAACGAAATGATGTCCGAATCGGGTGGCGCATTGTCGACCTGGCTACTGATGTAGGGTGCGCTGGGGCTCCAGTAGTTGGTCCCACCGGAGGTTTGTGCGAACTTGAAACTGCCTGCAGCCCCGGTGACCTGGATAACCGAGAAGCTGACCGTCACCGTCGACAGATCCGGTAGCGTAATGGTGCCGGACGCCGTCCCCGCACTTGGATTGGCGGCGGTCCAGTCTACAAAGTGGTAAGGCACGGCGTGCGCTGCGCCGCCAATGGCCAGTAACATTCCCGCCAGAACACCTCTCAATGCTTTCATTCTCGTGCCTCCCTCTGATTCCGTGACCTGCAACAAGGGCTCCTCGCCCGTCCGCGTCGCGCCGAGGCACGACTTCACCATCGCGACCGCTCGCAGATGGCATCATGCAAGAGCTAAGCGGAATTCGTGCCAAGAAGCATGGAAAGTCCAACTAGTAGTTAAATCAGCATATTGACGACACCTAGCGGGGGAGGAGAGCACCTGACGTCAGTCACCAGACATGATCTGTAAAGTTTCCCGACACCGTCAGCAGGCGCTGGCGGCTCGTGGGCGAGAAAAGGGGAACCAACGGGCGGGTCACGGACTGGGCCAGCACGAGCATGGCCCGTCCGCATGGCATCGCCGCCCCCGCCACTCTGCCCATCGATCGAGATCCGCCCATTCGGCGAACTTTGGTCGAAAAACGATGCCCAAAGTCCGCCCACCCGCACGGTGGGTACTTCAGGCATTCTCTCCATCTCTCAATCTCCATGAGGAGGCAACATGGCAAGTACAGTGACCCTCGGCGGCAAGCCGTTTCACGTTGGCGGCATTCTTCCGGAAAGAGGCCAGGCGGCACCTGCCTTCACACTCGTCGGCAAGGATCTCGCCAACGTTTCGTTGAGCAGTTTTGCGGGCCAGCGCAAGGTTCTGAACATCTTCCCGAGCATCGACACGCCGACCTGCGCAACGTCCGTGCGCAAGTTCAACGAGAAAGCCAGTGGGCTGAACAATACGGTGGTGCTCTGCGTTTCCGCCGATCTGCCCTTTGCGCAGGCGCGCTTCTGCGGTGCCGAGGGGCTGGACCGCGTCGTCACGCTGTCCACGATGCGCGGCCGCGAGTTCCTCGAAGCCTACGGTGTGGCGCTCAGTGACGGCCCGCTGGCCGGCCTGGCGGCTCGCGCGGTGGTCGTTCTCGATGGCGATGACCAAGTGCTGCACAGTGAACTGGTTGCCGAGATCAAGGATGAGCCCAACTACGACGCAGCGCTGAAGTCTCTGGCCTGAGGCGCAGCGAAGCAGCCAGGCCGCCATCGCGGCGCTCGACAGAGACAGACTCATGTCCGACACCCGCAGCACGCCGCCTGTCAAGCAGCGGCAAGGCATCCAGTCGATCGAGGTGGGCACGCGGTTGTTGCGTGCGCTCGCCGCCCACGGGCGCGCGATGATGCTGCGCGACGTGGCCCGCCACGCGGGCATGCCGCCGGCCAAGGCGCATCGCTACCTGGTCAGCTTCATGCGCATGGGGCTCGTCGAACAGGACGCGAATACCGGGCGCTACGATCTTGGCGGGTTTGCGCTGGAACTCGGGCTCGCGAGTCTGGCGCGTCTGGACCCGGTGCGGCTTGCCGGGCCGGTGCTCGACGACCTCTGCGAACACATTGGCGAAACGGTGGCTCTCGCGATGTGGGGCAACCACGGTGCGACGTGCGTGCGCTGGGTCGAGGCCGGTGGCCCGGTAACCGTCACGCTGCGCACCGGCGTCGTCCTGCCGCTGACATCATCAGCCACGGGTCTGGCTTTTGCGGCTTTCTACCGCTCCCACTATCTCAGGAAGATGCTCGACGCGGAGGTGCAGGCCACCGCCGAACAGCGACAGGCGGCGCCGGCGGTAGTGCTGTCGGCCTTGACGGTACAACTCGACGAAATCCGTCGCCATGGTATCTCGCGCGCTTCGGGCAGCTTGACACCGGGAATCAACGGCTTCAGTGCGCCGGTCTTCGGTCATGGAGCTCGAATGGTCGCCGCGATAACCTCGTTGGGCATCATCGGCAACTTCGACATGGACTGGAACAGTCCAATGGCGCAGGCGACGCGCGACGCCGCGGCGACGCTGTCGCGCCGACTCGGCTATGGCACCGTCGATGACGGTGCGGCAGACAGACAGTCGGCGGAGCATGCCGGGCAACCCGGAACGGCTGACGGCGCCTGTGCGTGACTGCCGCCCGAATTGTGGTGCCTGTTGCATCGCGCCGTCGATCACCACGCCGATGCCCGGCCACCCCCGCGGCAAGCCAGCCGGTGAGCCCTGCCACAGTCTGACGGCTGACTGGCGCTGTGCTCTGTGGGGTCGCCTCGAGCGGCCGGCATTTTGCGCCGGGCTGCAGCCTTCGGACGAGATGTGCGGTGACAACCGCCAGCAGGCGATCGCCTGGCTGTCGGCGCTGGAACTGGCAAGCCGACCCTGAGTGGTAGAATGCGGGTTTTGTCGAAAGCCCGCTGTGGACCTCCTGCTTCTGCTGAAAGCTCTGATTCTCGGTATCGTCGAAGGCGTCACCGAGTTTCTGCCGGTATCCTCGACCGGCCATCTGATTCTCGCCGGCGACCTCCTCGATTTCAATGACGACCGCGGCAAACTGTTCGAGATCGTCATCCAGTCGGGTGCCATCCTCGCCGTCTGCTGGGAGTTTCGGGCGAAAATCGTCCAGGTCCTGCTGGGCCTGCCGAGCGACCGGGCGGCGCAGCGTTTTGCTCTCAATGTGCTGGTTGCTTTCCTGCCGCTGGCGATCCTCGGCCTGCTGTTCGGCAAGGCGATCAAGGCATCGCTCTTCAACGCGCCGGTGGTGGCCACGGCCTTCATCGTCGGTGGCCTGGTGATCCTCTGGGCGGAGCGGCGCGAGCACCGCATCCGCACCGAGTCGATCGACGACTTGACGCTGATCGACGCTCTCAAGCTCGGTCTGGCACAGGCGCTGGCGCTGATCCCGGGCACGTCGCGTTCGGGAGCGACGATCATCGGCGGCCTGTTCTTCGGCCTGTCACGCCGCGCCGCAACCGAGTTTTCCTTCTTTCTGGCGATCCCCACCTTGATCGGGGCGACGATCTACCAACTGTACAAGGAACGCGCGCTGCTCTCGTTTGACGACCTCGGGATGTGGGTCGTCGGCTTCGTCGCCGCCTTTGTTTCTGCATTCTGGGCGGTACGCGGGCTGTTACGCTACATCAGCACGCACGACTTCTCGGCTTTTGCCTGGTATCGCATCGCTTTTGGCGTCGTCGTGCTGGTGACCTGGCACTACGACATCGTTTCGTGGACGAGTGGCTGAGGTGGCTGGCCCCCGCATCCTCTATCTGCACGGATTCTGCTCGTCGCCGGCATCGTGGAAGGCGCGCCTGCTTGGCGATCATCTGGCAGCCGCTGGTCTCGCCGATCGTTTCCTCTGCCCGGCGCTGCCGCCGGCACCCTTTGCCGCGATCGCCGAGTCCGAAGCGCTGCTGGCCAGCGCCGATGGGCCGACGACGCTGGTTGGCAGTTCGCTTGGAGGGTTTTACGCGGCGTGGCTGGCCGAGAAGCACGACCTGCGCGCGGTCCTGATCAACCCTGCCGTGATGGCGCCGGCCCTGCTCGGCGGACTCGTCGGAACGCAGACCAATTTTCACAGTGGCGAGAACTTCGAGTTTACGACCGAGCACGTCGAGCAGTTGCGCTCGCTGGAAGCCGCATGCATCTCGCCGGCGCGCTATTTGTTGCTGGTGGAGACCGGGGATGCGGTGCTCGACTATCGCCGAGCCGTCGAGTGCTATGCCGGGAGCCGCCAGATCGTCATCGAGGGGGGCGATCACAGCTTTACGCACTTCCCTGAACTGATGCCGCAAATCATTGAATTCTGTGGGTTATAATCGTCGCGATGCATGTTCTATTCGAAGAAGACGGGGCTTTCAGAACGGCTACCATTGTTGCCGACAACGACTCGTCGTTGCAGGTCGAGACAGCCTCGGGCAAGCGCAGCAAGATCAAGGCGACGAGCGTCCTGTTGCGCTACGGCGAACCGGCGCCGGCGGCCTTGCTCGAGCAGGCCGAAGCGCTGGCCGGGAGCATCGAGCATGACTTTCTCTGGGAGTGTCTGGGTGACGGCGAATTTTCTTTTTCTGATTTTGCCAATGATTACTTCGGCCACGTCGCCACGCCGGTCGAGGCCTCTGCGCTCCTGCTGGCCCTGCATTCGGCGCCGATCTACTTTCATCGCAAAGGCAAGGGACGCTTCCGCAAGGCCCCGCCCGACATCCTCCAGGCCGCTCTTGCGGGTCTCGAGAAAAAGCGTCAACAGGCGCTGAGCATCGAGCGGATGATTGGTGAGCTGAAGGCGTTCTCGCTGCCCGCCGAGTTTTCACCGCTGCTTGGCCAGTTGCTCTACAAACCTGACCGCAACCGCGGCGAGACCAAGGCGCTGGAGGCGGCTTGCCTCGAAACCGGTCTATCGGCGGCGCATCTGCTGGCCAGGTGCGGGGCCATACGCTCGGCGTACGACTACCACCAGCAGCGCTTCCTCCTCGACCAATTTCCTCGTGGCACCGACTTTCCCGACGTGGCCACGCCGCTGCTGCCGTCAGACCTGCCGCGCGCCGACGTTCGCGCCTTCTCGATCGACGACGCCACCACCACCGAGATCGACGATGCCTTCTCGCTGCAGACGCTGCCCGGTCTCGGCTGGAGGGTCGGCATCCATATCGCGGCGCCGTCGCTGGGTATCGCGCCGGGATCGCCGCTCGACGCTATCGCTCGCGAACGGCTGTCAACCGTCTATATGCCCGGCGCCAAGATCACCATGCTTCCGGATACGGCGGTCGATCGCTTCACCCTTTCCAGTGGCCGTGCGGCGCCAGCCGTTTCACTGTACCTGACCGTCACACCCGATTTCGAGGTCACGGCCCACGAGTCGCGGGTCGAAATCGTTCCGGTCGTCGCCAACCTGCGCCATCACGACATCGAGCCTCTGTTCAACGAGCAGACCATCGCCGCTGGGCTGACTGACTTCGCTTTTCGCGATGAGTTGCTGACGCTCTGGCAGCTGGCCAATGCCTGCGAGGGTAGGCGCGGCAAGCTGTCAGCGATGCAAGGCAATCACGACTACAACTTCCGGATCGACGGTGACCTTGCCGATGCCGAGACGTGCCGGGTCGAGATTTCCGCGCGTCGGCGCGGCAGTCCCCTCGACAAGCTGGTCGCCGAGTTGATGATCGTCGCCAACAGCACCTGGGGCGGGCTCCTCGCCGCGCAGGGGGTGGCCGCGATCTATCGCGTCCAGACCGGCGGCAAGGTGCGCATGAGCACCGCACCGCAGGCGCATGAAGGCCTTGGCGTCAAGCAGTACGCCTGGTCGTCTTCGCCGCTGCGCCGCTACGTCGACCTGCTCAATCAGTGGCAACTGGTCGCCTGCCTCAGCGGTGACACGCCGCCGTTTGCGGCGCGCTCGGATGCGCTGTTTGCCGCCATGCGCGATTTCGATCTCACCTACAGCGCCTACGCCGAATTTCAGCGCAGCATCGAACGTTACTGGTGTCTGCGCTGGCTGCGCCAGCGAGGGCTGGAGGCCATCGACGCGACGATCGTCGGTCGCGAGAATCTGGCGAGGCTCGATCATCTGCCTCTCGTGCAGCGTGTGCCGTCGGCGCCCGAGCTCAAACCCGGCCAACGAATCCGCCTGCGCATCGAGTCGATCGATTATCTGACACTCGAACTCGCTTGCCGTTATGTGGAGACCCTCGCCGTGGCGGGAAGCCCGGCAATAGCCGCTGACGACGAAGTTCTGGAGGCAGTCGATTGAAGTGAATGCCGGCGCGCGCAAAGGGTCGCCACACGTTCCCGACGGTCGCAGCCTGTGGCTGGCGCTCGGCGTTTCGCTGTTGCTGCACGTCGTCGTGCTGTCGTTGCACTTCACGTTCCCGGATGCCGCGCGCGCTTTCCAGGATCGTGCGCTCGACATCATACTGGTCAATAGCCGCTCGGCCCGCAAGCCCTCCGAGGCGCAGGCCCTGGCACAGGCCAATCTCGACGGTGGTGGCAACAGCGAAGAGAAGCGCCGTGCGAAGACGCCGCTGCCACCCGCACCGAAACATCAGGACGGTGACGACCTCGACCACTCGCAGAAGCGAATCCAGGAGCTTGAGGCCCATCAGCAGCGACTGGCGGCGCAGACCCGCAGCCGTACCACCGTCGCCCCGGCAGCGGACAAGCAGGTCCAGCCCGAGCCCACGCCCAGCGTCAGCGGTCGTGATCTGGCGCATAGCGCTCTGGCGATGGCCCGCCTCGAAGGCGAGATCGCCAAGGAAGTCGACGACTACAACCAGAGGCCGCGCAAGAAGTTCATCGGCACACGTGCCGATGAATACCGCTTTGCGCAGTACAACGAAGAGTGGCGGCTCAAGGTCGAACGCGTCGGCACTCTCAATTACCCGGAAGCGGCGCGCGGCAAGCTGTACGGTAGCCTGATCCTGACGGCTTCCATCCGCAGCGACGGCACGGTGGCCTCGGTCGAGATCAATCGGTCGTCAGGGCACAAGGTTCTCGACGACGCCGCTCGCCGCATCGTCGCCATGGCGGCTCCCTTTGCCGCTTTCCCGCCGGCCATCCGCCATGATACCGACGTCCTGGTGATCACCCGCAGCTGGAATTTCACCCAACGCGACAGTCTCGAGACGAAGGCGCGCTGAAGCGACGATGAGCGACCGCTACTGCGTCTTTGGCAACCCGGTGGACCACAGCAAGTCGCCGGCGATCCACGCCGCCTTCGCTGCCCAATGTCGGCAGGACCTCAGCTACGAGGCGATCCTCGCGCCTCTCGACGGGTTCGCCGAAAGCATGCGCGCCTTCGCGGCTGCCGGCGGTTGCGGGGCCAACGTCACGGTCCCGTTCAAGGAACAGGCCTGCCGCCTGGCAACACGGCTTGCGGCGCGTGCCGAACTTGCCGGTGCCGTCAATACGCTGGTCTTCAATGGCTCCGATATCCTGGGCGACAACACCGACGGTGCCGGCCTGCTGCGTGACCTAAGCACCAACCTGACCTGTCGGGTCGCCGGACAGCGCGTGCTGTTGCTCGGCGCGGGCGGCGCCGCGCGCGGCGTCATCGGGCCCTTGCTCGACGCTCGCCCGGCGGAACTGGTGATCGCCAACCGCACCGCCGGGCGAGCCCGGGAGCTGGCGCAACGCTTTGCCGGACATGCGCGGCTGCTCGGCTGCGCTTACCCCGAAGTCGCCGGCCTGTCCTTCGACCTCGTGATCAACGCGACCTCGGCGAGTCTCACCGGCGAGTTGCCGCCATTGCCGGGGGGAGTCTTTGCCTCCGGTAGCCTGGCCTACGACATGATGTATGGTCAGGGGCCGACACCGTTTCTCGTCTTCGCCGGCAGTCACGGAGCGGCCTGTCTGGCGGATGGCCTCGGGATGCTGGTCGAGCAGGCGGCCGAGGCCTTCCAGGTCTGGCGCGGTGTCCGCCCCGAAACGGCGCCGGTACTGGCCATGCTGCGCGCTGCCCTGGCGCGATGAGCCAGCTTGCCCGGTGGCTGAAGCGGCTGCTCCTTGGCTTCGTCGCACTGCTGCTGCTTTATCAGTTGTGGTTGTTTGGCTGGGTTCTCTGGTGGAACTGGGTCGATCCGGACAACACCCGCTTCATGACCATCCGCCTCGAAGAACTGCGGGTCAAGGTCCCACAGGCGCAACTGAAGAAGCAATGGGCAGGCTACGACAGGATTTCGGCGAACCTGAAGCACGCGCTGATCGCTGCCGAGGACGCCAAGTTCGTCGATCACGAAGGCTTCGACTGGGAAGGTATCCAGAATGCGATCGAGAAGAACCAGAAGAAGGGGCGCATCGTCGCCG
>Ga0209460_1001453_pt1 | contig 13541 bp, 9 predicted proteins | sample EBPBio132013_DNA_FD_185868 | JGI IMG/M metagenome (GOLD analysis project Ga0209460, IMG submission 185868) | Wastewater treatment Type I Accumulibacter community from EBPR Bioreactor in Madison, WI, USA - Reactor 2_5/13/2013_ DNA (SPAdes)... | ecosystem: Engineered > Bioreactor > EBPR >...
GGGATTTCACGGGCAAGCGGCTAGCCAGTGTCCTGATTGAGCTTCCGGTGGTGCTGCCGCCAGCGGTCGCGGGGCTAGGATTGTTGGTCGCATTTGGTCGGCGCGGGTTGTTCGGCCCGACCTTTGAATCGCTGGGGTGGTCGCTGCCGTTCAGCACGGCGGCAGTCATTATCGCCCAAACCTTCGTCGCCGCGCCCTTTTACATTCGTGCCGCACAGAACGCCTTCCAAACCGTTGACCCTGAAATCGAAGCCGCAGGACGTGTCGATGGTGCGGGCGGACTATCTCTCTTTTGGGAGATTACCCTACCCCTCACCAGCCGGTCTTTAGGCGCGGGTTTGGCGCTCAGTTGGGCGCGGGCGCTGGGCGAATTCGGGGCGACCATCTTGTTCGCGGGCAGCTTGCAAGGCATCACCCAAACGATGCCGCTTCTCATTTATAAAGAGTTCGAGCGCAATATCAACTCCGCTATTTGGGCAGGTGTTCTGTTGGTAGGCTTCGCGCTGGCGGCCTTGCTGCTCGCCCGCTACCTCGGCAGGAGTGATGCCTAGCTGTTTATTTGTCTGTAAGGTCATGGAAGTAGCCTAACAGCGTAATCTTAATCTTGCAGATTGAGGTCAATATGACTGTGCAGCCTTCCCGACGAACTTATGCGATTACGCTCTTTCTTATCCTGCTTATTTGTTATGGTTACTTCCTGCCCAAGTGGGCGGATTGGGGCGCGAATTCCCGTGCCGATATTGTGTATGCCTTCGGTGACAAAGGCACGCTGATAATCGACGACTATCACACCAACACCGGTGACCTTGCCTGCTACCCCGGCCCATTTGTCGCCGATCCCGATAATGTACTCGGTGGCGACTGCACCGGTCATTACTACAGTGATAAGTCGGTTGGCCCGTCCCTGCTAGCGTTACCCTTCTATATGGTATTCAAAGGGGTTGCCGCCATCCCGCCCGTTCAGAATTTCATCAACAGCGGTAAGGGCTTGGGCAGCATGGGCGATACGCTCAACCCCGACGGGCAAGGCATCCGCCCACAGGCCGTTTACGAATATATGGCGCTGGCCTTCATGACCTTTTTCGCCTCAGCCGTTCCCTCGGCGCTGCTGGGTGTGGTGGTGTTCTTGATGGCAGCCCGTTTCGCCAGCAAAGATAGCTACGCCTTCTTACTCGCGCTGGCCTATGGGTTAGCGACGATGGCCTTCCCCTACAGCAACGCCCTTTACCAGCATCAACTGGCGGCGTTTGGTGCGTTCGTCGGCTTTTATCTGCTGTGGCGCGTCATCTATGAAAACGCAAGTTTGAATTGGCTGTGGCTTGTTGGTGTCTTGTTCAGCTTCTCAGTCATCACCGAATACCCGATTGTCCCCGGCCTCGCCATTATCTTTATCTGGGCGGCTTATAAGATGCCCAACCGCCTCGCCCTTTACCGCGTGGTGCTGGGTGCAATCCCGCTGGGGCTGCTGTTCGCAGGGTTCAACTATATGGCTTTCGAAACCATCATTCCGGTCGGCTACAAATACTCGACCAACTGGCAGGGGGAGCATCAATCCGGCTTCCTCAGTTTGCAACTGCCGTCGCTGGATAATGTGGTGCGACTCTACGGCCTTACCTTCTCGCCCGTACGCGGCATCTTTGTCACCTCGCCCTTCCTGCTGCTGGCGATCTGGGGCTTTTACCTGATGTGGAAGCAGGTGAAGGAAAAGCGCAGCGCCATTGTTGCTATCGGCCTGTTCGTCGCTTACTTCTTCTTCTACAACTCGTCCAGCGTCATGTGGTGGGGTGGCTTCACCATCGGCCCGCGCTACCTGATTCCGATGCTGCCGTTCTTCGTGCTGCCCATCATCTTCGCCTTTAATAAGCTGCTGCCGAAAACGTGGGGGAAAGTGCTGGTCACTGTACTCATCGCCATCTCGGTGTTCAGCGTATGGGCGATGAATATCGCGGGACAGTCGTGGCCGGAAATCAACACATGGCCGATTACCATCGGTCAAATGATCGTGAACTTCCCGCTGCTCAACTACTCGCTGCCGCTGCTGGCACAGGGCAGGGTCGCCCGTAACTATGCGATGATCGCCGGACTCCCCGGTTTGCTCAGTCTCATTCCCTTAATCGTGGCGGTCTTGGGCGTGTACTTCATCGTGCCGCGCCTGCTCACCCGCCGCGAAAACCAATCTCAGTTACAAACTCAAAACCTGAAACGCGCTACTGGAGGAACGGATTGACCACCGCACTTGACATCAAAAACCCGCGAAATATTCGCTGGATTGCGCTCGGCTTATTTGCCCTAGCCATCATTACCCGTATCCCGTTCCAGAGCCAGTACCTATACCACTGGGATTCAGTGAATATGGCATTCGGCATTCTGGACTACAACGTCCAAGCTGGCGCACCGCAGTTCCCCGGCTACATCGTGTATATCGTCATCGCCCAACTGGTGAACGCGGTATTCAACGATCCGCAGCGCACGATGCTGTTCATCAGCCTCGTCAGCAGCGGCCTCGCAGCCGTCGCCATGTTTTATCTCGGCAAGGATATGTTCAATCCGGTCACGGGTGTTATCGCCAGCCTGTTTCTGATAAGCAGCCCGTTATTCTGGTTCTACGGTGAAATCGCGCTGCCACACGCGCTCGACCTCTTCGCCATCACCTATTCGGCGTGGCTGCTCTACAAGATCATGACCGGACACACGCGCTGGCTGTGGTGGACAGTCGTGTTCCTCGCGCTGGTCGGCGGTTTCCGCCAGCAGGATTTGTTGTTCCTTGCGCCCATGATTATCTTCGCCTGCTACCGCGTTGGCATCATACGGATTATCGGTACGCTGGTGTTGGGCGGCTTGATCACCGCTGCGTGGTTTATCCCGTTGATGGCGCTGAGTGGCGGCATCCGTGCCTATCTTGACGGCTCGGCAGCTTTCTCGTCCAGCTTCTTCACCACCACCTCCCTGCTCGACGGCGCGGGTGAGTTCGGCCTACGCCGCAACATCTTCAACAAACTCGTTCCCTACACCCTTTATGGTTGGTCGCTGGCTGCCCTGCCCATGCTGTACTGGCTGCCGCAAATTCCCGCGAACTTCCGGCGCTGGTTGACCAGCCGCAAAGTGTGGTTCCTCATCCTGTGGATTGCACCGGCAGTCGGTTTTTATGCCGTTATCCACATGGGGCAGCAGGGGTTGGTGTTCGTGTTCCTGCCTGCGCTCATCGTCATCAGTGCCGAAGGCTTATACCGCATGTTCCGGTCACGACCAGCCGTTTTGCGGGCAGCGACAGCGGTGATCGTGCTGATTAGTGCGGCCGTATTTGTGATCGGCCCGACCTACCCGCTCGGCCCGAACAGCTTCAAGCTGCTGACCTACAGCACGCTCCGCGAACACGACCAAGAACTCAATAATCAGATCACGGCGGTGAAAGAGAACTTCAGCCCCGACGACAGCCTGCTACTCGCAAGTAACTGGCGATTCTTCCAGTTCTACCTACCCGACTATAAATTCGCCCGTTTCGTCCTCGGTTCACGGTTTGAGGTGAACGAAGGCCAAGCGACCGGTGCTGACTATGTGAACCAGCCTGTAAGCGCCTCAGAAGTCGGGTTACCTACCTCTGGCGACTGGAAGATTGTGGTGATGGACGCGGGGCTGGATACCTTCGCCGCTAATCCTGACGCGCTCGAAACCGTAACGCTGCCTAACGGCTATACGATGGCTTACTTGCCCGTCCAAGCTGACGAGGTTTATCTGACAGACGGCACGACCTTCGGCGCGGGTAAGCAAACCGCCAGCGCTGACTAAACCTTAGCGATTCATCTGAAAATAAAAACAGAGCGGCTAATATGTCGCTCTGTTTTTATTTGCTTTATTGATGAGTGAGTTTTATTCGTGGGGGATGCTAAAGACGAAACGCGCCCCGCCCATCGGTGAAGTTTCGTAGCGGATTTTGCCGCCGTGTACCATCACCATGCGGTCGACAATCGCCAAGCCCAACCCCGTCCCGTTGGATTTGCCCATCGTCACAAAAGGTTGGAACAGGGTGTCGATGATCTTTTCCGGCACGCCCGGTCCATCATCTTCGACGATGAACCGCAGGAGATTGCCAATTGGTTCAACACGTACATCAACTTGAGTACCGCCATGCGTTTCGATGGCATCCACCGAATTATTAACGAGATTCTGGAACACACGGACGAAACGCTGGGCATCGACATTGATCTTATAATCACGTGCTGCGTCGTAGGTGACAATGATCTTAGTATCCCGCGCTAAACCGGGCGGGTTGAGCAAGTCAGCAACATAGGTCATAAACTTCTCGACCGACGTTTGTGACTTATTGACACCCGCATCGCCGGAGGTGTAGTCCAACACTTCCTGCGCCATCGCCGAGAACACTTCGATGTACTTAATAATTTGACCCGCGAACTCGAAGCGTTCTTCGTGGGTCAAATCAGTTTCTTGGAGCAAGCCGGCATAACCCATCACGTTCGACAGCGGCTTCCGCATATCGTGAATCAGGCTGCCAACCGTTTGCCCGACGATGCTCAAGCGCTCGTTCTGGCTCAGTTTGTCCTTCGTCGCCTGAAGTTCCGTGAGTGTCTTTTCAAGGACGGTCTTTTCATCCGCCAGCTTTTGTACCAACCGCGCCACGTAAATGAACAACGCCGTATTCTGGGTCAGTGTCGTCAGCAGGTTTATATCGCCCGCTTGGAAGCGCTTATCATCACGCTCGTAAACCAGCACCAGCGAACCGAGCAGCTCGTCGTTGAAGCGCAGCGGCGCACAGATCACACGGTCAGCTTCAAAAAGCTGGGCTTGGTCATAAGCGTATAACGTACTGAGCGCCAGTTCGCGGATACGCCCGCTCCAAAAGTCCGTGTTGGTTTTGTTGCCGAAGTGGCTAACCGGAACAATGCTGGAACCGGCGGAGTCCCATACATAGATCACACCCGCATCCGCTTGCACGAGGCGGTTGGTTTCGTTCAGCACGAACTCAACGATTTCCTCTTGTCCCAGCCCTTGCGCGAACTTTGTTCCCAATTCGTAAATCAGGTTGAGTTCTTCGTAACGCGAAAGCACCTCATCCGCCATCTGGTCACGGCGTTGAATTTCGGTCGCAATCTGCGAAAGCGTGGCGGCAAAAAATACTAACCCGCGTTCCAACATGGGTTCGGGCGAGTCACAATAAATGACCACCGAGCCAGCGGGGAGATTACTGGCGCTATAAACCGCGCGGTAGTTCGGTTGGCGGCCTCTCGGCTCTGCGCCGAAAACAAGGACATCATCGGCATCAAAAACCGCAACGGAATGTTCGATACCGAATATGGCTTCAAACTGGGTAACCAGATCGCTCAGAACGGCATCGGTAAAATTTACACGGACAGAATCTTTCGTCATAGTCGAGTACATAGCAAACTCATCACATCGTTATTTAGGTGTACACGGCTGGCTGCAATTGATTATACAATGCAATATCATGAACAACGAACAATTAAAGTCCCCAAATCTGGCTGAGTTGGTTCATCAACCGCGCCGGATTAAATGGTTTGGTCATAAAATCATTCGCTCCGATGGCCTCGGCTCGCTGGCGGTCGTTGCTATTGCCCCGTGCTGTCAAAATGACCACGTAAGGGCTGTAATCAGCAATCCCGCGTACCCGCTGGCAAACATCGTAACCATTCATCTTGGGCAGCAGCACATCGAGCAAGATCAGCCCCGGACGTTCTTCATTCGCCATCCGTATCGCTTCTTCGCCGTCTTCCGCAAGCAGTACCTCTAACCCATCGACGCGCATACGCTGCAAAATGTGGGTGAGCAGCACCCGTGTCATATCTTCATCATCAACGATGAGAACTTTTTTTAAATTATTGGGATGATCCATCACGCTCTCGTTCAATAAGTTGGTCATACCATTATAGTATAAGCCTGCTTTACCAAAATTAGTGCAAAAATAACTTTGAGTACAATAGACATACCGTAAAAAAGGTAAAGAGGTTACGGCATTCCACAATTACCGGTTATCATGATACGCAAAAAAGCCCCGCGACGGATGTACTCGTCACGGGGCTTTTTATCATCAAACGACATGTCGAGCGCATACCCTGATGCGCCCTACCAATCAGTCGTTAGGCGAAATTACATATTGGCGATCACGGCAGTCGCGAACTCGCTCGTTTTGACTTCTTTCGCGCCGTCCATCTGGCGGGCGAAGTCGTAAGTGACGATCTTCTGGTCGAGGGTCTTTTCGTAAGCCTTCGTGACCATATCCGCCGCTTCTTGCCAGCCAATGTGTTCGAGCATCATCACGCCGGAGAACAGCAGAGAACCGGGGTTCACCTTGTCCAAGTTGGTGTACTTGGGGGCGGTACCGTGGGTGGCTTCGAACAGCGCCACCGCATCACCGATATTGGCACCGGGGGCGATGCCAACACCACCGACCTCTGCCGCAATCGCGTCGCTGAGGTAGTCACCGTTCAGGTTCGGGGTTGCCAGCACGTCGAATTCGCTGGGGCGCAGCAGCATCTTCTGGAAGCTGATGTCGGCGATGGTATCCTGAATGAGGATCTTGCCTTCGGGAACCTTGCCGCCGTGGTTCTTTTCAACATCCGCCCACGAAATCGTTTCGTTGGGGAACTCGGCAGCAGCGACTTCGTAGCCCCACTTCATGAACGCGCCTTCGGTAAACTTCTGAATATTACCCTTGTGAACGAGGGTTACGCTCTTGCGCTTGTGGTCGATGGCGTACTGGATGGCGGCACGCACCAAACGGGTACTGCCAAAGGCGCTGATGGGCTTGATACCCAAACCCGCATCTTCAAAGAAGCTCGCCCCTAATTCTTCGCGCAGGAACTTCGCCAGCTTCTTGTTTTCTTCCGAACCGGCTTCATATTCGATACCAGCGTATACGTCTTCGGTGTTTTCACGGAAGATGACCACATCAACTTCTTCCGGGTGGCGCAGCGGGCTAGGCACACCGCGATACCAGCGCACCGGGCGAACACAGCTATACAGGTCGAGGACTTGACGCAGGGTGACGTTCAAGCTGCGGAAGCCCCCACCGACCGGGGTGGTCAGCGGTCCTTTGATGCCGACGAGGTATTCGCGCAGCGCGTCGAATGTTTCTTCCGGCATATAGTTGCCGTCGTACAAACCCGCAGCCTTCTCGCCGCAGTATATTTCCATCCAAGCCACTTTACGCTTGCCGCCGTAGCTCTTTTCCACCGCCGCATCCCAAATGCGTTTGCTGGCGGTCATAATGTCATAACCAATACCGTCACCTTCAATAAACATCAATATTGGGTTATCCGGCACGATGAGCTTGCCGTTTTCGACGGTAACTTTTTGCCCTTCCTGAGGGACAACAATCTTGTCGAATGCCATAAGACTACTCTCTCCTTAAAGCTGACGAATTCGGTTAGTTGAAAACGGGGGAATTATACGCCGATCATGCTGTTTCATCTATCGCCATTTTTCCAAATGCCGTTCTGGTGCTAAACTACCCATGCGATTATCGAAGATAGGATAGCTGAGGACATTGGCTGTCCTGCTGCAAAATGGAGCAATCCACGTATGGCACCAATTATTCAGGTTGCAATCGGGATGTTATTCGTGTTCAGCCTATTGAGTCTGCTGGTCACCCAAACCAACACCTTCATCGGCAATCTGCTCAACTGGCGGGCGAAGAACCTCAAAGAAGGGGTGGTTCAGCTTGTTAGCGACCGAGAGTTACAAGCCAAAATTCTGGCGCATCCACTCATTCAGTTGGTCGAGGCACGCCTAAAAACACTGTCGCTGGCAGACCCTTCCGCCCAAACGGCTGATAAAGGCGTGACGTATAACTACGACGACATTATCAACGCGCCCACCACCAAAGTTGGCAATATTCAACCCAGCACCTTCGTCGAAGCGCTGATCGGTATTCTTTCGGCTCAGGGCGGCACTGCCATCTTTGATCTGGTTGAACAGGGCATTGACGCACTGCCAAACGACGAACATAAGCTGCGGCTGCGCCAACAACTGCGCGACCTGAAAAGTTTCAGCGATACGGATACGACCCAACTCCGCGAGTCGATCCTCAAAATTGAGAATAACGACCAGCGGATGCTGCTCTCTTACGCGCTGGAAAGTGCCGAGGATGCGCTTGGTCGCGCGTCGGTCAAATCGGGGCAGATGATCCCGCTCCTCGAAGGTATCAACAAAGTTGGCGATCAAATCTTCCGCGATGCGTTACAAACCATTTTAACCACCGCGCAGAATTTAGAAGACGCACGAGTCAAGCTCGAAAGCTGGTTTAACGATGGTATGAACCGCACCAGCGAAACCTACAAGCGCAAGATCGCGTGGGTATCCTTCGCCGTTGGCCTAACCATCGCCGCGCTGCTGAATATCGACACGATGCAGTTGGCACGCTCGCTGTGGAATGACGAGAGTTTGCGTGAATCGGTGGCGACGGTCGCACGAACGACTGCCGAACGCAACGCCCTCGTTAGCCCGATACCGGATGCCGCCCCGCCCGTTGAACCCGGCACGGAGGAAGCGCAAGCCGCGACGCTCGAATCGGCGGCTGACTTACAAAAGACCCTCAGCGATTTGCTCTCGCTGAACCTGCCCATCGGGTGGGAATATACCAACGTCAATGAACAGCTCCGTCAGGAATGTATTAGCAACTTCGACACAGCCAGTTTTGATGACACGATGATTAATGACTGTGTGCAATCAACCATTCAGGCGCAGCTCGACGCAGGACTGCCCGACCCGCGCGAAAACAGCCGCAACTTCTGGACGTTACTCCCCGGCAGCGGGAACTGGTTCACGAACTTCATTTGGAAACTCATCGGTATCGTGGTGACCGCTATCGCCGCCGCGCAGGGTGCGCCCTTCTGGTTCGACCTGCTCAAGCGAATAACAGGCGGCAGCAGTGCCAGCACGCAAGCTGCGCCCGTCGTCAACGTCACCGCGCCAGCACCCGCCGCGCCAGTGGTCAACGTCACGACAGCCGCGCCGCAGCCGGAAATAGCCCAGCCAGTCTATCGCGTCAGCAGCGACATCCTGATGCCGGACGACACCAACGCGGGGTAATCGAAACACAAACGGGGGCAGCAGTGCCCCTGTTTTATTACCAGCTACATCTCTAATGATGGTGCGTTATCCGTCTCAATCGCTTTGATGGCAATACGCGCCACTTCTTTTACCGAGCTGGATGCAAACGAGAAGGTTCCAGACAGCGATTTAAGCACCGGAAGCGCCTGATCGGCGATAGAACCCAGCTTACCCAATGCCACACAAGCCGCCTTACGGGTATATTCGTCTTTGTCGTTCAGGGCTTCAATCAATACCGGAACAGACGGCGCACCAATTTTTACCAGTGTAAAGACCGCGTAATTACCCGGCACATTCGGATTACTTAGGAGTTCAATCAACGCAGGGACGGCCTGTTCGCCGATGCCGACCAATGCCATCTGGGCTGCTGCACGAGCGGTGTCGGGCTGCGTGGTCGCGCTCAGGATGCTAATCAGAACAGGTATGGTGTCACTCGCCGCCTCACCCATCACAGCAAGTTCTTCACAGGCACGGGGAATTTCATCCCGCGAGCGGATCATCATTTTGACCAGATACTCTGGTTTGGCCCGCTCAATGAGCTTAAGCACGTCCCATGCCTGCCAACGGGCAGCGGGTCGATCCATGAATACATTCAATAGGGCATCTCCCGCCTGCGACACTTGGGAGCCAACTCGTGCCAGCGCATCACAGGCATCACGGATTTCAGTATCATACGGCGAGTCATTCAATACGCCAATAAGCAGCGGTGTAACTTCTGGTGGAATTTCCTCATGTGTGGCCTCACTAATTCGCTCAATCGCATTAAACACATCCGCCACCACCGAGGTATAGACATTATTCTCACGTTCCGTAGCTTGGTGCAGCAAGCTCACAAGCACGGGTAAAGCTGCTTTGGCAGGTGCGCCAATACTACCGAGGGCTTTACAAACCGCTGAGGCGACACTGGTGTCATATTCTAAATACCGAATGCGTTGTATAAGTGCCGGTACGGTTGAGGCCGCTGATTCACCAATCACCGTGATGACACGGCTGGCTTGAATGGGGTCACGTTCGACAACAGGATTTAAAAATGGGACAGCGAACGCGGCTTGTGAACCCATCCGTTCCAGATTTTCGGCTGCAATACGCCGCTCATACGAGTCGGGGCTGGCAAGATTGCGGATCGCCAACTCAGCCATCGTCTGCTTGCCAACAGCACTCATGGGATCGATATTCTGCGGAAAATTACAGTGTTCGCAGGTTTGGCGGTGAATAGCGAATAAACGGCGGCAGTCGGGATTAACACATTTCCGAGTGAGTCCTGCGCCACAGGTGCATACCATCGCGTTCGGGTCATTGACGCGCCCACATTTGACGCAGATGCGCTCGAAACGCTCTGGTATATACAGTTCATGATTAACGGTGATGACTGAAACGGTATTGCAGAAGCGGCACTGAATTTCATAACCATAGGCCACATCACGCGCCACCACATTATTAGGATTACCGCATTGTGGACATTTGAGTTCGGTCATCTGCAACATACTGTTTTCCTCGTGTATAGAGCTGTTTTCAGTCTAGCACGGAGTCATGCTGCAATTGCGTAATTTTTTAGCGTTCTATACCACTGATCAAGCGGAACCCATTAACCGGATTCAATATCCGTTACGATCATGTATCACTTATCCAACCAACACGGGACGGAATACTTCAGCATTAGGTTATGTCGGCGTATTCACTCCGTCATCAGTTACCGCCAAGAAACCATACTCATATTTCAGCAGTATCTCTTCCCAAGTTGGCACGCGCGTCGGTACGCTGTTGGGTGGATTTAAGCTGCCTGAGGGAAATTCGAGCGGGGGGTCAGCAGCCCGCAAGACTACGACAGCTGCGCGTTTGTCTTGGGCTTCTAGTTCAAATGTAGCATATGCATCCAGCTCATAGTATTCCATATACTTCTTGGGCAAAAAATCTGGCTTGAGTTCCTGTATGCGTGCCATAACCGAATCAGCTTGTAACTTTGCGTTGACATTCGTTGAATAGGACAACAAAACGACTTGATAGCTGTAGCCAGAGCCATGAAATGTTCCGAACACAGCTAAGTCATAAGGAGAAAGTGGAAGCCACCCCTGCGTAATGCGCTCAATTTCGGCCTGAGCTTTTGCCGGGATCGTTCCGGGCTTTAGAACTAAAGACGTGCCAGCGGCGGAAAGATTATCTCCATTTATGAATACCGCCATCGTCAATTCACCCAAATTTGTCAAGCTTTCATCTTCGAGGAAGGCTGCAACTGCCTGATAATCAGGATTATCAGCCAAACTCGGTATTTGTTTATTCAGCGCTGCATTTGACAAGCCGATAGTATCAATTTCTGATGAAACAAGCAGCCGATTTTGCGGAAGGAGCCAAATATTATTGAGCGCGAAAAAACGATCTCCATAACTATATAGTTGGCCCCACTGCATATCTTGAGCTGTATAATCTATCTTCTCAAGTTTTGATGCAATTGCTTGAGTTGTGGTCGCATGTTCAATCAGCATTAGCGTTTGTTGACCACCGCCTGAAACTGCAAATCGGTCAACATTTTGTACATCAAACCCAAATGTATCCTGAACATCTCCCTTTGGTAAATAACTAAGTATAGGAGGAGGCAGTGTTTGTCTGGGCAAAATATTCAGCCAGTATAAGCGTTGATACTTATCTAAGCCTTCAACATCAGCATAAGTGCTAATCGGGGGCATATTCCAGCTTGTTTTCCAAGCGGCAATATCACCAAATGTAACAGCTCCATTGTACTCAGGTGTATCTGGAATAAACCGCAGCATCGATAACAAAGTTGAGGACTCCTGGGCTTGTGCCGGAGATGGCGCACTCCCCAAAGCAGCCGCAATACAAACCACCAATATGAGGCAATATAGTCGTCGCATAATAGCACTCCGTTACCATCTAGAAACTTCAACGGTGCATAGTGCTATTTTCGCATACTTTTCTGATTCGTATATAAAGATATGTCTTAGATCGCTTCAAGCGACCAGACGATACGGGACGCGGGGCTGTAAACAACACGATACTGCTGTCCCGCTTCAGCCATGCCATAGGCGGCGCGGGTCAAACGCATCCGGCCTAAACGGGTGAAGTGACCGTGTGGTTTACGGTTGCCCCTACGCGCGCGGTGGGCACGAGTCAGCTCATCAACTTCCACCACGGACACACCCAGCAGTAAATCCCGCAGGCTTTTGCTGGCTTGATAGATCTCCACCAATAAAACAAGTACGAGAAAAACAGGCAGCAGAATGGGCACAGGCTGCCCCAATATATTAGGCAGGAGTGTCAGAGAGAAAAGGATTGCTAGCACAAAAAAGATCACGGGTAAAAAGCGGCTTGCAAGCCACATTTTCTGATAGGTCGTTAAAGGTACGGTCGTTTCAGAAGCCATCATCGTGGACATTATCACCCTCACATCAACTGAATCGAAATGAAAGTTCGAATAACCAGCGCCGGAAATCAAACAGGCTGTATCGTTCTAATGTCCACAATCCGGTTTCTATCGACTACCCAATCCCCTGCTTACCCAAGTCGCTGCCTATCTTGAGCAGCGCATCACACATATCGGCGGTACGCGCTTCGGCATAAATCCGCAAGACGGGTTCGGTTCCACTGGGGCGAATGAGCAGCCAACTGTGATCCGCCAGATAGAACTTCACACCGTCCAGCGTATCGACCTTGACGATGCGTTCGCCGCCGACCTGCTGCGGCGCGGCATCCACTAACCGCTTGACCATCTGCTTTTTCGGTACTTGATGGGCAAGCCGCACGTCGATCCGGTCATAGAGCGCCGGGCCAAACGTAGTCTGCAAATCCTCAACGATTTCGTGCAGCGGAGCGCGTTTCTCCGCCATCACCTCCAGCAGCAGCAGTCCCATCAGGATACCGTCACCTTCGGGGATATGACCGCGCACACTGATGCCGCCGCTTTCCTCGCCGCCGATCAGCACGTCCTTCTTGTCCATCAAATCCGCGATGTGGTTAAAGCCGACGGGCGTTTCGTGCAGTGTCAGCCCATGCTTCTCGCAAATGCTGTCGATCATCAGCGTGGTTGAAACGGTCTTAACGACTTCGCCGCGCTGCCCCTTGCCCTCAACCAATTGGCGCAGTGTGAGCGCAAACACGGTATGCGGATCAATGAAGTTACCAAGCGCGTCAATCGCGCCGATGCGGTCGGCATCCCCATCCGTCGCCAACCCGACGTGCGCCTGTGACCGCTGCACCGCTGCCACCAAATCTTTGAGGTAGCGGGCAATCGGTTCGGGATGAATGCCGCCGAAGCCGGGGTTGAGTGTGTCGCGAATCGAGGACACATGGCAGCGCGACCGTGAAAGGATGCTCTGAAACGCCCCGCGCCCTGCCCCCCACATCGCATCCGCCACGATGTTAAGTTCAGCCGCCGAAATCTTGTCGAGGTCAACCAATGTGCCGAGGTGCTGGTAATACGTCCACGAGGGGTCAAACGTACGGAT
>Ga0209460_1001454_pt1 | contig 13537 bp, 13 predicted proteins | sample EBPBio132013_DNA_FD_185868 | JGI IMG/M metagenome (GOLD analysis project Ga0209460, IMG submission 185868) | Wastewater treatment Type I Accumulibacter community from EBPR Bioreactor in Madison, WI, USA - Reactor 2_5/13/2013_ DNA (SPAdes)... | ecosystem: Engineered > Bioreactor > EBPR >...
AGGCCGTCCGCGCCGGGTTGTCCGGCCAGGTGAAGGAGGAGCGTGGTCAGGTGCCGGAGGTCGGCCAGGTATGCCGCGGGCTGGGCCAGCTGCCCGAGCACCATGACGTGCTCACCCGTGAGGGCCGAGTTGATTCGCGCCTGGGTCGCCAGGATGGACGGCCAGGCCGGCTCCCGCGGGAGGGCGGCGAGGTCGTGCTGACACTGCTTGACCGGTCCCTGGCCGAGCGGGTTCCCGCACACGGTGGCGGCGCCGACGCGGCGTAGGTGGGAGTGGCGTTGGTCGCGGAACGGCCGCCCGCACGACGGACATTCGATGACCAGGACGAGGCCGTGGTCGGTGCAGGCGGTGACGAGGAGGAGTCGCCACGTGGTTTTCCAGGCACCGGTCTCGGCGATGCACGCGGGGCAGATCTGGGTGCCGTGCGCGGGGGTCCAGCCGCGCGCTGCGACCTGCCGGTAGGAGTACCGATCGGACGGGTCGAGGCCGGTCAGGTCGAGCGCGGTGCCGTCAAAGGAAGCGAGGGTCGAGGCATACACGACCTTCTCGTCGACGCGGGCGAGGGCTGCGAGTCGCGCGATGGTTTCCGGGGAGGGGGCGAGGGTGAGGTAGCGGGTGCTGGCTCCGGTGCGGCGGATGGTCGCGAGGAGTTGAGCGGTGGTGAGGCCGTTGGCGTCGGCCAGGTGCTCCAGCCAGGACTCGACGGACTCCTCGGACCGCGGTGGCACGGAGATGGGCAGGACGGTGTTCACGTAGCCGCGTCCGGGGGTGGGCGCGACCCCCAGGCCCTGTCGTCCGGCAGGAAATCCTGGGGGTCACTTCCCGGTCCCTCGCAAGGGTGGGCGTCAAGGGGATGTGTACCACGGGCGGCGGGGTGCGCGTTCGTGGTCGACGAGGGCGCCGGGCTGGGCGGGCCGCTCTTATGCATGTCTAAGGCCGCTTATCGATTCGCTATGCGGAGTTAGACATCCATAAGAACGATCGTCTACAGGGTTGGTCATGCCGTCCTCCTCTGTCGCGGCTGACGTTGCCGGGCGTGGTCGAGCCGGCCGTTGCGGTAGCCCTGACCGGCAGCGATGCCGGTGTACCCGGACAGCTCCGCGAGGTCGGCGCACTCGGTCACGATCGGGCAGTCGGCGCAGAGGACAGCGGGTTCTGTAAGTGCGGCCAGTCGGGCCGCGGCGGTGACCGAGGCGACATACGTGGCCTCCCAGCGGGCCCATTCGACGGTCAGGTCCTTGCAGCTGCCGTCGGCGAGACTCCAGGCCGCGTCGCGGGCCAGGACTTCGCGGCTGACGCCTCTCACTGGTGGCTCCGGTGCGAGCCGAGGCATTCGGTCGGGACGTGTGCCGTGGTGATGGTGATGCTTTCGAGGAGGTCGGCGTCGGGGCCGTACTGGCACAGGAGCTGGTGCTGGAGGTCGGCGCGTGCCTCGCGGGCGGCGTGCTCGGTGGAGTAGGAGCCGGCGATGTCGTGGCAGTTCCAGACCAGCCACACGCGCGTCACGGAGGCGGGCACCGGGGGATGGTCGGCGAGGAACTCTTCGACGAGCATCCTGAGCTCTTCGGCGTAGTGGGCGTAGAAGGTGGCGTCCATCGCGGGGATGGGGGTGTCGTCCATTGCCTGCAGCATCCGCGCGGCGCGGGTGCCCAGGTCTTCGTGCTCCGACTCGAGGTGGTTCATCCGTACCTCCGGGCCACGTCACGTCCCGACGCCGGTCCAACTCGCGCAGCAAGTCGTGCTCGAGACCGGACTCGAGGTGAAGGTGGGTCCTCGTGATCACCGAATACGCGTGGACTGGGATATGCCCGGACTTCGCCTTCACCTTCGGCGTCCGTGTCCGCTTTAGCTTCGTGACGTCCGGGGGCTCCGGCCACGGCCACGTGGTCAGCCCCGACCCACAGTCGAAGGACCACTCGGTGCCCAGCACCGGGTCCAGCACCACAGGGGCTGGCCGCTTCCGAGTTGGCGAAATAGACTCGTGCACGCGTCGGCACTTTCGTTTCTGGGCAACAGATTCATCAGGGCCGACGTCGAGGGGTACCCGTTGCTGCGGGTGCCCCTCATCCATGTCTGGACTCGGGACCCTCCTGCCGTCCTAGGCGACAGGCTAAGCCCGTGAAGCCATGGGGATCAAGGATCCGGCGCACATATTTAGCGTGGACGCACTCCACTCCACCATCCGGATTCGAGCGATAGATCTTTGGATCTTGGCGTTTGTGCAGGTCCCATCGATACGTCAAATATTTGCCATTCAAGTTCCCTCTCGCCAAACTTGCGTCAGGTACTGCGGCGACGAGCGGAGGCAGGTACGGTGAGCACACCAACCAAGAGGCTGACCACCTCGAATCGGAAAGCGCTCGATGACCTGATGAGCCGACGCCTCAACACGCTTGTCCCTCTCGACCGGGCGACACTGCGAGAGGTGGCCGCCGCCTGTCCCCGGGCTGTTGCCAGTCCCACACGAATGCGCTGCCTCAACCCTGAGTGCAGGAAGAAGATCGATCGCCCAGCAGCCGGTCGGCTACCCCACTTCTGCGGTCGTCCGTGCCGTGAAGCATTCGACTACGAACGCGCTGAGCTCCTCGCAGACATCGCCGTCCTAACGCGGGCCTTGGAGGCGGGCCAGGGGACGCACCTGGATCGTCGCGCCGTCCAGGTCGAGCTCGCCAACAAGCGATGGTGCCTGCAGCGCTACGTCGTACCCGCAGATCGCACCCAACCAGAGCGGATGACGCCCAGGACAGAGGCATGACTGGGAAACCAGGTCGCCAACACTCTTGCCGCGGTGTAGAAGCGCAGGACGGCTCAAATGGGCGCTCGTGTGTGATCGCGGTTCATGAGAACCCGTGACCGACCCGTCAACGAGATCGGCCCAATCTGACCGGGCAATTTAGCTGACTCGGCAGCCCCCCGAGATCGGTATCGATGCACGGTAGGAATGCGATGACGCGACGGCGTGACGTCATCATGAGCTTGGCGGTTAGCGCGCCCCGGGCCGAATCGATCCTGCTGGACGGGCACCGTAGGGGATGATAGTCGGACTCGGGCCGACACGCATAGCGGCTCCTCGAAGCCGGGCGGAGGGGTGCTGTGGCTAGGGCTCAGTGTTCGGCCGAGGGGTGCGAGTCTGACGCAGCGTGGGGAACACGGACAAAGCCAGCCTGGTGCCAGAAGCATGCGCGCGAGAAGTTCTGCTCCACAGGCATGGAACCGAGGGAGGACGTCGTCAAGGCGACAACGTTCACCCTCGCCGCCTGCGTTGCCTGCGGGACTGAGACCCACGTCAAGCTCGAGTACGCCTTGGAGAAGGCTGGGATCGGCGAGTCACCGTGCCGCGCTTGCTATTGGAAGCAGTGGGCAGCAGACGTGCGGCGTCTTCAGCACAATCCCTTCGCCAAGGAGGACCGTGAGGTCCAAGAGGTCGCCGAAGAGCACGGTTACGAGTATCGCGGCCCTCTTACGTCCCCTTCGCTGCGCGACGACCCGCACCTTGTGCGCTGCATCGACTGCGGCCGTATCACGGCTGAACGCTGCGGTGACATCGGCTGGGGATGCCAGTGTCGGAAGGCGTCGAAGACCCCGGCTCGCCCCCGCGGAGCAAAGGGCGAACTTTTCAAGGACTCGGGGTCTCGCGCACTGACGTTGTGGGATCACGAACTGAACGGCGAGGCCGAACTAGCTACCGCCCCCATCGGCGCAACTCGTAAGGCCCACTGGAGGTGTCCGCGGTGCGGCCACCAGTGGATCGACTCGATCAAGAACCTGGTGGCCAGCCCGCGCTGCCAAGTGTGTTGGCAGGGAGGGTGGGTCGCGTCGCAGGCGGAAGTGGAGCGATACGAAGGAGTCCTCATCAGCCAGGTTCCCGAGTTGCTGGCTGCGTGGGCTGGCGAAGCGGACCCGGCAACGATCCTGGTTTTGACACCCGGTTCCACTCCCACGCTATTCCGGTGCCCTCGGGGCCACCGGCCAACCATGCACCCCCTGATGCTCCTTCGGTCCGGTTGCTCGGTTTGTGGGTCCGAAGAGTCTAACGCCCGAGTGGAGCGCTTGCAGTCGGCGCTCACCGAGACGATGCCGGGCGAGCACGTATCGACCAGGCTCGCGCCGGAATTGGCTGACCAGTGGCACCCTGACCGCAACCCGCGCCTCGACCTGCGCACGATCTCACCGAACTCGAAGCGGGACGTGATCTGGCGCTGCCAAGAGTGCTCCCACGAGTGGGGTGAGTCTCCGAAGTCCCGCCAGTACGCCAATTCCTTGCTCTGCCCGAAGTGCCGCTCAATCTTCGCTTCCTTGGCATTTGTCATGCCGGAGCTTGCCGTGGAGTGGAGCCCACGCAACCCGCGCACTGCTTGGCAGGTCCGCCCACATGGCAGTACCCAATTCATCCCTGAATGGATCTGCTCAGTGAACTCCGAACACGTCTTTGAGGCTGCCTTGAGCTCACGCGCCAGTGGGGCAGGCTGCCCCGAGTGCAGCCTGCACGGAAAGTCTCTCGTGGAGCTGGCTCACCACGCTGCGGCCGACCGCGCCCTGGGAAGCGCACGCTCCGGTACGAGATTGCGCACAAAGACCGGCCGGACGTGGCACGTCGATATCACCGTCGAGAGAGAAGACCTGCGCTTGGTGATCGAGTACGACAATTCGTATTGGCATCGCTATAAGGCAGACCTCGACACCCGCAAAAGCTGCGAGCTCCTCAATGAAGGATGGGCCGTCGTCCGCCTGCGCGAACACCCGCTCAGGCCCTTGCCCATCGACGAACCTGATCGGTACCTCGAGCTAACGGTCTACGCAGCCGCGCCAGCGCCTGAGGAAGTCATGCAAAGAGTGGCCGCCTGGGCCGGAATCGCAGTTCCCCCAGTCGTTGACGGACAACACGTCGTCGGAACCACCCAGATGGTTGTCACTGGCCGAGACAACCCACTGTCGAGAAACGCTCAATCCTTGAGTGAACGACCCGTGCCTGGAGTGGATGTCACTCGTGGGTCGAAACGTGCAGGCCCATCGCCATCGCCCATGCCCGAACTCGTCCCGATTCGAGGTGGTTGAGAGACCGAAGGCCGATGGCCGCCCTGGGCTCGGCATCGACGGGAAAGATGATGAGCCCTGCGCCCGTGAACGTGTCGTCAGTGGCAATGAGCGTCCCAAGTCTGCGGCTCCATACGTCAGCCGAGCGCAGCCAGAAGGTGTCGGATAGTCGGCTGGCGTCAATGAGCAAGACAGTCGTCATTGCGCCGCCTTGAGCGCGCTTCTGAGGGCTGTCCAAGCAGTCGCGGACGAGCTGCTCGATGTCGCTCATGGTGACAGTCAGATCAGCTGCGTCAGGGTGGTACTTGATCTGCGGAAGAACACTGATGCCACCGAAAAGCGAGATCCGCGCCGTCATCGCGGGCCGCCCCCGGGCAGCAGGTCGCAACACCACGTGGACGACGTCTTGCCCGGCCCGCAGCGCATCTACGACCTCGTGGGTGATCTGGGCCAGCACCGTGCTGCGGATCGATAAGGGCTGTCCCGTGACCAAAATGTGCGGTTTGGGGCTTGGCTTCCATCCTCGGCAGCCCTTACGAACGGCGCGCCGCAGGTCGGCCAGGCCACCCCTTGCCCGGCGCGTCATCTCCAGCCCCAGTTCGAACTCGGGCAAGACCAAGTCCGGGTTGGGTGTTCCTGGCGAGCCGAACTGCACCTCCACGCCCCGCTGCACATGCCAGCTGGCCAGACGCAGTTCGGCCGCCATGTCCATCCACTTCTCCTGGTTGGTCAACGCCCTGAAGTCTCGGCGCTTCCCCTCCAGTCGCAGCACCCCGACCTCGTGAAGTGGCGCCACCATCCGCTCGACGTCGTCGAGGTACTCGGGCACATCCACGAAGGAGTGAAGGGGATGAGCTGCGCTGGCACCGGCAAGCCATCCATCAAGCACGGGTCGGTCCACTGCACAGTTGTACCTTTTCGGCGCGACCATCGGGAGGAGAATGAATCGGCACGGGTTCTCTGCCGCTGTCATACGGGCTGCGGCTCGGGTTTGAGGGCAGCGTAGTGGGCTTGCTCGTATTCCACTGGTGGGACCATGCCGATGCCGCTGTGGAGCCGGTCGTGGTTGTACCAGTCGACCCATGCGGCGGTGGCGAATTCGACGTCTGCGAGGGTCTTGTAGGGGCCTTGGTGGAAGATCGTGGTGCGGATGCACTCGGTCTTGTAGAGCCCGTTTCCGGACTCCATCATGGCGTTGTCGAGGGCGTCGCCGACCGACCCGATCGAGGCTGCGATCTCGGCCAGTTCGAGGTGGCCGGTGAGCCGGATCGAGGTGTACTGGGAGCCGGCATCGCTGTGATGGATCAGGGTGCCCGCTCGTACCGGGTGACCATCGCGGACGCGTTGCCACAGCGCCATCCGCAGCGGGGTCATCACAAGGTCGGTGTGTTTGGACGTCGCGGCGTGCCAGGCCACGATCCGTCGCGAGAACACATCGAGGATGAACGCGACGTACACGAACCCGGCCCAGGTCCGGACGTAGGTGAAGTCGGTGACCCACACAGTGTCCGGTGCGTCAGCAGTGAAGTTGCGTCCGAGGAGGTCGTCGGCGCGGACCCCGGCACTGGCTTGTACCGTGGTCCGGACCGTCTTGGCTCGGCGGATTCCCTTGTGGCCCAACAGGTTCAGGCAGCGAGCCAGCTGTGTGTGGCTGACCTCCAGGCCTTGGCGTCGCAGGTGGACAAGCATCTTGCGTCGCCCGTACAACAACACCGGGGTCGCGGCGTCCTTGATCCCGTCTTTCCACACGTAACACGCCGCCAGGACCGCGTTCATGACGTACGCGTCGGCCACACTCCGCGCCGACGGGCGAGCTCGGCGCCAGGCCCGGTAGGTCCGCGCGGCGACCTGGCAGCCCTGCTCACGCAGGACCCGACAGACCGACTCGACCGCGTGGCCCTGGCTGCGCATGGAGTCGATGAACCCCATGATCAGCGGGTACGGGGGTCGAGTTCCCCCGCGAAGAAAGTTGTGGCCGCCGTCAGAATGGCCACGTCCTCACGCAGGCGCGCGTTCTCGCTCTTCAGCCGCTTGATCTCGGCGTGTTCCTCACTCGAGGTCCCCGAGCGCGTCCCGGCGTCGATCTCGGCCTGCAAGGCCCAGCGGCGCACGGTCTCCGTTCCTAGACGCTCCTGCTTAGCCACCGCCGCCGCAGCCGCGGTCAACGAGGTGAACTCACCCCGCCGCTCCAACACCCGGCGAACCACCCGCTCCTTCACCGCGGGATCAATCTTCTTCGGCATGACGCCATCCTTCCTGACTCAAAAGACAGCGGCATCAAACTCGTGCCGATTCAATCTGTGCATGCCGTCCGGCAGGAGCGCAGGTCGACACCGAACGCGCGTACATGAACCCGTCTAGGTCGCAACATAGGAAACGCCCGCCCCCACAGCTCGCGCTGGCCTGTGGTGCGCTGCCGAAGGTCTGATTGGCACTTCGATTGCGCTTCACACCGAGCTCGACCCACTTCCCCATGGTGGCCGGGTTCAGATCCAACAAGACCGCGACATGAGGCCCAGCACTCGCAAGTGAACTCCCCCGACCCGAGCGATCCGGTGCATCCGAACCCGCCCGCTCGGCGAAACTTCAAGTCGCACTTCCCTCGGCCCAGTCATATGCACCCAGGACGATTCACTGACTTCGTCAAGAGCTATTAGCTCTAACCTGGGACCTCCGCAGACGCGATGGGCACGACGTGAGTGGCGACACTCCTTACCGCTTTCGTGCGTATGAACCATACTTGGCCCCATGGTTCGCAGGATTTGGCTCGTGGTGGCGTTACCCGTGGCACTCCTGCTGGGGTCAGGGCTCGGTTGGGCGGGCCGCGTCCTCCTAGCTCCCCCGACAGCCCCCGCTTCGGAGGCGGCCTTCACCCTGGTGACGGTGTCGAACGACTCGGTGGGGCGCAGCTTTTCGCTCAATGCCTCGGCCTCCTGGCGGGCTGCGAGCACGACCTCCACCTCCCGTGGCCAGGATTCCGGCAGCGCCGACTCCCCGCCTCCCACCGAGGGTCACGGTGTCGTGACCCATATCTGGCTCAAGGGCGCAACGACGGTCGAGCCCGGTGACCCGCTGTATGCCGTGAACCTCGCCCCGGTCGTGGCCGCGGAGGGCGCGGTCCCGTCATTCCGTGACCTGCAGATCGGCTCCACCGGCGCCGACGTCCGGCAGGTCCAGGAGTTGCTGCGGGCCGCCGGCCACCGGACGAGCGAGGCAACCGGGGTGTATGACCGGGCCACCGCCAACGAGGTGTATGCCTGGAAGAAGGCTCACGACATCCCTCCGGATGGCGTCTTCGAAGCGGTCCGGGTCGTCTTCATCCCGAAACTGCCGGCGCGCGTCGCCCTGGTCGACGCCGTATCGGTCGGGGCACCGGCTCCAGCGGGGGCCTCAGGTGTGCGAGTCCTTCCGAACGAACCGAGCTTCAGCATCATGCTGCCGGCCGGGCAGGCGCAGCAGGTGCGCACGGGGCAACAGGTGAGCTTGTCCATCGAGGGCGCACAGTGGGAGGCCACCATCGGCGAGCTTGGCGCACCGAGCGAGGAGGGCGAGGTCAGGGCAATTCTCGCCCCAGCCAAGGGCGAAGAAACCATCTGCGCCAAGGAATGTGACCTCATCCCGCTCTCCGGCGCCAGTGGCATCGACGCGCAGATCGTCATCGTTCCGCGCGCGAGCGGACCCGTCGTGCCGACGGCCGCGCTGCGGCTGCCCGATGGCGCCCGCACCGAAGTGGTCGATGAAGCCGGCAAGGCCATCCCCGTGACGATCAAGGCCTCGGCCGGCGGACTCGCCGTCGTGGACGGCGTGGACATCGGGACGCGGGTCAAGGTGCCGCAGGAGAAGCAGTGACTCCGGCGGCGGAGACTCCCCTGCTGCACGCGCGCAATATCGGTTTCCGGTATGGCCGTCGCGAGAGCGACTACCGCTTCGACGACTGGACGGCGAGCTTCCCGCGCGGTGCCGTCACGGCGTTGACAGGGCCATCGGGATGCGGCAAGTCGACGCGACTCTATCTGCTGGCGCTCATGCTGCGCATCAGTTCCGGCAGCATCGAACTCGATGGCGAACGCGTCGACGATCTGCCCGATGGAGCGCGAGCTGCCTTGCGCGCCAATCGATTCGGCTTCATCTTCCAGGACGCCGCCCTGGATACGAGCCGCACGGTGCTCGACAATGTCGTCGAGACGGCGCTCTATCGCGGGGAACGCAAGCGCGATCTGCATACCCGGGCGCGTGAACTGCTCGATGAACTCGGCGTCGCCGTTCCCGCCGACCGCAAGCCCGGGGAAGTCTCCGGCGGGCAGGCCCAGCGCATCGCCACCTGTCGCGCCCTGATCGGTCGCCCAGATGTCATCGTCGCCGACGAGCCCACGGGCAACCTCGACCCCGCGAGCGCGCAGGTGCTCCTCGGGGCCTTGCGACGGCATACGGACCAGGGGGCCGGGGTCATCATCGTGACCCACGACCCCGGGGTCGCGGCGTGGGCCGATCACCGGATCGAGCTGAGCGCCTCATGAGCGCGCGCACCGTGATCCTCGGGCTGGTGCGCGAGGCGCTCGCTGCCATACGGACCCAGCACGCGGTCACTGCCGTGACGGTCTTGCTGCTGGCCGCGTCCAGTTTCACCGTCGTCACCACCGCCGGGCGGGCCGCGGCGAGCCAGGCCGCGGTGCTCTCGACCATCGACGCACGCGGAACCCGCACGATCCTGGTGCAGGCCAAGGGGGCCGTGGAAGGCGTCGATGAGCAATTCCTAGCAACGCTTGCGCGCGTGGCCGATGTCGAAGCGGCGACCGGCTTCGGGCCGGTCACCGATGTTACGGCGGCGGCGAATCCGGACGGGCCGCGATTGGGTGTGCGGCAGGCGTATGGCGTCATCGGCGGCCGGTTGCTGACCCAGCCGGAGCCAGGGCCGGCCGGGGTGCTGCTGTGGACCTCGCCTGCGGCCTCCCGGGTGGTCGGTCTGCCACCGGGGGCGGGCAGCGTGCGCGCCGTGGATGGCGGCGAATACCTCATCTCCCGCTCCCTCGAGGTGCCGGACTATCTGTCCGGCTTCGAGCCGCTGGCCGTCATCCCGGCAACGCCCCGCGAACCCGGAGCAGCGCCGCGCCCGGTGTCGACGGTGGTCGTCTTGACCCGGTCGCCGGAGAGCGTCGGTGTGGTCACCACGCTGATCACCCGGCTGCTGCGCGAGGCGCCACCGGACCAGCTGACGATCCAGACGTCGGAGGGGCTCGCCGCCCTGCGCAAGGCGGTGGGTGGCGAAATCACCCGCAGCTCGCGGGGTCTCATCCTCGGCGTGCTGGGCGCTGCGGCCCTGACGAGTGCGCTGACCGTCTTCGGCTACACCATGTTGCGGCGCAAGGATTTTGGGCGCCGCCGGGCGCTGGGCGCGACCCGGATGACGATCGTCCTGCTCATCGCACTGCAGGTCATGCTCACGGCGGCATTCGCCGCGGCGCTCGGGGTGGGCGTGGCGCTGGCATACCAGGCGCTGCGGCATCAACCGGTGCCGCCGGCCGGCTTCAGCGCCGCCGTCGCCATCGCGATCACGGCGCTGGCCACGCTGGCTGCCGTGCTGCCGGCGACACTCACGGCCCGCCGCGATCCCGTGCGGGAGTTGCGCGTCCCCTGATGCGGGCGGTGCGGGGGGTTGCCCCGGCTATGGGAGAGAACCTTTGTCTCGCAACGGAAGACTTCCGTTGCGAGACAAAGAAAGTGGCATTGGGCGGAAAACCTGAGACCTCAGCCGAAGGCGGTGCGGGAGGCGAGGGCTTCTTCGAGCTTGGCCTGGGCGTCGGTGATGGAGCGGCGGACGGCGGGGGTCAGGGAGCCGTCGGCCAGGGCAGCGCGGCTCAGAGCCAGCGTGTGCTCGCTCACCATCGGCAGGGGGTATGCCAGGGCGGCGACATGGCCGAGGGCGTCCTCGCCAACGCGGGGCGCGAGGGCGGGGACCTCGGTCGTCCGACTCCAAAACCACGAACCCACCCGCGCCTACATCGAACGACGCACCACCGAAGGCCTCTCCCAACTCGACATCATCCGCTGCCTCAAGCGCTACCTCACCCGCGAACTCCTCCCCCTCATCAAAGCCGCCCTCACCACCCCCACACCCCTCCAAACAGCCGCTTGACATCAATAGGAGCATCCCAGGGCGGGAAACCCTTCCTTTGTGTCAGATTCCTTCGGCACAAAGGAAGGGTTTCTCTCCCAGACGGCTCGCTAGGCTCGGCCGTATGACGCTTAAGATCGGCTACAAGGCTTCGGCGGAGCAGTTTGGACCAGGCGAGCTCGCGGCATACGCCCAACTCGCGGAGCAGGTCGGGCTCGACTCGGTGACCGTCTCGGATCACTACCAGCCCTGGCGACTCACCGGGGGGCACGCCCCCAATGCGCTGGCGTGGATGGCGTATGTCGCCGCCCGCACCGAGCGCGTCGTCCTCGGCACCTCGGTGCTGACCCCGACTTTCCGCTACAACCCAGCCGTCATCGCGCAAGAGTTCGCGACGATGGCCTGCCTCGCGCCGGGCCGCATCTTCCTCGGCGTCGGCAGCGGCGAGGCCCTCAATGAGATCGCTGTCGGATCGGTGCAGGAGTGGCCGGAGTTCAAGGAGCGCTTCGCCCGGCTGCGCGAGGCGGTGGTGCTGATGCGGAAGCTGTGGACCGAGGACGAGGTGACCTTCGACGGCGACTACTACACGACCAAGGACGCCCGGATCTTCGACCGGCCCGAGCAGCCGGTGCCCGTCTTCATCGCCGCCGGTGGTCCGATGGTGGCGCGGTATGCCGGTCGCGCCGGCGACGGCTTCATCTGCACCTCCGGCAAAGGCCGGGAGTTGTATGCAGACGACCTGATCCCCGCCGTCGCCGAGGGCCGCGAGAAGGCCGGTCGGGCCGGTGAGCCGATCGAGCGGATGATCGAGATCAAGATCTCGTGGGATCCGGACCCCGAGCAGGCGCTGGAGAACACTCGCTTTTGGGCGCCGCTGTCGTTGACGGCCGAGCAGAAGCATTCCATCCACTCACCTGCTGAAATGGAGCGCGCCGCCGACGAACTCCCGATCGAGCAGGTCGCCAAGCGCTGGATCGTCGCCTCCGACCCGGCCGAGGCCGTGGAGCAGGTGAAGTTCTATACCGATCTCGGCTTTGACCACCTCGTCCTGCACGGCCCCGGCCACGACCAGGAGCGCTTCCTGCGCACCCTCGCCGAGCAAGTCCTCCCCGGCCTGCGCGAGCTGAGCCCGGCCGTCTGACCTGACCCGCGCCCGCCCCGCCCCCGCCCGAGCCCCCTGCCGAGCGGGGCTTCTGAACGCGAGCGGGGTTTGTGCCGAGCGGAGCGGGGTCTCTGAACGCGAGCGGCCCTATAGCCCCGCTCGCGTTCACAAGGGCCGCTCCGCTCGGCAGAAACCCCGCTCGGCTCGCCGCGCACCAGAAGAAAAGTCGGGTGAGGAGCCGGGCCTCGGGTGGCAAGATGCTGCGGTGCCCGAACGACATACAGCCCCCTTCGTCGCGGCCGGCCCCGTCATCTCGGCCCGCGGCCTGTCCAAGGTCTATGGCGAGTTGCGGGCCGTCGACGGGATCGACTTCGATATCGCCCCGGGGGAGTCCTTCGGGCTGCTCGGCCCAAACGGGGCCGGCAAGTCGACCACGATGCGGATGCTCGGCGGCACCCTCGGGCGCACGGGCGGGGAACTCACGGTCGCCGGCCTCGACCCCGAGCAAGAGGGGCCGACGGTCCGCGCCCACCTCGGCGTCGTCCCGCAGCAGGACAATCTCGACGACGAGCTCTCCGTGCGCGACAACCTCTACATCTACGGTCGCTACTTCGGCCTGCCCCGCGGCTACCTCAAGGACAAGATCCCGCAATTGCTGGAGTTCGCCCAGCTCACCGACAAGGCCAAGTCCAAGGTCGACGACCTCTCCGGCGGGATGAAGCGGCGCCTGACCATCGCCCGCTCCCTCATCAACGAGCCCAGCGTCCTGCTCCTCGACGAGCCGACCACCGGGCTCGACCCGCAGGCACGGCATACGTTGTGGGACAAGCTTTTTCGACTCAAAGAGGTCGGCGTGACGCTCGTCGTCACCACCCACTTCATGGACGAGGCGGAGCAATTGTGCGACCGGCTCATCGTCGTCGATCACGGCCGTATCAAGGCCGAAGGCAGCCCGCGCGGCCTCATCGCCGAGCACTCCACCCGCGAAGTGGTCGAGGTGCGCTTCGGCGCCGATCGCAATGCCGAACTCGCCCCGCGCATCCGTGACCTCGCCGAGCGCATCGAGGTGCTGCCGGACCGGCTGCTGCTCTACAGCGACCACGGCGAGACCGTCCTCGAAGCTCTCGCCGCGCGCGATCTGCACCCGGTCACCTCGTTGGTGCGCCGCTCCTCCCTTGAGGACGTCTTCTTGCGTTTGACGGGTCGGTCCCTCGTTGACTGAGCTCGCCGACCTCCACCGCCTGGCCCGCTCGGGCACCGCGCCCAGCCCGCAGGACCTCGCCCACCGA
>Ga0209460_1001463_pt1 | contig 13489 bp, 11 predicted proteins | sample EBPBio132013_DNA_FD_185868 | JGI IMG/M metagenome (GOLD analysis project Ga0209460, IMG submission 185868) | Wastewater treatment Type I Accumulibacter community from EBPR Bioreactor in Madison, WI, USA - Reactor 2_5/13/2013_ DNA (SPAdes)... | ecosystem: Engineered > Bioreactor > EBPR >...
GGTCGCGATCAAATTAGGTTGGGCAAATAATGGGTGGGCAGCTTCCAGCGGTTCCGTCTCAAAAACATCCAACGCCGCCCCTGCAATCCACCCCTCTTGTAAAGCACGGAGCAGCGCCGGATGATCGACCAAGCCGCCCCGCGCCGTATTAATCAGGAACGCTGTGGGTTTCATCTGCCGCAGGCGTTCATCGTTCACCAACTGTCGTGTGGTCGGGTTGAGAGGCACATGGAGGCTAACAAAATCGGCCTGAGTAAATAGCGTATCCAGATTAACAAACTCAACATTCAATGCTTGTTCAGCGTAATTTTCGGGATGAGCAGTATGGGCAATCACCTTCAGGCCGAGGCTGGCAGCCTTCGCCGCCAGCGTTTGCCCGATCTTCCCGAACCCGACGATGCCAAGCACTTTACCACTCACACGGAAAAGCGGACGTGTCGCGTTCAACGCCCAATTACCCTGCCGCACAGCCGCGTTGTAATGGGTAATATTACGGGCACTCGCCAGCATCAGCGCCAGCGTATGCTCTGCCACTTCATCGAGACAGTAAGCCGGAACATTCGTCACCGGAATACCGAGTCGGGTCGCTTCGTCCACCGCGATATTATCCACGCCGATGCCGTAACGCCCGACCACCTGTAACTTTTCACCCGCTCGAATAACCGCATCGGACACTTTCTTGAAGCAGGTCAAAATCGCGTCCGCCTGCGGGACAAGACTCAGGAGTTCTTCCTCGTCCCCGCGTTCAGCCAGCAGCAGCCGCGCGTTAGCACCTCGCAGCACCGCTGCCTCAACCGCCGTCGTGGGCCATGTATAGTCGGTGACGAGGACAACTTTCTCAGTCATGCGCGTTTCCAATCACTTCCGGCTTTATTCACCAACCACAGGGTTGCTCAAAGTTCCCAGCTTCTCAATCGTCACATCCACCACATCCCCCGGCTTCATGTAGCGCTTCGGGTTACGCGCCATGCCGACACCGGGAGGCGTTCCGGTCGAAACAATATCACCGGGTTCGAGCGTCATGACTTCACTCAACGCTTCGACCAATTGGGGAATACCGAAAATCAGCTTATCGGTATTCGAGTCTTGCAGTACTTCGCCGTTAATCGTCAAGCTGATCGTCAATTTACCCGCGTCGCCAACTTCATCGCTGGTAACGATAGCCGGCCCCATCGGTGCAAACGTATCGAAGGTCTTACCCATCGTCCATTGGCTGATGCGTGTCTGGTAATCACGGGCGCTTACGTCGTTGATCGGCAGATAACCCGCGACGTAATCCAGCGCTTGATCTGCTGAGACATACCGCGCCGTCTTACCGATCACGAAACCCAGTTCGGCTTCATAATCGACCTCGTTGGTCACGTGCGGCAAAACGATCTTATCGCCCGTCGCGACCACCGTGTTCGCGTACTTCGAAAACACTATCGGGTATTTAGGAATAGGCTGTCCGGTTTCAGCCGCATGATCGCTGTAATTCAAGCCGATGCAAATAATCTTCCCCGGTCGTGGTATCGGAGCAAGGATTTTCACACTCGACACGGGCAAACCATCGCTCGCGCCGTCAACCGCCTTCTGTGCAGCAGCCAGCGTCGCCGTCCCACCCTCCAAGAAAGCGATCATATCGGTTGGCAGCGAGGCATCAACCTTTTGAAAGTCAATGACCTGCTCTTGCCCACCCTTGCTGACCAACGCCCCGATACGGGTGCTGCCGTTATGTGAAAAAGTAACGAGTTTCATGGTGTCTCCAAAGATTAATTCACCAGCCATAAATAAGGCTGTTCGATAAATTGTTTGACTTGTTTCAGGAATCGGGCAGCCGGAGCGCCGTCCACCAACCGGTGATCAAACGTCAGGCTGAGGAACATCATGTGGCGGATCGCTAGCCGCTCGGCCTCGGCATCAACCACCACCTGCTTCGGCACAATACGCCCCATCCCAAGGATCGCGCACTGCGGCAGGTTGATGATCGGCGTAAACGCATCAATGTCGTACATACCGAGGTTCGTGATGGTAAACGTGCCGCCGCTCAGGTCGTCCGAGCGCAGCGTATTGCTACGGGCGCGATCAACCAACGCCGCACCTTCAGCCGCGATTTGCCGGATGCTCTTAGCCGCCACATCCCGCACGACAGGCACGAGCAAGCCGCGTTCAACATCCACCGCAAAGCCCACATTCACGCTGCCGGAGGTGACGATCTCGTCGCCCTCAATCCGTGCGTTCAACTGTGGGTGATCGCGCAAGACTTCCGCCACCAGCTTCGCCAGCAGGTCGTTATAGCTGGGTACAGGCCGCCTATCCGCTTTACCAGCCGCTTTCAACCCCTGCCGCACTTTCACCAGTTCGGTTGCGTCAACCTCGGTTGTCAGGGTTACGGGCGCGGTTGTTTGGGCGCTCGCAGACATGCGCTCGGCAATCACCTGACGTACACGCGGCATCGGGGTGCGAGTTTCAGCAGCAGTCGGTTGAGTCGTGGCTGCGGGTGCAGTGGGCAGTGCGGCGCGTTCCACATGCTCACGGGTAATCCGCTGACCGGGCATTTGTGCCGCAAGCTGGTGAATATCGACACCGAGTTCTTCCGCCGCCCGTTTCGCCACTGGCGAGACTTGCGCCGCCGCCGTTTGGGGCGCACTCACAGCAGCAGCACGAACATCGCGTTCGACAATCCGCCCGGTACGCCCGCTGCCTTTTAGAACCGCCCACTCAATACCAAGTTCGTGGGCAACTCGCCGCGCACGTGGGCTGATGTTCGGCAGTGATGAGCCGTTTGATGACTGGGCAGCAGATGTTTGAATAACAGGTATCTGTTGAACTGGAACCGGACTGGAAGCAGCCGCGCTCGTCTGCGCTGGGGCAGCCAAAACCGCCGATGGAGCTTGCTCGAAGGGTAGCGCTTCCCCCGGCTGCGCTACATAGGCTAATACCGTACCCACTGGTAAGGTCTTACCCAGCACGTCCGAGTTCGGCGGAATACGAAAGATACCCGCCTCAAACGATTCGACTTCGTTCAGCGCCTTATCGCTTTCGATGACGAACATGATCTCGCCGGGTTGAACCGTATCGCCATCTTTTTTAATCCACTCGACCAGCGTACCTTCTTCCATCGTCCAGCCGAGCCGGGGCATCACAATTTCAATAGCCATAAGGTTGCCTCATTCCGCCAGCAGGTCGCGGATGGACTGGATGATCTGGTTGGTATTCGGCACCACTGCGGCTTCCAACGGTGGGCTGTAGGGAGTTGGCGTATGGGTACCGTTCAAGCGTTGAACGGGTGCATCCAAATCGTCAAATCCTCTCGCCATAACCTGCGCGGCGATTTCCGCCCCTACCCCGCAGGGGGCGAACGTTTCATCAACGATCAACAGCCGCCCCGTTTTGTGTACCGACTGGAGGATGGTATCAATGTCCAGCGGCGCGAGCGTACGTGGGTCGATAATTTCAATCGAAGCCCCTTCACCAGCCAGCGCGTCGCAGGCTTCAATCGTCTTACGCACCATCGAGCCAATGGCTACCACCGTTGCCTGTGTTCCTTCGCGCACGATGGCGGCCTGCCCAAATGGAATAAAATATTCTTCCTCCGGTACATGCCCCTTATTGTTCAACAGCGACTTGTGTTCGAGGAACAAAACAGGGTCATCACCACGAAGCGCCGTTTTGAATAACCCTTTCGCGTCATAAGGATTGCTCGGCACGACGACGCGGATACCCGGCAGATGAACAAACATTGGGTAGTAGTTACCGGAGTGGTGAGTCGCCGAAGCACCACCGATGCCGATGCAGCCCCGCAGCACAATCGGCATCTTCAAACGGCCGCTGCTCATATACTGCATCTTGGCAATCTGGTTAATCAGTTCGCCCATGCTATCCAAAATAAAGTCAAAGAACATGAAGTCAACCACAGGCCGCGATCCGGTCATCGCCGCGCCCGCGCACATCCCCACGAAACCGCGCTCCACAATCGGGGTGTCACGCAGACGCATCGGGCCATACTGGTCGTAAAGACCGAGGGTCGTGTTAAAGTTGCCGCCTCGCACACCGATGCCCTCGCCGACGACAAAGATGCTTGGCTGACGTGCCATTTCTTCGGTAAGCGCCTCGCGGGCAGCGACGGTATATGTAATCTCGCGCATCATTTATTCCTTCACGTCAAGCACTTATTGGCTGTAAATATATTCAGTGACAGTAGCAGGGTCAGGGTACGGGCTGTTCTTAGCAAACTCCAACGCCTCATCAATCAACGCCTTCGTTTCAGCATCAATCGCGGCAAAATCATTTTCGCTGGCAGCGCCTTGTGCCAACAATTTCGCCCGATAGTTATCAATTGGGTCGCGTTTCTTCCACGCCTCGACTTCTTCAGGAGTCCGGTAGCCAGCATCCCGCATCCCTTCAGAGTGGGCGCGAGTTCGGTACGTCTTACCCTCGATCAATGTGGGGCCGTTTCCGGCGCGGGCGCGGTTCACCGCTTCTTCAGCCGCCTGGTAAACTGCCAGCACATCATTACCATCCACTGCAATCGCGTTCATGCCGTAGGTCTTAGCGCGATCAGCCACTTCAGTGTTGCGCGTCGCATACGAGAAGGCGACTTCGGTAGCGTACATATTGTTTTCGCAGACGAAAATAACCGGCAAATCCCAAATCGCCGCGAGGTTCAACCCTTCATGGAAAGCGCCGTTATTACTCGCCCCATCGCCAAAGAACGCCACACCTACCGTACCGTTATTGAGCAGCTTAGAGGTATAACCCGCCCCCGTTGCTTGCAGGATGCACGGCCCGACGATGCCGCTGGTTCCCATCATGCCGACTTCCGGCGCGAACAGGTGCATACTGCCGCCGCGTCCGCGAGAGCAGCCCGTCGCCCGACCAAATAACTCGGCAATCACTTCGCGCGGCGGCACCCCTTTCGCCAGTGCGTGACCATGCCCGCGATGCGTACTAAAAACCGCGTCACGGTGCGTCAGGTGGGCGCAAATGCCGGTTGCGATTGCTTCCTCACCCACATAAGTATGACACGCACCGGGGATCAAACCCGCTTGGTGCGATTTCGCCAACTGCTCCTCTGTACGGCGGATTTCTAGCATCTGCCGGTAGAGCGCCAAATATTGCTCTTTACTTAACTGCGGTGTATTTGACATAACACTCAATACCTTTGAATAACTTAAACTAAAGCGGATCTCCTAGATCGCCGTACGTCCACCATCAATCAACCATGCCGCCCCGTTCACATAATCAGCCTCGTCCGAAGCCAAGAACACAACCACCCGCGCCACTTCTTCTGCCTCGCCGTAGCGCCCCATCGGGTTACGGGCGACGTTGGCTTTGGCAACCGCCGTGGGTTCAGCCGGATTAATCATTGACTCTAACGACTGCATCATCCGTGTTTTGATCGGGCCGGGGCAAACCGCGTTTACACGAACACTATGCTTACCGACTTCACCCGCAGCCGTCCGCGTCAAACCGATGATGGCGTGTTTACTCGCCGAATAGGCTGCCATGTTTGGCGCACCGACCGTTCCCGCCACCGAGGCTGTGTTAACCACTGCCCCTTTTTTCTGGGCAATCATCACCGGCAGAACGTACCGCAGCCCCAAGAAAGTCCCTTTGAGGTTGATGCCGATCACCCGATCCCAATTCGCCTCGTCATATTCCACGAGGGGCGAAACCACCCCTTCAATCCCCGCGTTATTGAAAAAAGCGTCAATCCGACCAAAGGTATCGACCGTGTACTTCACATAAGATTGGACATCGCCGGATTGGCTGACATCCGCCATAAAAGCGTGGGCAACACCACCAGTCTCACTAATCGCGGCAGCCGTCTGTTCACATGCTGCCCGGTCAATATCGACGACCACAACCTTCGCACCTTCACGCGCAAAAGCGATACACGCCGCCTGTCCAATACCGTTACCGCCTCCGGTAACAACCGCGACTTTGCCTTCCATACTCATGACGTAATGACACCTTGGTTTTGGACAAACCGTGCCAGCTTGTCTTGAAACCTCGGTCGATCAAGCACCGCTTTATTAATGACGTTATCCGGCACTTCGCCACGCGCCGCTTGCAAGATACGCTTCGACATCACCTTGCCGCCCGCCGTCCAAATGTCGGAGGTCGCAGGGGCAAAGTGTGGGGTCAGGATCACGTTATCTAACGCGATCAGCGGGTCACCGGCAGGCAGCGGTTCGACTTCAAACACATCCAACCCTGCCCCTGCGATCCGCCGTTCTTGTAATACCTTAACCAACGCCGCCTGATCGACCAATGCCCCACGCGCCACGTTCACAAAGTAAGCACTTGGCTTCATCATGGCTAAATGGTCAGCCGTAATCATGTGGTACTTATCCGGTGTCAGGTTGCTATGCACACTAATCACATCCGACTCGCGCATAACGGCTTCGAGCGAGGTCAGTTCAACCCCCAATGCAGCAGCTTGTGCGGGGTCAGCATGGGGAGAATACGCAATCACACGCATATTAAACGGCGCGATCAGTCGCACCAGTTCCCGACCGCTCGCGCCTAATCCGATCACCCCTAACGTCTTACACTCGATCTCCATGCCCAGCACTTCCGGCTGCAAATCCCATCGTGCCTGCCGTGTGATGCGGTCAGAAGGCAGCAGCTTCTTGGCAAGCGCGAGGATAAACATCAGCGCGGTAGAAGCGGTCGAATGGTTAAGCACATTCGGCAGGTTAAACAGCAGCACATCATTATCGGTGCAGGCTTGTACGTCGATCTTGTCATAACCCGCGCCAGAACGACCGATTATCGTCAGATCACCCGCGCCTTCCGCAAAAACGGTCGCGCGGATATAAGGGCGCAGCACGACCAGCGCGTCGATATTGCGAATATGCTCCGGCTTCAGCTCCATCGAGTACAAATTGTCCCAATAAGTTGGCTCATTAGCTCTCGGCGCATGATCCATGATGTAATGATGGTCGATGTACGGGCAGGACTCGATTTCACCAAACCCCAAATCGCCATAAGCACTTTTACCCTGATCATTTAAGAAATCGCCTGTGATTGCCAGTCGAAATGTACGCATCGCCTACCCCTTCGACATATCGCGCCGGTTGTTGATGTCGGAGACTTCGATGTGAACATCAGACCGTTGAAGCACTTCTTCGCGCAGTGCCACACCCAACCCCGGCCTTTCCGGCAGCGAAAGCATCCCGTCGCTAATCGGGATAGCGTCCGTCATCACATCGTTATACCAACCCTGATAGTAAGCGCGTACCGTTTCCATAATCAGGGCGTTCGGGATGTGCAGCATCAGGTGAGCGGCTGACCACAACGCGACTGGCCCAATCGTATCGTGGCTGGTAATCGGCAGATAATAGGTATCCGCCAGCGAGCAGATTTTGCGGGTTTCCGTAATGCCGCCCGTCCACGCCATATCGGGCATGATAATGTCAGCGGCGTTTTGCTCGACGACAGCACGGAAGCCAAAGCGGGTGAATAAACGTTCGCTCACACACAGGGGAATAGTCGTGTCCTGCTTAAGCCGTGAATACGATTCAGGGTTATCCGGCGGCATAATTTCTTCCAACCAGAAAATATCATAAGGCTCCAGCGCACGGGCGATCTTGGTTGCTTCCGGCAGGTTCCATTTAGCGTGTCCTTCAATCGCGATTTCCATCTTATCGCCGACCGCGTTACGAATATCGGCAACGTACGACACGCCCTTCTTGATCTGCTCTTTCGAGATGTAATGCGTAACTGGCCCAACGGCCTCCGCACCCGCGCGGCGACCCACCGGCCCACCGAGCGATACACCGAACTGGTCAAACGGCCATATCTTCATACAGTTGATGCCGGAAGCCAACAACTCCGCAGCCAGCTCACCTGTTTTCTCTTGTTCGCGCCAGCGGTGAAAGTCTTGATACTCGCCATGACTGACGCAGGTGTTGTAAATACGTATACGGTCGCGGTTGCGCCCACCGAGTAGCGTGTAAATCGGCTGTCCGGTATGCTGCCCCATGATGTCCCACAGCGCCACGTCAATCGCGCTGATCGCACGCATTTCGCTGCCGGCAAACCCGAAGAAGTTTACCGTTCCCATCATGTTCGCCCAGTGGTTTTCGATGTCGAGCGGGTTACGACCGAGCAAAACATTCGCGAACACATCATGTACCATCGCGGCGATGGCACGCGGCACGTAAAAGGTTTCGCCTAATCCGATTAAACCATCATCGGTATGAACACGAACCCATGTGGTGTTCGGTTGATCGTCAATCCAAATTGTTTCGAGACGTGTAATTTTCATTCCAGTCGCTTTCAATCGTAATAATTATGTCTACTTTGCCCGTTGACCGAGGCGTTTTTCCCACCCCGGTTGGTTCGTGTCAAAATAAGCATTCGGGTCGTAAGGGTGTTCCTTGATGACATCCAAATTGAGGTCGAGTCCTAGCCCCGGTGCTGTCGGCAGCGATAAGTGCCCATTGGCAGGGTTAATCGTCGGATGCCACGTCACAATGTCCTGCGTCCACTCCTCGTTGAACGGGTCGAAGTGTTCTTGGATCAGATAGTTGGGGATGCAAGCGGCAAGCTGGAGGCAAACCGCCGTAGCGACTGGCCCACCGCTTTGATGCGGCGCAATCCAGCAGCCGTTCGCTTCGGCAATATGGGCGACGGCCATCGTATTCTTGATACCGCCCAACGACATTGGTTCCGGCTGCCAGATACTCACCCCACCTTCAATCGCGAGGGTGAAGAACTTTCCAATCTTGTCGAACTGCTCACCTGTCGCAACCCGAATCATGCTCTGGCGCGCCACTTCGTTTGATAGGACTTCGCGCTCCGGGCTGGTCGGCTCTTCCCACCAGAACAAATCGAGGTCTTGCATCATTCGGGCGACCCGCACCCCTTCAGCCGGAGCAAAACGACTGTGAACATCAATCATGATCTTGAGCGAGGGACCAAAACGCTCACGGATTGCTTTCAGAATGCCATAGGCTTCGCCCAGTTCAGCCTCGGTAATGAAATGTTTCGCTAAACCAAAGGGGTCGATTTTGACGGCGTGAAAACCCTTGCTCACCGCATTTTCAGCCGCCTCGACAAAAGATTCCGGCGTACGTTCTGCCCGATACCAACCGTTGGCATACCCTTCGATGCTTTCGCGCACCTTCCCACCGAGCAGTTGGTAGATCGGAACGCCGAGGCTCTTACCGAGAATATCCCAGCAGGCGACCTCAATCGCACCCATGACCATGCGGTGGATATGTCCCGCGTCCTGAATGCTGCCGATGATTTTGGTGGCAATCGCCGTGACTTCAAACGGGTCGCGCCCGATTGCGAAGTGCTTCAGCTCATGTACTGCCGCTTCGGTGGTTTTGATAAAACCGTTGATCGTCGCTTCACCGATGCCGTAAACATCGGTATCCGTCAACACTTTGATAAACAACCAATTTTTCCATCCCGCGCTGACGGAATAGGTTTCAATACCTGTAATTTTCATAAACGCTCTTTTTCAAACAGGTGCCAGTTTCACAATCGCTTAAAGAACTGGCACGAAATAAACGCCACTCATTTAGAAGCCCCACTCAAAGTCACAGATGATCTCCGGCCCGGACTCATGCACGATGACTGACTTTTCCATCCGTGCGCCGGTATCGCCGTCCGGCCCTTCGTAAGCACCCGGCTCAATCGAAAACACCATACCCGCACGAATAGGCGTGTCGTCATAGGGAACAAGGCGCGGCGCTTCGTTGACCGCAACCCCGATTTGATGTCCGGCGTAGTGTCCGATTTTCAGGCCATGCTTTTCAAACGTGGACTCCGCCGCGAAGTAAGCATCCTTCGCCTGACGACCGGGGCGCAGCATTTCGGCAGCAGCGTGGAAAGCCTCACGAGCAGCCACCCCGTACTTCTTTTGCTTGTCGGTTGGTTCAACCCCGCCAATGACCATCGTGTTCGTGGTGTCTGACCAATAGCCGTTGACGCGGGGACTCATATCCATCAGGGCAAGATCACCCGCTTTCGTGATCACATCCTTCGGACCACCGGGGTAATTGACCATCTTACAGCGGCTGCCCGTCACCAGTTCGCCAAACACCATCAGCGGGTGACCGGCTTTATGCTCCATCGCATTGATAACGGCTGCCCACATCGCAAACTCGTTCTTGCCTGCCTCGCGCGTTTGGCGGCGCAGTTCCGCCTGTCCAGCTTTATTCACCTCGGCGGCAAAGCGCAGCAGCTCCAATTCACGCCCGGTTTTGACGGCACGAGCCGCAGCTAAGGCGGCGCTCGCTTCGATGATTTGGACATTCGGGAACTCGTCGAGAATGAGCCGCAGCGCGGTTGCTGGCAGCGACCGTTCTTCAATCGCCAACTTCAACGGGGATTGTCCCAAGCCGAACTGCTTCAGCGTATCACGCAGCAGGTTCAGCGCATTCTCGCGTCCATTTACGGGCGTGAACCAATTGACCGGCTCGTAGCCCACAACCTCAAATCCGCTGCTCTGCTGTTTCACGGAACTTTCGTAGAAATTGGGGGTAACGATTGCGGCGCTTTGGTCGCCGACACCGATAACGGCTAAGGGTGGTGTAAACGCCAGCGTTGCCAACGCGCCAAATTCAACCGGCACTTCAAAATGGCTAACATAGGTTATGTTGTCGCCGGATGCCAGCAGCGCCACATCCGCGCCGATGGCTTTCAGTTCGGCACGAGCGCGTTCGAGTTCATGATTCGTCATTGCTACATCCTCCGTAGGATTAGGTCACCCATAAAATTAAGTATCTAGTCTGTCTACCCCTTAACCGCACCGGCGCTCAAGCCCGCGACGATATACCGCTGCACCAGCAAATAGAAGATCACAGGAAAAATCGAGAACATCAAACCGCCCGCCATCAGCTTATCAATCGGGGTGTCGATCATGGAAATCATCGAGCCGAGACCGACAGCAGCCGTATACAGTTTGCGGTCACCAATGATGCTGGCAGCGAACAGGTATTCATTCCATGCGTGGAAGAAGGCCACCACACCTACCGCGACCAAACCGGGTGCGGCAATCGGCAGCATGATACGCCAAAGCATCTTCATCCGTGTGCATCCATCCACGAGCGCGGCATCTCGAATTTCATTCGGAATGGTGTCGAACACGTTCTTTAAGATCCAGATGCAGATCGGCAGCACAAACGCCGTATCGACCAACGCGAGGGTGAGAAGGCTATCCTTCATATGCAGCTTGTCGATGGTGGCATACAGCGGAATAACAATTAGGGCTTCGGGCAGCATCTGAGTCATGAGCAGCATCAAGCCAAACAACCCCTGCCCACGCCACTTTCTACCGGAAAGTGCATATGCACCGAGGATCGAAAGTCCCAAGCTAAACAAAGTGGTCAAGCAAGCGAGGATGATGGAATTGACGATCCAAATGTCAATTCGCTGCGCGGTGTCTTTGCCGCTAAAGATTTCCTCAAACACGTTAAAACTGATCGATTGTGGGAAAAGTGGCGGTGGGTATTGCAGGCTGAGTTTCACCGGCTGAAACACACTCACGATCATCCAATAGATTGGGAACGCGGTGGTGATACAAAACAGCAAGATTAAGATATAGACGGGTATACGCCGCGCCCAATGAAAGGGACTCGCTATATTCCGCGAGGGTTCCGCCACCGGTATAGTCCGTTCCAGATTGGTCATGATGCTGCCTCCGCTTCTTGCCGTCGCTGCAAATATGCAAACAAAAGAGTGATCGCAAATACAGCTACGAAGCCAGCCATACCAATGGTCGCGCCGTATGAAAAGTCAAATGAATTGAATGCCGCTTTATAAACCGAAATCACCAGTGTTTCGGTCGTTCGGGCTGGCCCACCGCCTGTTGATAGAAAGACCAACGCAAACTGGCGGAAGGCGAAGATACAGGCGAGCACACCCATTAACATCAGTGTCGGGATCAGTTCCGGCAAGGTTACATAGCGGAATGCCTGAGAAGGTGTCGCGCCATCGACTTTTGCAGCCTCGTACAGTTCATGAGGTATCGACTGCAATACTGAGAGAGTTACCAAACCGTAAAACGGAAAGGCTTTCCATGAGGCGATCAAAATAACCAGCGGAAGGGACATATTCACATCCAGCAGCCACTTGGGGTTTTGATCGAGGGGTAAAAAGAAACGGACAAAGACGTTGATGACACCAAAATTGGGATTCAAAATCCAGTAAAATACCAGCACGGTCGGCAAATCGGGGAATGCCCACGGCAGTGTCATGATGGCGCGGGTTACGGAACGACCGCGAAAGCGCTGGTTCATGAGCAGCGCCGCCAACAAGCCTGCCCCGACCGCAATCACCACCGTACCGCCCATAAAAAGCAGGGTGACGCGCATCGAGTTCCAGAAGTTTTTGTCGGCAAACAGGCGCTCGTAGTTCGCCAACCCCACCCACTTCACATTTCCGATACCGATAATGTCGCTGGTGAAGCTCGACGTAAATTGTTGGATGATGGGAATTAAAATAAAGATCGCTTCATAAATAATGATGGGCAATGCCAGCATATAGGGTAAATAATCACGCCGCCGACCCATCGTGGGTCTTAAGGCTTTTACATTCACAGCGGCCTGTGCAGCCATAACGAGTTCCTTGTATTAATACACATCAGGACACGACACTTGATCGTGTCCTGATGAGAAAAGCATTTAAGAGACTGCAAGTTTTGAGCGTTATTCGGTGAAAACCCGTTCCGCCAATTGTTCCGCTTCAACCTGTGCTTCGGCCATCGCATCCTCAACCGACTTCGCACCGGCCAAGATTTCTTCGATGTGGGGGGTTACAACCTGACCTAGTTCATCGTTGAACAGGACAAAGTCGCCTAAGACTTCCGGCACGGTGATGGCGTTGGTTGCATCGTAGCCGTCTGCCCATGTCAGTGTCTCGCGGTATTCAGGACGGATACCACCTTCGATAGCCGGAATAACGTCCAAGCAGCGTTCGAGCAGTTCTTGGTAGTTTTCCTTCTGGTACAGCCAAGCCAAGAATTCTTTCGCCGCTTCTTGCTTTTCCGGCTCGGTGTTAGCGTTAACGCAAATCGGGTGAATACGGGTAATACCCTTGCCACCGGGCCAGAACGGCGCTGCGCTGCGGAGGTTGCCGTACAGTTCGGGGTCTTCGGTGTTGGTCTTCCACTGGTTGACGGCAGCCGACACGACCATATCCTGAGCGATACGCGAGGTCGCGACCATCTGGTTCGCCGTACCGACATCCGTACCCTGTGGCATGGCGTTGTCGTACATAGTCTTGAACAGCTTCATGCCATTGATGACCGGATCGGAGGTCAGCAGCGGCTTCTTGCCTTCTGCCCACACGCCATCATACAGAACGGCCCACTGTTGCAGGGTGAACCAAACGGTGAAGGGTTCGGAAGCCATGTGCGGCGAGTAGATACCGAACTGGTTCGGGCGGTCGGTCAGGGCGGTGGCGATTTCAACCCAATTATCGAGGTCGGTGGGTTCGGTCACACCCGCTTTGTCGAACATGGCCTTGTTATAGACCAAACCGAAGC
>Ga0209460_1001464_pt1 | contig 13487 bp, 11 predicted proteins | sample EBPBio132013_DNA_FD_185868 | JGI IMG/M metagenome (GOLD analysis project Ga0209460, IMG submission 185868) | Wastewater treatment Type I Accumulibacter community from EBPR Bioreactor in Madison, WI, USA - Reactor 2_5/13/2013_ DNA (SPAdes)... | ecosystem: Engineered > Bioreactor > EBPR >...
ACCCACAGGTCGAGCAACTTGCGACTCATCCAGCCTCCCGGAACATGAAAGAAGTCAACACGAAGTCCAGCGCCAGGATGGCCAGGGCCGACTTGACGACCGTGCTCTTGATCGAACTCGAAACGCCTTCTGCCGTTGGCACGGCGTCGTAGCCCTCGAAAACGGCAATCAGGGAAACCGCGACGCCGAAGACGAAGCTCTTGACGATGCCACTCCAGATATCGTACCGAAAATCAACCGACGCCTGCATCTGCGACCAGAAAGCGCCGTCATCGACACCGATGAAGACCACCCCGATCAGGTAACCACCAAAGACGCCGGTCGCGGAGAACAGCGCCGCCAGCAAGGGCATCGAGATCACGCCTCCCCAGAAACGCGGCGCAACGACGCGGGCAATCGGGTTGACCGCCATCATGTCCATTGCCGTGAGTTGCTCGGTGGCCTTCATCAGGCCGATCTCGGCCGTGATCGACGAACCGGCGCGCGAGGCGAAGAGCAGGGCGGCGACGACCGGGCCGAGTTCCCGCACCAGCGACAGCGCCACCAGAATGCCGAGTGCGTCGGCCGAGCCGTAGCGCTGCAGCGTTTCGTAACCCTGCATGCCGAGCACCATGCCGATGAACAGTCCGGAAACCATGATGATCAGCAGCGACTGAAACCCCGAATAATAGATCTCGCGAATCGTCAGATTGGGTCGCCGGAAGGACTGTCCGGACCAGAGGAGCAACATGACGAAAAAGCGGCTGGCAAAACCCAGTCGCTGCAGCGCGTCAGTGACATGGTGTCCGATACTGGCGATGGCCGACAGGAGCGGGCCGGGGCCTGACTCACGCTGGCTCATGGGCGTGCGCCTTTCCCCAGAAGTTCGTGGGCCAGAGGCGGCGCCGGATAATGGAAGGGCACCGGTCCGTCGGCTTCGGCAAAAACGAACTGATGGACAAAGGGGTGTCTGGAGGCGCGGATCTCGTCGGGCGTGCCGAGCGCAACGACCTTCCCGTCAGACATGAAATAGATGTAGTCGACGATCAGCAGCGATTCCTGGATGTCATGGGTGACCATGATCGTCGTCGCACCCAGCGCATCGTTGAGCTTGCGGATCAACTGTCCGATCACCCCAAGGGAAATCGGATCGAGACCGGCAAAGGGCTCATCGTACATGATCAGCATCGGGTCGAGCGCGATTGCCCGCGCCAGCGCCACGCGTCTGGCCATGCCGCCGGACAGCTCGGCCGGCATCAGCTGATGCGCTCCGCGCAGGCCCACGGCATTGAGCTTCATGAGCACCATGTCGCGAATCAGTTCCTCGGGCAAATCGGTGTGTTCGCGCATCTGATAGGCGACATTGTCGAGCACCGAGATATCGGTGAACAAGGCGCCAAACTGGAACAGCATGCCCATTCGCCGGCGCAGGGCGTACAGTTCGTCGTCCTTGAGGCGGGGCACCGACAGACCGTCGACCAGCACGTCGCCGCGGCTCGGCTTGAGTTGTCCGCCAATCAGCCGCAACAGCGTGGTCTTGCCGCAACCGGAGCCGCCCATGATGGCGACCACCTTGCCGCGCGGAATCTGCATGCTGATGCCATTGAGGATCGGTCGATCGTCGTAGGCAAAATCGAGATCCTTGATTTCGACAAGATTATCGGCAGGCACCGCAGTATCCCCGGGCAAAAATGAGCCGGAATTATACTCGACTGTCCACGGTCGTCGATGTGAATCGCTTGGCGCCAATACAAGTGTGGAATAATGCCGCGCAGGCACATTCTCGAGCGACGCCACGCCCTTCATGCCCAGCGAACCGGACGCCATCCTGCGCGACAAGCCATTTCTTCTCATCGTTGACGACGATGCGCTGATCTGCGACACCCTGAGCTTCTCGATGAGTCCGCTCTTTGAGGTGGTCACCAGTCATTCGCGTCCACATTGCCTGCAGATGCTGCGACAGCTGCGCCGACTCCCGGAATTGGCCCTCGTCGACCTCGGACTGCCGCCGCTGCCGCATCGTCCTGATGAAGGCTTTGCGCTGATCTCGGATCTGCTGAAGCTTGTCCCGGACATTCGCATCGTCGTCCTCTCGGGGCAGAGCGACGACGGCAATGCTCGCCACGCGCGAACGCTCGGCGCTGCCGAATTCGTCGCCAAGCCCTGCAACCCGGGCGATCTGCAGCAGGTCCTGAAGCGCGCCCTGGCCTTTCGCGCGCTCGATGAAATGGGCCGGGACGGCGCCTCGCCGCTGATCGGCAACAGCCCGGCAATAGAGAAACTGCGCCTGCAACTGCGCCAGTATGCCGACCTGCCTTTTCCGGTTCTGATCGAGGGCGAATCGGGCAGCGGCAAGGAGATCATCGCTGCCAGTTGCCTCCACTACGGCACCCGGCGTCGGCAGAAGCCGTTTCTGGCGCTCAATTGCGCTGCCGTGTCGCCGAATCTGGTCGAGCCGACGCTGTTTGGCTACGCCAAAGGTGCGTTTACCGGTGCAGTCGCGATGAAGACCGGCTATTTCGAAGACGCCGGCGACGGCACGCTGTTCCTCGACGAGATCGGCGAACTGGCGCTCGAACTGCAGGCGAAGCTTCTGCGCGTGCTGGAGAACGGCGAGTACCAGCGCGTCGGTGAAACCCAGAAGCGCGTCAGCCAGGCACGCATCATCGCGGCCACCAACCGGGACCTGCGCAAGGAAGTCAGGTCGGGCAACTTTCGGGCCGACCTCTACCACCGCCTGTCGGTCTGTGCGATCACTGCCCCGGCACTGCGCGACATGGGTGACGACCGCTTGCTGCTGCTCGAGCACTTTCGCCAGATGTATGCGGCGCAGACCCGGCAATCACCTTTCCGGCTGTCCCCGGAAGCGACGGCACTGTGGCTTGCTTACAGCTTCCCCGGCAACGTTCGCGAACTGCGCAATGTCGTCATCCGTCTGACCACCAAGCACCCCGGGCAGACGGTGGACGCCGGGGCGCTCGAAGTCGAACTTGATCTTCCCGACGAACCGCTGGCCGCCGGCGCGAGTTCGGCGACGGCGGCCGACGAAATCTCGGGGGACGCCATCGTCACTGCGGCAAGCCATCGCTTGCGGCAGCGGGAACCCTTCAGCCTCGATCGCCTGCTCGACGCCACCGAGCGGGGCTACATCGAGGCCGCGCTGAAGCTCGCGCACGGCAATGTCAGCCAGGCGGCACGCCTGCTCGGCATTCATCGCACGACGCTCTACAACCGCATGGAAGCCTCGTTTCGGGAGCAGTGATGTACACGATCGATGATGTATCTTGAGCATTTCGGGCTGCGCGAGCCACCGTTTCGCATCACGCCACATACCGAGTTCTTCTTTGCCGGCGCCAATCGGGGGGCGACGCTCGAGGCGCTGATCTACGCGATCACGCACGACGAGGGGATCGTCAAGGTCAGCGGCGAGGTCGGCAGCGGCAAGACGATGCTGTGCCGGATGCTGCTTGAAAAACTCCCGGAGAACGTCGAAACGGTCTACCTGGCCAACCCGATGCTGTCGCGCGACGAGATACTTTTCGCCATCGCCGACGAGTTGCACATTCCGCTTCCCGATGAGCGTAGCCATCTTCTGCTGCGCGCCTTGCAGGAATGTTTGTTGAGCATCTATGCCACCGGCCGGCAGGTCGTCGCCTTGATCGACGAGGCGCATGCGATGCCGCCGGAAGCGCTCGAAGAGATCCGTCTGCTCTCCAACCTCGAGTCCAACCACCACAAGCTCCTGCAGATCGTCCTCTTCGGTCAGCCGGAACTCGATCTGCGGCTGGGTGAAACGGCCATGCGGCAACTCAACGACCGCATTACGCACCATTTCCGGCTGGAGCCACTGCGTCGCGACGACGTCGGGGTGTACCTGATGTTCCGTCTGCGCGCCGCCGGTTACCACGGGCCCGACCTATTCACGAAAGGCGCCATCCAGCGGATCAGCGAAACGTCGGAAGGGTTGACGCGACGCATCAACATCCTGGCTGACAAGGCACTGCTTGCCGCATTCTCCGACGGCGTGCACCAGATCGATTGCCGCCAGGCCAGAGCGGCGATCCGCGATGCGCAGTTCAAGCCCCTGAGTCGCCGCTTCGGTGCCCCCTGGGCGTGGATCGGTGGGGCAGCGGTGGCTGCCGGTGCGATCGCCAGCGCCGCCTACCTGGCCGGCAGCCGCCACGCCGCCAGCGAAACACCGGCAGCGCCGACGATCGCCGCCGCACCGGTCGGTGGCGCCGCGCCCGTCACTGTGGCGCCCGAACCGGGGCCGGTGGCGATGCCGGTCTCCGCGCCGACGTCGGTCGCCATTGCCGCGCCCGACCCGTCGGGCGTGCGGGTGGCCAGCGGCGGCGCCGAGCCGCCGCTCTCGCTTGCCGAACGGATTGCCGCGACCGAAGACTGGCTCCAACGCACCCCGGACAGCCATTACTTCATTCAGTTGCTCGTCACCGACGCCGGTAGTCAGCGCGAGGTGCTCGATTTCATGGCCAACAACGCGCGAGTTCTCGACGCTCGCCAGGTCAGGGTCTATCGGTCGCGCTTGAGCGGACGCGACAGGCTGGGCGTCATCTACGGCGACTACTCCTCGCGCGAACAGGCAAGCGCGGCCCTCGCCATGCTTGCCGAAATCAGCCCGTCGAGCCGGCCTTACGTCCGCGAGGTCCGCAAGCTGCGCGCGCCCCGGCTCGCGCAGGGTCTTGACGACGCGGCCCTAAGGCAATAAAAATCATGCACTTGAATAGCTCTGTTGGCGTGGTATCATCAACTTCACCATTGACTTGATCGAGCCCGAGCGTGTCCCTGCGAATTGTCAGCGTTGTCAGCATTCTCAGCGCCATCCCCATCCTGCTCCTGTTGGGTGCCTGCACCCCGACGACGCTCAGCAGCGGGCCGTCTGCCGGGCATTTGCAGGCCGAGAGCGTGGTGCGAAGCCAGGGGTCGATTCCCCAGGTGGTGCAGCAAAGTGTCTCCTTGCCCAGACCGAGGCCAAGCGCCAAGACCGAAACCTATAGTGTCGTCGTCAACAACGTGAATCTGCACGACCTGCTGTTTGCGCTGGCCCGCGACGCCAAGCTCAACGTGGACATCCATCCGGGCCTTACCGGCACGGTGACGCTCAACGCCATCGACCAGACGCTGCCGCAACTGCTCACTCGTATTGCCAAACAGGCGGACATGCGCTTCGAACTGGACGGCCCGAACCTCGCCGTGATGCCGGACTCGCCCTATCTCAAGAACTACAAGGTGGATTACTTCAACATTGCGCGCGATGTCACGGGCACGATTTCGACCAATACCCAGATCTCGACCAGCGCGCTGGCAACCGGCAGCGGTGGCGTCGCGGGTACCGGCAATACCTCCCGGATCCAGATCGAGAACAAGTCGAAGAACCGCTTCTGGGAGTCGCTCGAGAAGAATCTGAAGGACTTGCTGCACGAAACCGACAAGGTCTTCCCGGAGGGCTCGACCGAGACCGTGACCGAGCAAAGCGGGTCACAGAGCACGACGGGCACTGGCGCCCCGGTGCCGACAGGCGTCGCGGCGCGGGTCAGCCAGCTCGCGCAGACGATCGCCGGCAGTCCGAATCCGGCGACCGTGCAGAACACCGGCGCAACCGTCGTCAAACGCATGACGTTTCGTGAGGCGGCGTCGGTGATTGCCAATCCGGAAGCTGGCGTCATTACCGTCCGGGCCACCTCGAGGCAGCACGAGAAAGTCCAGGAATTCCTCGATCGGGTGATGAGCAGCGCCCGGCGTCAGGTCCTCATCGAGGCCACGATCATCGAGGTCGGACTGAGCGATGGCTACCAGCAGGGCATCGAGTGGAGCCGTCTGACGAGTGGTACCGAGTACAGCGTCACCAGGCCGGCACTGACCACCAACGTCCCCAGCGCCGTCACGCCCTACGTCATCAAATACCGTGACATCAATCCGCTGAATCTGCTGGCGACCGTCGAATTGTTGCGCGCGTTTGGCACGGTCAAGGTTCTTTCGAGTCCGAAACTGGCGGTGCTCAACAATCAGACGGCAACGCTCAAGGTTTCCGAGGACTTCGTATACTTCAACGTCAAGCAGGATACCGTTCCGGGCGGTCCGAACACCAACGCCACCGTGACCACGACGACGACGCCGCAGTCCGTCTCGATCGGCTTCTTCATGAGCCTGACGGCACAGATCAGCGACAGCGGCACCGTTACCCTCAATGTCCGCCCATCGATTTCCAGTATTGCCGAACTGAAGCAGGATCCCAATCCCAGCCTTGCCGCCAACAACATCAAGAATCTGGTGCCGCAGATTCGTACGCGCGAGATCGAGTCGATGCTGCGCGTTGAAAGCGGCGACATCGCCGTTCTCGGAGGACTCATGGAAGACCGCCTGGACAACAGGCTGGGTCGTCTGCCGGGCCTTGGCGAGATCCCGTTCATTGGCGAGGTCTTCAACAACCGCAACAACTCGTCGACAAAGTCGGAACTCGTCGTTCTCCTGCGCCCGACGGTGATCCGGGATGCCTCGATCGACGGCGACTTCAGCAGTTTCCGCGAATCGCTGCCGAGCAAGGATTTCTTCAGGACCGATCAGGTCTATCGGCCCTTCTCGCTTCCCGAGCGGACTCCGGAGCCCCTGCAGTGAGCCTGTTGATGGACGCTCTGCGACGGGCGGAGGAGGCCAAGCGACTGGCGACTCCCGGCAGTCGTGCCGAGGCTGTCGCCGGTGAACTGAGCCTGGACCCGCTGGAACCGACGCCGGCGCCTCCCGACACGCCCCTGCCGCCACTCTCCCGGCACCTCGACACGATCGACGCCGATCTGGCCGCCGCGGCGACGGCTTCGTCGTCGCCGCGGCGCGCACCGTCATCGGCAGGGGCGCCCGCCGACAACGGCGCTCGCGAAGCGGCCGAGCGCCGTGCCGCGAGAAACGTTTTTGCCGCCAAGCCGGTGCCTGCGTCACGCACTCCATTATGGCTGTTCCTCGGTTTGCTCGGCCTGGCGACGCTGGCCATCGTCGGCTACTTCTGGTGGCAGTTGCAGGCGGTCGGCAGAGGCTCGCTGACCCAGCCGGCGACCCCACTGCCGACTGCCGGTCCGACCCCGCCGCCAGCGCCGCAGGCCAGCCCGACCCCAGCGCTGCCGCCGGTGGCGGTGGCGCCGCCACTGCCCGTCATGCCGCCACCCCTTCAGACAGAGGCGTCGCGACCGCCGCAGGCAGCGTCCGGCGCCGTAGCCTCCACGCGACGTGCCGAGCGCGCCGGTCGCGAACCGGCGAGCGTTCCGGTAGCGGAAGTCGGCGGCGTCTTCCGTCTGAACGATAGCCGGCCCAGGCACGCGCAGACCATTGAGCATGCCTACGACGCCTTGCAGGCGAACCGGCTGGACGACGCGCGCAGCGGCTATGAACAGGTTCTCCGCGGCGATCCCCGGAATGCCGACGCGCTGTTGGGTCTGGCGGTGATCGCCACCCGCCAGGGGCAGCTCGAGCGTGCGCAGCACTTCTATCTGCGGGTGCTCGAAGCCGATCCCGCCAACGTCACCGCCCAGGCGGCTCTGATCAATCTGCGGGGACAGAGTGATTCCGGTCCGTCCGAAAGCCGCCTGAAGATCCTGCTGGCCAGTCAGCCGGAGTCGCCCAGCCTGCACTTCGCACTGGGCAATCTGTATGCCCGGCAGGGTCGCTGGAGCGAAGCGCAACAGGCCTATTTCCAGGCCTATGCGCTCGAGCCCGACAACGCCGACACCCTGTTCAACGTCGCCGTCAGCCTCGACCATCTGCGCCAGAACAAGCTGGCGGCGCAGTATTACCGGATGGCGCTGAATGCCGCCGAAACGCGGCGCAGCGCCTTCGATCAGAATGCGGTCGGGAAGCGACTCCTTGAACTGCAACAGTAATCGCCGGAACCGGCAGCGATCGGCGGACGTGAGCGGGCTGCCAAGCCGATGATGAACGCCCCCGCCGCGCATCCGCATTCACGGCCCCTGGGCCAGATACTGATCAGCAAGGGCATCCTCAGCGAGGATCAGCTGCGCATCGCCCTGCTCGAGCAGATGAAGTCGAACCGGCCGATCGGGAAACTCCTGGTCACGCTCGGTTTCGTGTCCGAGGCGACGCTGCGCGACGCACTCTCCGAAAGTCTCGGCAAGCAGAGCGTCGATCTGTCGAATGCCATCATCGATCCCTCGGCGCTGAAGCTCGTTCCGCGCGATCTCGCCAAGCGCCACCACCTCCTGGCGCTCGACTACGATGCCGAGAACCAGCGTCTGACGCTGGCCATTGCCGACATCAACGACATCGTTGCCCTCGACAAGATCCGCAGCCTGGCCGGCGACGAAATCGAGATCGACACGCTGCTCGCCGGCGAGACCGAGATCGATCGGGCCATCGACCAGTACTATGGTCATGAGCTGTCGATCGACGGTATCCTGAACGAGATCGAAACGGGCGAGATCGATTTTCGCGGCCTGCAGTCGTCAGCTGACGAATACAGCCAGCCGGTCGTCCGCCTGATCGACTCGATTCTCACCGATGCCGTCAAGCATGACGCTTCCGACATCCATTTCGAGCCGGAAGCGAGCTTCCTGCGCATCCGCTACCGTATCGACGGCATGCTGCGGCAGATTCGCTCGCTGCACAAGACGTACTGGCCGGCGATGGCGGTGCGCATCAAGGTGCTCTCGGGAATGAACATCGCCGAGACGCGCGCTCCCCAGGATGGTCGCATCTCGCTCAACATGCGCGGCCGGCAGGTCGATTTCCGGGTCTCCGCGCAACCGACGATTCACGGCGAGAACATCGTCCTGCGCATCCTCGACCGGCAGAAGGGGATCGTGCCACTCGAGGGTCTGGGTCTCGCCGAGAAGCAGCTGGACCAGCTCAAGCTGATGATTGCCCGCCCCGAAGGCATCGTTTTCGTCACCGGCCCCACCGGCAGCGGCAAGACGACAACGCTCTACTCGGTGCTCAACCACATCAACTCCGAGGGAGTCAACATCATGACCCTCGAAGACCCGGTCGAGTACCCGATGACTCTCGTTCGCCAGACTTCCGCCGCCGAATCGGTCAAGCTGGATTTCGCCAACGGCATCCGCTCGATCATGCGCCAGGACCCCGACATCATTCTGGTCGGCGAAGTGCGTGACGCCGAGACGGCCGAGATGGCTCTGCGCGCGGCGATGACCGGGCACCAGGTGTATTCGACGCTGCACACCAATTCGGCGATCGGCGCCATCCCGCGCCTGCTCGACATCGGCATTCTCCCCGACATCATGGCCGGCAATATCATCGGCATCATCGCCCAGCGGCTGGTACGGCGGCTGTGCGTACACTGCAAGAGCCCGTACCAGGCCGAGGCGCACGAGACGCGCCTGCTCGGCAACCTCGCCGACGGGCCTCGCCCGGTCATCTACCGGCCGGCCGGCTGCGAACGCTGCGACTTCCAGGGCTATCGGGGCCGCCTGGCGATCATGGAGTTGCTGCGCATCAACGGCGACATGGACGAACTGATCGCCCGTCGCAGCACTGTCCGCGAGATGCGGCAGCTGGCCAGCCGCCAGGGTTTTGCCACCCTCGCGGACGATGGGCTGCGGCGGGTTCTCGACGGTTCAACCTCGCTCGAGGAAGTCGGCCGCGTTGTCGACCTGACCGACAGGATGTAGCCGCCGTGGCGCTCTACACGTACAAGGCGGTCAACCCCGATGGGCGCATGGTTCTCGGTCGAATCGACGCCATCAACCTCGTCGACCTCGAGATGCGCTTGCGGCGCATGGAACTTGATCTGATCACCGGCGAGCCACTGAACAACCGGCGGTCGATCATGGGCGGCGGTGTCCCACGTCGGGAAATCATCCACTTCTGTTTTCACTTGCAGCAGCTCGTGCGCGCCGGCGTGCCGATCATCGAGGGTCTGACCGATCTGCGCGACAGTCTCGAGCACCCGCGCTTTCGTGAAGTTGTCGCCAGTCTGATCGAATCGATCGAGGGAGGGCAGACGCTCTCGCAGGCGATGGAAAGTCATCGGCGCGTCTTCGACCGGGTCTTCATCAGTCTGATCCGCGCTGGCGAAACGACCGGCCGCTTGCCGGAGGTGTTGCATAGCCTCAACGAGTCGCTGAAATGGGAGGACGAACTCGCCTCGCAAACCAAGAAGATGATCGCGTATCCGGCATTCGTCAGCACGATCGTCGTTGGCGCCACCTTCTTCCTAATGGTCTACATGGTTCCGCAGCTCAAGATGTTCGTGAAGAACATGGGACAGGTGCTGCCCTTGCAGACGCAGATTCTGTTCTTCGTTTCCGATCTGCTGGTCGCCTGGTGGTACCTCGCTCTCCTGCTGCCCGCCATGGCGGCTTTCGGATTGCGGTTTCTGTTGCATCACAACCCCCTGGCGCGCGTCCGCTTCGACGGCATCAAGCTGCGAGTGCCGCTGCTCGGCAGTATCCTGCGCAAGATCGTCCTCGCCCGCTTCGCCAACACCTTTGCCCTGCTCTACTCGTCCGGCATCCCGATCCTCGAGTCGATACGCACCACGCAGGATGTGGTCGGCAATCTGGTGGTTCGCCAAGGTCTGGAACGTGTCGAACAACTGATCGGCGAAGGCCAGAACGTCACGGCCGCCTTTCAGAGCACGGGCTTCTTCCCGCCGCTGGTGATCCGCATGCTGCGCGTCGGCGAGAACACCGGCGCCCTCGACGAAGCCCTGCTCAATGTCAGTTACTTCTACACTCGCGACGTTCGCGAATCGGTCCAGAAGATCCAGCAGCTGATCGAGCCGATTCTCACGGTCGCCATGGGTGGCATGCTTGGCTGGATCATGCTCTCCGTTCTCGGGCCGGTCTACGACGTGATCAGCAAGATAAAGCCCTAGCGCCATGCGTTCTCGCCACCTTCTTTATCTCAGCGCCCATCAGATGACGGCCTGCCGCTGGCAAGCCGGGGTGTTGGCCGACGCGGCCTCGTTCGACGACAGCGAAGCCGGGCAGCAGGCGTTCGCCGGCTATCTCGCGGCGAACGCGAAGAGCATCTTCTCGATCCTGGTCAACGTCGCGGACGAGGGTTTCCACCTCGAAACGATCCCCTTCCTGCGGGGTGCCGATCGTACGGCGATTATCGCGCGCAAGCTCGGGCAATTCTTCTTCAACGCCCCGCTGACGACATCGATCTCGCTCGGGCACGAAAAATCGCGACGCAAGGACGAGCGCATCCTGCTCGCCGCGCTCACCAACCACGATTTCTTTGCCCCCTGGCTGGCCGCGCTGGCCCGCGCCGAGGTGGCGCTCGCCGGCGTCTACTCGCTGCCCTTGCTGGTGCCGAGGCTGCTCAGGAAGCTTGGCATCGCCGACGAGCGCTGCCTGCTGTTGACCATTCAGGATCAGAGCATTCGGCAGAGCTATCTGGAAAAGGGCGAACTGCACTTCAGCCGCCTGACACCGCTGCACCAGAGCAGTATTGCCGGCATGGCGCAGACCTTCTCGACGGAATCGCTGAAGCTTCAGCAGTATCTGGTGAGTCAGCGCCTGATCGCTCGGCGGCAGCCGATCACCGCCTATCTCATGGCGCACGCGAACGCCAGGGTGGCGATCGAGAACAGTTGTGCCGACACCGAGACGCTGTCGTTCGTCATTCTCGATATCGAGGACTGCGCGCGCAAGTGCGGTCTCCGGACGCTGCCGGCCGATACCCGTTGCGAGTCCATCTTCCTCGACCTTCTCGCGATGGCTGCGCCACGCGCGCAGTTCGCCAGCGACGAGCAGCGCCATGACTACCATCTCTCGCTCGTCCGCTCGGTTCTCCGCGGGGTAGGGGCAGTCGCCTTGTTCGGCAGCGTGCTGCTATCGGGGCGACAGTTCCTCGACGCGTACCGGCTCAATCAGGAGAGCGAAGCACTTGGCGCGGAAACGGCTCTCGCGCGTCAGCGCTACGAGGAAATCGTCAGGACCTTTCCGCCGATTCCGACAAGCAACGAGAGCCTGCGTGCAGTCATCAATCGCTACGCCGAGCTCGAAAGAAGCAGCGGGTCGCCCGCCTACCTCTACCGCGAAATCAGCCGAGCCCTGGAGAGTGCGGCGTCCGTGGAACTCGATGGCATCGAATGGAAGAGCGGGGCGTTGGAGTTGTCGCGGATTCCGCTTAACGCGGATGCCGCACGCAACGCGCCGCCTGCCGCCGACCAGGAGAGTGCGATCGTGCGCGGTACCCTGCGGCTGGGGCCCGACGGCAACCCGCGGCAGGTCCTGGCGGCCTTCAACCGTCTGGTCGACGCCCTGAAGAGCAACCCGAAGCTGACCGTGGAGGTGCTCCTGCAACCATTTGACGTCGAGTCCGGCAAGGCCCTCAAGGGGGCTGATGCCGATGTGGAAGAGAACCAGCCGCGCCCATTCAAGGTGCAGATCCGCCGGGCGATGGGCTCATGAAGTTTCTGCGCAGCGATTACCGGAAGATTCAAGCCAGCCTCTGGGTAGCGCTGCTGATGATCGCCATAGGCGCGGCCGCGCTCTATTATTCGCACAGCGCCAGGACGCGCGCTGAACTGGCCAGAGATCTCGTCATGGCGCAACGCCAGGAGTCGGATGGCAAGCTCAAGCAGGTGCGCGACGAGGAAATCGAAATCAAGCAGAAATCCATTCTGTTCACTCGCCTGCAGGAGCGTGGCATCATTGGCCCGGAACAGCGCCTCGAGTGGGTGGAGTTGTTGAAGGAGATTCGCGACAAACGTCGTCTGATCGACCTGCAATACGAAATCGCGCCACAGCGTCTGCTTGACGGCAACCCGACCGGCAGTTACGCGTTCCACTCCAGCGCGATGAAGCTGCAGTTTCGATTGTTGCATGAGGAGGACCTGACACGTTTGATCGGCGACTTGCGCAGCCAGGCAAAGGCGCTCATCCGTGTTCGCAGTTGTGACGTGGCGCGCCTGCCGGCAAGTGCCGACGAACGTAGTGGCCGGCGCGCAAACCTGTCGGCGGAGTGCGAAATCGACTGGCTGACCTTGCGCGAAGTCAGTGGGAAGTAGGTCGATTGCCAGTCGCGAGGAGGAAGAAAGCCCATGCTCAGGTGCTCGTCGTCAGCACGCCGCTCTCTTGCCATTGGCGCGTGGCTGCTCGTTCTCGCGCCGGGTGCGTCCACTGGCGCCGAAGAGTCCCTGGGTCGGCTGTTCTTTACCCCTGAGCGTCGCCAGCAACTCGACCGCCAGCGCGAGATGAACGTCCTCGACAAACAGCAGGTCCCCGCCGATCCGACGCTGACCATCGACGGCATCGTCACACGTAGCAGCGGCAAACGTACGGCCTGGGTGAACGGTAGCCCGCAGAATGAAGATGACGTGGCGAGTGGTCTGAGCGTGACGCCGCGGCGCGGCGATCCAGGCAAAGTTCTGGTCGAAGCCAATGACTCGCCGGCCGCCAGGGCGCGTGTTGGCGAGACGGTCAATCGCACCACGGGTCAGGCGAGTGATTTGCTGAGCGGCGGACAGGTCCTGGTCAGGGCTCGGCCACCGGCGACAAGATAGGCATAACGGT
>Ga0209460_1001466_pt1 | contig 13469 bp, 9 predicted proteins | sample EBPBio132013_DNA_FD_185868 | JGI IMG/M metagenome (GOLD analysis project Ga0209460, IMG submission 185868) | Wastewater treatment Type I Accumulibacter community from EBPR Bioreactor in Madison, WI, USA - Reactor 2_5/13/2013_ DNA (SPAdes)... | ecosystem: Engineered > Bioreactor > EBPR >...
CGAGACTCCCCGTCATCGCGGCACCTGTTACCAGGCCGCCAACTGGATCAAGGTCGGTCAAACCACCGGACGCGGCAAGAAATGCCCCACGTCCAAGCCTATCCTGCCGATCAAGGATATCTGGCTCTATCCCCTGCACAGGAACTTCCGCTCAATTCTGTGTCGCTAGCGCCGATCGTCAAGGTCAGACTTGGCCCACGGGTTCACCGAATACTTACGTCTCAGTGGCATATCGCTACCAGGCCGTCTATGTGGAATTCGTTAGTACGCATGGCGAATACGATGCGATTGATGCCGAAACCGTTGCGATGGAGCACTGACATGGAAATTCGTCCGATTCACACCAACGCCGACTACAAGGCCGCATTACAGGAGGTGTCGGCATGTTTCGACAACGAACAAGACCCCGACACACCTGAAGGGGATCGATTCGACGTGTTGCTGACCCTGATTGAGGCGTATGAGGCCAAGAACTTCCCCATCGACTTGCCCGATCCGGTCGAGGCTATCAAGTTCCGTATGGAGCAAGGCGGACTGACACCGAAGGACTTGGTGCCGGCCATTGGCCGCCTGAACCGGGTTTACGAAATCCTCGCCCGCAAGCGCCCATTGACTCTCAACATGATCTGGCGGCTGCACGAGAAATTCGGCATTCCTGCCGAAAGCCTGATTCGCCCGAGTAAATTGTCAGCCACGGCCTGAGTCGTGGCCTCAATGCCTGCTGGCTGCGGGACGCGCGCCCTACTAATGAGCGCTACCCTGGTCCCCGACCCTTCTGCCGCGCATGGGAGACGAGAGAATGGTGAGTCACAGGCGCGACTTGTCCAACCCAGACGTCCCAAGCTGCCAGCGCCGCGGCGCTGGCTCTCCGGTTGGGGAATCACCTGGCGTTGCGGAGCCGACAGGAATCGGGAAACCGTTTCGATAGTCAGGGACGTGATGTCAGCCAGAGCGGACCCAGGCCCTGGCCGTGATCATGGAATTCGAGCGCATGGCGCAACTGGCACCGGCGTGGGACTGGGCGCGCTGCGCCATCATTGCCCGCAACTGGCGGTCGCTCGACCCGGTGCGCAGCTATTGCGAACTGCAGGGTATCCCGGTGCAGCAGGCCGATGAAGACAGCAGCGGCTTCTGGAGTCTGCGCGAAACGCAGTCGATGATCGACGGGTTGCGGACGCGAGGCAGTGCGCTCATCGACGTACCGACGATTCAGCAGTGGCTGGCGATGCAGCCTGAGGGTCGGCCTGACGCCCACTGGTGGAGCTATCTGCGCGAGGCGGTGAGCGAGTATGCACTCGATGCCGGTGACGCCGAATTGCCGCTCGACCATTTTGTCGACTGGTTGGCCGAGTGGGGCCGGGAGGCGCGTCGGCGGCAGACCGGCCTGCTGCTGCTGACCGCGCACCGGGCCAAGGGTCTCGAATTCGATCACGTCGCGGTCCTTGATGGCGACTGGCTGCGGAGCGGCGCCAACGAGGATGCGGACGCCACGCGCCGCCTGTACTACGTGGCCATGACACGCGCCCGCAAGACGCTGGCGCTGGCGCGCTTCGATCGCGGCCAGGCCTGGCTCGACGCGTTGGTGGGAGGGATGGCGGACTCGTCGTCCCACTCGTCTTCCCACTCGTCGTCCGCCTCCTTGTCCGACTCACCGGCCTTCCTGCGTCGCCTCGCGACGCCGCTGCCAGTGCCACCGCCCGAACTGGCGCGTCGCCATCGACGACTGGGCTGGCGGCAGATCGACCTCGACTTTGCCGCGCGCTATCCCCCCGGCCACGCCATTCACCGGGCACTTGCCGCACTGGCGGTGGGCAGCCGGATCGCGCTTCGGCAAACAGCGGCCGGCGCCTGGCGACTGTGCGATGCGCAAGGGGTCGACGTCGGCGCCCTGTCGCAGCACTTCGAACCGGAAAACAACATGCAGTGCATCGAAGCCCGCGTCGCCGCCATCCACGTGCGCCGGCCCAGGGACGTTGCGGAGCCATACAAGTCCCGGATCAACGTGCAATGTGAATCCTGGGAGATGCTGGCTCCCGAACTGGTGTAGGCGCCGGGTGCTTGACGCTCCCACCACGCGGAGAGGCGCTTCGTAGGCCCTGCGTTGCGAAAAATTGCTCTTGGTGGCGAACGCCAGGGATTGAATCTACCCCTATCGCAACTCGTACCAGACGCCCCTGCCGGCGCCGTGCTGACCCAGATGGCCTTGCTCGACCAGCGCCCGGAGATGCTGCTTGAGCGTATTGCGATTGCCGCCGGTCAGTCGAATCGCATCGCCCATGGTGATGCGACCATGCTCGCGTGCAAACTCGACGATCTGGAGCGAAAGTTCGGGTAGCGAGGCCAATACCAGCTTTTCACGCTCGACCTTGCGATTGAGACGACGGACCTGTTCGGCGAGCGTGCGCAGGAAGAACATCAGCCACGGTTGCCAATTCGGCGAAGTCGCACGGATCGTGCCTTGCGTTTGCCGCAAGGCCAGGTAGTAGGCCTCCTGGCTTTGCTCGACCACGCTTTCCAAGGAACTGTAAGGCACGTAGGCATACCCGGCCTGCAAGAGCAACAGGGTTGTGAGAACCCGGCTGAGCCGGCCGTTGCCGTCCTGAAATGGATGGATCTCGAGGAAGACCACGATCCAGATACCGATCAGCAGCAGGGGGTGAAACTCCCCCGCCTGACGCTCTGCGTTGAACCAGGTGATCAGTTCAGCCATCAGGGATGGCGTGTCGAATGGCGTCGCGGTTGCGAAGACGACGCCCAGTTGTTTCCCGTCCTCAGCAAAGGCCACTACGCTGTTGGTAGTCGTCTTGTAGTTGCCCCGATGCCATGCATCCTTCTCGCTGTAGATCAGGAGATCGCGGTGCAATTGCTTGATGTGGTTCTCGGTCAGCGCGATGTCCTGCCAGGATGAAAACACCAGTTCCATGACCTCGGCGTAGCCGGCTACCTCTTGTTCGTCCCGGGTGGCGAATGACTTGATCTGCAGATTGGATAGCAGGCGCTGGACATCTCGATCGGACAGCCTGCTGCCCTCGATGCGGGTCGATGAACCGATGCTCTCGATGGTGGCGACCCGCCGCAGTGCGGCCAGCCGATCCGGCGCCAGCGTGCCGAGCGCGCGCCAAGCTCCCTTGAACTCATCGATTCCGGCGATGAGACTCAGGATTTCCGGGGTTATCTGAACGGCATTCGAGGCGATCATGGCCGACAATACTACGCCCAATTACACCCATTTTACAGGGGCCCAGGAAACGCGCAGAGCGTCACTCTACGCCATGGGGCAGGTCGTCGGGGCAAAGCTGACGCGGTTGGCGAAGAACGTCACCGAAAGCCATGGCCGAGAAGCGGACCGTCGACGCGTTTGGCCTGAAGGTCGCTTCTTGATCGCTACGTAAAGCTCTACATAGCGGCCATCAGCAGCCACTCAACCATTCCACAAGGCAGTCAGCTGAACGTCGCCTGCACTCGGATAGCAGCCGCTGACTGACCCAAGACCTGGCAGATCGTCGGCCGACGCCGTCTTAGCAATTCCGAACGAGCAATGCCAACTACAAGTTTGACACCAGCCGTTGCCGAGGGTCGGAGACCGAACAACCGTATTCTCCATCTCCCACACTGCCGGCCACTTTGAAATCATTCGGATAGTGATCAGGAAAGCCTGCAACTCATTGATTGATATTGCAACATCACTCATTTACAATAGTGAGTAATTTTGCTCAATATTGTAAATGAGTGATTCCAGCCTATCAGCGCCCTGAAACCGCAACACTGAAAGAGCGTCTGCGCGAGCGGCCGCGATTCCTGATTGTTGTCGCTGGCCCACGCCAAGTTGGCAAGACGACATTGGTGCGCAGTGTCCTTGCAACCTATCCGTCAGGACGCTACTCCTTCGTCGCCGTGGATGATCCGGAAGACTCGTCTTTGCCGCGCGCAGATCCGAGTTCTGCGCCTTCCAGGCGCCGAGCGGCTGCGCCCCGCGATAGCGCTTGGCTGGTCGACATCTGGCAGCGCGCCAGAACAGCAGCACAGAGAAGCGCGCATGGCCACATTCTTGTTCTTGACGAAATCCAGAAGATTGCGCGCTGGTCGGACATCGTGAAAGGCCTGTGGGATGCCGACCGCGCGCAAGGGCTGGCGCTGCATGTCGTCCTGCTTGGCTCGTCGCCGCTGCTGATGCTGCAGGGAATGAGCGAAAGCCTTACCGGCCGCTTTGAGCCCATCCACCTCACCCATTGGTCTTTCCGCGAAATGGTCGATGCCTTCGATTTCGATCTGGAGGACTATCTCTATTTCGGTGGCTATCCCGGCAGCGCTCCGCTGATCCGCGATGAGGCGCGCTGGCGCAACTACGTCAATACCGGCCTGATCGAGCCGAGCATCGAAAAGGACATCCTGATGATGACGCGGGTAGACAAGCCCGCGCTGTTGCGCCAGCTGTTTCATCTTGGCTGCCGCTACTCGGGGCAAGAACTTTCCTACACGAAGATGATGGGTCAGTTGCAGGATGCGGGAAATACCGTGACATTGGCCCACTACCTTGAACTCCTCGGTAACGCCGGTTTGATCCGTGGCCTGCAGAAGTACGCCGGACAACACCATCGTCGCCGTTCGTCGTCGCCCAAGCTCATGGTACTGAACATGGCCTTGATGTCGGCCGGTTCCGGTTACACAAGAGCCGAGGCCCAAGCCGACCGCAGCTATCGCGGCCGCGTAGTGGAGAGCATTGTCGGCGCACACCTCCACAACACGGCTGCGCCGGACTGCCGCCTCCATTACTGGCGAGACGGAACCGACGAGGTGGATTTCGTCCTCGAACGCGGACAACGGCTCGTCGCCATCGAAGTAAAGAGTGGTGCCGTGCCGGCGCAACTGCGCGGCCTGGCCGCCTTCGAACGCGAATTCGGCGCCTGCCGCCACCTGTTGATCGGCGACAGTGGCATCCCTCTGGCCGAGTTCCTTTCCTATCCGGCGGAGCACTGGTTTTGAGCCAAGTCGTTGATCCCGACCTGCTGGTGCCGCGCACCTGCACGATGCGCAACGAGCAAAGTGGCAAACGCAAGAGCCAGCCGCTAGAGGATTTCCGCGCCGTGCCAGCCTATGTGCTGCTGGGCGACCCCGGTGCCGGCAAGACCAGATCGTTCGAGCGCGAGGCGACGGCTACCGGCGGCCACTACCTCAAGGCGCGCAGCTTCGCCACCCTCGAACCTGGCCCACAACTTGTCGGCAAGACATTGTTCATCGACGGCCTCGACGAAATGCGTGCGGCCGGCGGCGATGGCCGCACACCGCTGGACCAGGTTCGGCAGCATCTCGACCGTCTCGGTCGTCCGGCCTTCCGCCTTTCATGCCGCGAGGCCGACTGGTACGGCGACAGCGACAGTGCCGCCCTGCTGGAGGTTGCGCCCGGTGGCTCGCTCGCCGTCCTGCATCTCGACCCGCTGAGCGACGCCGATATCGCCTGGTTGCTCACCTGCAAATTCGCTCGCACCGATCCCGCGGATTTCGTCCGTCAAGCCGAGCGCCACGGACTGGCCGAGCTGCTGCGCAACCCGCAGACGCTGACTCTGCTGGGTCGCGCCGTTGGCGAAACCTGGCCCGACAGTCGCCGCGAGACCTACGAACTCGCCTGCCGACAACTGGTGCGCGAACTCAACGCGGAGCGCCGTGCGACGACGCGCGCCAGCGCACCGACGGCCGACGCCCTGCTCGACGCGGCAGCTTTCCTCTGCGCCGTGCAACTGCTCGCGGGCATCGCCGGCTTTGCCCTCGACGACGACGCGGTCGACGATCAGCACAGTCTCTGGCGCGAACTGCCCGCCTCGCCTGCCACGCCATGGCTGGATGCGCTGGGCAGCGGCCTGTTTCAGCGCGACGACGGCGAACAGCAACGCATCCCTGTCCATCGCAGCATCGCCGAATTCCTCGGCGCACGGCATCTGGCGGCGCTGATCGACAGACAAGGCTTGCCGCTCGGTCGCGTTGTTGCGCTCATGGCCGGCGAGGACGGTGGCATCGTGCCCGACCTGCGCGGCCTGGCGGCCTGGCTCGCCGTGCATTGCCGCGGAGCGCGCGCCGAACTCGTCGAACGTGATCCGCTTGGCGTCGTGCTCTATGGCGATGTGCGCGACTTCCCGATCGATGACAAGCGCCGCGTGCTCGCCGCGCTCAAGGCCGAAGCCGAGCGCTATCCCCATTTCCGCTTTCAGGACTGGACTGCCGCGCCCTTCGGCGCTCTGGCCACGCCCGACATGGTGCCGGTATTCCTGGAATTGCTCGCTGAGCCCTCGCGCACCGAGGCCGACGTGGCCTTGCTCGACTGCGCGCTGGATGCGCTGCGCTACGGCCCGCGGCTGGCCGAAATCGCAGCACCCGATGAATTGCTGCGCTTCGATGCGCTGCTCGATGGCGTGGCACGGGATGCGAACTACCCTTCGCGCAGCCGCCACTCGGCGCTGAAGATTCTGCTGCACGACCTACCGCGCAATGCCGCTCGCCTGGTCGCCATTGCCAGAAGCGTGCAGGCCGGACTGGTAGAGGACAACGACGACGAGTTGCTCGGTCGCTTGCTGACGGAGCTGTTCCCCGAGTTCATCCGGCCGGCGGAAGTCTTCGACTTCCTGCACCAGAAGAAACAAGATCGCCTCATCGGCGACTATCGTATGTTCTGGGGGCACCATCTGCCGGAAAGTGCGCAGGCGGAAACGCTGCCGGAACTTCTTGACCAGATGGCGCAACGGAGTCCAGGCTTGCGCGAGTCGATCGATGGCCATCAGGCCGACAGCATGGCAGGCTGCCTGCTGGCGCGCGCGCTGGAAGCGCACGGTGACACCATCGCCGATGCGCGGCTGTACGATTGGCTTGGTACGGGGTTGGACGAATACGGCCATCCGCGCATCGATGAAGAGTACCAAAAACGGGTCGCCGCCTGGCTGGCGGCGCGGCCGGAGCGCTACAAGGCAACACTGCTGGCCGGCGTCGGACGCTGCATCGCCAAGGAAAACGTCCGCTCCTGTCTGTTGCATTGTGCGTCCCGCCTGTACGGCGCGGAGCCACCAGCGGACATCGTTCCCTGGTACCTGGAACGGGCGGCAGCCGAGACGGACGGCGAATGCCAGCACTTCCATTTTGATCAGGCGGCGCTGCGGCTGATCGTCCAAGGTGGACAGGGGTTTCTGACGCCTGACGCACTGGACTGCCTTGCCCCCTGGATCACCGCACACCCCGAGTTTGAAGCCTATCTCCGACCTTTCGTTTGTTGCGACATCGACGATTGGCGCAGGGAAGAAGCGGCCAGAAAGCGCGCGCGGGACAAGGATCGCGAAGAAGGGAAAGAGGGCTGGCGCCGGCACTTCCATCAGCATCTCGACGCGATCCGCGCCGGAACTGCCCATCCGCAAGTCTTGCACGAGCTGGCGCAGGTCCATCTGCGGCGATTTCTCGACATCGAGGGCGAGACGCCGCGTGCGCGTCTCGCCGACTTTCTCGGCGGCGACGAAGAGCTCATCGAAGCCGCCTACGCCGGCTTCCGTCGTTCGCTCGACCGCGACGACCTACCCAGCGTTGGCGAGATCATCGATCTCGAAGTGAACGCTCGCATGCACTTCATCCGCCAGCCTTGCTTGGCCGGCATGGAGGAACTCTACGCCAGCGATCCCGACGCGGCCATGGGGCTTGACGACGAGGTGCTGCGCAAGCTGCTGGCCTTTCGCTTCACCTGGGGCGCCGAGGATGATTCCTGCTGGTTTACCGCCTTGGTCAAGGCACGGCCCGTGCTGGTTGCCGAAGCACTCGTGGCCTATGCCCTGCCGCTGCTGCGCAAGGGGCATGAGCACTTGCACGGCGTCTGGCAACTTGCCCGTGACGACGACTTCGCCGCAGTCGCGCGTGCGGCGCTGCCCGATCTGCTCAAGGGCTTTCCTCTGCGGGCCAGGAACCAACTGTTGGCGAACGCGCTCGACCCGCTGCTCAAGGGCGCGCTGCGCCATCTCGACCGGCCGGCACTGGCCGCCATGGTCTCGGCGCGGCTGGCGCAGGGCAGCATGAGCACAGCGCAGCGCGTGTATTGGCTCGCCTGCGGCCTGATGATCGCGCCGCTCGAGTATGGAGCATTGCTTGCCAACCACATCGGCAAGAGCAAGGCCTTGGCGGCGCATCTCGTGGCGTTTCTGCGCGATCGCGGAAGGCGTACGCGCGACAGTGACGGTCTGCCCGAGTCGACGCTGGCCCTGCTGATCGAACTGCTGGCACCGGGCAGTCCTCCCGAACGTCCGCTGGGCGGATTCTCGGTCAGCCCAAGCATGCAGACCGCCGAACAGGTGCGTGCCTTCATCGACGCGCTCGGCAGCAACCCGAGCGATGGGGCCAGACAGGAACTGGAACGTCTGTTGACCATGTCAAAGCTGGCGCCGTGGTACAACCGCTTGCGTCTTGCCGCGCAGGCTCAGCGTATCGCTCGCCGCAAGGCGTGCTTTCAACGCCTGGAGGTCGCTGAGGTCTGCCGCACCCTGGCCAACCGCGAGCCGGCCAATGCCGGCGATCTCGCGGCGCTGGCCGATGCGATTCTGCGCGATCTGGCTGGCAAGATTCGCCACGGCAGTACCAATGATTACCGACAGTACTGGAGCCTCGACGAGTCGAACAATAGGCTGTTGCGGCCGAAACCGGAGAACGATTGCCGCGATGCTCTGCTGTCCGACCTGACCGAACGTCTCGGCCGGATCGGCGTCGATGCCATAAAGGAAGGTTATTACGCCGAGGATAAGCGCGCCGATATCCGTGTCTCCTTCGGCGGCGCGCAGGGCTTCAACGTACCCATCGAGATCAAGAAGGACAGCCACCCAGATCTGTGGCGTGCGATTCACGAACAACTGATCCAACGCTATACCCGCGACCCTGGAGCGGACGGTTTCGGCATCTACCTAGTGTTCTGGTTTGGCGGCCAGGACATGCCGTTGCCCCAGGAAGGAAAGAAGCCGCGTAGCGCGGCCGAACTGGAAGAGCGCTTACGGCAGACGCTCTCCGTCGAGGAGAGCCGCCGCGTCCGAGTCTGTGTGATCGATTGTGCGCTGCGGAAGTATTAGGTGGAATGTTTCCACAGGGGTAAATGGCCGATATGCAGCGCATTGCGGTCTGAGTTGCCACAGAACGCCAACGGCAGCTGAGGCAGAAGAGCTGTCGTTCGCAGAGCAAGAAAGTTCTGACCGAAGTGAAGCGCATCTGCGGGGTTGCCCGCAATTCGTGTGATTCCGGCTGGGCTAGGGCTTGGGCACGCAGCGCCCAACCTCCCGAGATCACTTGCTCCGCAAAACAATCTCCCGCAGCCGCTGCAGTTTCGGCGCCACAACCGGTACGGTGAGCATGGTGCTAGCGACCGCCATCAGCAGCAGGGCGGTGAAGGCCTCGCTACTGATGACCTGCTTGTCGAGCAGGATGTTGGCGAAGATGATCATGATCAGCGCCTTGGTCTGCAGCAGCCAGCCGATGATGCTCGCCTCACCCGGCGCCCAGTTGAGCAGGCGGCCAGCGATATGCGCGCCGAGCAGCTTGCCGCCGACCGCCGCGACGAGCAGGATGCCGGCGGCGACGAATACGGCCTCACCGCCGAGCGTCCAGTTGGTGCGCAGGCCGGTGCTCAGGAAAAAGACCGGCATGACGACCAGCAGCACATGGTGGCGCAAGAGGTCCATCCGCTCCTGATCGAACCACTCGGTGTCCATGATCGCTCCCGCCAGGAAGGCACCGACCATGAAGTGCAGTCCCGACCAGTCGGCGCCGAAGGCGCAGACGGTCAGCCAGATCAGCGCCACATACCAGCGGTCGCGTTCCGCCAGTCGCCGCATCAACGCCCGGAAGGCGTAGCCGACCAACGCGAAGGCGACGAGGAACCCGAGTTGTCTGCCCACGCGGCCCCAGTCCATGAGGATCAGCGCCAGCACCCCCCAGATGGCGATATCGTCGAGACTGGCATAGCGCAGAATGCGCTGGCCGATGGGCTGGCGCAGGATGGCCAGCTTTTCCATCAGCAGGATCAGGATCGGCAGAGCCGTCACCGCGCACGCCATGCCGATGCCGAGGACGAACTGCCAGGCCATCGCCCGCGGCCCGATCCAGCCGTCGTGCAACAGCATCAGGCCGGCGGCCAGGCAGCCGAACGCGAGCGGCGTGCCGAGCGCCAGTCCGGCCGTGATGCTGCTCTCGCGACGATGCGCCCAGGCCTGCCTCAGGTCGAGTTCGACGCCGGCGATCATCACGAACAACATCACGGCCCACCAGGCGATGCCGTTCAGCGACTGCACCACCGCCGGGTTGAAGACGAAGGCGTAAGCGTCGGGGGAGAAGCGGCCCAGGACTCCGGGACCGAGCAGGATGCCGGTGACGATCTGGACGACGACCAGCGGCGCGTAGTAATCGGTCCGGCCGACCCGCCAGATCAGCCAGGGCAGCGTGAAAATGATCGCCATGGCGATCAGGAAGATTTCCGTCGTGTTCATACGTTCATGGACTCATCGCTTCATCGAGTCACCGATTCCTCAAGTCATCGAGTCATCGCGCCGGCGACGGGTTTACGGCCACCGCTCGCTCAACCGCCGAGTTTCCTGGCCAGCAGCCAAGGCAGGCGAAGCAGGAAACCGAGAAACAGCCGGGTATGCATCCACGTCAACAGGGTGTTGTCGCGCAGGTAGCGGAAATGCGAGACGCCGCCCTCGTCTGGCCGCAGGTAGCGGACCGGCGCGTCGCGGTTGAGCGGCGGCACGCCGGCCCAGCACAGGCGAACGACGGCTTCGGGGTCGAAATCGAAGCGGCGCATCCAGCGGTTGGCGAGCATGATCCGCTGCAGCGGGGCGATCGGGTAGACGCGAAAACCGTAGAGCGAGTCGCCTATCCCCATCCATAGCGTTTCGAGATTCGCCCAGCCGTTGGAGACCTTGCGCCCATTGACGCGTAGCGCCGGCGCGTCGGCGGCGAATACCGGCTTGCCAAGAACCATCGCTTCCGGACGATTCTGCGAGGCCGCCATGAAGGCGGGAATCAGGTCGGCCGGGTGTTGCCCGTCGGAATCCATCGTCAGCGCGTGCGTGAACCCGGCGACCCGCGCCTGGCTGATTCCCTCGAGCACCGCCGATCCCTTGCCGCGGTTTTCCGGCAGCACGATCACCTGCAGCCCGTCGTCGTCGTGCGCCAGCGCCTGCAGGCTCGCGACGCTGCCGTCGGTGCTGCCGTCGACGACCACCCACACGGGGGTCCACTGCGCACGCGCGGCGCGAACCGTGTCAACGACCTGCGGCCCCGGGTTGTAGCTCGGGATGATGACCAGATGGGTGGACGACGCAACCGGCATGGCAGGCGGTCAGCAGGCTTTCAGTGGGCGTTGCGGGCGTGCGGAAAAGCCGCACTGGCGACGGTGGTCGGCCATGGCGGCTGCAGTTCGGCGCGGAAATGGCTTTCGAGTTCGGCGGCGAAGGCGGCGACATCGCGCGGGGGGTTGAAGCGGCGGCCCAGGCGGATGCGGCAATGCAAGGGCAGCGTCGGTCGCCGGAACAGCGGCCAGTGCTTGCCGAGGTAGGGGGTGGAGAACTCGATCAACAGCGTCTGCACCGCCACCTGGCTGCGGCGGGCGATCAAACCGGCCGTCGGCAGGCAGCGATCGACCGGAAAGGCGGTAGTTCGTGTGCCCTCCGGAAAGATCAGCAGGCGGGCACCGCGGTCGAGTTCCTCGCCGGCGTCGAGAATCATCCTCAGCGGCGCATCGTTGCGGATGAAGCGCGCCAGACGCGCCGCAGCGCCGAAGAGGAGGTTGTCCATGAGTTCCGCCTTCATGACGCAGACGGTATCCGGCACGCGCGCAAGAACGAGCACGGCGTCGAGCAGCGAGGGGTGATTGGCGACGAGTACCAGCGGCCCGGCGTCGCGCAGTTGATCGAGTTCGTCGAGATCGAAGCGGCAGGCACACAGCGCGCTCAACACCCCGAGATAGCCCCGAAAGCCGGTGCGCGCGGCGAAGCGCCCGAGCGGCTGGCCTAGGCGCCGGGGGAGCAGCGGATGCAGGAGCATCGCAAACGGCAGCCAGATCAGGCAGCCAAGCGCCAGCGCCCCCAGCCCGAGCGCCATGGCGAGACGTTCATAGGCGACCCACAGCGGCTTTCCGCCACGCGAATCAGTCATCGACCCGCACGCGCGTCGACGATTCGCCGAGGATCCAGTTCACCGACAGTCCGGCGGCAAAATAGTCCTTCTGCCTGACCAGCGGGCTGTCCTCGAAAGTGGCGCCGCTGAGGTTGTCATAGCGGGCGAAGGCGCCGAGCCAGAATTTCGGGAAACGTTTGGAGATCGCCACCAGGTACTGCGTGCCGGCATAGCCGCCGTCGGCTTGGTAAGCCGGACGTGTCGCCGTCGCGTACTGCGGCGCCACCGAATAGTAATAGGCATTCTGCCGCTGGTTGCCGAACACCACGCCGGCGAGCAGGCCGAGGTTCCAGCCGGGCATCCCGGGGAGGTCGGTGATATCCATGTTGAGGCGGGGATGAAAGACCCAGCCGATATCCTGCGGCGAACTCTCGACGGTGAAGGCGGCACGCAGCGGCAGCAACAGCTTGAGGAAACGCGCCCGGTTTTCCGACCGCCAGAGCGTGATGTTCATCTGCGGGCCGATCTCGAAGGTCGCGTCCAGGTTCGGCATGCCCGAGCGGGCCCGGATGTCGTCGCTGCTGCCCGGCGGCGACAGCGCCAGACTGACGCTCAGGTCGATGCGGTCGGAATCGAAGAAGCTGCCGCGGATGCCATGCCGGTCGGCCTTGAAGAAATCCCCGTGATAGGTGAAATAGGGAACCGGCAGCACGAAATTGTTGGTCTGATCCGACCCGCGGTAGTACGGGAAGCTGAACGCCGCCACGCCGGCGCCGAGTTCCCACAGCGGCTTTTCTTCCGCCGCCATGGCGACGGAAGAAAGACAGGCGACACCTGCCGCCATCAGGCGGCCAGTTCGCCGCCAGTTTGATGCAGCCATCAGCAACTCCCCAGAGCAGTCGAGGCGATTGCCTCGACTTCGACCAGAAGATCATGACGACAAATGTCGGCCTGCACGAAAAGCACCTCCGCGGCCTCGCCCAGCCGCTCGGCCAGCACGTCCCGAACCACCGGATAATCGGCGGCATGGCGCACATAGACCCGGTAGGCAAGCCCCGCCAGCGTGAAGGCAGCCGCAGGGCTCAGGCGCTTGGCCTCGACGATGAGCGCCTCGACATTGGCCAGCGCCTCGCGGCTTTGTCCGGCGACATCGCCGGGGTGGACGGTCCGGTGGCCGACGATGCTGGCCGTCCCGGAGATGAACAGGCTCGCCTGCCCCGGCAAGGTAAGCAGGACGGCGCGCGAAAACGTCGGACTGCGTGGCCCGTATTCCGCCGGATAGTAGTAGGCACTGACCTGCCGAGGGTTCTCGACCGGCCGAGCGGCGAGTCGACCGGCGATGAAGGCGA